>Ga0315281_10002327_pt1 | contig 28201 bp, 24 predicted proteins | sample YL17G07_0_MG_FD_204540 | JGI IMG/M metagenome (GOLD analysis project Ga0315281, IMG submission 204540) | Sediment microbial communities from Yellowstone Lake, YNP, Wyoming, USA - YL17G07_0 | ecosystem: Environmental > Aquatic > Freshwater > Lake > Sediment | place: USA: Wyoming | collected...
GCGAGATTCTCCTGCGCGAAGACGGCGAGCGCTGGCTGCAGGCGCACGGCGCGGTGCTGCACGACGCCTCGGGCCGGCAGATGGGCGCAGTGGTGGTCTTGAACGATGTGACGCGCATCCGCCGGCTCGAAAACTTCCGGCGCGACTTCGTGGCGAACGTCTCGCACGAGCTCCGCACGCCGATCACGGCGATCAAGGGGTTCGTGGAGACGCTGCTCGACGGCGCGATGCGCGAGCCGGAGTCCGCGGAGAAATTTCTCAGCATCATCGCGCGCCAGGCGGACCGGCTCAACGCCATCATCAACGACCTGCTGCTCCTATCGAAGCTCGAGCAGCAGGGCGAGAAAGGGGCGATCACGACCGAGACGGCCTGCATCCTCGGCGTTCTCGACGCGGCGATCGAGCTGTGCGCGTTCAAGGCCGGCCGGAAAAACATCCCCATCCATGCGCGCTGCGAGGAAACGCTTCGCGCGAAGGTCAACGTGCCGCTGCTCGAACAGGCGCTCGTCAATCTCGTGGACAACGCGGTCAAGTACAGCGAGCCGGGCAAGCCGGTCACGGTGGAAGCGGCGCTGCGCGAGGGCTCGCTGGTCATCCAGGTCCGCGACGAGGGGCCCGGCATCGAGCGCGAGCATCTGCCGCGCATCTTCGAGCGGTTCTACCGCGTGGACAAGGGGCGCAGCCGCGAAATGGGCGGCACCGGGCTGGGCCTCTCGATCGTCAAGCACATCGCCCAGGCCCACGGCGGCTCGGTCGCCGTGCAGAGCGAGCCGGGCAAGGGCAGCCTGTTCACCATCATCCTTCCGGCCGCCTGATTCTCTCCTTTCCCAGCGTAGTGAGTCTAACGCTTCTTTACATTTGGCTGATAGCGATACGGAGCGCTCGTAGCGCGGACAATCCTGTCCGCGACGCGGGCTGATAGCCCGCGCTACGTGCGGCGATAACACAAGGGACTTCTGACTCACTACACTAGCAAATTTCTAACACTCATCTCGCTCTCATTTAGCCCGTGGCTCATATTTGCCTAATCCGCGCTGTTTAAACTGCGCCTTCAAGCAAGGGTCCATTGGGTTCAGTGGAGGAAGGCGTTATGAGAGCGGGAATGGCGTTGGGGGTCGCAACACTTGTGGCGGGTCTGGCGCTGTCGGGCGCGCCGGCGCGCGCGCAGGATGACACGAAGGCGGAATTGGATGCGCTGAAGAAGCGGGTGGCGGAGCTCGAGAACAAGCAGGCCGCCCAAGACGACTCGCTTCGCAAGGCGGTCGAGCGCATCTCGGGGCCGACGAGCCCGACGGACTTGCACGTCTACTGGAACGACGGCCTGAAGTTCGAAACGGCCGACAAGGGGTTCTCGCTTCACATCGGGGGCAGGCTCCAGTACGATGCCGAGTGGTTCCACACCGGCAGCGGCATCCAGAAGTACAAGGCGCCGACGATGACCAGCGCACTGGGGAACCAGGCGGACGGCGACGAGCTCCGCCGCCTGCGGCTCCAGTTGGACGGCACGATTTATGAGAACATGTTCTACAAGCTGGAATTCGACCTCGCCCACAAGAACAACGGGGCGAGCGCGACCAGCCCGGCCGACGACGTGCAGATCCGAAGCAGCTACATCGGCACGACGGCGCTGCAGCCGTTCGCGAACGTGCAGGTCGGTCATTTCGATGAGCCGTTCAATCTGGAAACGTTGACGAGCGACAACTTCATCACATTCATGGAGCGGGCTCCGACGTTCGCCCTTTCGCCCGAGTACCAGACCGGCATTCAGCTTTCGAACGCGGTCCTTGGCCAGCGGGTCACCTGGGCGGTCGGCGAGTTCCGCACGGAGAACGGCAGCAGCGGCTCGGCATCTGATGACCAGTCCTTCACTCAGGCCAACAGCGGCTACAACACGACGGCCCGCGTCACCGGTCTGCCCTGGTACCAGGACGAAAAGACCGGCGACACGTTCGGATTGCTGCACCTCGGGGCTTCGGCCAGCCAGCGCTATCCGACGCAAGCCACGTCCCTCGCTTTCAGCTACGCGCCGGAAATGCACATGGCCTCGAAGTTCGTGACCACCGGCAACATTCCCGGAGTGCGTGAGTACCAGCTTTACAACGAGGAAGCCGCCTTGGTGTACGGGCCGTTCTCGGCTCAGACCGAAGCCACGCAGGCCGAGGTGACGGGCACGGGCGCGCAGAAGAACTTGTCGTTCAACGCCGCCTACGGCTTCATTAGCTACTTCCTCACCGGCGAGCATCGCGGCTACAGCAAAGCCAACGGCTGGTTCGACCGCGTCCACCCGCTGCACAACTTCGGCAAGACGAAGGACGGCCGGCGCGGCTGGGGCGCTTGGGAACTTGCGGCGCGGTACTCGTACATTGACCTGGACAGCGAGAACATCCACGGCGGGCGGATGGCCGATGTGACGGTCGGGCTGAACTGGTATCTCAACCCGAACATGCGCGTCATGGCGAACTACGTCCACTCCAAATTGTTGGAGAACACGGGTGCGGCGGGCACTGCCGGCAGAGGCGGCAACGAGGACTGTCTCGGCGTCCGTTTCCAGTTGGACCTGTGAGAGTTACGATTCGCCCGGACGATGCGCATGGGAGCGGCTTTACCGCAAGGAAAGCCGCTCCCGAAGTTAGCGGAAGCGTAGCGCAAATCAAATCTGTTTCTAACACTCTTTTGGTCTAGTTATGATGGAGGCTGAAACCATGAGAAAGAACTTGCTGGGACTCACGGGCGCAGTGGCGTTCGTCGCCGCGATGGCGGCATCGCCGGTGCAGGCGGATGAAGTCACGATCAACGGCGCGGGTGCGAGCTTCCCGAATCCGCTGTATGTGAAGTGGACGGAAAAGTACTACAGATTCACAGGGGTGAAGGTGAGCTACCAGTCCATCGGCTCCGGCGGCGGCATCCAGCAGATCAAGGCGAAGACGGTGGACTTCGGCGCCTCCGACGCACCGCTCAAGAAGGAAGAGTTGGACGCGGCCGGCCTGATACAGTTCCCGATGATCATGGGCGGCGTGGTCCCCGTCCTCAACGTCCCGGGAATACTGCCGGGCCAGTTGAAATTGACCGGCAAGGTCCTCGCCGACATTTACCTGGGCAAGGTGGAGAAGTGGAATGACCTGGAAATCGCCGCGCTCAACCCGGGCCTGACGCTGCCCGATCTGGCGATCACGGTCGTGCACCGCGCCGACGGCTCCGGAACGACCTGGATCTACACCAACTACCTCTGCAAGATGTCTCCGGAATGGAAGGCAAAGGTCGGGTCCGCCACTTCCGTCAAGTGGCCGGCCGGAGTGGGCGCCAAGGGCAACGAGGGCGTCGCGGCGTACGTGAAGAATCTGACGGAGGGAACCATCGGATATGTGGAGTTCGCCTACGCCCTCCAGAACAAGATGTGCCACGCGCAACTGCGGAACCAGGCCGGCAAGTTCGTGGAGCCGACCTTTGAAGCCTTTGCATCGGCGGCGGCCGGGGCCGACTGGAACAATGCGCCAGCGATGTATATGGTTCTGACCGACCAGCCGGGCGAGAAGAGCTGGCCGATCACCGGTGCGTCATTCATTCTCATCTACAAGGAGCAGCCTGACGCCGCCAAGGCCGAAGCGATGCTGAAGTTCTTCGACTGGTGCTACAAGAACGGGACCGAGTCGGCCAAGGAGCTGTACTTCGTGCCGATTCCGGCGCCTGTATACGAACTCGTCGAGTCACGGTGGCGCGCTGACGTGGCTTCGGGCGGGCAGATGGTGTGGAAGTAAGTAAGTGCGGCGGCTCGAGATCTGGCTTGGTGGGGGGCTGCGGCCCGCTTCTGAGGCAGTGCAGAGGCCGGTAATCCGGCCTCTGCCGCGCCGGCCGCACCTCCTTTGCCTGGTCCGATGCCGCCGGAGGTATCCGTGTCAGTCCGAGCGAAGCCGGGTGAGCAGCGCAGGAGCGACCCGTTCGACCACACTCAGGGTCGCCCTGAGCCATTCGACTTTGCTCATGGCCCTGAGCCGTTCGACTCCGCTCACGGCCCTGAGCTTGTCGAAGGGCCTGTCGAAGGGCAACGTCGAATGGGCGACCGGACGTTCCGCTGGCTCACGGCGTCCTGCGCCGGGATCGTGCTGCTGCTCATCGTCGGTTTCTTCATCCGGTTGGTTTTGAGTAGTCGGCTCTCGCTGGGGCAGTTCGGCTGGCGGTTCCTCGTCACGAGCGACTGGGACCCGGTCAGCGGCCGGTTCGGCGCGCTCAGCAGCCTCTACGGCACGCTGGTTTCGACGGCGATCGCGATGGTGATTGCCGTGCCGCTGAGCCTGGTGATTGCCTTGTTCCTGGTCGAGCTCGCCCCGCCCGCGCTCCGCCGCGTCACCGGAACGGCCATCGAGCTGCTGGCGGCGGTGCCGAGCATCATCTTCGGAATGTGGGGGTTCTTCGTCTTCGCGCCGTTCATGGCCAAGCACGTCGAGCCGGCCCTCGGCAGGAGCCTGGGCTTCCTGCCCTTGTTCCACGGGCCGCCGATGGGGATCGGCATGCTCACCGCCGGAATCGTCCTGGCCTTTATGATTCTGCCGTACATCAGCGCGGTCATGCGCGACGTCTTCCAGATGGTGCCGGCGGTCGTGAAAGAGTCCGCTTACGGCATGGGCGCGACGACCTGGGAAGTCACGCGCAAGATCACCATGCGCTACGGCGTCCGCGGGCTGGTCGGCGCCTGTTTCCTGGGGCTGGGCCGGGCGGTCGGCGAGACGATGGCGGTGACCTTCGTCATCGGCAACAACTTCGACATCTCCGCCTCGCTGTTTGCCGCCGGCAACAGCATCGCCTCGACGCTGGCCAACGAGTTCACCGAGGCTCATGATTCGACCGGCCTCTACCTCAGTTCGCTCGTCGAGCTCGGCCTGATCCTGTTTGTGGTCTCGTTCATCCTCCAGGTCTTTGCGCACCTGTGGCTGAAATCCCTGACCCGGAAGATGGGGGCCGGACTATGATCCACCGCGCGGCGGCCGGCCGAAAGTTGGCGGACCATCTGCTCAAGGTGATCTCGGCCTGCGCGGCGCTGGTGGGGATACTGGTGCTGGCCTGGATTCTCGCGGTGGTGCTGCAGAGAGGCGCGGCGGCGATCAGTTGGGATTTCTTTTTCCACCGAACGCTGCCGACGGGCGAAGCGGGCGGCGGCGTCGGCAATGCCATCCTCGGATCGGCGGTGCTGGTCGGACTGGCCGTGGTGATCGGCGTGCCGCTCGGGCTGATGGTCGGCGTTTACCTTTCCGAATTCGGGCGGGACACGCGGCTTGGGACGGCGGTGCGCTTCTCCGCGAACGTCATGATGGGCATCCCTTCGATTATCGTCGGCCTGTTCGTTTACGAGCTGATGGTCGTGCCGATGCACTCGTTTTCGGGCTGGGCCGGCGCGGTCGCGCTGGCGATCCTGATGCTGCCGGTCGTCGCGCGAACGTCCGAGGACATGCTGCAGCTCGTGCCGAACTCGCTGCGCGAGTCGGCCCTGGCCCTCGGCGCGCCGCGCTGGAAGGTCACTTTCCACATCGTGTTCCGCGCCGCCAAGGTCGGGCTGCTGACGGGCGTGCTGCTGGCCATCGCCCGCATCAGCGGCGAGACGGCGCCGCTCCTGTTCACGTGCCTGAACAGCCCGTACTGGCCCACCACGCTCAATGGCTATGTCGCGAACCTTCCGGTGACGATCTTCATCGACGCCATGCAGCCGTACGACGACTTGGTGCGCCTGGCGTGGGGCGCGTCGCTGCTCATCACGGTCGGCGTCCTGGCGTTGAACATCTCGACCAGGATGATCCTGCGCAGGAGCGGCCATGAATAGCGGAGGAATGCAACATGCAGAGCGCAGAACGCAGTATAATCAACGGAAGGATGATCCAACATGCCATTGATCGGCGGAGGTTGCTGAGGATGGAACGCCTGACGGACTCGACGCCTGAACCCGCGCCGGTCGGCCTTGCCGCGGACCCGCCGCCTGCGCCGAAAACGCCGCCTAAACTCTCGATGCAGCATCTCGAGTTCTACTATGGCAAGCACCAAGCGCTGAGTGATAACACGATAGACATCGCCGCCAACCAGGTGACGGCGATCATCGGGCCTTCCGGCTGCGGCAAGTCCACGCACATCCGCGTCTACAACCGCATCTTCGAGCTCTACCGCGACCAGCGCGCGGAAGGGACGGTGCTCCTCGACGGCGAGGATGTCCTCGGCCCCGAGGTGGACGTGATCGAGCTGCGGCGGAAGGTCGGCATGATCTTCCAAAAGCCCACGCCGTTCCCGCTGAGCATCTTCGAAAACGTGGCGTACGGGCTGCGAATGCACTACCGCATGAGCCGGAACGAACTGGCCGAGCGCGTCGAGGGCGCGCTCCGGCAGGCGGCGCTCTGGGACGAAGTCAAGGACCTTCTCGACCGGCCCGGCACGGCGCTCTCCGGCGGCCAGCAGCAGCGCCTCTGCATCGCGCGCGCCGTCGCCGTCGAGCCGGAGGTGATCCTGATGGACGAGCCGACCGCCGCGATTGACCCGATCGCGACGGCCAAGATCGAGGATTTGATCGAGGAGTTGGAGGAGAAGTACACGATCGTCATCGTCACTCACAACATGCAGCAGGCCGCGCGCGTCAGCGACTTCACGGCCTTCTTCTACCAGGGCCGGATCGTGGAGTTCGGGCCGACCGAGATGATCTTCACGAAGCCGGCGATGAAGCAGACCGAGGACTACGTTACGGGACGGTTCGGATAGAATCCTTCTTTAACACGGAGGCACGGAGGGAGTGCAAAATGCAAAGTGAAAAGTGCAAAGTGAAAAACGCACAAACGGCGCGACGCCACGCGTCGTCATTTTGCACTTTGCATTTTGCACTTTTCATTTTCCGTCCCTCCGTGTCTCCGTGTTGAATAACACTTAAAGGAAAGGGGACTGTCATGTCCATTCATTTGCTCCGCGAAATCGAGAAGCTCAAGAAGCGAGTGCTGGCCCTCGGCGCGATCGTCGAGGAGCAGGTGCGCAAATCCGTCGAGGCCGCCTCGAAGCGCGATGAGAAGCTCGCCGCCGAGGTCATCGCTCAAGACATGGAAATTGACCGCATGGAAGTGGACATCGAGGAAGAGTGTCTCAAGGTGCTGGCGCTCTACCAGGTCGTGGCGGGCGACCTCCGTTTCATCATCGCCATACTGAAGATGAACGGCGATCTGGAGCGCATCGGCGACCTGGCGGTGAACATCGCCGAGCGAGCGCAGTTCCTGGCGAACCTGGAGCCCGACGAGATGTTCTTCAACCTGCGCGACACGGCGGCGAAGACGCAGGTGATGCTCAAACAGAGCCTCGACGCGCTCGTCAACCGCGACACCGCGCTGGCGTACCGCGTCTGCGCCGCCGACGATGAGGTGGACGCCGCCAACCGCCAGGCATACGCGGTGCTCATGGCGGCGGTGCAGAAGGACCCGGCGCGGCTCAAGACGCTCATCCACCAGTTCACGGCTATGCGCCAGCTCGAGCGCATCGCCGACCACGCCACGAACATCGCCGAGGACGTTATCTACATGCTCCAGGGCGAGATCGTCCGCCACCGCGCGGAAAAATACTCGAGGCCGGAGCCGCCGAAGCAGAAACCCTGAACGAAGAGATATGAGTGATGAGTGATGAAGTACTTCTTCATTCTCTTCGAGCCTAAGCCTCAGAGCCGAAGGCATCACTCGCAGTTCTCAGTTCCTGTCCGCCCGCCGCTTGACTCTCGCCGCCCAACGCCCGACAATGCCGCCGGAACCCGGCGGACATTCAGGAAGCGCGCATGGCGTTCACTCTCGATAAAGTTGTTCCGTGGGGCCGGTCGTACGACGAGTATGTCGCGATGTTCGCCCTGTCCGAGAGCGATCTCGGCGGGCGCATCCTCGGCTGCGGCGACGGGCCGGCCGCGTTCAACAGCGTTCTGACGAAACGCGGCGGCCGGGTGGTTTCCGCGGACCCGGTCTATCAATTCTCGGCGGACGAAATCCGCGGGCGAATCGCTGCGGTCTATCCGGAAGTGATGGAACAGATGCAGCGGAACCGGCATGAGTTCGTCTGGCGGAACATCGCTTCGGTGGAGGAACTCGGCCGCATCCGGATGGCGGCGATGGAGGAATTCCTGGCCGATTACCCGGCCGGGCGGCGCGAGCGGCGCTATGTGGAGGCCGAATTGCCCGCCCTGCCCTTCGCGGACGGCGAGTTCGACCTCGCGCTGTGCTCGCACTTCCTGTTTCTCTACAGCGGGCATCTGTCGGAGGATTTCCACGTCCGGTCCATCGTGGAGCTTTGCCGCGTGGCGCGCGAGGCGAGGGTCTTCCCGCTGCTGGAACTGGGCGCCGTGAAGTCGCGGCATCTCGATTCGATCCTGGCCCGGCTGGCCTCGGAAGGACTCGCCGCGCGGATTGAGGCTGTGCCGTATGAATTCCAGCGCGGCGGCGACCGCATGCTGAGGGTTTCCCGGAAGTGAACAGGGCCGGAAGCGTTTGCCTCCGGCCCTGGCGCTCGTTGCGGCTGCTTTCGGGCGCGAGCGGAGCGCCGATTCGCGCGGCGCCGCGTCATTTGTCCTGCGTCTGCGGCGATTGAGTCTGGGGCATCGTCGTCTCCGGCGCCTGAGTCTGCGGCACCTGCGCCCGCATGGCATCGAGGTGCTTTTGGAAGGTGCCCGGCTCGACGGCATCGTAGAGATCCTTGCCGGCGCTTTGCTCCTCCACCTTCGATAGCGCTTTCAGCGCCTCGGGAGTCATCGCGACCATCGGCGTGAGGAAGATCAGCACTTCGGTCTTGGTCTTGCCGGTCACGGTGTGCGTGAACAACCACTTGCCGATCACCGGAATGTCGCCGAGGAACGGGACCTTGTTGATCGTATCGGTCTTCTTGTCCTGGATCATGCCGCCGATGACGATGGTCTGCCCGTTGCGGACGGCGACCTGGGTCGTGGCGAGGCGCTTGCCCCAGACCTGCTCGCTCAAGCCGGGATTGGCGGCAATCGTTGATGTGGCCGGGGTTGGGGCCACGATCTGGACGACCTGTCCGGTGAGCGAGTCAATCTCCGGATTGATGAGCATCGTCACGGTGCCTTCGGGGTTGATGTGCGGCGTGACATTGATGCTGATGCCCAGCGACTGCCTGGTGACCGACGTGTTCACGTTTCCGTTGACGTCTGCGCGCGAACCTTCTGCAAAGGGATACGAGACGATATCCTGAAAATTGGCCTTCTGGTTGTCGCTGGCAAGGATGTAAGGCCGGGAGAGGACGTTGAGCTTGCCGATCGTTTGGAGGGCGCGTATCGTGGCGCTGAAGTCCTTCTGGAGGGCCGTGTAGATCAGCCCGCCCGCGGCGGGATTGGGCAACTCGGCTATGTTGGTGGACAACCGGCCGCCGAAGCTGCCCGAAGCGGCGCTCGTCAGGTTGAGCAGGGAGAACTCCGCTCCGAGGTCCACCGTGTCGTCATGCGTTATCTCGGCGATCAACACGCGGATGAGCACCTGCGGAATGGGCCGGTCGAGAGTCTCGATGATCGCCTTGACCTGCTCGAAATACTTGGGCATGGTCATGACCATGAGCGCGTTGGTGTCGGGGTTGGCCACCACATAGACCTGGCCGTAGAGCCCGGTCGCGGTCGCCAAACTTGAGCTCGTCGCGCTCCCCGGCGTCGTCCCGGGCGTGGTGGACCGCGTTCCTATGCTGGTGGTGCTGGTGCTGGTGCTGGTGCCGAAGATGTTGTTCAGCACGGGCGCCATGTTCGCCGCCGTGCCGTTCTTCAACGCACAGACGAAGACCCCCTGGGGTTCGACGGTGTTGGATTCGAGGCTCTTGATGATGCCGTCAATGACCACGAGCGCTTCCGCCGGGCCGGTGACGACGACCGAGTTGGTCCGAGTGTCGGCGGAGGCCTTGACGTTCGGCGGCTGAAACGCGGCGCCCTGGTCGGCCGCGCCCGGCGCGCCGCCCGGTCCTGCGCCCCCCATGGCCTGAGCGACGAACCGGGGCAGGTTCCGCATGAACCCCGGCCCACCCCCCGGGCCCCCGGTGGTCGTGTCCGGCTTGAAGATATCGGTGATGAGCTTCGCCGCGCTCGTGGCGTCGGCGTACTTGAGCTGATAGACCCTGACCTCGGTGGCGGCCGCCATATTGTTGTCGAGCGCCCAGACGATCTCCGCGATGCGGTGCACGTTGGCGCTGGTGTCGGTCACGATCAGGGCGTTCCCGGCGGCGTTCGAGGTGATGCTCGCCGAGGCGGAAATGAGCGGCGTCAGGTCCTGCCGGAGCCGGGTCGCGTCAACGTACCGCAGGGACATCACCTGGGTGATGACTTCGTCGGTCGTGGGAATCAGGTCGGGCCGGGCGCCTCTATGCACCGGCACATTGAGCTTCTTGGCATCTTCGAGTGTCACGATTTTCAGCACTCGCCCGGTCGGGCCGGAGCGGACGGCGGCATATCCTTTGACGTTCAGGGCGGAATTGAGGACCGCGATGATGTCCTCGACGCCGAGCGGCTGCCGCGCGATGACGGTCACCCGCACGTCGGCCATGGAGGATTGCTTGACCACGGCCAGCCCCAGGCGCTCCGACAGATCGTTCAGGATGACGTCGAGCGGCTGGTCCTTGAAGTTCATTTGGATTTTCGGCGGAACGGCGGGCGGTCCGACCGGCGTCTCGACGGGCGCCGGCTCAACCGAAGTCGTCGCCGGTGCGGCCCCGGTCGCCGGCGCTTCGGGTGCGGTCGTCGTCGCCGGTGCGGTCCCGGTCGTCGGCGCTTCAGGCGAGGCCGTGGTCGCCGGCGCCGACTGAGCGAAGGCCGCTCCACTCGCGAAGAGGAGCGTCAGCGTAAACGTCAGGCAAGCGGCGGATCGGAGAGTTCGCATGGACATCGGCCTTTCGCTAAGAGGTGCGCGGGTTTGATCCACAATGCGGGCCGGCGGAACCGGTCTCATTTTCCCAACTCCTGAAGGCGTTTCTGTCGCATCTGTTCGGCGACGCTGTCCGGAGAGGCCGGCGGCGTTGTGGAGGCGGGGCTCGCGCCGGCGCTCGGGCTCGTGAGCTGAGCGGCCGACGACGCGGCCGCGGGCGGGACAGAGACCGGCGCGGTATTCGCTCCGGTCAGGTTTTTGCCGATCTCGACCCGCGTCGTGACGCCGTTCTTCACGTAGTCCACGCCGTCGAGCGTCGGATTGATCAGCTTGCCCTGGCAGACCGGATCGCCCATCCGCACCTTCACCGTCGCGCCCGTCCGCACGTCCTCCAGGTAGGCGAAATACGGCGCGTCCGGAACTTCAAGCTGCCGGACGATCCCGCGCAGCACGGTGGCCTCCTCCGGGCCGAGCGCCGCCGCGACGGGGACGGGCGCGGAGTCTCTCTCTCTCGGGGCGTACCTCGCGCGATCGCGCACGAAGATGTTGTTCGTAATGAGCGCTTGGTACTTCTCAAACGACTCCCTGGGCGGCGTCTTCTCCTCCTCCGTCCCGCTTCGCGTGTCGGAGCGGGGGGCGGACGCGCCGGCGGCGAGCGTGGTCGGCGAGATCATGGCCAGCGAGAGCGCCACCCCTCCGAGCGCGAGTTTTCGCGAGATCATTTGCGGGGTCCTCCCGGAGCGGGCGCCGGGCCGCCGGTCGGGGCGGCCTTCCAGTCTGCGGGGAAATAGAGTCCGGAAAGATGCAGCGTGAGCGTGAGATCGTCGGCGCCTTCGCGGCGCGAGGCGATCTCCATGTCCTCCGGCTTGATCGGCAGCTTGCTGGTCTGCGCCCGATAGAGGAACTGCGCCACGGCGCTCATGCGGCCGGCGCCGACGACGCAGAGCACCACCTCCGGGCGGTCCTTCTGCGCCGTTCGCTCGGGGGTGCAGGATTTCAGGGTCAGGCCCGAGGCCTGCGCCCACTCGACCACGGCGTGATCGAGCGCGTTTTCCGTATCGGCGGCTTCGGACTTCAGACCGTCGGCGATCATCTGATTCCACCGAGCCTCGGTCGCCTTCCGGTGCAGGAAGAGCGAGTTGGCGTGGGTCAGTTTGTCGGTGTAATACTGCTCGTCCCCGCGCAACTGGGCGAGCCGGTCGAGGATCGGCGAAAGCGCAAAACGGTCGAGCACCAGGACGGCGACCGCGATGAGCGTCGCCAGGGCGATGGTCCGCTCGCGTTTCGAAAGCACCATAGGTTCACTCCGGCGCGACGTAAATGAAACTGAGGGAGAATCCGACTTCGCGCCCCGTCTTGACGACGTTCCGGGCGGTCATCGGCATCTTCAGATCGGAGACGCCCTTGACCTTGCCGAGGCGGTCGCGCATCTCCAACAGCGGCTTCTCGTCGGTGGCGACTCCGATCAGCGCCACGCTCAGCAGTTTCTTCGGCGGCGCCTTGCCCGGAAGCGCCTTGCCCGGCTGCGCCGCGACCGGGCGGTTCTCGACCACAATGACCGGCTTGATGGTAACCTTGGTGAACCAGATGCTCCCATCCGCGGGGGTGACCTGCGTCAGTTCGCGCAGGCAGTCGAGCAGCCGGGGCCGATCCTCATACCAGTCTCGAGCCAGCGAGATCTTGTCCACCAGTTCCTGCGCCACGTCAATCTGCGGTTTCAGCCGTTCATACTCCTGCTTCTGGGCGGCAACGGTGGCCTGTGCTCTCTGCCAGCCGACGGCCAGCGCGAGGACGGCCGCGCCGCCGGCCGCCGCCGTGCCCAGCGCCAGCAGCGCGCGGCGCCCGAGCAGTTTCTTCGCCGGCGGCTCGAGGCGCGAGTGCAGCAGGTCTATCGGCGGGCGATGCCCGTTGAGTGCGGCGATGCCCAGCGCTGTCGCTGGAACGAACCGGACCGATGTCGGCGCTTCGCCCGCTTGCGCCGGGCGGAGGCTGACCTCGGGCAATTGGCTCCGGACCTTGACTTCGATGCCGAGTTGGGCGATCATGCCGCGCAAGGCGTCTGCGGACAGGCCGATGCCGTCCCAGATCGTCAGTTCGGCGGAGCCATCCTGGGCGTGGCTGCGCGCGATCGTTCCGAGCGTGCGGCGAACTTCCGTCTCGAGCGCGGCAACCAGGGCGCCGGGCGCGACTTCGGCGCCGGCCGGGACCGATTCCGGGACGAGCACGTGCCGCAGGACGCAGAAATGGCCGCCGGTGCGCGCGACGAGGTCTGAGCTCCCCGGCCGCAGGACCAGCGTGATGCCGACCGCCGACGAGTCGGTCGTCGCCGACGAGACCGCCAGCGCGCTGGAGGTCACCGCCAGCAGTTTGATGCGCGCGGCTTCCGCCACGGCCTGCACCTGGTTGAGCCGCTCGCGCAGCGCCCCGACGAGGAACACGGGCCGGGCTTCGCGCGCGTCGAGCGCGTCCGCGTAATCCAGCCCCAGCGCCGCCGGGTCCGGCGAGAACTCGCGCTCGGCCTGGAGCCGCACGATGTCCGCCGTCGCCGCCGGCGCCGCGGGCGGAACATTCACCTCGCGCGCCATGAGCCACTTCGCCGGTAGACCGACCACGGCGCGGGTGGCGCCGAAATGCTGCCGGCGCAGGAACTGGCCGAACGCCTTGCCGAGGCGCTGCGGGTCCTGCCAGCCGGCGTCGTCGGGAAACAGGAATTCGCCGGTGCGTTCCACGCGGCGGACGCCGTGCGCGAGGCGGACTTCCGAGACGAGGGCGCAGCGATCTTCAAAGGCCACGCCCAGCACCTTGCGGCTTCCCATCTTCATTGCGAGTTCCCTTGCGCCACGACGGTGGTTGCGCTCGTCAGCCCGGTTCCGCTGCGCAACTTGGTCAGGATGGTGGGGTCCAGGGGCCAACCCAGGTAAGTGAGGTCTTTCCAATACAACACGGCGGGCGGACTGACGCCGGCGTCCACGATCGCGCGATAGCGCCGGTAGGCGCGCCCGTCGCCGCTGACGGCGACGATGTCGGCGGCATACTGATAAGACCGGACGGTGATCAGGCTCATCACCTGCGCCGCCTTGGTCTGCGAGATCGCCCGCGAGACCCAGGCGATGCTGCTCAGGTCGGCGCCGGAGGTGTTGCGATAGTTGATCAACGCGGCGACGTCGCTCTGGTCGAGGCCGGGCAGGCACAGCAGCACCGCCGTCTGGGCGGTATTCACGTTGATCAAGCCGTTTTGAGACGACGAGGCGCGAGATCCGGTCCCGGCGCCGCTCGGGCCGCGACTGTAAACGGTCACGTCGTTGTTCCAACCGCCATCCACCGCGGTTCCCGCCGCGACGCTCGATCCGGACACGCCCAGCGTAGAATCGAACTCGTTGGGATCGAGCACGCCGTTTCGGTTGGCGTCGTCGCCGTAGAGCAATTGCGGCGTGACGCCCTCGACCAGGAGAAGCTCCTCGACCGTTTCGAACGGGCTGTTCTTGCAGTTGTACGGATTGGCCAGAGAGAGGTAATAGTCGCTCTCGGCGCCCCCGGACACGCCGCTGGTCGGCGGGCTGCGCCAGTTCACGATGGATGCGGCAATGTCGTTGGTCATGTTCGGCAGGTTCATCAGCATGTCCACGAATGTGGCGGCCGTGGCGTTGCCGCATCCATTGATGTTGAGCTTGGATGCTTCGTCCACAAGGCCGAAGCGATAGCCGGTCTCGTTGTCGCCGGGCGGCTGCAGGATCCAGAAGTATCCGGCAGGGTTGCCGGCGCCGTTGTTGTTGCCGATGCTGACCGCCTCGAACGGCACCGCGGCCGGGTCGGGCAGGGCGTCGGCGCCGTCGAGCTGCGCGAGGACATACTGCAGCGCGCCCTTGGCCACCGCGTCGGCCTGCAGGGCGGCCACCTGATTGGCCGAGGCAAAGAGTTCCACGGTCACGGAGCGGGCGAAGAGCAGCACCATGGCGGCAATGCCCAGCACGATCCACAGCGTGACAATCATCACCGCGCCGCGCGAGCCGCCGGAGCGGGCCTTCCGAAATCCGCCGGCGCAATTGATGTTGTGGCGATTGTTCATGGCTCCTCGGATCACGGCGACGTGCCTGCGGTCGCCGGCAGTCCTTCAATCGGGTTGCCGACCGGCGAAGGGCCGCACGGCGGCTGGAAAATGCGCACGACCTCGTAGGGGACCGGCGGATTGTTCGGGTTCGGCCGGCCCACGACCGGCGGCTGCAGTTGCAGCGTCACCCGCACGGCCGTCGGCAGCGTGTTGGCCTGCTGGGTCGAGTCCCAGTTGGGCCACCAATTGGTCCCGTCGAAATACTGGAAATTGAGCGCAAGGACGTTGTCGCAGATGTTGTCCAGAACCGGCGCGGGCGCTTCCGGCGCGAGCAGGTTGGTGGTGATGCTCCGCTGGAGCAGGAAGAGCGCGCCGGTCGTGTCGTTCGGCTGCGGCGCGAGGGAGTACGTGACCATGCGGATGTCGCAGGCGACCGCCGTCGGGCTGGTCGGGTTCGGCGTCTGCCCCGACGCTTGAGCCAGCGCCACGTATGGGCTCTCCGGCTGCTGCGCGCAGGAGTAGAACGTGAGCACGTCGCCATTGGAGTTGGAAGTGGTCGTGCCGCCGATGCCGAGGTTCGCGGTCTGGCTGGCGACGGCCGGGACCTGGCCTGCGGGAGTGCCCTCGAACGGACCGGCCAGCACGTTGTTCGGCGCCATGGCGGAGTCGAGGTCCAGGCGCATCAGTTCCAGCGCCTGCAACGCCGTCCGCGCCGGCGCCAGCGCCGCCTCCGTGCGGTCCTGGCTCTTGAAGGCGATCCGGAAGCAGGCATAGAGCGAGCTGGTCAGCGCGACCGTCAAAACCAGCGCCACCAGCAGCTCCAGCAGCGTGAATGCGGATTGTCTCGGTCGTCGGCGCATCGCTTTACGAACTCCCAAGCCCCGGATAAATCAGCGTGCTCAGCGTAATCGAGAAAGTGGTGTTGCGTCCCGGCCAGGTCACGGTCACGTCCAACTCCTGCAACGTCACTGCCAGCGTGGTCGTGCTCCCCGGCGTGGATCCCGAACTGCTCGCGCCCCCCAGCGTGGTTCCCGACGCGCTCGCGACCGCAGCGGTGGCGCCGGTGGTCGCTTCCTGATATTGCGTCACTGTGGAGGTCCAGGTGTAATCCGGAAAGCTCGGGCTGTAATTGCTGAAATCCCCGGAGGAGTTCCCGTTCTGCCAGGCGTTGGTGGCCACCAGCTCGGCCAGTTTCGACGCGGCCAGGTTCGCGGCCTCGAGCTTCCGCCGGGTGCGGCTGGCCGTCGCGGTCTCCAGGGAGATCGCCTCCATCGCCACCGGCAGCACGATCAGGACGATCGCCAGGCTGGCGAGCACCTCGACGAGCGTGAAGCCGCGGTCCGGGCGGCGGGATATTCGACTTCTGCTCGCGCGGATCATGGCCCGGTCCTTCCCGGCAAGGCCGACGGCGGCGTGACGATGCGGTACGAATCGGTCAGCGTCGCGTTATAGCCGCTGCAGATTTCCTGTTCGTCGGCCCGGCCCGTGCGCGGGATCACGCCGATCGCGGCGGCCGACGTCGAGCCGTCCGGGTAGAAATCAATGTGATCGGTGATCGTGCAATTCGGGTCGGCCTGCAGGTCGAAGCTGGCGCCCTCCGGCAGCGAGCAGGTCATCCCGCGCTCCGTGTTGATTGCGGCGAAGGTCGAGCCGGACTGGACCATCAGCCAGTACTGGTTCCGGGTCGTGTCGAAATTGAGGCGGTAATTGCACCCGTCGGCGATGGCCTGCGTGCGCGCGTACTGAATCAGCGCCATGATCTGCGCAGCCGCGTTGGTCGTCTGCCGCGAGGTGAAAAAGCCCCGCAGCGACGGCGCCGCCGCGCCGAGGATAATGCAGATCAGGACCATCACCAGGATCAACTCCACCAGGGTGAATGCGGCGACGCCTCGGCGATGTCTGAGCACTGCCGGCGAATACGCCGGCGCCGTCAACCGCCGTTCAGGGCGTGGTCGCGGACCAGTTATCAATGTTATCCGCATCGCCATCCTGGCCGTTCGGTCCGAAGGAATGGAGGTCGAAGCTGTCCGTGTTGTGCGTGCCGGGGCAAACATAGACGTAAGGATTGCCCCACGGGTCATTCACGATGGGCCGCGAGATGTAAGGGGTTTTCCAGTTGGCGAGTCCGCCGGGATTGGCGCTCAAGGCGCCCAGTCCTTCGGAGGAGGTCGGGTAGCGGCCGTTGTCCATCTCGAAGGCGTCGAGCGCCGTGCCCAGGCTGGAGATGTCAACCTTGGCCTGCACGATCTTGGCCTGCTTGCCGCGCCCGACGAACTTCGGCACCACCACCGCCGCCAGCGCGGTGAGGATCACCAGCACCAGCAGAAGCTCGATGAGCGTGAAGCCCTGCGCCGCATACCGCCGAAGCATGCGAAGTCTCACCGTTCATCCTCCCCGTTAATGTATGAGTTCCTGAAGCGTGAACACCGGCAGCAACATGCTGATCACGATCGTTCCGACGAAGGCCGCCATGATGAACAGCAGCGCCGGCTCGACCAGCGAGACGAGCATGCGCAGGCGCCGGTCGAGCAGCACCTCGCAGGAGACGGCGAGGCGCACGAGTTCCTTGTCGAGCCGTCCGCTTTCCTCCGCGACGGCCACCATTTCCGAGATCGAGGCCGTGAACAACTGCGGACAGGCGGCGAGGCTGCGCGAGAGCGAGGCGCCGCGCTGGACTTCTTCAATGGCTTTGCCGACCGCGTCCTGGAGGGTCTGGTGGCCGATGGCCTCGCGCGCGACGCGCAACGCCGCCACCAGCGGCACGCCCGAACCGAGGAGCGTGCCGAGCATGCGGCAGAAGCGGACGACGGCGAACATCGAGACGACTCCGCCCAGGCCGGGCGTCTTGAACATCAGCCATTCCGCGGCCCGGCGGCCGGCCTCGGAGGCGAGCGCGCGCCGCCCCACCAGGAACAGGAACACCGCCACGCCGGCGAACTCCAGCGCGTAACTCGTGATCCATTGGCTGGCTCCGACGACGGTGCGCGTCATGAACGGCAACGCGCCGCCGAACTCCGCGAAGATCTTCGAGAAGCGCGGGATGAAGAAGGTCATCAGGAAGACGAGCACGCCGCCGGCGATGAACGCCAGCACGCACGGGTAAATCAGCGCCGCCTTCACCCGGCCCTTCAGTTCCTGGTCGCGCGCCTGGAAGTCGGCGATCTGCGAGAGCACCACGTCAATGAAGCCGCCCGTCTCGCCCGCGCGCACCATGGCCACGTAGACCGGCGGGAACGCGCGCGGGAACCGGGCCATCGCCTCGGCGAGCGGCATGCCGCCGACGACGTTGTCGTAGATCGCCGCCCACTGCGCCCGCGCCGCCGGCCGGCCGGCCTCGCGGCTGAGGATCTGCAGCGCGCGGCTCAGCGGAACGCCCGCTGCCAGCAGGTTCGAAAGGCCGCGCGTGAAGGTCTCCACGTCGGCCCTCGAGACGCGCCCGCCGGTCGTCGGCGCCGCTTTCACCGGGGCCGCCCGCTCCGCGCGCTCCTCGACGCGCACCGGGTGCAGCCCCAGCCGGAAGACCTGGTCCATCGCCGCGCCGCGGTTCTCCGCCGCGACCAAGCCGGTGGTCTGCCGGCCTTTGTCGTCGAGCGCCGTATAAGTGAAGGCCGCCATCGTTTCTCCGTCCGCATCCGCCGGGCGTGACCGGCCGGCTTGTCTTTACGCCGCGCGATTCGTCACAAAGCGCCGGTCGCACGCCGGAAAACGCCGGCCGCTTCCCGTTCCAAGCCGTTAAGCGGCACGGATTGCGCCGTCGTCTCGGCTTCGGCGCGCTCGTCCTTCGTCACGCGCAGCACTTCGTCTATGGTCGTGTGGCCCTCGATCACGTGGCGCCAGCCGTCGTCGCGCAGGGTCCTCATGCCTTCCTTGCCCGTCTGGCGGCGGATTTCGCCGCCGGAGGCGCGCCGCAGGATCAGCGCGCGGACGCCTTCGGTCACCGGCATCAGTTCCATGATGCACGTCCGGCCGCGGTAGCCGGTGCCCTGGCAGTTGCGGCAGCCGGCGCCGTGATAAAACCGGTGCGGGGCGTCGTCGCCGAATTCCGCGCGCAGGTCGAGCGTCGGCGGCGGCGTGAACTCTTTCTTGCAGTGCGGGCAGATGCGCCGCACCAGGCGCTGGGCCAGCACCACTTCGAGCGACGAGGCGACCAGGTACGGGTCAATGCCCATGTCAATCAGCCGGACCGGCGCGCTGGGCGCGTCGTTGGTGTGCAGCGTCGAGAAGACCAGGTGCCCGGTCAGCGAGGCCTGGACGGCGATCTCGGCGGTCTCGCCGTCGCGGATTTCGCCGATGAGGACCACGTTCGGGTCGTGCCGCAGGATCGCGCGCAGCCCGCGCGCGAAGGTCAGTCCGGCCTTTTCATTGACCTGGATCTGGTTGATGCCGCGCAGGTGGTACTCGACCGGGTCCTCGATGGTGATGATCTTCCGCTTGACGTCGTTGATGCGCGAGAGCGCCGCGTAGAGCGTGGTGGTCTTGCCGCTGCCGGTCGGCCCGGTGACGAGCACGATGCCGTGCGGGAGGGCGAGGACTTTCTCAAACCTGGCGCAGTCCTGTTCGGACATGCCGAGCTGCTCGAGACCGAGCAGCGCGGAGCTTCGGTCCAGCAGGCGCAGCACGACGGCTTCGCCGTGGAGCATCGGGATGACCGAGACGCGCACGTCCACCTCGCGTTCGGCGATCCTGAGTTTGATGCGCCCGTCCTGCGGCAGGCGCTTCTCGGCGATGTCCAGCCGGCTGAGGATTTTCAGGCGCGAGACGATCTCCGCCTGAAAGTTCTTGACCTCCGGCGGGATGGAAGCTTCCACCAGCATGCCGTCAATGCGGTAGCGGACGCGCAGCTCGTTCTCGAACGGCTCGATGTGCACGTCGGTGGCGCGCCGGTCAATCCCCTCGGTCAGCACCTGGTTGACGAACTTGATGATCGAGGCATCCTCGGCGCCGCCGGCGAGGTTGAGGCCCTGCTCGTCCTCGTCCTGGACGACCTGGATTCCGGCGTCGGCGGCGTCGGAAACGAGGGTTTGCAGCGTGTCCGCGCCGACGCCGAGGCCGTTCTTGATGCACCGGTCAATCTCGGTCGCCGGGGCCAGCGCCAGGCGGAACTCCTGTCCGGAGAACAGGCGCAATTCGTCCACGCCGGTAGTGCCGAACAGGCGGCTGGTCACGGCCCAGACCTCGCCGCCGGGCGCTTCCATGGGCAGCAGGCGGTGCTTGAGCAAGATCCGGGCCGGGAACCGCGCGAGGAATTCCTTGGCCGGCGGCGACTGTTCGAGGTCCACGTACGGCACCTGGAACTCGGCCGCCAGGTAGCGCAGCACCTTGTCCTCCGGCAGCCCGCTCGCTTCGAGCAGCGCCTCGTCGAGCGGCTTGCCCTCGGCCGTGAGCGCCCGCACGCGGTCGGCGGCGGCGGGCTCGAACAGCCGGTCATCCAGCATTTTGGAGACGATGTCCTTCATGATCCTCCTTAGTCGAGCAATCCCATGAGCACCAGCCGCGCCTCCTGGCGAGGCGTGAGCAAGTCCTTCAGCTCGCCCTGGGCCTTGATCAGGTCGGCCTTCACCCGTTCGCGCGCATCGCGCAGGGCGGCCAGTTTCTGGGCGATATCTTTCGGGTCGGAATCCTTGTTGTCGAGCGCCGTGCGGAGCGCCGTGGCCTTCTCCGCGAGGTCACCGGTCGGCTGTACAGGCGCCGCATTCTCGCCGCCACGGTCGGCGCGCGGGCCCCTCTGCCGACCGCCGCCGAACGGCGAGGGCCTCAGTTCCCGCGACAGGGTCATGACCTTCTCCAGCTTCGGCTGCAGGACTGTCCACTCGTCGTCGGTGACGCCCAGTTGCTGCTTGATGTTGTCCATGAAAGCCGCCCTCATATCGCCTCTGGGCGGCCGCCCGCCGGTCGTCGCAGCGCCCCCAACAACCTGGGCGAACGCCATGCCCGCCGTCAGTACCGTCACAAGACCGGTCACAACCAGCCCCAACACCGCTTTTCTGCGCGACATGTTCTGACTCCTCTCAGAAAAAACCGGGCGTCCTCCATCCCGCTCCGCTCGACGGAGCGGGGCGCGCCCGGCACTCCCTGTCTATGTTCCACTGCCCGTTGCAGTGTGTTCCTCAGCATGGGTCGGCGGCGGCTTCATCGGCTGGGGTGGCGGGCCGCCCGGATGCCGCTCTTCGCGCCGGCTCTTCAGCCATTCCTCGTACTTCTTTCGCTGCTCCGCGTTCAGGATCGGCTTGGTTTTCTCGACGGCTTCCTGGAACGCCTTCTCGCGCGCGTTTTCGAGCGCCTTGTCGAGTTCCGCCTTCTTGCTTTCGCTGTCCCAGTGCTTGAGCGCCTCGTCGTACTTGGCCTTCTGCTCGTCGGTCAGAATCGCGCGGATCGCCTTGTCGCGCTGCTTCTGGAACGCCTGGCGCTGTTCGTCCTGAAGCTTGAGGGAATTGCGCATGACCGCGCTCCAGATCTCGTGCATCTGCGTTTTCTGCTCCGCGGTCAATTTCAAATCCGGGAAACGGTTGTGCGGGCGATGGGGCAACGACCGGATGGTGAATCCCACCACGACGCCGGCGGCCAGCGCGACTACGAAGGCGATAATCAGGATAAGTTTGGCTTTGGTCATGAGCGTTCCTTCATCGCAGGTCGGCGAGAATGATCTGCGCGACGCGCGCTCCCGGATCATTGCCCGTCGAGGCGTCAGCGTGGTACGTCACCGGGGCCTCTTCCCAGGAAGGCATGGCGGCCGGTTCCTGCGGCGCGGACGCGCGCCAGAGCCACGCCGCACACGCCAGCAGTATGGCCGCGGCAGCCGCCGCGAAGAACTCGCTGGTCCGCACCAGCGCCGGCTCGATCACCAGGGCGGGAGCGCTTGCGCCCCTGACCTTGCCGCGATGCAGCCGGTGGAACGCCGCCGGCGAAAGCTCCGGCAGGCGGGCCGAGGCGAAGAGTTCCGACATCCGGCGGAGCCCGTCGAGTTCCCGCGCGCAGGTCGGACAAGCCCTCAGATGGACCTCGACCCCTTGTCGTTCCAGCGGCGGCAGTTCGCCGTCATGGTACGCGTGAACTTTGACTTGATATTCGCAATCAGCCATGTCCGGCCCTCACAACAGAAGCTGTCGGCGTTCCGCGATCAGCTTTCAGCCATTAAGGAAGATAGGCCTTCAGGCGGCCTCTCAATTCCTGGCGCGCGCGGAAGAGCCTCGACTCCACCGTCCCGCGCGGCACGCCGAGAACCTCGGCCATTTCCTCATACGACATGCCTTGGAACTCCCGCAGCGCGATGACTTCGCGATGTTCCGGCGAAAGCGTTTCCAGCGTGCCGAGCACGTCTATTCGCAGGCCCAACTCCGGGCTCGGCCCCGGCGTAGCCGCGTCCAGCATAACGGTCCGCCGGACATTCCGCCTTCTGCGCCACTTCGCCGCCTGATTCACCAGAATGCGGCTGAGCCATGTTCGCACCGAAGAGCGCCCATCGAAGTCAGGCATCGCCTGGAACGCGCCTGAGAAAGTTTCCTGCACCACATCCTCCGCGTCCACCGCGTTGCCGACGAGCGACACGGCCAGGCGATACATTTCGTTCGCATAGCGGTCCACCAGTTCGTGGAATGCCGCCTCATCGCCGCGCTCCCGCTTGTGCGGGGACGCAGACTCGGCCTCAGTCGGACACAAGGCGCACTCTCCGTCGGAGAAGTCCAGCGGCGCAAGGCGGCGGCAGTACGCTGCCGCCTGAGCTTCCGAGCTGAACTGGTCTACATATATAGTTCCCCAGCATACCGACTTTCTTCCATGAATTCCTGAGGAATTCCGAGATTGTCCATCATGCCGCCTTTCCGAAGCAAGAACATCGCGGCGCGGATTGCGTAATCTGCGCTCACTACACGGGTTAAGCGACTTCGCCGCGCTTCCGGCACAGGCTGATTCCCTGGCGACCGGCGAGACGGATTCTTGCGGGCTGATTGACACCGGGAAATCTGCATGGTACGAAATAGGCGCGCTGTAGCCGCGACGAGAACCGGTCCCGCTGCGCGCCACGGCCTTCCTTGGCGGACCCGATATGGACTCCAAAGAACGCCGAGACAACCCGCCGACGCAGCCATCTTCGGAAGCGGCCGCAGACTTCCGAGCGCTGGTGGAAAATCTCGCCCAGCCGGTCGTGATCATGGACCGCGCCGGCAAGATCCGCTTCATGAACCCGTGCGCCGAGCGGCTGCTCGCGCAGGGGCTCAAGGAGCGCGTCGAAGCGCAGCTGAGAAACCCGGCCCACCGACAAGCGGTCAGCCAGGTCCGATTCCGCGTCGAGGGCGCCGCCGACCTGATCCTTCGAATCCGGCTTTCCGACATCGAATGGCAGGGCCAGCCGGCGATGCAGGTGGGCCTGATGGACATGACGCCCTACGTCACCACCGCGCAACGCCTCTCGCAGGAGATCGCGAAATTCAAGGCGCACGAGGGCCGCTCGCAGAACTTGCGCGAGAAACTCGAGACGCAGTTGAAAAGCATCGCCGCGGAACGCGACCGCGTCTACGCCACGAGTTTGCAGCGGCTCGCGCAGGAAACCGCCCGGTTCCAGAAAAGCCGGGAGGAGGCGCAGGATGAGGCGCAGCGACTCCGCGGGAAAATCGCCGAGGCCGAGAAGACCGCCGCACAACTCCAAGCGCAGGTCGCCGAGGGCGACGAGGCCAAGGCGGAAAACGAACGCCTTCGGCGGAAGATCGCCGAATCGCACGCGGCGTTCGTGCAGCTCCACGCCGAGTGCGGGCAGTTCCAAGCTCAGGTGAAAGATCTCACCGCCGCCCAGGCACAATCCAAATCGGAACTCGACCAGGAGCGCGCCGAGCGGAAGAAGATGCTCGAAGATGCCGCGCGGCTTCAGCGCGAGGTTGCCGACGCGCTGCGCGCGCCCACAGAGGCGGGAACGGAGGCGGATCGCGCGCGGCAGCAGCTTCAGGCGGAGGAGAGATCGCGCCGCGAGCTCGACGGCGGCAGGCAAGCGCAGTTGCTCAATGAGATGCTGCGGAAGAAACTCACCGAGGTCCGCCACGCGGCGCAGCAAGGCCAGATAGAACGCGAGGCCCTGGTACAACAGGTCCAGTCGCAGGCGGCCGAGTTGGAGAAGGCGAGGGCGGATCTCCTCCACGAAGCCGCGAGCCGCCAACGGACGCAGGAGGAAAATCAGCGCCTCCGCCGCGCCGAAGCCTCTTCGATGCCGTAGAGACCGCCGGGACGTTGAAGGCCGGCCGCGAGGCGCTCGAGGAACAGGCGAAGAAGCGCGCCGACGAACTCGCCAAGGCCAACGAGGCGATCCGGCAGGGGATCAAGAAGTTCGAGGCCGCCGCCCAGCGCACCGGCGAGACTGAAGAGAGTTGGGCCAAGCGCCTGTTCTCGTCACGAAAGAAAACGATAGACCATGGCCCGTCGTCTATCGTCTATCGTCTTCCGTCTTCCGTCTGCCGTCCGCCGTCGCCAGGATCGTGCGCGCGCTCGGGTGGCTCAGCAGGCGCTGGATGTGGAGCAGGTCATCGTAGTCCATCGCCGGAATAATGGCCGGCAATAAGTTCACGGTCTGCTCGATCACGTTGGGTTCTTTCGCCCGGTCCGACAGAATCCGAATCACTCCGGCGCTTTGCGGGGCTTTCCACTCGACCTCGGGCGGCTGCAAGGCCAGCGTGGCGAATTCCTGCGGGAGCGTGAGCGCGGCGCGGATGGCGATCCGCCGCGGGCTCGACCAGAAGATCGGGTTGTCGCGCGTCTCCGACCGGAAGCCGAGAACATCCTGCAGGCTGGCCGGCATCGTGAGATAGAGATAGCCGTCGGCGCGCACGGCGTAATGCGGGACGCGGACGGTGAATTGCTCGACGCCGGGATAAGAATCGAACGCCGTCTCCAGTTCGCCCTCGGCGGTCGCGGCCTGCGCAATCTGCGCGACGGCTTCCTGGAAGTACCGGCGCCGCTCTTCGGGCACCATCTCGGCAAACCGCTTGCGCGCGGCGGCGTAGCCGGAGCCGTAATAATTCGTGCGCTTGCGGATGACGGCGTCGCCGTTGGCCTGCACGTTCACGTCGTAATCCGCGTCGGTCCGATCCGCCATTTCGGGCCAGGCGCGGATTGTGAAGAGCTTCCCGGCGCCCAGGCCGAGGCCGTAGCAACCGTCGTGCGCGGCGGCGCCGAGCGCGGCGTACTCATCGGTGTCGTTGAGGTACACGTTCCTGTCGTCGAGCCGGACGCGCACGAGCACGGCGCGGAAGTCCCTCGGGCTCGGCGCGCCGTCGAGCGGCGGCGTCATGTGGGCGACGACCGGATCGCCGGAGGCGAGGACGAACGCCGGCCGGAAGCCGGCGGCGCGCAGCATGGCGTAAAGCAGCACGGCGCGGTCGGCGCTGTTGCCGTAACTTTCCTTGAGCGTCCGGTCGGCCGGCGTGATGGCCGAAAGCGGCAGCTCATCCAGCGCGGGTCCGGCGAAGCGGATCTGCTTCGCGACGAAATTGCGGATGGCGACCAGCCGGGCCGCGTCGTCCGAGGCGCCCTTGATCAGCGCCTTCGCCTGCCGCTGCGCTTCCGGCTGGCCGGAGGCGGCCTCTTTCAATTTAGCCTCGACCTCGGCGCCGTAGGTTTTCCAGTTCCCCGTCGAGAGGCAGACGGTCGGCAGGTACGCCCACGGCGGCGGGAGCAGTACCTCGAACTTGACGCCGCGCTGGTCCGTCGCAGACCATTGGCGGCGCACGGCGCCCTCGAGCGCCTGCGACTGTTCCCGGATCGCCTCCGCGAAGCGCGGCTGGACGGCCAGCGAGATGTCGGCCGGGACGGTGACGCTCAGCGTGCGCGAATGGACCGGATCAATCTCGCGGAACGCGAGGCGCTCGGCGAAGAACGGCCGGTCCTTGCAGAGGCGCCTGACCTTGTACTCGATCACGCTGCCGACCTCGACGTCGGGCAGGCTGACGACGAGCTCTTTGGCGGCCGGGTAGCGCGGGGCCGATCCGGCCCACGCGGCGTCCATCAGGTTCTGCTCCTCCTTCTTGACCGCCTTGACCGAGCCGTCCGGGTTCGTGACCGTGGCGCTCTCGAGCGTCAACTCTTCCCACGCCGGGTTGTAGTCGAGCTTGACCTCGGAGTTCCTTTTCTTCCCGGCGTAGGTGAGCACCTTCATGCGGACGGCGCGCGTCTCGGTCCAGGAGTGAGAATCGGTCAGTTCGAACTCGAAGTTGTCGCTGAGGAACTCCGCGTCGGCGGGCGGCTGCACGGCGGCGAAGATCGGCTTCTGCCGCTCGTCGGCCTCCATCGTCTTGAGCGCGGCCTTCAGCGCGCCGTACTGCGCGGGCGTGAACTCGACGACCTTCAGCAGGAACGTCTCCCGGCGCGTGAGCGTGTTTCCCTCGCGCGCGAGCGACTCGGAGAAACTCACCGCCTCGTTCTCCACCGGCTCGTACGCCGGCAGCGCGAGCGTCGCGCCGAGGCCTTCAGTCTGCAGCGTCAGCGTCTCCTGCATGCCGCAGGCGACCTCCGTGACGAGCGGGTATCTGCGTTTCTCGAGGCCGGCGCCGCCGAGGATGAAATTGACCATGCCCACGCGCGCGCCGATGCCCGGCAGCGGCAGCAGCACCGTCTCGCCGTTGGTGATCGGGAGGCCGCGCGCCTCGAACCGCAGCCTGGCGGTGAGCGGCGCGGCCGTGTCCATCAGGTCGGCGGGCATCAGCTCGAATCCGCTCAACCGCGCGCCCGTCGCGACGCGCCGCACCAGCCCCTCGAAGAACACCCGCCGTTCGTCCGGCTGGAGGTTCGAGAAGTAGTTCCGATACGCGTTGTCGTTGTACCCGTCGAAATGCAGCGCGCTCTCGGCGGTCAGGTCGCCGGCGGCGTCGAGCTTGGCCGCCGTCTCGATGCGCATCAGGTTCTCCGTCGCCGGCGTGATCGGCGAGGTCTTCAGCGTCTCGCCCTCGGGCGTGGCGACGAGGTAGCTGTCGTTGGACAGGTACGCCGGCATCAGCGCGCGCGTGTTCTCGTCGGTCGGGTCCATCAGCAGATACGAGCCGTCCGGCTCGCGCGCGGTGACGATGGCGTGGTTGAAATACGGCTGCGGGACGTCCGGATCCTTCTTGGGGCCGACCTCGATCAGCGCCGGGAACGCCTCGATCTCCGCCAGGCGCAGCATCTCGACGAGCAGCGCCGCCTTGTCGCGGCAGACGCCGTACTTGTTGTCGAACGTAATGCGCACGTCGTGCGGCTCGTAGCCGGGCGCATCCTTCTCGAGCGTGATGCCCATGTACCGCACTTTCTGCGAGACGAACTTGAACAACGCTTGGATCTTCTTCCGGCGGTCGGTGAGGCCCTTCGTGAGTTCGGCCACGGTCGCCTTCATCTCGTCGGTCGGCGTGTAGTGCGGCAGGCTGATCTGCCAGTACCAGCGGGAGATTTCGCGCCAGTCGGCGATGGTGCTGACCAGCAGGCGCTGGACGCAGGTGTAGATCGGCGGCATGTTCGGCTCTTCGTACATGCGCGGCACGTCGCGCGCCTCCCAGCTATAGAGGAGGCGGCCGTCCTGGTCGGCCTTCGAGAATTTCACCGTGCCGGGCGCCTCGTCCTTGAGCGCGATGCTGCGCAGCGGGAGTTCCTTCGGGCCGGAAACCTCATAGAGGAAGTGGCGGATCGGCGAGGCGCTCTCGAGTTCGGTCCAATCGCTCCATGTCTTCGGCGCGCGCGCCTTGAACGTGGTGTGGATCGCGCGGTAATGGACGATGTCGCCGACGGCGAGGCCGGGAATGCCGACCTCGAGCACTTTCACATTCGGGTCGTATATGTTCTCGCCCATCTGGCCGCTTTCGGTCGTCACGCGGCTTTGCGCGGCGATGTCCACCGGCACGGCCTTGCCGTCCGGCTTGATCACCTCGAGGAGGTCGAGCGCGACCTTGCTGTACGCCTCGTCGAAATCGAGCGACATCCGCTCGTTATCTTTCCGGCCTTTATCGGTGAGCACCTTCATCCACGTCTCGTCGAACGTCACCGACGTGCCGTCGGCCTCGTAGCGGGCGAAAATGAAATCGTCCACGAGCACGTCGTCCGCGTCGGGATATTTGGCCTTCGTGACCTCCGCGGCCGCGGCGAGCGCCGGCACGCGGTCCAACAGCGCCGGCTTGGCCGCCTCCGGCGCCACCTGCGGCGCCTTCTGAGCGAACGCCGCCGAAACCAGCCCTACCGCCAGCAACAACGCGACCCACCACGAGGATTGGCGTTTCATGCGGACTCCGTTCGTGAAGAAGCGCGGGGATGAGCCAGTGGAATTTTATGATATTCGTCAGCGCGGCGCAACGTCAACAAGCGCGGGATG
>Ga0315281_10002330_pt1 | contig 28199 bp, 28 predicted proteins | sample YL17G07_0_MG_FD_204540 | JGI IMG/M metagenome (GOLD analysis project Ga0315281, IMG submission 204540) | Sediment microbial communities from Yellowstone Lake, YNP, Wyoming, USA - YL17G07_0 | ecosystem: Environmental > Aquatic > Freshwater > Lake > Sediment | place: USA: Wyoming | collected...
GGTCAGGAGTGCTGATATTATGCCAATACAGGGAGTTGTTACTAATATTTTTATTGACAAAACTTCATACAATAATTAAGCTCATACTCTAAAAAAACTGTTTAACGTAATGACCATATTCCCCACGCGCTTTGAGGTGAAAGTGCATACTATACAAGTGGTTATTGCCTATAGTTGAGTGAAGGAACGTCTTGTATTGCAATACTTCGTTCTCGCCATCAATGTCATTCTGCATGAATAATGGGCGTTATTTAAGGCAGTGTTTTACGGTTAATACAATTTCTGCGATTTGAACTCTTTTTTGTTAACATAAATATGGAGCTTATCGAAAAATTTAAGATAATTAACGGTGTTTATTGGGTCGGCGTCCCGCAGGCCAATGTGTTTGTCCTGTGCGGTTGTCCGGAGGAGTGCGTTAAGCATCTTATGAAAAAGGGATTCAATAAAACCGTTCAGAAACAGGGCATTACTTATGAAACGGGTCCTAATATAATCTTGCTTTCCGACGTATTGATCCAAAATGGATATTTCTCCAATCTTGCCGAGTTCCCGGTGCTCCAAATGCTCTACAGACAGGGTATGATTTTGCCCGGACACCCGAACAACACTGGAGTCAAGCCCATGCTGATCGGCTCCAAGAAGCAGATCGATTCCCAAATGAAATATATCTACCGGGGCAATTATGGCTTGATATCTGTGGATGAAATTGTTGAGGCAGGTATCCCCAGGGAAAAAGCGGAAGAATTGATGCGTTTAAAGCTGGCGTTTGCCTTCGGCAAAATCCGGAACACAAACGATCTGCTGTCTTCGCAGGTAGTCGAGCACGAGCTGGTCGAGATAAGAAACGGCGTATTTGTGCGTTGCACCGGTTTTAATCAGTACGAATTTCGATACAAGGGAGAATCAGAGGCTGTCGATCTGAATCTCTTGCCTGACGAAAACTATGAACCCCCATACGAACTGGCCTTCCATCAGCTTAAACGTGACTATTTTGCGGCGGTGCATTCCGGTGGCGGAGACGGCTGGAACGAGCATGGGCTTAGCATGGCCAGTATTGTACTCTTTCAGGGTAAAATCTATTTGGTGGACGCCGCGCCCAACATCCTGCATTTTCTTGAGGCGCTTGGCATTAGTGTTAATGAAGTGGAAGGCCTCTTTCACACGCATGCACATGACGACCACTTTGCCGGTATTACTACCCTTATACGGGCTGATCACCGTATCAAATATTATGCTACACCGCTGGTTCGCAAGTCGGTCACCAAAAAATTATCCGCCTTGTTGTCCTGGGACAGTGATTATTTAGACCGCTTTTTTGAAGTGCACAACCTTGAACACGACGTTTGGAACAATATCGAGGGGCTGGAGGTAAAACCCACTATTTCCCCGCACCCCGTTGAAACCGACATCTTCACGTTTCGCACCCTTTGGAAAGGAGGCTACCGGACGTATGCGCATTTCGGCGATATAGCATCTTTCAAAATACTCCAAGAAATGCTCACCGAGGATACCACGAAACCTGGAATTTCACGCGAATTTTACAACCAGGTGCAGTCCGCTTATCTACACCCGGTAAACTTAAAGAAAATCGATATTGGCGGAGAGCTGATTCATGGCAGCGTAGAGGATTTCAAGGATGACACTTCAGATAAAATCATTTTAGCCCACTCTTCTTCAAAACTCAGCCTCCAGCAAAAATCCATGGGGTCTGATGCGCCATTCGGCTCTACTGATGTGCTTATTCAGGCGAAACAAGATTACACCATGAGATACGCCGCGCAACTGCTTTGGACGTATTTCCCTCACGCGCCGAGAGAAGATATCAATATGTTGCTGAATTGTGATACAGAGACCTTTAATGTTGGAACGCTTCTTATAAAAAAAGGGACAGTCAGCCCCTATATCTATTTTATAATGACGGGCATTGTCGAAATGATTAAAGCTGAATCCAATAGAAGCAACGTGCTTTCCGCCGGATCGCTTGTGGGCGAGTTTGCAGGGATCATGGAGGTTCCCTCACTCGAAACTTACCTGGCTGCTAGCTACGTCAGGGCGTTCAAAATACCGAGTGATTTGTATTTTAAATTTATACAGAAGAACAAATTATACCGTAGCATGGAACGTGTTATGGACAACAGGCTATTTTTGCAAAGCACGCGGTTGTTTGGCGATATGGTGTCTTACCCCGTGGAAAACAAGGTTGCCCAGGCTATGAATGTTAAATCATACACTCCTGGAGAAAGGCTTAAATCCGATAAAACCCTGGATTTATATTTGTTGTATGAGGGGGAGCTGCAACTTGTTAAAGGTGGCCAGATTATTGAGATGGTTAAGCCCGGAGGCTTTGCCGGTGAGGAAACCATTCTTTACAACGTTCCCCCTATTTTTGACATTAGCATAACAAAGAGGTCTAAAGTGTTCCATATTCCAAAGGATGTCCTGGTGAACATCCCAATCGTTCAGTGGAAACTTCTGGAAACCCTGGAAAAACGGCTGGAAATTTCTGGCAGTAATCTGAGCGCTATGGGGGAATATTCCATGTGATATTGGTGTCGTAAATAAATATTATTTGTGCCAAAAAGGAGGTACTTACTTCGGTTTTTCCGGAGAATTTCGTTTTTCTGATTCAAAGCAAGGGTAAGACAAGCGCCCCCGCCTGTCATTAATAATGTCAGTCGAGGACGCCATACCGATGTTACAGTCCCGTTTCCAAGCAGAACAGACCGCGCCAAATAAACTTTGCACAAACAGTCTAGGGCTTTGCCTTGCTAGTTTTCTTCAGAATCTACATCAACGTCTTCGTCCAAATCGTCAAAGTCCACGTCCTCAATGTCTTCATATCTTGGTGGTTTGTAGCCGGGTTTCTTAGCATTTTCAATTTCTTCTCTATACGCCTCTAAGACTTTTTCTTGAATTTGCTCCCGACAGTTTGAATTTATTGGGTGTGCCGTATCGGCGTGTAATTTCAATCTGCCCGTAGCCTTCGCGGAGCGCTTTTCATCCAGTTTTACGCCACAATCATTGCAAAACTGTGCCATTAAATGATTTTTCCCCCCGCACTTTGGGCATCTTTCCGTCAGTTTTCTGCTGGGCATGGCGACAAACGCCCCTTTATGTCCTTCGATAACCTTTAGATCCCTTACAACGAAGTCATTGTCTATAGTAATACTACAAAAAGCCTGTAATCTGTTTTTCTTAGCCTCCGTTAACTTTACCCTGACTTCAGTAATATTCACCGCTTTTCCCCTTTCCTGTTCACGAACCATTGTCATCGAAATCATTGGTTACAACAAAAACATCACCAACATTACGCAGCTTTAACTGTTGTTCGATCCCTCTGATGTCGCCCTCCTTCTTGCATAAACCATATAAGGCAGAACCGCTTCCCGACAAAAGCACACCGCAGCATCCAAGCGTTGCCAGCGTTCTTTTTATTGTTTCAACGTCCGGATAAAGTCTAAGAACAATCTCTTCGAGCCGATTATACAGGTAGTGACCCACTTTGTCCGGATCTCCGGTGGCTAATTGTTGCAGAAGAAAGCTAACATCTTTTAAATTTCTTGTCAAGCTAATTTTGAAATTGCTGTAAACCATGGCGGTGCTGATCTCAAACTTTGGATAAATTAACAAGTAATGGTATTTTGTTTTACAAAGATAAGGGGTAACCACTTCCCCCCGTCCGCGACATACTGCGGTGTTTCCTACGATAAAAAAAGCAACGTCAGAACCCAATTTCCCAGCCAGCGACATCAACTTTTTTTCATCGTAGCCGACCTTCCATAATTTATTTAACCCGGCCAAGGTAGCGGCAGCGTCGCTGCTGCCTCCGCCTAGTCCTGCTCCAACGGGTATCTTCTTGTCCAAAAACACCTTTACACCCCGTGATATCCCGGACTCTTTTTGGAATAAACGAACGGCTTTAACGACAAGATTGTCTTCACCGGTGGCAAGTCCCGGATTTGAGCAGTTAAACGAGACGTCTTTACCACCGTCTTCCATATAAATGTAGTCAAACAGACTGATTTCCTGCATTACCGTTTCAATTTCGTGATAGCCGTCGGGGCGTTTGCCAAGTATTTCGAGGAAAAGGTTGATCTTGGCCGGCGCTGCAATTTTCAATTTTCCACGTTCTTCCCAAATTTTCATACATTTTCCCCTGTAGCTTTAATCCTAAAAAAGAGAACTTGTGTGTCTCCGTACATTCGCGTATCGAATAGTTCCAGGCAGGAAGCCTCCGGGGGAATTTGAAACGCAGCCTTTCTTTGCTGCAGTACTACAATGCCTTCCGGCTGTATAATATGCTTTTCTGCTAACAGCGAGAAAAAAGTTAACAACTCACTTCTGTAGGAGTCCTTTTCAACGAGGGGATAGGGCGGAGCGGCAAAAACGATATCCAGCTTGATACTGTTTTTCTCAAGATATGGAGCAGTTTCCAGGACGTCGTTCTTTACTATGACGGCTTTGCTTTGAAGCCTGGTCGCCACAAGGTTATCGCTAATAACCTGAATAGCCGTCCTGTTGTTTTCCACAAAGATGCAGGAAGTTGCGCCACGGCTCAATGCTTCTATCCCAATAGCGCCTGTCCCCGCGTACAGATCCATAACACGACTGTCCTGAATGATACCGGAGAGTATGTTAAACAGGGATTCCTTTGTTCTATCTTGTATAGGCCTTGTCTTATCTCCTTTTACCGAGCTAAGACAAACCCCTCTTGCACTGCCGGCAATTACACGCACGATAATGTATAAAATAAGCGATGAGTGAACACTAATGTAAACGAAGAGGTGTGGACGAACAACGTTTATCCGTGCCACTCCAAAACCCGATTAGATTAAGATATTGATCTATGATAAGTTGCATAAAAGCTTCATAGTAACAGAAAGGATAAGGGGTGTCAAAACCTAAAAATGCGAGGGGATAACTTAGAGTGTTCCTGAAAAAACGGCATTCTCAAGTTTTTTTATTTTGCTTAAAATATGCATAATACCCATAGGCGGAAAAAATGCATATCAAAGGAATTATGGGATAACGATAAATGAGCGCATCGTCAACACCGACCAGAGAATGGAGTACTGTGTAATACAGAATTACCGCTATAAGAAGCACTGGGATGGGCTTAAAACCCGCCCTTCCGTTAATTACCCACCATTTCGATTTGTAAAACCCATAAAATGCCATTGGAAAGACAATGATATAAATAAAAGTGTCTACCACTTTTTTTATAAACGACGGTTTTTTTGTTACAGGTCCCCAAAATGCAAATAATCTTTTAAGGCATAATTTTGTGTATTTTATCGGATGTTCTTTCACAAAAGAAATACTTGCTTCTTTTAACCCTTTTGATGATGCTAAAACGGCTTTTTCTTCGTCATATTTTATTTCGTACAAATCAAAAAACGGCAAGTCTGCTGATGTGACATTACAACCATAAAAGGTAGCCCATGCGTCGCTTGATGTTATGGAAAATTTATGAAATACCGCGTAATTTCTATATGTCCATGGGAATAGCGATATGCAAAACGACAACAAAAAGGTTAAGATACCGTACAATAACCTTTTTCTGTCTTTCCTGAAAAAGACTATTATGAAATAAAGCACTACAAATATTGGTAAATAAAGCACTACCGCTCTGCATAAACAGGCAATGGCCAAGAAAAGCCCTGACAAAATAGTGTTTTGTGTATCAAGATTATTCTTAACGGCTTTTACAAGAAAAACAATAGTTAACAAAAGCAAAAATATAAATATAGTTTCCGCTCGAATATATGAAGTCCACCATACCAGGGGATGGTACATGGACAAAAGGAACCCGGCCAGCAGACCTACTTTTGCTGAAAATATTTCTTTAGCAATTATATACGTGAGATAGCAACTCAGTGTCCCCAGAATTATTTGTGGTATTGCATATACTAAAATACTAAAGCCAAAGAAATAATACAGAGCGCCTAAAAATGCCGAATAGATTGGCGGATAAAAATTCTGATAGTAGGTGTCCTTGATATGAGACGGCTTGAAGTGCTCAGGTAGTTCTTGGGGTACATCTGTTATCGTTATGCTATATTCGTTGCATTCCACAAGGTTTTTTGCAGTGTGGAAGTATATCTGTGAATCATCGGTCTGAGGATATGCTGTTATTCCACTTTCATGAACGGCAATATTGTTTTTATACATGAATACGGCAAGTGAAGCAGTTCGCACAAAAAATGCGATGAATAGTATAAAAATTAATATGTTTTTTTCTGATATTATTTTGCTTTTCATGAGGAGTTAAAGCCTTACTTTACGTCAACTTTTAACAAAACGGCTAAGAAATTCATCGAATTGCTTGTGCCGCAAGGCTGTCATAGAGCCGGTAACAATGTGTTTATTCTTTCTATCAAATATATAAATTGTAGCCACCGTGGCAAGGTAATCACTAATGACCCTGGATAATGTCTTAAAGGTTAGCGCCTTTGATTTCCCGCTTAATCGCTGATAGAGGGCGCAGGATACTTCTGCGTACAAATAACCGCGTTTCAAACACTTTATCAATAATTCTGTCTGATAGAAGAAACCGGTGCTTCTCAAATCAATATCATCCAGCACACATTTGCGATACATAACAGGACCATTCATATAATTCAAGAGGATACCAAAGGTCAGGTTAATGATCCCTTTGTATGTCTTGGATATCAACCTGCGGCCCCACGACCGCACGTTCCTATTGTAGAAAAATGGAATTACGATGTCTACGTGGTCCAGGAGCGGTAGATAACGCATAATCTCATAAGCATCATTTTCACCGTCACCGGGAACGTACATTACTACTTCTCCCTGTGCATTCTGAACTCCATCCCAATAGGAGGCGCCAAGTCCTTTTGGTTTGTCATGGCGGAGCATTCGGATAAACGGATATTTCTCACTTAGGCTATTCACGAGAGATCCGGTTCTATCCGTGCTGCCGTCATTAACCACAATAATTTCTGCGGAACAACCTACCCTCTGAAAGGATTCTATTATATTTTCCACGGCCCAGACAATGTTCCCTTCCTCATTTAAGGCTGGTACGATTACGCTCAATTTGTATTTCATAATTAACCCTTCTTATTTTTACGATTAAAACATCAGCCGACAGGATGCTACTTCATCACAAGTTCATCAGCACTTTCAACCTTGGTTTTCCCACAATTCCTGGCATTGAAAGCGGTATGATTTCTTTCTCTGAGATAACAGCAACCGGCGCATCCGGGAAAAAGGCCAACGGCACTGAGTTGTCTTCTAAATTCACGATAACGTTTAGAGTTCCAAATCAACTTCAGGCTGGATTCTTTTACGTTTCCCACTTTATAAGCGATGCATGGATAGGCGTCACCCGTGGGAGATATCTGCATGCTGGACCAGGGAACAAGACATGGTTCGTACCGGTCAACGAGTCTTTTGGCGTTGTCAAAGTGGGTTTTCATCCCTTCAGCTTTCTGTGCTATTGGGTAGAAACGTATCTTCGTTTTCTTATTGCGACTGCTTTCTATTATCTGTGATAATTTCAATATTAATTTTTGGGGGTCAATATAAGGTGTGACTGTTATTGGCGACCAGAGTTTGTTATCGTTCATACCATTAATGAAATTTGCCTGAAATTGTATGTTGGTCACTTTGAGAGGCGATAAGGTAAAGAAGTCTGCGTTTACATCATGTGCGTACTGGTATATGTCTTCCAGCATGTCTATATTTTCCGGTGTTATTACCGTCTTAATGTCGAGCAATGGGTATTTGGTTTTTTTCTTATTCTTGTATTCTTGAAGTAATTTTACGTTATACGTTATTTTGTCGAAAGCGCCCTTCATTCCTCTCAGATGGTCGTGCTCTTGACCAATCCCGTCTATAGACACCCCGGCCAATAACAATCTTTTATCAACGAAGGTTCGCGTATATTCTTCAGTCATCATTACGCCGTTGGTTATAATGTTACAACCGTGTCTTTCCAGTGCATATTGTATTATTTCCAGTGCATTCTTTTTCAGAAGCGGTTCTCCTCCTGTAAATGTGATGAGTGAAAACCTAGGTATACGCGAGATTAGTTGAATAAACTCCTCTGTGGATAATTCATTTCTTTCTCTACTTCCTTTCTGCTCCGTCTGAAAACAAAATACACATCGCAAATTACACAGATAGGTCAACTCAAGGGATACCTTCATCATGGGAAAGGCAAAGCCGTTTCCCAGCTTATAGGGTAGAAATGCGTGCGATTTTAGTAGGACGTCAAATAGTCTATCAATGCGCAATGTCGCTTCCTGGTATTAATTTGACTTAGGATAAAATAGTTTACTTAAATAAAATCACCAGTTCTCAACTTGATTTCTTCATAAAAACCTATAAGACGATTAATATGGTTTTCCATAGAAAGTGCTTTTCTTGCATTTATAACATTATTCCTTAACTTCTCGTAATTATATGTAGGAATTATTTTGGAAAGGTTATAAATGTCGTTTTGACTTACAACAATACCTATTTCATGTTCCCTCACTAATTTTGATGTGTACTCAAATTCTTCACTGATTATAATGGGAAGTCCAGCCTCAAGAAATAAGAAAAACTTCCCAGGTATTCTAGTTTTGTTAGATATATCTGTATAATTTTTATAATTAAATAAATAAGCAATTACTCCAAAGTCATATTTAGAAAATTCAGCAGGTGCTTCTGTGGGAGAAAGACCTTTAAAAAATTTAAAAAGAGCATTGTGTCTGGCAATATCGAGATAGTCAGAAAATATTTTTTCAAATTTTACAGCACTAGTATGTGGAGAAACGTAAACATCAAAGCAGATGCCCTGCTTTGTAATCTCACGAATTAAATCATGAAAATGATACCCATATACCTCTTGAGGAAGATTAACAGTTGTTACACTACCACCATATACTAAATGGATTTTCCTATCTATTTTTGAAAACTTAACATTATTTTTATTTGATACAAATTCAGAGCAAACATAGGAATGGAATTCTAAGATTTTGGATTTTGTACCGTATTTTTCTCTCAATACATTGGCCGCTTCATAAGAATATCCAAGTATAATTCCATCTGAATTTTCACAGGCATATTGTTCTGCAAATAACTCCAGCACAACGTTCTTCTTCCCCCACGACGGTATATTATCGTTCTTTCCAAAAGAAAAACTTGGAATATCATAAAATTCAAAAACAATCTTTGTTTTACCGAATAATTTTGCCAGTATAATAAAAAAATCCGACCCCAGGATTGTGCCCAAGACATGAATTGTGTCGGGTTTTACTTCTTCAAGAATCTTTGCTAATTCATAATAAGTGTCATAAATATATACCGCATCAAAGTGTTTTTCCATAAGTTTGAGCAACCATGGGCTCTCCATGAGGAGGATCGTTTCGTAGTTTTCGTTTTTTCGAATATATATACTCTGTCGCAACAAATTGAAGGATGGGGTAATCGTGAGGTAAAGTATCTTTTTTTTATTGGAAGGGGTGTTTATCCTGGTAATTATCTGTTCAGGACTAAGCTTATTAAAAACAGCCTTCAATCCCCCAACCTTATATCTTCTCAATAATTGCTTTATGACCTTTTTGAACCGGGTTAGAGTACCAAATTCGAGCTTATCGTGGATGAGAATATCGTAGGCTTCGCTATTAAGTTCTTTAATTGGTAAAAATTTATCTTCAATTGTATTTGACATTCTTTAGCCACAAATAGACACGAATTTACATGAGTAACAAATGGTTTATGTTAGGACACAGATTTCCTGGCGCGGCCAGAGGCCGCGCCAGGTTTATCTGTGTCCAATTAGTGCTTAAAACTTAATTTCTACCGAAGTGTGCCCAAATTGTTGAAACCTATTGGTCTTTAGCTTTACATCACAGGGATTACAATGTCCAAAAACCGCACACGCCCGGTATTTATCTTCTATCTCAAAATTTTCATCCAGGATACTTCCTACAGATATTCTACCTTCATAAAGGTCGCTGTGGCATCGGTAAATATCACCACCTGGCCCGATAATAAGCTCCGTTGTTTTGCATAATACTTTTCTGGCAGATTTTTTATCACATGCCCCTTCGTAACGGTACGTGCCATACATCTTTCCATTATGTTCACCAAGAAATTCCTTGGTGCGGAAATCTATTCCTAAAGAAGTACAGCGTTCCTTTGCTCTTAATATTTCAGCCTCCTGTGTTGGGTGCATCACTCCCCAGATGCCGATACTGAAGCCGTTATCTTGTAATTTTAAGACTTTCTTCACCAGTGGATCGAGTTGCATCGTCTCCGGGTGATAACTAACTCTGATTGATGCATACGGAGATTTTCTTTTAATTCTGTTTGGGTTTACCATACGGATAAACTCATCTTCGTCAAACTGGAGATTAGTCAGGATATCAATATTTAACTCTGGCTTTATATTGTTCAATATATAAATAAAATCTTTCTGAAGGCTTGGTTCTCCCCCCTGGAGCGAAATGGGGAGGTCGTCTCTGGAAACAACCCGGTTCAGTCCTCTCACCCAATCTTCACCAGAAATATGTTTTTTTGAAAACTTACCTTCCTCAAAATAATTAATGCAGTAACTGCACCTGAGATTGCAGGAAAGGGATAAAAACGTTGCAATGTAATTATACGATTGTGGAATAATAATTGGTTTCATTGTTTTTTTTAGTTTAGGAGCATCTTTTTTTCAGAGTGTTTGACTATTACCATACGTAAATACTATTTTACAATTTAAAATACAAATCAAGCTTTTTTATCGTACTAACAAGGTATGGGGTTTCTATAACAGGGAACAATCTCCCCATCTTATGGGAATACAATTCTTTCGTCATGACCTCTTCGAGTGAAAAGAGTCCCCAATCCAGACCTTCCTGCAAATCTATTTTTTCTATTGGAATTGTTAAAGGGCAACAATACGCATGAATTGAAAGATTTCCTAAATCCCTGACAATATCAAAACCCATGTTATACAGTAATGCCGGCTTATACCCGATCTCTTCAAGCAACTCTCTCTTTGATGCTTCTTCCGGGGTTTCGCCAACGTCTATGGAACCGCCAAAAAACCCCCAACAACCAGGGAAATTTATCCTTTCCTTACATATCTCGTAACTGCATGAGAACTTTCCCATTAACATAAGGGAGAATAACAACAACTTCGTTTGGATTTAGGTCCAAGGGGCTATGTTTATTTTTTGTCATTTGCATAATTTAGCTCAAACGAAATTTATGTGCTTAACAGACGGATTTTTTATTTCCCACAAAAAACCATTAATAGCATTAGGCCGGCAGTTTGGCGGACATGATTCCGCCGCATCTAGTTCGTTTTCCAAATACGCCTTTATTTTTCTCCTCTTTTCACCAAACCAGATATCCTTAAAAGTATTTTTATAAATGTTTCCAAAAACAAATTCTTTTTTATCCCAGTAGGGAAGGCAGGTTGCAATATCTCCTGCAGAATTTAAGACAGAAATAAATGAAGTTCCGTAGCAATGTTTGTATTTCCTTTTACCATAGTTTTCAAACGATGCCTTCCTTGCTATGACTTTAAAATTTTCATGAGACAGGCTTTCTGCCTTACTCAGTGTATTTTCTATAGTACTTAGGTTAAATTGTTCTTTCATTTGGTATGACTGTAAATGACTCTGCTGTACAAATGGTTTTATAACAAAATAATTGATTCCTGTCTCTCGCATCCTTTTTATTGCATCAATCAAATAGGCTCTGTTTTCCGGTAATAATACGTACTGTAGGCCAATATCGGTTTCCAGCTTGTTTTTACTTTTTACCCTTGTTGCAATCTCGATATTCTTCACAACGGTATCAAAGATGTCGGGTTTAACGTTATGAATGGCGGCATAATTGTCCCTTGAACCGCCATTAAAACTGATTCGAACAAAAGTAAGCGAAGGAAGGATTTCTTCAAGGAGTTCTTCTTTCATGAACTGCCCATTGGTAAACAGTCCCACGTCAATACCGCTTTTCTTTGAATGTATAATGAATTGGGCGATATCCGGATGCAGAAGAGGCTCTCCCTCGCCGGCATACAACAGGCTTTTCATTCCACATGCCGCAATTTCATCAATAAACCCCAACAACCGGGTGGTTTCCAGCTTTTTATTTGGATGGCCAATATAATCATACGCACAAAATATGCACCTGTGGTTACAATTTCCCACAGGGCTTATTTCCATATACAAGGGAAAACAGTCGCCTTCACAGATGAACTTGCCTACCCTTTCTGTGTGATAAATAAGTTTATGGTCATCAAAATGATAATTTTTCATAGTTTTTAGATAAAAGATTGTTTTACCAATAGCCTACTTCTTATCTTTTTGAGAAATAGCTTTAGAAACATTACCGAGGCTTGTGAAACCCACCCTTTCATAATCACTGACGTCAGTGAATTTCCGGAGTCGATCCCCGGCAATGCTTTGCATTTTTCCCCTTTTCTCATTAAATACTTCCAGCCAGACGTTCCGACGAATTTTTTCCAGTTCGTCAGGTGTTGTATCGGGTAGTTTAATCTTTGCAGAAGAGTATCTGTGCTTATTAACGTCAAAACTATCAACAAACAAGCCCTTTTGCAAGCATTCGTCGTAAACGGGTGTACCCGGTAAGGGAGTAACGATTGATATATAAAAATCATCCACGTCAAGGCTTTTTGCCAGATCAACCGTTTTTTGAATTTGCTCCCTCGTTTCTCCAGGGAAGCCAATCATAAATAACGCCCGCGTTTCAATACCCTTGCTTTTCAAATAGCTAATCGTTTCGGGAATCCGGTCTAGTTTAACTTTCTTGTCAATAAGTGTGTTTTGTATACCCTGATCCGCGGCTTCAATAGCAATCTGAACCTTGTAAAAATGGGCTTCTGCCAGAAGATCAATAATTTCATGGTCAAGCGCGTTTACCTCTGTTCCTCCGGGAACGTGGAAGCAGACGTTGGGGAATTCTGTTGCTATCATCTTGAGGAGTCGTTTTACCCGCGGTTTACTCACAAAAAAGTTGTCGTCCAAAAACGCTATTTCTCCCACGCTATATTTAGAGACTAACCATCCGATCTCCCGAATAACTTCTTCGTTTTTCCGCATACGGTAACCGCGGTATCCGCTCATTAACGGTGATGTGCAAAAGTAACATGCATGGGGACACCCGCGGGTGCTTATCATCACGGCGTGTCTCTTTCGCATAACGTCTCCGCCCCCAATACGCACGTCTGAATTCCAATAATCTTCCAGTGGGAAAATATCCCAGGCCGGGAATGGCAACTTGTCAATATCGTTAGGAATTCCCGCATTTTTCAAATTATAATAGTTCCACCCCATGCCTTTCGTAGCAGGAGTGTGTTTTGAAGAGGTATTTTTTGTCTCACCATTTTCCCGATAGTACAAATTAGGGACTTCATTGCGTGGGAGGCGTCCATTCATACTCTCTAAAAAGCAGACCATAGATTGGTCTGCTTCCGCAACGATCACAAAATCCACGTGTTCACATTTCATAACGTCCTCCGGCGCACCGCTGGGATGTTGCCCACCGAGTACAATCGGGACGTCTGGAAAATTTTCTTTTATTGTCTTACAGAGTTCAAAGACCTCCATAATTAAAAAGGAAAACAACACGCTGATTCCAATTATGTCGGGTTTTGCCTTTTTAATCCGGGCAAGTATATCTTCTGTGCTTAACCCATAAACAATGGATTGGTTTATGAAAATCTCATTCTTGTAACCTTCCGCCAGGATATCCATGACCTGGACTTCGTATCCGTTCTGCAAAAGATTCGCGGCAATATATGCCAATCCTAATGGTGGAGTACAATGCTTACGGTGTGCCGGCGTACCATCAGGCAGCACATACACCTTACCAGGTGGATTAATCAATAAGACTTTGTTTATTGGGCTTTTTGTTATCGTCATCTAACTTCTCTTAAAGATGTAATTTGAAGTATCTTCATATTTTTTTGGCGCTTTTGCTTTTGAAGCTTTATGAATAATAAATCCCTTTTGCTCTAAAATACTCAGCACCTTTTTATGTTCGTGAAATGGTGGATACAGTTCTATGTATATCTCCTTTGCATAATCCAATGCCTTATCCATTCCTTCAATAACGTTCAACTCATTCATATCAACATCAACCTTTACTTTAGTCGGTAGAGGGATACCAAAGAGCGCTATTACGTCATCTACCCTCATGCATAGGGTATCCTGGATGAACATATCCTTGTCATTTTCCAAAAAGATTGATTTTCTCCCGACGTTATTAATGGCCCCGCCTTTCGTAAACTCGCGAATGTAAAATGGTTTTATTTTTGTTTCTTTGTCACAGGCCAGAGGCAATGGAATGCACTGACGGCTTAATCCATTTTTATACAGATTTGCGTAGAGTAATTGAACATTATTTATCTCAGGTTCGAATGCATATACCTTTATGCCTTTCGTTTTTGCCGCATAGAGTGAGTAACTACCCACGTTGGCGCCAATATCATAAAAAATATCATCTTTGTTAAAGCTGTCGATCCACTTGATAATTTCTTCTTCTTCCGTTAATAAAGTTTTTGCCCTCCATACCAACCGGCCATGTCCCGTGCAGAAAACAAGGTTTTCGCCGCCGGGAAGCATTATTTTTATTGTAGGATCGAGCATTTGTTGAATTTCAACTATTAAACGATTGTTACTATTCAGTCTGAATATTGATATGGTAAATTTTGCTATAGCTTTCAAAAAAACTATGAAGCTATTTGGTTTGTACCCAAACTGTCCGCTTTTGTGGGTATCAGGCGATGGATAAAGAAATTTATCAATCTTTTCTTTTAGGCTCATGGGTAAACGTTAACCTTTGCAAAAGTTTCTTTTTTTAATCGGTTTTTAACCGGACGTGCTGTGCAATAGAGATGCCTATAGCCGTTCAAAAAGCCGCATACAATTTTTTATCACCACATCCATATTGTCATAGTGATAATTACCCATTCTTCCAATCGAAAATACATTATCGGGCAGTTCGTCTTTATATCTCTTTGCTTTATTTATCTCAGACATGATGGGATAAGGATATAATTTATTATTAAAAGATGGTGTTTCAATAATAATAAGTGTATGAGGCGATTTGTACCCCGTAAGCGTCTTATATTCGAAAACCCTGGTATACGGTTCATCATTGGCATAGTGTATGAAATAGTAAGGTTCCGGGGTAATACGTTCGATAGGGAGTATCACTTTAAGAAAGTCACGACCGATGTAAGGCAATTCACCGTATTGATAATCAAAAAGCATATCTGGTGAAATAGTTGATACAATGACATCTCCAGTCATCCACTCATTATTTGCCCACAGCTTCTTTTTTTGTATGTCAAACTTTTCAACAGCAGTGTTAAAAATAACAGTGCACCCTTCCACACATTTTTCAAAATAGCTATTATATCCATCAATTTCTGTTGGATAGGCCACTATTTTTTTCCCTTCGAAACAAGCCTTAGAACCTGTCTTGAGGGCTACACCTTTGGGAGAAAAAGTGAATTCATCAAGTATCTTATTATTCTTTATCTTCCACATCTTCTTTGAGTACGTATTGATAAATTTATCATATAGGGTTTTACCAACCGAATATGTCCAATACTCCTCGAAATCTCTTGCAGTTGAAACGTCGGGCCTATCCTTCAATTCTTCATGTATTTTTTCTTTGTCAGGCATTAATTCGATTTCATCGTTATGAATCGGATACGTATAAAATGCGTTATCCCCTCCAACGAAGGTCATATTATGGTGTTTGAGTTCCCTTAAATTGAGATATTTGCTCATATAGTTCCAGACGTGTGTATCGCCAACATCGACAAGCAGGTGATGAGGTCCGTAGGTATAAGGGTGGCCGTAGTAAAAATGCGTTCGGCATCCACCCCCTAATACGTCACTCTTTTCTATGATGGTCACGCTAAATCCTTTTTGTTTTAACATGTTTGCGGCAGTGCATCCCGCAAAACCGCCGCCAATAATCAAAGCCTTTTTCATAAATATGAAATCCTTTTTTATACAGTTTTATCTATAGCAATATCTGCAAACGTTTGGTGCTTTGCCACTCAAATGGGCTTCTCTGAATTTCATGTATTGGGGTGAGTTCCAGATATCGTTAAAATCAATATTCAAAGTCCCAAGATTAAATGTGTCAGGGTTTGCAATCATACAACACGGCACAACTCTTTTATCTGAAGATATATAAGCCCTCTCAAATGGCCAGGGGCATGGATTCTCTTGTGAATACTTATCGCTAATATTCCAAAAAGTAAGATCAATGCCTAAATCTTTCGCGTCTTCAAGGAGTTTTTCAATACATTCGTCTATTGGGAAGCCGGTAATCTTCTTTTGATTAATTTTACCCGTTAATTGTTCGTTGCCCCAACCGTGAACATCCAGAATAAGCGCGACCCTTTTAAATCCCAGTTCTTTTGCAAATAACGGGAAACGATGTAATTCATGAAAATTGTCTTTCTGAAGCAACACCCACATCCTTGTTTTGTCAATGCAGAGACTATCACAATACTTGTTTACGCGTTTACAGTTTTCTACTACGAGTTCAAATCTTGCGTTAATTCTTATCCGCTCGTAAGTGCCTTTTGTCGTCCCATCAATTGAAATTTGAACCTCATCTATGCCTGCATCAATGATTCTTTTGTAATTTTCATTTTTATTCAATAATGTCGCATTGGTTGACGTTCGTACCCATATATCTTTACTGCCGGCGTACTCAACCATCTTGATAAAGTCTTTTCCTAAAAAAGGCTCACCCATACCTTGTATTTTGAGTTCAAAGACACCATATTGCTCATCAAGTATGCGTTTGAAATCTTCAAAAGACATATCAACGCTTCTTTTAAAGGACTCCCATGTGCTTACCTGACACATATCACATTTGAGATTACAACGGCTTACATTTTCAATGTCCAATTTTATGGGCAGATAATCTATTTTTATGGATTTTGCACTATTTTTATACTTTAAGAAATTTTTGTGTCTTTCAGGATACTTGTTAAATCCCGCGTGTAATTTCTTGTTGTAAGCCTTTAAATCCGGAGCCGGTTTCGGTAACTCAACGGTCTTCATCTTTTTCCTCTTCTTGCATCTCTTTTACATACAGTGACAGAGAATCTCTTATATTCATGGGGCTATAAATTTTTAGGAGTTTTTTATTTGAAATTATGTGAGATATTGCATTTCCTGTGTCTTTTAATTCAATTGGAGACCTGGAAGAAAGCTCTTTTTTCATGAATTCAACGATATCCCTGGACGTTGTAATACCATTTGCACATACGTTAAAGGCGTCATTTTTGTAATACCCGTCAGTATAAATTTGCCTGATTATACCGTATATATCGGATGCATGAACAACATGATTGTAAGGTGCATTGTATATTACCAGAGATTCATTTGTTTTTAATTTATTGTAGACGCTGTTGATCCATCCATGAGAACCAACTGCTATAACGCCAGGCATTCTCAGGGAAATCGTTGGAACGGTTTCCTGGAGGAGTTTCTCCCCGAAATATTTGGTTTGTCCGTATAAATCAGGATTTATCATATCAATATCCTCCGTTGCCGTTTTCTCACGTATATCGCCATACACCTTCATGGAGGATGTGTAAATAACAACCTTTGGCGCTAATTCCAATGCCATCTTGCTTACGTGATAGGTTAGCAAGATATTGGAATGGAAATATTCCACAGCCGATTTGTTTAATAAGGACTGTGCGGCCATGTGAATGATTATGTCTACAGACGCGGCTCCCGTTTTATAAGGACTTTTGCTTAAATCGTGAGCGAGCCAGGTAAAGTTGTGGTGAACTATATTGGGGTTCGTTCTTGAAATGCCTGAAACCTTATCGCCATCTGCCAGAAGTTTCTTAATGACATACTTTGCGATATAACTGCTACATCCCGTAACTAAAAAGTTCATATAGCCGGTTTCGTTTCCAGGAGGTTATCCATAAATATTTTCACAAACGCTTTATCATCCCCCGTTGGCGCCCATGGGGCAAAAACACTATCGCCTTCACGGATAAAAGGACCGATTTTACTTTCGTGAAAGATAACAAAGTCACTGGTTGGAATAGACGCATGATAATGGTTCTTTTCAAACCTATATAAGAAATTACCATCGTGAGACATATCACACCTATCTATTACCATTCCAGCGTTATCGAAAATGAACACCGTTTGAGTTCCTTCAATAAGCTGATATGCTTCGGCCTTCTTCAGATGTTTATGAGGCCTTACATAAGTCCCCCTGTGTTGTAAAATAACCATGTTGTGGAGGTCAGAATCGGGCGACTGGTGCATGGAAATCCGGACATCTTTATTCTCCTTAGAGGCTATTTTCTTTAACTCATTCATAACGTCCCTGCTTAAAGGAACAACCTCTCGCTTGCAAAAGAAAGACAATGTCTTGGCATTTTTATCCTGCATTATAAAAGGATACTGAGAAAAATATTCGATATGCATTTTTTATTTAATTAAAACTCCGTTTTGATTCTTCAGAATCCCATAATCGACAACCTGTGCAAAAGGCAAATTCATCCCGCTTCCCTTGTAAATGTAATTCCCTAAAATTCCTAAAATAAACGCCACGCTGCCATATATCTTTGATACTACACTTCCCTATATTGCCATTAACATATTTAAAATCATAGTCTAGGGGACATATAGTGACGTCACCATTATATCGTATAATCATCGTTGAAAAAGGCGAGGTGCAAGGCGTAGAGAGTTTACTCATTTCTTTTACTGATAGATAATTCCCTAATTTATTTGCCCAGCTATGAATATTTTTGGCATGAACACTGTCTTGCTTTTGCAGGATACTTCTCCAGTATTTGCCCCATTCTTCCACTTCCGCAAGATTATCTTGCTGTATAACCATGCGGACTCTAATTTTCATACTCGATACGGTACTATCCCTTAGTTTGATAAACTGAGATACATTATTCATTATCTTCTCAAAATTAAGTCCGGTTCTTATTTTCTCAAATGTTTCTTTTTTAAAACCATCGATAGAAAACATAATCTCATCCAACCCGCTTTTCATGAGGGATAATGCCCTTTTTTTCGTTAAAAGCGACGCATTTGTGGAAAATGTAATATGATTAATACCGCCTTCTTTTAAATACGTTATCCTTTCTTCCAGCTTCCTGTCTAACAAAGGTTCTCCATCCCGTGAGAGATTGACCGTCCTTACAATATCCCAGTTCTCTATCAGTTCATCTGCCATTTTGCTGAATACCGTGTCGCTCATAAACGGATTACCGTCTTTTTGCCATTTATTTACCGTACACATCTTACAAGTTGCATTGCAGGCATTTACCGTCTCGATTTCATAATACCGGGGAAATCGTAGGTAGTCTTCAAACCTGTCTAATTTTAGTCGTTGTTCTAAAAAAGCGATATTATCCATTTTTCTTTTTTTAAATCAGGCCTTCGGCGACTTCCGCTTGTAGAACGAAGTGGTACTTCGTTCTTTAACCGTGTCTTTTGCATAAGAGAGCGAAGAACCTCTTCGCTCTACAGCAGGCCCGAAGGGCTGAAAGTATATCGCCAGGGGCGAAGCCCCTGGTAAGTGGAACAATATAACAAGCCCTGAAAGGGCGACAGAAAAGGATGCTTAAACAAAATGAAACCCTATACGATACTATTTATACAAACCCTAAATGTTCACTGTCCGCATTTAAATATTCAGCGATAATCTTGTTTTTTTCATTTGCCACGCAGTGGTGGTTGCAGATTTTGGCAGGGTTTACTTTAAAAAATTTACTTTTATCCGTAAACCAGAAGTCTTTAAATCGCCGGTCTTTTATAGAACCTATGAGACCTTCTTCGAGATTATACGCCTTGTCCTGGCATGGATATATATTGAGATCTGCGCCAATTACGGGTAGTATCTGGAGAAAAGGGCACCATGTATAGTCTTTTTTGAATTTCACATCCAGTTCGTGATACGCATCGAAGATTTCGAATGCGTTATCTGCGAAATCCTCTTTTGCCTTTCTTGTCTGTTCTTTTACCAGGTCAAAAAAAGGCTTATGATATGCATTGTTCTCTGCGCCGTCGTTGCTGACAACGCAGGGAGATATTTTCACGCTGTTAACTCCGATATCTTTGAGTCTCTTGATAAATGGGTAAACATGTTCGGCGTTGTGTTTATCAATAATAAAACTTACTCCAAGATAACACGCGCCCCCCAGCCGTATAAAGTTCTCCATGTTCTTCATTACTTTTGTAAACTCACCTTTAGGAACTCCTCTATAAAAGGAATAGCTTTCATCATCCCACCCGTCGATAGATATCCTCAGCCACGTGGCTCGGTGAGCAAAAATCTCTGCAACTTCTCCCTGCAATCGTGACCCGTTTGTTAAGGATGCAAATTTTATCGGCGTCTGCACCAACTTCTTTACTGCGTCCAGCAGATAAGGATAGTAAAATGGGTCTCCGCCTCCGCTAAAGGTAACGGCTTTCACCTCCATTTCCACAAGGTCGTCAATAATTTCCAACATCTTCTCTTTGGGGATGAAATCCTTTTTATTCATATCCTTGCCAAGCTGCAAATTATCCGCCTTGTATGCACAATACCAGCAGTTGTGACCGCAGACATTAGTAGGCTTGATCCTTATGTGTATCGGCGCCAGTATCTGCTCTTTTTGTGACGGTAAAGAATCAATCTTTTCTTTATAGTGAAATATTTTTAATTTGGTGTATAGAAGCCCCATCAGCTCACTCTAATCAAAAAAACACCTTTTTTATTCAAAATAGACAAACTCATAGTCACCGGTATAACCAAACTCATGAAGTAGCCAAATCCACTCTTGCGGTTTGAAGAAACTTTCGCAGGTCAATGCCCAACATTCGAGATTAAATAACTCATCTTCGTTCCTGTATCCTTCTACAACAATATATTTATTCACCCCAACTCTTTCAATCTCCTTTAAGGTTGTTTTAAGTTCAAATACATGGAGGTTGTGAAGCGTTGTGATTGAAATAACCAGGTCAAAGGCGTTATCCCCAAAAGGATAAACGTCCTGGGCTTTATATTGAAACACATTTTCCTTGATTTCCTCTTTAGCATTTTTAAGGCCATACTCAGAGACGTCAAACCCAACAATGCTGCAATTTGGCAAAAGCTTTTTAAACTCATACAGTAAGAAGCCCTTCCCACAACCAACGTCAAGGATCTTTGCATTGCCGGGGAGATTGTACGTCTCTATTAATTTCCTGGCAACAGCCTCCCACCTACCGTCATATTTGTAACCTCCATATCCATATCGTCTATCACCGTCCCAATATTCTTGTCCATATTTCTTTGCGATTTTCATACATTCAATTTTATTGTCTGTCATCCTCCCGACATAATCCCTTTTTGTCTTTTTGTGTAAAGGAGTTACTATGTTCAAAAGTCTTCCCATATATTATTCCTTTCATTTTCCCTTACTTACACAACTTCCATTTTTCTTATATACTCGGCGATTCTGGCTGCTGAAATTCCAAAATGTTCTCGCATACCATTCAAATCTTTAATTACATGAATAAATCCATCCGGTATTCCGAGTGTGTGTAGTTTCCAATCCGGCTTTGCCTTTACATATTCCCTTGACAACATGGAGCCAATCCCGCTATTTATGAAATGCTCTTCTACCGTAATAACACATTTTAGACGCCGAAGCATAGAAAACAATTTTTCCGTATTTATCGGCATAACCATAGGGATCGAGATAAGCTTCGGGGAAATGCCCTCCTTTTTCAATAACTCTCCGGCCTTTAGGACTTCAAGACCGATAGAACCGTGGAAAATAACGGCAATATCTTCACCGTCTTCTATTAGTTGAGGTTCGGTTATGTCAAAATCTTCATTTTTATGTATATTCGGTTCGCCTCTTTTGGCCAGTCTCACATATACAGGCGATTTGGAGATTAAGGAATATTTCGCCGCAAGTTTTGCTTCTATGGGGTCGATCGGCGAAAAGACTTTCAAATTCGGAAGGGTTTGTGCTATCCCCAGGTCTTCTACAGAATAATGGGTCATTCCCTGGGGAGAGTAAGTGATCCCACTTCCAATACCGATTAAGGTAACCGGCAGCTCTTGATAGCAGATATCGTTTCTCACTTGTTCATAGCAACGATACAGGACAAAAGGAATTATATTGTACACATAGACCTTAAATCCTGTCATGGCGAGTCCTGCAGAAAAACTAATCATATTCTGCTCAGCAACACCAAGATTCAAGAATCTTTCTGCACGCTTCTCTTTGAATTCATCAAAGACGCCAAGGCCGGCATCGCCACTTATGATAAACAGGTCATCCTTCTCTTCGCAGGCTTTTAATACGGTATTTACAAATGCGTTTCTCATTCCAGCTCCCTCAGCGCCTTCTCCTTATGCTCGTCGGTCACAATATAATAGTGCCAGATAAGCTGATCTTCCATAAAGGAAACCCCCTTGCCCTTTGTAGTATGTGCAATAATTATTTTAGGCTTTCCACCGGCATCTTCTGAAAAGGCATCTATGAGGGCATTTATCTCATGCCCGTTTACCTCAATGGCATGCCAACCAAAAGCCTCCCATTTTGATTTTATTGGCTCAAAACTACATATCTCACGTGCCCTTCCGTATCCCTGGAGATTGTTGTAATCCATGATAGCCGTAAAGTTATCCAGCCCTAGCTTTGAACCAAACAAGGCGCCCTCCCAAATCGATCCTTCTTGTGATTCTCCATCACCTATTAAGGTGTATACCTTCCTATCTTCATTTTTCTTTTTTAATCCAAAGGCCATACCAAGCCCTATGTTAAATCCATGTCCTAGCGAACCTGCCGATACTTCAATCCCTTTTGCAGTAAATCTGTCAAGATGCGCTGGAAGTGTTCCTTCATTTTGATAATATCCCTGCAAGAGTTTCTTATCCATTATTCCTCTTGTAGCCAAAGTACTGTAAAGGGACATAGCAGCATGCGCCTTGCTCAAAATAAAGATATCCCTTTTTTCCCATGGTTGGAAGTTTAAGACATCAAAATAGAGTGCCGTTAATATATCCACACAGGACAAAGAAGTGCCGACGTGGGGGCCTTTTGATTTATGCGCCAGCTCAATAATAGTCTTTCTTATTTCCTTTGCTATGTTTGATTTTTCCAATTCCAATCCACCTTTTTATTTACTGAGCATTTCTCTTGACGCCTCAACCACTTTAGTAATATCTATGCTATTCATACAATTTAATCCTGTGATGCATTTTGAATAATAACAGGGCATATAGGTACATTCCTGACTAGAATGAATCACTTTACCCTTGTCATAGAGGTATATCTCCTGGGAATCTGTCGAACCAAAAATGCCTATTACCTTTTTCTTAAAAGTAAATGCGAGATGGATTCCAAGACTATCGGTCGATATGATTAATTTGCAGGAATTTATCCAATCCATATATTCATACAAATCCTTCAGTCCCCGCTGCCACGACACCGAATAACCTAATGCCAGCAGGCAATTCTCAAGTTCCTTCCATCTTTCTATTGGCATAGCTTTCGTGGGCCACTTAGAGCCAACTTCGTAGTTGAGCCCAACGTCATACGTTTCTTCCGTCTTGGGTTTATATCCTATTATGTATTCTTGCCCTTTCCATTCCACACCGAGCATTTCAATCAAGACTTTTTGCCAGAAGTCTTTTATATTATTGGTTTTCTTTTTCTTCTCTATGTAATCGATAAAATTCAAAGCGCTTTCATAAGCATGATAACTTCCCGTTATGCTGTCAAACCTGAAGCCATATCTCGTCCACCCGTCAATCATATCAGAGAGCGCTGCTACGCCTGGTATCTTTTCGAGATTTATGAGGATATCAAACTTCTCCCTCATCAACTGAAATGGCACAAAGGCGTCCCACGTCAGAATTCTGTCAATAAGTTTATTTCCATGTAATAGCTGTTCTGCATTATCAGAAACGAGCCATGTTATGTGTGAATCCGGGTATTTTTCTTTCAAAGCCCATAAGATAGGCGTTGTTCTCAGGACGTCTCCCAAACTGGGGACACGTCCTATTTCCATATCAAGAGTCTCTGAAAATCCGAGTTTTATAATGAGAATTTTTACCGTCATTGTCTTTTCCCAAAAAATAATTAACCGTTTGCTGATTCCTTACAAGCCTGTTTATAAAACTCAATCAAACGGCTAATATGATTTTTCATTGAAAGCACTTCCTTTGCTTTTTTTACATTAGCCTTTAACGTTTCATAATCATATCTTTTAACAAGTGATACAATATAGCTAAACTCTTTATTTATAATAATCGGCAAGCCGGCAGATAGATAAGTAAAAAACTTAGTTGGAGTACAGGTATCAAAATGAAATACGTTTCTTTTTGTTCCATCAGTTACATAACCCTTGGTATATGAGGCTGAATCGCTTCGTTGTATCAACTGTTACAACCGCACCATTCCGCAAACCCGCATACATAAAAATACCTATACGATCAACCTCACACAATGTGCACCTGAAAAATACGCTTCATTTGTCGCAGGGCAAATTGGTGGTCGCTCTGGTTTAGTGCAGCAACGCAGTTTTCCGGGATTGTTACCTTGTAACCCCTCATAGACGCCTCGGCTACGGTATAAAGGATGCAAATGTTGGTTACTACACCTATTAATAGTATGTGAGTAATACCCAGCCGCTTCAATAATTTATCCAAAGACGTCTTGTAAAAACAGGAATAACTGGGCTTTGTTATCAGGTAGTCGTCCTTGTGTGGTTTGAGCTCATTGATAACTTGAGCTCCTATTGTCCCTTTTACGGCGTGTCTTGGCCATAAGGAAAATTCCGGGTCTGCCGGCCTGTGACCATCACAGCAATAGATCACGGGGATATGTCTTTTTCTCGATTTGCTTATTTCGCTTTCGATGGCACTGACAATGCCCCTAGCCCGTGGCACCTCAAGCGGTGCGCCTTCCAGGACAAAGTCATTGAGCATGTCGCAAACAATAAGCGCGTGCTTTTCATTGTTTAATATTTTTGGATTTTTCATGCCGTAAGTGTAAAGTAAGAAAAATTACTTGTTCAGTTAACCGTTTCCGATTGACATTATGAATATCTGCAAAATTGCTATGCGTTGCCAGCGCTTGTTGTCACAGCACAACAAGTGCAAAAGAATACGCTATTAAATGCTAAGTGAACTCTTGCTAAGTGTATCTTTATCCTTTTCGATCTGTGCCTTAAGTTCTTCGATTGTTTTGAACGACACTTCGTCCCGTATTTTAAAGAGAAACTGTACCTCGATGTCTCGTCCATAGAGGTTTTTCTCAAAGTTAATGATATGAACCTCGATCTCCATCGTTTCGTTTTCGCTGGCGGGAACTTCTTTTGCAAAGGTGGGTCTTAAGCCTATATTAGTTACTGCCAAATGCCATTGTCCGGACCAGTAAACCCTTGTGCCGTATACACCGCGGGGTGGTCTGACCTCATGATGCAAATTCAGGTTGGCAGTTGGATACCCCAAAACCCTTCCCCTGCCTGCCTTTTTGACTACCGTACCAAGGATGGAAACTGGCCTGCCAAGCATCCCTGCTGCCCTCTTCAGGTCTCCATCAAGGATTGCCTGCCGGATAGCGGTGCTGCTGATTATCTGTTCTCCATAAACGACAGGCGGGCATCCATACGTTTCAAAACCATAACCGGCAGCCAGCTTATTGACCAGGGCGCTATTCCCTTCGCGGTTTTTTCCAAAGCGACAATTAAAACCCAGCACAACGAACTTTACGCCCAGCCATTCTACCATGATTTCTTTTATGAAATCTTCAGCGGTCATTTGTACTAGTTTTTGATCAAAATTAAGCACCACTACGCGGTCTACACCCAGGCGTTCGATTAACGCCAGGCGGTGATTGAGAGAGGTAATAAAGGACACCGGCTTGTTTTCAATAACACTTTTCGGATGACGATCAAAAGTGATAACCACTGACTCGCCTTGCCTTTCCGCGGCAAAACGCTTTACACATTCGATGATCCTTTGGTGCCCTAGGTGTACACCATCGAACGTGCCTAGTGTTACTACGGGATACTGAATTTTTTTTCGTAATCCCGTCATACCCAAAATAATATCCATAGTTTTCGCAGTGAATAATGGTAACTACTCAGGTGTTAGGCGGAAGACTTCCATCTTAGTAGTTACGAATAATTATCTATTGAAATTTACAGGCCATTTTTGCCTGTTTTTATAACTTTTTATATCTTCCCGTAAGCTTATATTCTATCAGTCTTTTCAAGGCATTCAAGGGAATTCAATTCATACGTACTTTTATACGTCATGATATGCTTTTATGATTAGGTACGACGAGAGTACGACGCAAAAGCAAACTCAGGGTATCCCTACCCCCCGGCGAGTCGAATTCAAAAATAATATTTATCAAACCCTCTGGGGTGCGGATACCATTTTTTCAAAAAGTTCGTTGTTGCCTGAACTGGAAAAAAGGTATGGGTTGGAGGCCTACAGATAACCTTCAACAGACTGTTGAGGGTTCACTAAAACGGAAACATTAAAAAATGCAGGATTAGACCCAGCCTATTGCCTGATTTTACTGGAAATCTTCGAAGAAAAGGGATACTATCTTAATCGGTGATATCCCTAAGCGGAAACGTTTCAGATACTTTGCAATTCTGGCAAAAGCCTGCAAGAAGCTTATGAAATGGCGGGTTTCAAGGGAGATGTAAACGGTAGCGCGCCGTATAAACTTGAAGGAAATATCAGAAATTATGCTTTGACTGACCCTAAGCTTTTGAAAACTTCAAAGAAAGTTGCAAAAAGTATGCTGGAAATTGCTTTAGAGACTCTGACAAACCGTGGAGACGATCCTGCAATTCAGACGCTGTGCATTATAAAGCGTCTATGCAGTTAATAGAAGGCCAACAAGATCGCATCGAACCAAAGAAAAACGTTAACCTGAATGCAAACCAACATTGCAATTTCGACAACAATTATAGATTTCAGCCGGTTCAAATGTGGGTAAGGACGCCCCTACCCCCTATAACGAGGGGTAGCCTTATAATATCAATCAGGTGCTTTTGGGTGTGGATGTATTTTTAGAAAAAGGCTAATGTGTGCTGTTTGTCCCGCTACGCCGGTGTAAAATGCTATCCAATGCTGGGCGCGAATTCTTGCGGAAATAAAAATATTGGAATCTTCTTGCGTTACTTCAACAAAAGCCCGTAGACCCATACATTGTTCAAAGACTAACAATGTTCTGGACAAATAGTAGGTCACACATTTATATTAATATGCCCAAGCTAGTCTTTATTTCTTTAAAATGTCCAAAAGGAGATTATGGTCAATGAGTATAAAACTGGCGCTTGTTTCGCCTGTCGGAGAAATTCGAGATATCTATGCCAGAGCGATTAAAGCCCTTGATGTCCAGTATGACGTGGTTACAACCTTTAAGGAACTCTATTATGCGATGGAAAAAGTCCCTTATAATGGAATACTGATTGATTTAGCGGCTAAGATGAAAGCGCCTCACGATGACCTAGGTTTAGTGGAAAACGTCCTTGAGAATTTTCCCGTTTTATATCTGAAATGGGAAGAACATACAAAGGCTATCAGGACTTATTATCCCGGACAGCACTTATTGGGTGGCGATCTGGGGAACTTTGTCAGCAAACAATGCTGTTTCTTCAACGCAAGAACGATCAGCACTGAAAAGAGACTGAGTATCCATTTTTGCGTTTTATTATCAAAAGATAGCGCGTTCCGGGAAGGAAATGTTGAACAGACAATAACGATTAACGTTTCGGAGGGGGGTTGCTTTATTTTCACAAACCAGGAATGGGAGGTTCGAAGTAGCGTCTGGATTATAGTTAAGGGTATAACCGATGAGACGCCTATAATGGGGGAGGTCCGGTGGTTTTTCAAATGGGGAAGCCGCGGACAGAATCCCGGAATTGGCATAAAATTTTACCAGATAAAGGAATCACAAATCCATGAAATATGCAGCACGAAGTCTATTGCCGATCAGTGCAAGAGAGGGATACGATAAAGGGGGGGGGGAGGCCGCAAACTCCATTTAAGAAATCATTTCGCTGCAAGGCTGTAAAATAGCGAAAGAAGTAAAAACAACAAATGGACTTCAATTTTATGGGTCTTCTCCCTATTGAGTGGGTAAAAATGAGTCAAAATTGAATTAGATATCAGGCAACATACAGGTCAAGATT
>Ga0315281_10002331_pt1 | contig 28198 bp, 28 predicted proteins | sample YL17G07_0_MG_FD_204540 | JGI IMG/M metagenome (GOLD analysis project Ga0315281, IMG submission 204540) | Sediment microbial communities from Yellowstone Lake, YNP, Wyoming, USA - YL17G07_0 | ecosystem: Environmental > Aquatic > Freshwater > Lake > Sediment | place: USA: Wyoming | collected...
GCTTCATCGAGACCTTGTATCCATGCGAGCGGTAGTACCGTGCCACAACCCATTTCAGCCACCTTTCGTTAGTCAAACCCGTTTCCTTCTGTAGCAGCCGTCTCCTATGCAAAGTCAAATTAGCGACTGCGGTGCTATTGTTTCCTTGGGTCCGATTAAGGCAAAGGCGCGAAATTTCAGGGGTCGAACCCGACGTTCGGCTCCCATCCCCGGCTCCATCCTGACGCTCCTTACGGGGAATATGGGCCGGGCGTATGGGCTGCATTGTGAAAGCCTTAAGTCGGGCAAGTCATGCTCGGATCGAGCACGTTTAACGATGTCTTTCAAACGAGCCTTGGTCGGCTGGCGGCGCAGATGCATCATTCCAGTGCTGATCTTGGCGCTCATAGTCAACCTGGCACTCTATGCGCAATTTGCGCAGGCAAACGCAGCTGACCGGCAGATCTCTCAGCCGAGTTTTGTCAAGATGAGCTTTCACATGTATAGGCAGGTGTATAGTAACTCGAACTCGTCGATACTCGTCTACAACGGCGCTGACACGAGTCCTCCAACCCACTCAACCCCTCCGACGGCTACAGTATCCTGTGCCATTCATCAGAGTACTCAGATCTGGTTCGCTGGCGTTGACGCCTGGTTTGGTGGTGTCTCATGGATCACTCAGCCACTGCCTGAGGAGATGACGATTCAAGGAAATGTGAGCATGACTGTCTGGATGAGCGCAACTGATTCGTCTCCAACTGCATCTGGATACGCGTTTGGTCTGACCGAAGTTGACAGCATGGGGAACCCCATCGGCGATCAATCCTACCAGTACAGCTATGGTAGCGGGAGCGTCCTGAGTCAATCGCCGGCACAGTATACGCTTGTTTTCGGCGTCAATCGAACCTTCGCGAAAGGCAACATCTTGGGCTTCTTCGTTATCGTCGGCTCGACCACCGAAGGATGGCACTATCGAGCCTACTTCGATAGTCCCAGCAAGGATTCGTTCGCGGAGTTGCCGACTGTGAGCATGCCTATCCCTGAGTTCTCACAGCTTGGAACCGTAGCTTGCATGGCACTGGCAATGCTTTGTTTCGGTATTATCCATCGTCGAAAGCGATAGGCACCTATGATGCCGGAGGTGGGAGGATGCCTATGAAAGTGCCTTCGTTACTTGTTCCATGCATCGGTCGCATAAGATGGCATGAATTTGATGCAGCTGGCGGGCGGGGCAGGATTCGAACCCGCGACTCCAGGCTCCGGAGGCCTGTGCCCTATCCTGGCTAGGCGTCGGGAGAAACTACGCTTTCTATACCCGCCCATGCCCGCCCGACATTGCAGCCAATAGCAAGCGAGAGCGCATCATTTCTCCAGCCTGCGATTGCACGCAGATACTTTCGTGAAAGATACTTAAGTTACGTTATTGAGCAATCAGCCGAGTCGACATTCTCAGTGTCTCCCCAAATTTATTCAACAAGTTACATCTGTACAATGCTCGTCCATACACGGTGACTCGGCGGAAGCACAAATGCCCTCAACTCTCACGAGATTCAGGGAGCAATGCAGTCAAGCCATAACATCGTCCGTTCAGCAACTCTATCATCTCGACTGCCCGGACCCCATGCTTGAGGAGCCCCCATCACAAGAATTCGGTCAGTTGGCCTCATCTATCCCGTTTGAACTTGCAAAAACACTGAAGACCAGTCCCCCGGAAATCGCAAAGAAGATAGCAGGTCAGATCGACCCATCCAAGTTTGAACTATTAGGCCGAGTTGAACCCGCAGGATCAGGGTATGTGAACTTTCATCTAGATTTCAGCAAGGCCGCGCGAGAGATTCTCACGGTCGCGGTGTCGGCAGGAAAGAAGTATGGGCTGGAGGCGACGGCAGAACCGAAGAGGATCGTTGTCGAGCACACTAGCGCGAACCCTAGTGGACCATTGCATTTGGGGCACGCGAGAAACACCATTCTGGGTGATGCGCTCGCCAGGCTTCTGAGAGCCAGAGGTCACAGGGTTCAGACAAGGTTCTACGTCGACGATGTGGGGAAGCAGGTGGCAATGCTCGCCTATGGCTACTCTCTCCTAGGTGAGCCAAAGCCTGTCGGGAAACCAGATCACTGGTTGGGCCTACTGTACGCGTGCGTGAACTGCGCGGTACAAATCGATACCCTGAAGGCTGAGATTCCACGTCTTCGCAAAACCTCCGACCCTGAGCAGAAAGCTCCAGAGTTGACAAGGGAACTCGACGACTGGACAACAGTAGCCAAAGAGCTCGAGTCCATCGACTCGACACTGTTCTGCAGGACTGTCGAAGCGGTTCGCTCAAGAACTGAGCCAATGCGGGAGGTTGAGCAGATCGTCGTTCGATACGAGAAGGGTGATGAGAAGACGAGGAGGATCGTGAGGGGAGTCGCCGAATTGTCTCTTGAAGGCATTCGCGAGACTCTCAAGCAGATGGAGGTCACCTTTGATGAGTGGGACTGGGAGAGCGAGTTAGTTTGGAGTGGCGAAGTCCGAGATTCGATGAAGCGACTGTCCTCGACTCCATTCGCGATCACGGACGGAACATCGCTCGCGCTTGATGTGGACAAGATCGCGAAGACTTACGGACTGGACCGATCGCTCGGATTCGCCGAGAATTACGAAGTGCCTCAGGTAACACTTGTCAGGAGCGACGGGACGACGCTCTACGTTACGCGCGACATCGCGTACTCGGTCAAGAAGTTCCGTGACGCTGACATTGTTGTAAACGTGATTGGCTCGGAACAGAAACTCGCCCAGCTGCAGCTGAAACTGGCCCTCTATGCGCTGGGTGCCAAGCATATCGCGGAGAATCTGATTCATTACGCATATGGAATCGTCGAGTTGCCAGGAGTGAAGATGTCCAAACGCAGGGCACGATACATCAGTGTCGATGAAATCATCAATCAAGCCGTTTCGCGTGCGCAAGAGAAGATATCGTCCAGAGAGGAAACCCTGTCTGAGAAAGATCGGACGAACATCAGCAGGACAGTGGGACTGGCCGCGATAAAATACGCTATGCTCTCGACATCGAGTGCGAAGACTATCACGTTCACTTGGGATCGTGTGCTAAGCTTGGAAAGGAACAGTGCCCCTTTCATCAACTACGCTTACACTAGGGGAGGCGGAATACTGTCCAAAGCCGGCGAGGTCCAGGAAGACCCGGACTACGCTGCCTTGGCTGACCCATTGGAACACCTACTGATCCTCCAGATAGGTAAGTTCCCTATGATCTTCGCCGAGTCTGCAGATAGGCTGAGACCTGAGCAGGTCGCCGCCTACGCAAATGTGGTTGCTGAGAAATTCCATGAATACTACGAGAAAGTGAACGTCCTTCGAGCGGAAACACCAAAGCTGAAAGCCGCGAGGCTAATGCTGATTCGTGCGTTGAGGATTGTTCTAGCGAACTCGATGAATGTGCTTGGTATGGATTTGTCGGAAAGAATGTGATGAGGCCCATGATCGCGAGTAGGTTAGAGCGCGCAGGGAAACGATTCACAACCCGACGAATCGCTGAGGAGCGAGGGCATCTTTGGTCAGTCTGAGAGACATCCTTGCGGTCGATTTCCATCCGAGAAAAAACGAATACGATCACGCTTTCATGTACCTTTTCGTCATTAGTGCTGCGCTTAGACTCATCTGGCTCGATAAGCCTCCGGGGCTACTCATCTTTGACGAGTCGTACTACGTTAATGTCGCGAGAATCATCCTGAGGCTGCCTCAGCAGCCGAACGTGTTTCCGAATGCTATTCCTGGAATTGACTCCGTGAACCAGGAGCATCCGCTCCTCGCGAAACTACTGATCGCGCTTTCGATGAGTATCATAGGAGACAACGGATGGGGATGGAGAATCCCAAGCGTTGTGTTCGGTCTGCTCTCGATCTTTGTCCTCTATCTCCTCCTGAAGAAGACCGCAAAGAGTCCGATGATTGCTCTGATGGGGACGTTCCTCTTCAGTTTCGATACGCTGGTCTTTGTGCATGGTCGAATCGCGACATTGGACATATTCGTCCTAGGATTCATGTTGCTAGGCTTCTACTGGTACTTCTCCAATAGAATGAACCTCAGCGCTCTCGGAATGGCGTTGGCTACGCTATGCAAGATATCTGGGCTCTATGGAATTCTGACCCTCGGAGCCTTCCACTTAGGGAGAGAACTCCTCTCAAGAGGCAGGAAAGTTGACTGGCAAAGCCTCTTGAGCGTCTTCGAGAAGTATGCCATCGTCTACTTGGTTTCTTTCATAGTTCTGATGGCTGTGCTTGACTTCCTCTGGGCAGGCTACAAGAACCCGTTCGAGCATCTGTCCCACATCTACAGCTACACTTTCGCACTTCGTGCCCCTGATGTTCGAAAGCCGACCGACATCTGGAGCTACCCTTGGGAGTGGCTGGTGGATCAGGTGAAGATTCACTATGCGACCGTGAATGTCTCAGTCTTCACCGATCACGATGTCGCCCGAACATATCCGAGCGTGGATTTCATTGGATCCATGAACCCAACCATAGTATTCCTGACTATTCCGGCGATGGCGTACAATGTATACCGATACCATGAGACCAAGAGTGAATTCTCCTTGTTCATGCTCGCATGGTTCGCGATGACCTATCTACCCTACTTCCCCGCGGCGATCTTCGGGCACCGGATAATGTACATCTTCTATTTCCTCAACACAGTGCCAGCCGTCGCCGCGTCAGTGGCGGGTATGATCGTTGATCAGAAACCGCCAAGAATAATCGTAGTGTTCTACGTCGCTGCCGTAATCATAGGTTTCTACATGATGTTCCCATTCAAGGTTATCCCATGATCGGCTTCTGGGACGCAGCTAGGGCACATGTACAGTCCGAGTAGGCCGGCGCAGACCCTCACGTAGGCAAGCTGAATGGAAAGTGTCGGTATGAAACGGCTCGTATTGGCGATCAGTCGCTCTTCTCGATCTTGATGTCTATGGTGGAGACGTTCCTGGTGTCTCCTCCTTCGCCGATCACTTGTGTTCCGATCGTGATCTCCTTGACGGACAGTTTGCCGCCGAAGAATCTCCTCCTGACAACCTCGACAACATCGACCGCTGTGCTAATCGCTCTTCCTCGAGCTTTAATGGTCAGGATCTTTGCTCCGCTCTGGTAGTGCATCATAACCGCAGTCGCGTAGGCCATTATGGGTTTCTTCCCGATGAGTATCGTATCAGGGGGGATGGGCTCTCTCGGGGCAATGGGCGCTGGCTTTTCTGTCATGCAATGCTCACCTCCGAAACAGAGTAATCTTGGGGTAAGTGCAAGCCTATGCTTTCGAGAAGTTGACTTAAGCCTTACCATCCCAGGTTCTCCAAGCGTGGGGCAAAGCACGAGAATTGACGTAGTTGAGTATATTCGACGTGCTTCGTGAATGTCGTATTCTCCTCATGCTTTCACTGTGTGGGTTTGTTCAGTGTTTCAGACGCCATAGTAGAATCGTCCGTAAAGACCTCAAATCATTCGATGGAGACACACAACGAGCGCCACTCCGCTGTGATCTCTCCAATGCATCTCTTGAAAAACACAAAAATGAATCCTATTTAAGCACCGGATTTGTGAGCGGTTCCAACTTTCGCTCCTGCCTCATGACATCTTCGTTCTCTTGGACCTGAGAGGGACTTGTTGTGAGAAAGCATCTCTTGGGATCATACTCTTTTTGACAGCTTTCTTTCCAGAAATCTAATGGCACTAAGCCCCCTAAACGACGAACTCACAACTCAATTCGTGGGTTGCACAATCTAGGAGAGACAATCTTGTCATATGGCTTCAGCAACTGGGATGAACCACCGCTTCGGACACGAATAACAAGTAAGATCCATCGCGGTGGATCGTTGAACGATCGACTCGCCGAGGCGATTTTCCGCCTGCAAGCTCAAGAGAATAGGCTCGCAGGAGCAGCGGCTCGGATGCAGCAGCACGACAAGGAGATGTTTGACAAGTGCGTGCGAGCTCAAGTTGCCAAGGATAATGCCCGAGCAGCAATGTACGCTAACGAGTGCGCGCAGATCAGAAAGATGGCCAAGATAACATTGCAGTGCCAGCTGGCACTCATGCAGGCTTCTCTGAGACTTGAGACTGCTCGTGAATTCGGGAACATCGCTTCCATGATGGCCCCTGTCGCATCGGTTGTCAAGTCAGTACAAGGGCACATCACTGGAATCATCCCTGAAGTGGGATTCGAGCTCGCCGAAATCGGAGAGGTGTTAAACAATGCCGTGTGCGACATTGGCGGCCCTCTCGGCTCAGATTCAGCAGTACAAGCCTCTGGTGAAGATGCGCAAAAGATTCTCTCAGAGGCCAATGTCCTAGCTGAACATAGAATTCAGCAACACTTCCCAGAGATACCAACGGCTCCGTCTCCTCTGACTCAGAGGACAGCAGAGCAGGGATTCCAGTAGCAGCACTGAACCCTTCATGGTGGATATTGATGGTAATGCTCGTAGAGGATGTTGGAAGATACTTGGGCAAAACAGTTCAAACCCCCTACAACACCCCCGTCGGAAAACTGATTGGTGTAGACACGAACATCCGCAACGAAGTAACTCAAGTCAACATCGAGCAGGAATCAGGAATCCTCGCGAAATACCCGGCCACGCAAGTGAAGGTGGAGAATGGTTCTGTCGTGGTTACGCCTGCGTGGAAACACGAAGCTTCGGACTTAGAACGCGAGTACTCGACCGCGTCGAAGCGTATTACCGCGCTTAAGTCCCTCCTCTCCGATGGCGATATCGACGCAACTGCGTATAGAGAAATGGCCAGTGAATATGAAGGCGCCATACATGCAATGGAAAGTCGTCGTATTGCGCTTGTTGATTCGCTCAAGGAAAGAACGCTGAAGCTGGAAGATGAAATACGAAGACTCCAGCTGACTTTGACAGACAACAAACTACTCTATTCATCTGGGGTCGTTGAGGCGATCGCGTACAAAGACGCCTGTCAAATCATACACGGGATGCTGAACGGACACCTTGCTGAGAAGAAGGACATTCAGGCAATGCTTGAGAGCTTGACCTCACTGGAAAGAGGTCCGCAAGTGCAAGACGAAACATTACCTCGTAGAATCGACCAAGGGATTCCGGATTATGTTGTTGTGAAAATTAACGAAGAGATGCCTGCATAGGCAGTGGCACAGTTTGACGATAGTCGATAGAATCGTTCCGCATCTCCATCAGGTTCCCCTCAAGGATCAAATCGTGAAAGCGAGGTCTAGACTCGAAATCCAGAAGAATAGACTTGAAGGCATGGCAATCAGGATCCAGCAGAAGGATCAGGAGCTTCTCGAACGATGCGTTGGCGCACAGGCGAACAATGATCTTGCTCGCGCACGATTGTACGCGAACGAGTGCGCCGAGGTGAGAAAGATTGCTCACATAGTTATCAGCGGCCAACTCGCGCTTGAGCAGGTTGTCTTCAAGCTGGACATGGCGCTTGAGTTCGGAGAACTCTTGGGCGACATGAAGCCCATTGTCGGCATTGTGGCTGAAACGAAAGGAAGGATCTCCAACGTTGTTCCGCACATAGCGAGCGAACTTGGAGAGATAACCACCATGCTGCAGGACCTCAGCGATGAAGCGGGTCCGGTTCTCGACAACGCAGGAGCTGTCCAGACAACCAGCGAAGATGCGAAGAAGGTTCTTGAGGAGTCGTCTGTGATTGCACAGGAGCGGCTGTCTCAGACATTTCCCAAACTGCCGGAGCTGACTCTCGAACACAGCAACGCTTCGCCTGAGCCGATGCCTGCTGCGGCGAGCGAGACAGAAGTGGACCGGCGCGTCTACGAGTATATCAAGATCCACCAAGGGAACCTTCACGTATCCGATGCAGCACGCCTCATCGGGATACCGCCAGACAGAGTGAAGATAGCCCTCGACCGGCTGGAAAGTGAGGGAAAGGTAGTTGTCCAGTAGCACTCCACACAGGAGCCCGAGCAGCCTTCAGACAGTCGGATCTCCTTCTCCCTTTCGTTCTGAGACCAGATCGGGTTCGGCCTCTGAAGAGCTCGAGAGCTTAGCCGTCCGCTACGCGAACGAGGCGATCCAATTTGACCGACAGGGTTCGAAAGGGATGGCCACATCGCGCTATCAGAGGGCATCTGAGGTGCTGCTCAAGCTATGCTCGCTGTACCCCGAAGCACCAACGAACAAAGTCTACATGGAGCACATCGAGAACTTCCGGCGAAGAATCAAGGAACTGAACGATCAAGGCCCGCGTATTGGCGTAAATCCCTCCTCGCAGCTCGCCGTTGAGCAGATAGAGCATTTCGCTCCTATCCAGAAGCCGAATGTTAGATGGAACGACATTGCCGACCTGCGCGACGCTAAGATGGCTGTTGAGGAATCTGTAGTCTATCCGGCTAGGCGTCCGGACTTGTTCCCGCTAGGATGGCCTCGGGGGTTACTGTTCTTTGGTCCTCCAGGTTGTGGCAAAACCCTCCTAGCCGCTGCAATTGCGACTGAAATTAATGCTGATTTCTTCTGTGTTGACGCTGCAACTGTAATGGACAAGTGGCTGGGTCAGTCCGAGAAGAATGTCGCGAATTTGTTTCAGGACGCTAGGCGGGCGTCGGGTTCGGGGCGCCCTGCGATAATCTTCATCGACGAAGTGGACTCTCTTGTTGGAATTAGGGGGGACGAGGTGGGCGGAGAAGTGCGTACCCGGAACCAGTTCCTCAAGGAGATGGATAGCATTTCGGACAAGTCCAACCCATCCCATGTGTATGTTGTTGGTGCAACAAATAAGCCGTGGGCACTTGACGAGCCGTTTATCCGCCGCTTTCAGAAGCGAATATTCGTTCCGTTGCCTAACGTTGAAGCGCGAACTGAACTCGTCTCCATATACTCGAAAGACCTGACCACCAGTGGTGATGTTAGCACCGACGAGCTAGTCCATATGACAGACGGCTACTCTGGAAGCGATATACGTGATATACTACAGTCAGCACAGATCAAGGTCGTCCGGGAGCTTTTCCAGTCTCAGAAGATCACAGAACGTTCACGGCCGAGAGCCATCTGCATGGAAGATATTCGAGAGGTTCTTCGCAAACGACGCCCAAGCGTGTCGCCGGAGATGCTTCGATTCTATGACAAGTGGTTTGAAAGGTACAAGGCGTTGTGAGGTCATGCAAATGTCAGCAGATTCAACCGACTTGAAGATCCTTGCAGAACTGGTGGAGAATGCGAAATCATCGTTCGTAGATATCGGTAAGAAGCTCGATCTTCACCCGAACGTGGTTGCATACAGAGTAAGCAAGCTCGAACGTTTAGGGATAATCAAGGACTACACGACTCGGCTCGACTTGGAGAAACTCGGCCTTTCGGAGCAGATCTTTGTTGGTGCGAGCCTACCAGGCAACTCCCAGCGCGAGCAAATCCTTAAAGAGATTGCCTCAATGCCTCAGACGATGCAAGTTGTGAGTTCCTTAGGCGAACCTGAAAACATCGTGTTCCTGGCTGGAAAGAACAAGGCTGACGTAGACAAGACAATGTGGAGGCTCAGAAACATGAATGTGAAAATCGAGTACACCGGCTCGATAGTGCGCACTTATGATGAGGGAGGCCTCTGCAACTTCCTGAAACTTCTTGCGAAAGAATTCGAGGAGTCGAGGAGCCTTTCCAAACAGCCGGTGCCGGATCAACCTTGGGAAGGGGGGAAAGAGAGTGTTTAAGGAAAACAGATCGATGATGGGCAAAGTCAAGGAAGCTTTTCACCCCACACCAGTCCGCAAGCGGATCATGGATGCGCTGCTCAGCCTCAAAATGCAGCTTTCACGCCTAGACAGGACAGCTCAGAAGATGCAGCAACGTGACGCTACACTTTACACCAAGTGCGTAACGGCGGTGCAGCAGAAGAACACAGAACTCGCATCCATATACGCCAGCGAATGCGCCGAGATACGTAAAGTCGCGAAGGTCATCCTGCACAGCCAGCTCGCGTTGGAGCAAGTCGCTCTGAGACTGGACCTAGTCCGCGAATTTGGCGATGTCGCGCAGACCATGAGACCTGTCGCATCCGTTGTCAAAACGATCAAGACGCAGCTCCAAGGCATACTCCCTGAAGTGTCGCTTGAACTTGCATCAGTAAACGAGTCGCTCGAAGACCTCGCGTCACAAGTCGGCGACGCCGCGGAGGAATCCTTTGCGGTACCCGTTTCAGGTGAGGACGCGCAGAAGATCCTCAGCGAAGCAAATATCGTCGCCGAGCAAAAGATGCGTGAACGTTTCCCAGACCTGCCCCCTGTTCCTGTGCAAGAAGCCAGAGTCCAGTGAGATCCGAAAGCTCCTGGATTCGTCTCCTTTTTTCAACCCTTTTTTCGAAAGGCATATAGCCTGTCCGTTCAAGCTCGCCCACATTGTGGGAGTGAATGAAGAACTTCGCCAAGACCATCACTCTGTCAACAAGGGAGAAGTATCAACTTGTCGATCTCACGGAGACGGTTGAGGAGATCGTGTCCGAGTCTCAAGTTGTGAAGGGCCTATGTTTGGTGCATGCATCGCATGCAACCGCAGCCATAATCTGCAATGAACATGAGAGCGGATTGATTCACGACCTTCTCAGGAAGGTAAAAGAGATATTCCCTCCCAGTGACGGATACCTGCACGATAGAATTGACGACAATGCATCCGGTCACATTGCTTCAGCGCTGATCGGTGCATCACGTACATTCCCAATCGAGGATGGGCGACTCGTCCGTGGCACTTGGCAGAATATCTTTCTCCTAGAACTTGATGGCCCAAGATCGCGACGCACAGTAAACGTACATATCATAGGCGAATAACAAGGCGCTCCCTTGAACGATTGCTTCGGCATTGATCGGCCATGACACCGATAGCCCAGCTGTTGCTCGTCGGCATACCACTGGCCGCAGGGGCAATAGGGGCAACGACTCATATTCAATTGGGTAATGTGGCATACGAGTTCACTCTCTTCATAATCATCTCCGTAGTGGTTGGAGCATAGATCCGCGTTTAGATTCAAAGACGAACCGGCGGCCGTACACTACGGCGATTGTTCGCCTTGTTCGTCACAGTAATCGGCCTCAGGATGATCGTCGGCATGTTGGTCTATGTGCACAGACCTGGCGAGTTCCTGCTGGGTCCTACGTATGCCTTAAAGGGCGCTATCGGTTCAGTCGCCGTCGTATTAGGGAGCTTGACAAGCCAAAAGGCCTCTTGCATATGAAGCGTGACAGAGTTGTCGAATGAAGGTGAGGAGCATGCACTCAAACGTGAGGTTGGCTGGTACGGCTCCTTTGCAATGGGTTATGCCGATGTCGGTGCGGACCTCTACGTCGCGATTGGGCTTGTAGCCTTCTACGCGGCGGGCGCCTCGCCTATCGCATTCGCGATCGCCTCAATAACATACGTCTGCACTGGGCTCGCCTACGCGGAGCTCGCAACGGCGTATCCATACGCCGGCGGCGCCCAAGTCTACTCGATGAAAGCGTTCAATGACCTCACTGGCTTCATTGCCGGATGGGCAGTCATGCTCGACTACACAGTCGATATTGCTTTGTTTTCACTCGCGAGCGCCGGATACTTGAGTTTCTTCCTTCCTTGGTTGAAGAACTCCTTCTTCCTGATCTCGGCGTTTGGAACACAGGTCAAAGTTTCGCATATTGGTTTTGTCGCATTCCTGCTGGTCATCGCGCTGTTATTTCTGAATACCGTTGGTGTAAGGGAGTCATCAGCATTCAATGAACTCCTCGTCTCGCTTGACCTTGTGGTCGAGTCACTGATTCTCGTGACAGGGATCTTGTTAGCCTTCGGTTTGGCCCTCTTCATGAGCCAGATCACTGACTTTGGCGCCCCTACCGTGTTCTCAAACATCGCCTACATCATTCCACAATATGGAATTCAAACGCAGAATTTCATCTACGGGATCACTCTCGCCATGACCTCATTCATTGGCATCGAATCCATAGCGCAAGCAGCAGAGGAGACGAGAAGGCCTCAGAGATGGATTCCACGTGCGAACAAGCTCTCAATAATCGCCGTGGTGGTTTTCGCAGTTGGCCTGTCAACATTAAGCATGGGCCTGATGCCGTGGCAGGACTTGGCTGCAGCCCAGACAGACCCAATGGCCGCGATCGCGTCGAGAGTTCCCTACATAGGACATTTTCTGGGACCCATTGTCGCGTTGACTGGTTTCACTATCTGCTATGTGTCAACCAATACCGGGGTGATCGGTGCTTCTCGTGTCGTCTTCTCTATGGGACGTTTCGGATTGATGCCGGCTTGGTTCTACAAGGTTCACAAGAGATTCCGCACGCCGATCCGCGCAATAGCTGTCTTCGGACTTCTTGGCGCGGCGATTGCGCTTTTTGGCGAGCTTCATTTCGTTGCGGATCTGTACAACTTCGGGGCTCTTCTATCGTATGTGATAGTGAACATGTCGCTGATTGTTCTCAGGAACAAGGAACCCGATGCATATCGCGCTTGGAAACTCCCGGGCGAATTAAGGATACGCTTTGGAGAGAAGACGGTCCGTGTTCCCGCGATCAGCATCATCGGCACCATTGCCACTGGGACAATGTGGGCATTAGTGATCGGATTCCATGCCGAAGGACGAATCGTAGGTACCATCTGGCTCGCTATCGGCGTCATTGGGTTCATCGCATACAGGAGGTCTCGGAAGATGAGCGTGCTTGGAAACGAAGTTGGGAAGACCGTCGTTCCGGGAGCGTACATGATGAATGCGACAGTGCTCGTTAGGACACCCGAGGACGAGGATGCGGTTGTGCAGGCTCTCAAGTACGAGCTGGACAAGCGATTTCGTGTCAAATTGCTGAACATTGTGGATCCGCGTGAATTCGGGCTGAGCACGGAGAGTATACGTGACTATTCGCAGCTGAAGCAAGTTCAAGCGATCTCATCGGATGAGTTGAAGCGTGTGGCGAAGGCACTTGCTTCGGAGGGATTCGAAGTGATGTCACATGTGGAAATCGGATCGACAAGATCCATCGTGGAAAGGGAGATAGAGTCGCGCGACAATGATCTGATTGTGCTCATCAAGAGAAAGACGTTAAAGGGCCACCTCGAAAAGAGAGAGGACACAGCATATGCAGTAGCGTCAAGATACCCGGGGAAGCTGATGGTCGTCAGAAGAGGTGATTAGCATGACAACAGGCGTGGTCGTGATCCTAAATATCTTCGTACACTCAAAGGAGCTAGATAAAGTCACAAAGAAGCTCCTTGCGTTGCCTGAGGTCAAAGACTTGTACGAAGTCACAGGGGAGTATGACATAGTCGCCACAATCGAGACAAAGGACATAGCAACGTTCAGGGCGTTCATTAAAGATAAGATACTAGCCATCGAAGGTATCCGAAGCACAGTCTCAGCAGTGATTCTGTACACACACAAGAAGGAAGGGAAGCCTGTATCCTGATGCGGCGGAAGACTCCAAAGAAGCCTCCAGTGAAGATGCTGGTTCCGATTGCTGATCGTGCGGACAGGCAACTAATGACAAGAGCGCTATATGCATTGTCGGCTTTCAAGGATCCGGAGATCGTCCTGTTTCACGTTGTGGAAATGCCCAGTCGTACCGTGCCCATCGAGGTGGTCTCGTACAAAGAGGAGATCGCTCTCGCTGACGAGGTCCTGTCCCCGATTACGGAATGGCTGAAGAAAGAAGGCTATGTCACCCGTAAGAAGATCGTAGTCGCTCGCGACGTAGCAGAGGCTATTGTCAACGAGGCGAATGCTGAAGACTATGCTTTCGTAATCATGACGAAACGTCACCCGAAGAAAGGGGTTAGAGGGCTCTTTCATCACAGTGTCAGCGAGCGTGTGATCCGGGAGACTAGGTGCATGGTGCTCACAACATTGACAAGCGAGTCGGACCTTCCGGATAGTTGAGCAATTTCGGCAAACGCTAAATAGATCGCTACGAGCGTAGAGGCCGAAATAGTGCGTTTGAGGGAACAAACGTGAGGGTGTCAGTTATCGCGGGTGGCTCTGTTCCAGAGCCATAGCGTTTGTTGCATGCTACCTCGGACGTTCTACCGCACGTGGTGTTCTGCAGATGAGCAAAGAGATTGGAATCACTGTCTCTAGGAAAGACGATCTATCCGAGTGGTACACTCAGGTCGTAACGAAGTCAGGACTTGCTGATTACGCTAGCGTGAAAGGCTTCATGATCCTGATGCCGTACGGCTACTCTGTGTGGGAGAAGATCAAAGAATTCCTTGACAAGCGCCTCAAGGCTATGGGTCATAACAACGCCTACTTCCCGTTGTTGATTCCGGAGAGTTTTCTCAGGAGAGAGGCTGAGCACTTCTCAGGCTTCACACCGGAAGTCTTCTGGGTTACCTCAGCCGGAAACGACAAGCTCGGAGAACGATTGGCAATAAGACCCACTTCTGAGACCGTAATCTACGACTCGTACGCCAAGTGGATTAGAAGTTGGAGGGACCTCCCACTACTGATCAATGTCTGGAACTCGGTTCTTCGAGCAGAGATCAAGATGACTAAGCTATTCATGCGAACCTCCGAGTTCCTCTGGCAGGAGGGACATACTGTTCACGCTGACAAGGAAGACACGGACGCGGAGGTCACGAAGATTCTTGAGCTGTATAGGCAACTCATCGAGGAGCAGCTTGCCATTCCAGCGCTCGCTGGATACAAGACAGACCGCGAGAAATTCGTGGGCGCCCTCTACACAATGACCCTCGAATCTATGATGCCTGACGGAAAAGCCCTTCAAATGGGTACGTCACACAACTTGGGGCAGAACTTCTCAAAGGCTTTTGAGATCAAGTATCTGGGCAAGGATGAGCAGACGCATTATGCTTGGAATTCCTCTTGGGGAGTCTCGTGGCGACTGATCGGCGCGGTCATCATGCTTCACGGAGACGACCGTGGGCTAGTCATGCCGCCCCGTATTGCGCCAGTACAAGTTGTCGTCGTCCCAATTCCCTACAAGAACGCGGAGGGAGGCGATGTCGTGAGTCGCGCCAAATCAGTAGCAGAGCACTTGCAGAAAGCTGGAATCAGCGCAATTCTCGACGACAGAGCACAGTATACGCCGGGATGGAAGTTCAACGAATGGGAGTTGAAGGGCGTTCCCGTTAGGATCGAGATTGGTCCTCGAGATGTCAGCCGCCAGCAGGTCACCATCGTTCGGAGGGACAAGTCAGAACGAACAGCGATTCCTGAAGCAGATGTGGTAAGTGAAACGAAGAAGTTACTTGACGCCATTCAATCATCTCTGTTCGAGACGGCCAGTCGCGCGCTTAAGGAGGCCACCCACGATGCGCCTACCTATGACGAGCTGAAACGGGTCATCGAGACCGATGGCGGGTTTGTGAGGGCTTGTTGGTGTACGGAGACCGCGTGCGAAGACCGGATAAAGGACGAGACTGGCGCCACCATCCGTGTGGTTCCAGTACAAGATGAGCAGGTTTTCTCTGCATGCGTTTGCTGTGGAAAAACTGCAAAAAAGGTCGTCTACTTCGCTCGGGCATACTGATTGCCCGTCGGCATGGGTGCCTTGTCAGGGGCACAACGTTTAAGCGAAGTTGCCTAGATCTAGCCCGTAGTTGTGGGTACGAATGGGAAAGAAAAGGAAATCCGGAGGACGCAAGGGAGGCTCAAGAGGCAGCAGCACACTGGTACAATGCACCAACTGCGGGATGCAGGTGCCACGTGACAAGGCAAAGCGAGTCACTAGCTTCGTCTCATTAGTGGAACCATCCCTTGCTCGGGAGCTGCGTGCTCACGGCGCCTATATTGCTCGGCAGAAAGTCTTCAAGTACTACTGCATTTCATGCGCAGTTCACTTCGGAGTATCCAAGGTCCGAGCACGTGACGAGAGACGATTCGCGTACTAGACGCTCGCAGCAACTGCCTAGGCTTCTCTAATCTCGCCCATTAGCTTGGTCCTTCTTCTCACCTCTTCATCGGTGAGGGTGAAGTTTGGCCGCGGACTCTCAACCATGATCGACGCTGCGGCGGAGGCATAGAGACACGAAGAACGAAGGTTTTCTGTCCGACTGAACTCTGCCAAGAAGGCGCCAGCGTAGAATTCCCCTGCTCCGGTTGGATCGACCGCCATGGTCTCGAAGGCGGGCACACGGAAGCACGTTCTTCCGTCGCAGATAAGCGACCCGTTTGCCCCAAGGGTGACGATTGCTGTTTTAGCGCCCCACTCGACAAGCTTCTTCGCTGACTCCATGTGGTTATGCAGACCGGTAATTACCCGGGCCTCTAGCCCGTTCGGTTTGACGAAATCCACCCGCTCTACGAGTTTCTTGAGTTGTCCTCTTTCGCAGAAGTGTTCCACTTCTCCGTCCTTTCCGAGGCGCCGAAGCAAACCCTGTGGGTCTAAGAATACCTGGCTATGAGATGATTCAACGAGACTAGTAATCTCAGGGACATCAATCTCACAGAATACTGGACCAAGCAGGAGATAGCGGCTTTGCTGACACTCTGACCAAACACGTCTGAGTGATATCTTGCCCGCGTCGGCTATCAGCCGGAGCGTGCGTTCCCCGCTTTCGTAATTCCTAATGCTGAAGCCAGTGGTTCGATCTGTCGTTCCCGTGTTGATCACCTTGACTCCGTGGCGTCTCATTTCGGTGTGGAAATCGTGGCTGAAATCTGTTCCAATGTTTCCAACAAGTGCCACTTTCTTCATGCCGAGCCTTTTAGCGGAAAGACACACGTTCGTGCTGCATCCAGACAGTATCCGCCGGTTGCTCTCCGTTCGTAGGGTGCTTATGAAGTCGTACACGGGGTTCCCTATGGCGACTAGGTCGTATGTCATCTTAGGTAGCTCTCATGTTCCTTCCGTACCTGATGAAGTTCCCGAAACCAATCTGGCGATTACTGCTAGATCACACTTCTTATGAGCCTTGAATGCAAGGGGTTTGCTGTGGTCGGACGTGAGGCCGGCGGCTGAAAGAATAGTGTGCTGTCTTTGTGGGTCCTGCGTGGGGTTCGCTTGATCGGTAGACTGTCGCGATTTGTGGAGCCTGGATTAGGTCGGCTTGCGAGAGGCCTTCACGGTCTCGGTCTGAAACCAAACCACATCACGCTAATGTCCTTTTGCTGTAGCGTGGCTGCGGCTATGGCATTTGTCTTTGTGGCCGAACCTTCGCTCAAGGGAGTCTCCGCAGGTATCCTTCTTCTCCTGTCCGGACTTCTTGATGCGACGGACGGCGCAATGGCTCGACTGTACGGTGAGGTGTCGCATTTTGGTGCATTCCTCGATTCGGTGCTCGACCGAATCTCTGAGATCGTCGTCTACTGGAGTCTTGTCTACTCGAAACTCGTTGACTGGCCGATCGGATTGGCTGCTCTTTCGGGTTCTCTAATGGTTAGCTATGCCCGCGCGCGTGCCGAACCGCTGGGGGCTGAGATGAAAGGAGTCGGTATCGCAGAACGTCCAGAACGTCTCCTCATTCTGGTAGTGGCGACTTTCGTGGGTCAACTCAACGCAGGTGTTTTCCTGATAGCCTTGCTCTCTGCAATAACGGTGGTCCAGAGAATCAAGCACGCAAGATCTAGCATGACCGACGCTCAGGGTCCGGCCAAGTAACGGGGAACAGAGCACCGATCTACACCCGCTACCGGACAGCGCACAAATCATGTGCAGACATAGTATCGTCGTATTGACAACTCTTGAATAGGTCCTAAGCACGAAGGTTTGCGGCACAGGAGAGGCCATCTCAGAATTGGGTAAAGTCTCGAAAGGGGTCAAATGCAACGTCACTGGATGCACCCAGACTGCCGTGCGTTCCGTCTCACCAGACGCAGTGGCGCAGGCGAAGATGGACATCGGAGGCGCCAGACGTGCATATCTGTGCCGAACGCACTATAGAGAGATGAAGAAGCGGTCAAAGAAGGACCGACAGATAGAGAGATGGCGCCTGTCAGGATAATGCGGAGTGAGTATCATTGCGAGTTCTATTGATCCACGCCGAGTCCTTCGAGTATCAAGTGCGGGAGAAGGCAGTTGAAGAACCAGAGAAGTTCGAGACTTCTCGTTCTCACGGCCAGATGGAGAATGTCTTGGTTGCCTTTTGCACGATCGAGAAGGACGATGAGAAAGACCCGGTACGGGTCGCGGCAAACGGGTCCGAAGCGGTCAGGGAGGTTGCCGATCAGGTCAGAACCAAGAACATAATGCTCTACCCATACGCGCACCTCTCAAGTAGTCTAGCCTCAAGAGATCCAGCAATCAAAGTAGTCGCGACAATGGAAGATCTTCTCAAGAACATAGGCTTCACAGTTCAAAGAAGCCCGTTCGGCTACTACAAGAGCTTCCGATTACATTGCTTAGGGCATCCTCTGGCGGAACTGTCCCGAACCATAACGGCAGAGAAGAAGCCTGAGGAACGTGCGCCGATTCAGACGGAATACATGATAATGGATCTTGAAGGCAGCTTGCACGCTCCAGGAGAGTATCGCTACTCGAAGGGAGAAGAGGAGTTCAGAACGCTCGTTGAAAAGGAAGCCCTCAAGAAAGGGCTTGCTGGCGGCGGCGAGCCGCGTTTCTTGGACTACTGCAGGAAGTTCGGAATCGAGTGGGAACCGTATTCGGATGTCGGTCACATGAGATACGGTCCGGAAGCTACGCTCATCTTCGATCTGATTGCCGATTATTCGTGGGCCATTGCAGGCCACGTGGGTATACCAGTCCTTCAGGTTCGCGGGACTAACCTGTTCGATCTCTCTGTGAGGCCCGTGAAAGAGCATGCAGACTTGTTCGGCGCGAGGCTGTACAAGGTCGACTTGGACGAGAAGAGCTTCGTCATGCGGTATGCCGCGTGTCACCAGCAATTCGCGATGGTGAAGGACTGGACTATCAGCTATCGGAACGTCCCATTCGGCACATTCGAAGTTGCAGATAGCTATCGACTTGAGCAGAGCGGAGAACTGCTGTTATGCTTCAGAGTGAGAAAACTGCACATGCCCGACCTTCACATCTACTGTCGTGATCTAGAGAACTCGAAGGACGTCTCCATCAACACGCACAAAGCCATCTATGAGGAGATTGGGAAACTCGCAAGAGACTACGTCTCAGTATACAACACGACAAAGAGCTTCTTTGAAGGAAACAAGCCATACTTCATTGAACTCGCAAAGCTCGAAAGAAAACCTATACTCCTCAACTTTGTGCCAGAGGGGATCTACTACTGGGTCCTCAACATCGAGTATCATATCATCGATGAGCTAGACCGGCCTAGGGAAATAGCCACGTTCCAAATCGACATGGGCAACGCCAAGAGATTCAACATCTCATACGTTGACCAGAACGGTGCGAAACAGTTCCCACCGATAATTCACACTGCACTCATTGGAACCGTTGAGCGTTACATCTTTACGATCTTGGACAGTTGTGCTAGGATGGAGAGACAAGGCAAGAAACCTCAACTCCCCCTCTGGTTAGCTCCAAGCCAGGTTAGGATCATACCCGTAACAAGAGAATTCTTGCCATATGCTGATGAGTTCGCCAAGAAATTGAACGATGGAAGAGTCAGAACCGATGTCGACGATTCCGACGAGACTGTTGAGAAGAGGGTGCGGGATGCCGAGATGTTGTGGGTTCCGTACATCATAGTCGTCGGAGCCAGAGAGAAGGGAGTGACTGAGTTGCCGGTTCGTGTGAGGGAAACAGGTACGCAACGCAGAATATCGATAGAGAAATTGGCGGCTGAGATCAGGGAGAAAACGGCAGGGTACCCATTCCGGCCCCTCACGCTTCCCCTTCACGTTAGTACTAGGCCAGGCTATCGCTCATATCAGTGACAACATTTTATATGTCATGAACAGGCCAGAGATAGCAGGATAATGATCTCAAATGAACCGTGACCAGTTGTACGGAGGCACCATTTTCGCGATCTCACTCATTGTTGCCTTGGGGTACCTTGTTGCTTTCTTCCCGCAGATCCTTTCGCTGCCAGGATGGTTGCACGAGTGGGCCGTGGGGCTCCCTGTGCTTCTTTTCGTGCTTGCCGTCCTCGTGATTGCGATGTGGATTGGGTGGACGATGATGACAACTCCTCCTCCAGCACCGTTGGAGCCCGAGACGCCACCGGAGACCAAGACCGAACAGAAGAAGTGACGATAAGAGGCAATACCGTCCCACCCCGACTGATTGCGTGTCGCGATAGACCCAACTACCTTGCCCGCGCCACACTGGCATAGGAAGACGGGGAGGATGCACAGGAAGTTGGACCTCGGATTCTGGGCTACCGTGATACTGATAACTGTGATAGGAACGGTAGGCGGCGTGCTATTCAAGTCAGGTACGAACGTGCTGGGAACCATCGACTTCAAACGACTTCTCGATATCAGAATCTCCACCACCACGCTTGTCTTTGGTGGGCTGGTTGTGTTCAGCGTCTTCCTACTCTTCTATAGCGGCTACAGCCTGCGAGGTCAGGTCTTTGCCGCAGAGTACCTGTTCACTCCGATAATCTTCTTGGCTCTAGTAATGATGGCTCTCTCGCGTTTTCTCATCGGGATCCCCATGTCTGTGACTGGGCTGGGACGACTAACCGGACTGCTCACAGCACTTACAGTGCTAACCACGGCTGTTGCAAGTAACCTCATCTTCAAGGAAACATTCTCCATGCGAGTGCTCGCAGGGATGGCGCTCGCGGCCGTCGCCGTTGTCCTCATAGGAGAGTAGCGACCCGCCACCTATGTGTAATCTCGCATTCAGAATCGTTCGGGAAACATAATATGCCCCGTATGCCTACGAGGGCGCACGGTGTGGAAGTTGATCAAAGGCCTACACCATGTCGGAGTAGCCGTTTCGAATCTTGATGAAGCCTTGAAGACTTTCAAGACGACGCTCGGTCTTGAACCTAGTTACGTAAAGGAAGTCAAGGACCAGAAGATTCGCGTGGCAAGCTTCAAGGTCGGAGAGAGCTCGCTGGAGTTGTTTGAACCAACTGATCCAAGCAGCACTGTTGCCGCCTTCCTCGCCAAGCGGGGCGAGGGGATGCACCATATCGCGCTAGCTGTTGACGATATACGCGCGACGTTGGATGCCGCCCAGAAGGCAGGAGCGACCGCTATTGACCGGGAGCCGAGAGTTGGAGCTGAAGGTCAGTTGATCGCTTTCCTTCACCCTAAGTCGACCAGGGGAACGCTGGTCGAGCTCTGCCAAGAGTGACTGGGCGAACGCATAGAGCTGAAGTCTGCATGCGATCTATGGCTCTGTGAAGAAGTAGCGAGTCCAGCGCGGCCACTCGCTTGGGACGGTCGCTTCGAAGTCTGTTTGAAGTTCCATTCCGATTTTGAGATTCTCGAGCTTGACGTTTCTTATCATTCCAGGGAGTCTTACTCCTTCTCCGAACTCAACAATACCGACAGCGTAGGGACTCAGCTCTTGGAACTGGACAGGCGATACGTGTATCACAGTGTACGTGACCAACTTTCCCTTGCTTGGCAGCTCGGTCCAGCTCATGTCGCTGCTCCCGCAGTGCGGGCACAGACTTCGCGGAGGCACGGTGACTTTCTTGCATTTGGCACATACAACTCCCATTAGTTTCTTCTCGGCGCAGAATTTGTAGAAATTCTCTATTGTGGGTGCGAGTGTGGTTGTCATTCTAGTCGCCTCTACTATAGATCTGCACCACAGCAGTTGAAGCTGATCCGCCAATGTTCTGTGTGAGGCCGATCTCTGCGCCTTTCACTTGCCGCCTTCCTGCCTGACCAGTAAGCTGCAAGTATACTTCGCAAGCTTGAGCAGTTCCAGTGGCACCAACGGGATGGCCCTTAGCCTTCAATCCCCCACTGGTATTGACTGGGATTTGTCCTCCTATTCTCGTAATGCCATCATCGATGAGCTTTCCTCCTGCCCCCTCTTTGCAGAAGCCCAAAGCCTCGTATGCCATGATCTCGGCGATTGTGAAGCAATCGTGGACTTCGGCCACATCGACGTGTTTGGCATCGATCTTCGCCATTTCGTAGGCCTGCTTTGCGGCAAGCTTCGTCACATTCATGGTTGTGACATCATCTCTCTCGAATAGGCCGAGGGTGTCTTGTGCTTGGCCCGATCCGACGATGTGAACGGGGGTATCAGTGAATTTCTTCGCGAGTTTCGGGTTTGCAAGAACAATGCAACTTGCGCCGTCAGATATCAGCGAGCAGTCGTAGAGTTTCAGGGGGGATGCGACCGGCCGGGATGAGAGCACATCACTAACGGTTATCTTCTTCTGCAAATGCGCTTTAGGATTCAGCATCCCGTTCTCATGGTTTTTCACAGCGACTTTTGCGAGCTGTTCCTCTGTAGTTCCATACTTTGCCATGTGTGCAGTAGCCATCATCCCGAATATCCCTGGGAACGTGATGCCATGCCATTGTTCGAAGGGAAAGTCAGAGGCCATACCCAGGTTCTCGGTCACTGTTGCGGTGCGGCGATTCGTCATCTTCTCCACACCGCCAACTAGAACGATGTCGTGCATCCCTGACTGGATCGCAAAAATCGCACACCTCATTGCAACTCCTGAAGAGGCGCAGGCAGCCTCAGTGCGATACGCAGGAGCGGGTAATAGGCCGACCCAGTCGCTAATCATGGGGGCAACGTGCGCTTGGTGCTCGTATGATTCGCTCATCTGGCCAACAAACAAGCCATCGATATCTTTCTTGGGCGACAGATTGGGGCATCTCTCGAAGGCCTCTGAGGCGGCTTCAACGAAAAGTTCGCGAGCATACAGCCCTTCTCTAACGCCGAATTTCGAAACGCCAGCAGAGACAATAGTTGCCAGTGGCTTTGCCATGATCTTTCACCGATTCCATAGGTGATTGCGATTCGGGCCAGGTTATCGCTTCAATCTGCTTTATAGCTTCCCGCAGACCGCAACTGGCATGAGGTCTACTTCTTGAATTTCTCCTTAACCCAAGAGCGTATCGGTTCGAGTTGCGCGCGCATCCGCGCCTTTTCCTCTGCGGATCGCCTGTTAAGCGGTGGGCCTTCGGGCACGAAGTAGATGTCCATTGGGTTCCCGCAGGGGTGTTCAACGAACTTGATGTTGACCTTCATGTCGCATTCCACGTCTTCTGGACCCATTCCCACTAATCGGCCAGCGATGAGTGTGTTCGCTCCTTCAACTCTCACGTACGCCAATATGAAGGGCAGGTCTGAGAGAAATGCCTCTCCCGCGAAACCGAGAACTGTGAAACAGTGAAGGATGCCGTGCATGGGCATCTCTATCCATTCAGTCTCGGCCAGCTTGCACTTGTTTCTCCAGCAATGCGCTCTCGGCGGGCAGAAGACATCTCCGCATTTTGGACACTTTGTTCCGACGAGTTTCTTCTCCATGAGTGCTTCGAAGAATCTCGAGACTAGTCCGTAGCTGTGTTCATACATTACGTCCCATGGCCTGTTCACGAGCATGTAGCGTGCTCTTTGGAGTTTGTCGGGCCGAGGGCCCTTGTTTCCCTCGATGATCTTGTATCCGACAACGTTCCACTTTCCGAGTCTGCCCCAGTCTGACCATTTCGAGTCCGGCTTCTTTTCCTTGATGATCTTGTCAGGTTCCATTTCGCTCATCTCTCCATAATCATGACCGAAATCGCGGTCCCAGTTCCTGCGTGGCTGTGGTTCAGTCCGACCTCTGCGCCCTTGACTTGGGTCGCGTCGCTGTTGTGCTTCTTTCCAATTTCTTGTCTCATTTGCCAGAAGAGTTCCACTGTCTGGCCGATTGCGGTCGAGCCCACGGGGTGCCCAAAGCCTTCTAGTCCTCCGCTCACGTTGACTGGAATGTCGCCATCAACATAGGTCTGTCCTTCTCTGATGAGCGTCTTGCCCTGGCCTCTCTTGCAGAAGTCCAGGTCTTCGTACGTTTGGAGTTCACTCGAGTCATATGCGTCGTGTATTTCTACAATGTCTATCTGTTTGAGCGGGTTCTTGATCCCTGCCATCTTGTATGCTGTTCGAGCTGCGACTTTGCACGCGCCGAAGTTTGTCATCTCAGGGTATGGCTCCCGCGGCTTCATCGCGTGCTTCGGGTAGGCTCGGGCCTCGGTCGGGAACATGCCATGGAAACCGGGGTTGTCTGGACGATCTCCGGGTCTCATCATGTCGCTTCCAAGCCCGACTCCCGTTATCCAGATAGGCGTATCCGTGATCTTCTTAGCGTACTTCTGCGACGCCAGCACAATCACACTTGCCCCCTCGCTTAGTAGGCAGCAGTCAAGCACTTTCAAAGGCCAAGCGATCAGGCGAGAGGATAGTACGTCATCAACTGTGATCTTCTTTCCTCCGCATTCGATAGGCCACTGCGCGTATGGGTTGTCCAAGCTGTAGTTCCGGTTCTTTACCGCGATCATTGCGAGGTCCTCTTCAGTCTCGCCGTAGAGGTACATGTGGCGTGCCTCCATCGCAGCGTAGTACCCCGTGTAGTAGCCCCCTACCGGAAAGTCGAAGTCTGTGTCGCTCGCCAATGCGATGAATTCATTTGCTTTCGCAGAGGACACTTCTCCCTGCTTCTCGAAGCCACTCACAAGGCATACGTCGGAGAGGCCGGATGCCACAAGTGCCCACGCGGCCCTGATTGCGGTACCCGGTCCGGCCCCTCCATTTTCGACCCTAAAGACGGGTTTCGGAGCCAGACCAAGGTAGTCGTTGAGTATCCAAGAGAACGCAAGCTGTTGCTCGAAATGGTCGCTGAAGTAGGAACACACATGGTTGTCTATGTCCTTGATTGAGAGATTGGGGGTGTCCTCAAGCGCCTCCTTCATTGCCTCAGCAACCATCTCTTCCTGGTTCTCATGTCTTGGTCTTTCATATCGAGAGATTCCACCGGCAACTACAGCCACTCTTCTCACGGGTTTCGCCTCGAAGCCAAGAACGTGAACCTGTCCTGCGATAAAGCACTTTGTTCCCATGTTCGTCTTGGAAATGCGTAGCGGCGGCGCAAACGCCGGGTCCTCAGCGGTAGCTGAGCTGTTCGGCCAGCCGTCTTGCGCAGCCTCGACAGATCAGAAGGGGAAGCTCACGTTGGAGACGCTTGCGGCGCCAATCACATCGCTTGCCTGCTTTCAATATAGGGTTCATGCCGGCGAGGAGTCTTGCCGCGAACGACAATGAAAAAGGCCGCGCCGGCATACCCGGAATCGGAGACGAGTGAAGAAGATCTCATCTCCGCTAAGCGAGTAGATACTACTGGGGACCGCCGTAGAGTGGACAAAGATTAGTTGGGCAGCCTCGGCGCGTGACGCCGACAGTTGCGCTCATACCCTGAGAGGGTGGTGCCCCTGAGACGCCTGAAGTGCAACGATGCGCCAGGTTCCCCGTGGACATCTGGCCTCTCTAGGCGTGTCGCAGACCTCGGCCAACAGTCTTGGCTTTTGACTGCCCGAAGAGCAATTGCCCAATAGTGCCTACAAACAGGTGTGTGTCACAACAGCTGTGACAAGGGCCGGACAAGCTGGAGCCCAAGTGTGGTTCGCGTTCTGGACGAGCGCTGCAAGGCCCCGTTGGGTCATCGAACGGCTTGGTTAGAGACTAGACCGCACAGGGTTTCCGCTCGCACTTGCTTCGAAGAGGCGCTTGCTAGTCTATCTGCGGGGCCCTTCTTCCTTCACCCTCGCAACAATATGGTTGATGATCTCGCTCAGAGGGGTTCCCGGCCCGAAGTTGCCTGTTATCCCTTCTTTCTCCAATGTGGGCTTGTCCTCCTCCGGGATTATCCCGCCACCTACCAGAACGATATCACCGCCGCCCTTCTGTCTAAGCAAGGTAGCAACTTTCGGGAAAGCGGTCAAATGCGCGCCGTTAAGGAGGCTCATCGCCACTACATCCACGTCCTCGTCTATCGCCATCTGTGCTACTTGCTCAGGCGTCGCCAGCAGCCCGGCATAGATGACTTCCATGCCGGCGTCTCTGAATGCTCGGCAGAGAACCAGTGCCCCTCGGTCGTGCCCGTCTGGCTGTCTAGATCTGCACTAGCCCGGGTTTGGCGACGAGGATCCTGATCCCTACGCCTGACTTCGGTTCCGGTGATTTCATTACTGCCGCCTGCGTGGGAATCCACCTTGACGTGTATGTCTCATGTGGCTCTCATAACATTAGCGTCAGTTAGGACGGGGGTTCTACAGGATGCCTGGCTCTTTCCAGTCTCCGAAAACCTGTCGGCCAACATCCACAATCTCGCCAAGTGTTGCGTATTGCTGCACGGCGTCGAGGATCGGAGCGATGCAGTTCGCTTTGTCATCCTCCAACGTGCAGCGTAGTCTTTCCAGTGTTCTCTTGACTCGTGAGTCGTCACGACGTGCCTTAAGTTCCCTCAGTCTACTTATCTGCCTCTCTTGAGCGGCAACATCGACTTTCAACGTGCTCAGGGGCTGTTGTTCTTTGATCATGTACTTGTTCACTCCCACGACTGTCCTTTCGCCTCGCTCGATCTGTCTCTGGTACTTGTATGCGGTGTCGGCGATCTCCTTCTGGAAGAACCCGTCCTTGATTGCAGGGAGTACTCCTCCCAGAGACTCTATCTTGTCGAAGTACTCGTATGCTCGCCTCTCCATCTCATCTGTAAGCGCTTCCAGATAGTACGATCCGCCGAGCGGATCAATCACATCCGCAACGCCAGTCTCCTCGGCTATGATCTGTTGGGTTCTCAGTGCGATTGTCGCGGCCTCCTCAGTGGGCAGTGCCCAAGCCTCATCATATGAGTTCGTGTGAAGCGACTGCGTGCCGCCCAGAACCGCGGCAAGAGCCTCAATCGCGGTCCTGACAATATTGTTCAACGGCTGCTGCCACGTAAGCGAAGCACCCGAAGTCTGCGTGTGGAATCTCAATAGCATAGATCGTGGATCTTTGGCTCGAAATCTGTTCTTCATCACGTGAGCCCAGATCCGGCGGGCGGCTCGAAACTTCGCAACCTCCTCAAAGAAGTCCATTCCGGAGTTGAAGAAGAAAGACAGTCGCGGGGCGAAGTCGTCGACACCAAGGCCGGCTCCTGTGCCGAGCTTGACGTATTCAAAACCATCGGCCAGTGTGAACGCAAGTTCTTGGAGCGCGCTCGATCCAGCCTCGCGGATGTGATACCCGCTGACGCTGACGTAGTTCCAGTTGGGTAGATTCTTGGTCGAGTACACGATCATGTCGCGGATAATGCGCAGGTGCGCCTCAGGCGGGTAGTTCCACTCCTTCTGAGCTATGTACTCCTTGAGGATGTCTGTCTGAACTGTCCCCCTCAGCTGGTCAGCTTGCACTCCTTGTTTCTGCGCGACCGCGACATACATGCAGGTGAGCACAGCTGCCGGGGCATTGATTGTCATTGAAGTGCTGACCTTGCCTACCGGAATGCCAGCAAAGAGATGCTCCATGTCCTCGAGTGATGAGACCGAGACACCACATTTCCCTACTTCTCCAAGAGCACGAGGATGATCCGCATCATACCCATAGAGGGTCGGCATATCGAAGGCTATGCTAAGGCCTGTTTCGCCATGGTCAAGCAAGTACCGGAGCCTCCGGTTTGTGTCCTCGGGAGCACCGAATCCTGAGAAGAGGCGCATTGTCCATGTTCGGCCGCGGTACATCGTCGGATAGATTCCTCGCGTGTATGGGAATTCTCCGGGGAACCCAAGATCCCTAGTGTAATCGCCGGACGCAAGGTCTCTTGGAGTGTACATCCTATCCAAGGTGATGCCGGACAAATTCTCGAATACCTTTCTTCGTTCCGGGCTGCCCGAGAGCCACGGACGCAGAAGCTTCCTTTCCCATCTCTTCTGCGCGGCCGCTAGAGTTCTTCTCTGAGACTTCGAGAGCGTACCTGATCGTGATCTGCGTCTTGCTTCCAGTTGTCGTAGAGCCGCTTTCCAGAAGTCCGTATTGCCCGACGGGGACATTGCCGCGTCCTAGCCTCCTGGTCTCAACTCTGGGGCATAAGCTATAAGCACTTTTTCTAGCTGTCTCTCTGACAATGTAAGCTGCGGAAGTGTGCAGAAGAGATGGCGTCAGCAAAAGAGACTCGGACAGGCTCCGGAATTCCGGTAGACCCTTGTTACTCAGGATCGCCGGCTGCCTCTGAAAGCACTGCTGGTTCCAAACCAGGAGCGTATCCATTCACTCGCGGGATCTACCCGACCATGTACAGGGAGAGAGTCTGGACGATGAGACAGTACAGCGGTTTCGGCAGCGCTGAGGAGACCAATGAACGATTCAGATACCTCCTGCAGCAGGGACAGACAGGACTGAGCGTTGCGTTCGATCTTCCCACTCAAC
>Ga0315281_10002334_pt1 | contig 28181 bp, 25 predicted proteins | sample YL17G07_0_MG_FD_204540 | JGI IMG/M metagenome (GOLD analysis project Ga0315281, IMG submission 204540) | Sediment microbial communities from Yellowstone Lake, YNP, Wyoming, USA - YL17G07_0 | ecosystem: Environmental > Aquatic > Freshwater > Lake > Sediment | place: USA: Wyoming | collected...
TGGTTGAACTAGAATAACAACTTCAACGTTTGAGCCTGCTTTCAGAGGCAGGTTACTCAGGATGAGCACACCATCCTTCTGCACAACGGTTTCTAAGCGATAGGCTTGCATGGCTGTATCTCCGCTGATAAATTTACGAAAGTTATATACCCCGTTCACCTTCCCGTCTTCAATAGCGCCATTCTGCGCGGGCATGGCAGAACTATTCTATCACTCCAGCCCATTCTGCCTCCGATAGCGTATCTGCCACTTCAACGCCCACGTCGCCCTGCCGTCGTTCGGAACGTTCCCAACGCCAATCGAGTTCGTCGCGCTCAAGGTTGTAGAAGACCATGCGTAATTTCACCAACTCACGTCCCACTCGCCGAGCCAGAAGTCGAGTTGTCCTTCGGGAGGCAGTTGGTTGAGGTTGAGCATATTATGGCCTATGGCTTGTAGCGCGTCACGCCGCCGCTGGTGGCAAACCACACGGCGCCGGTTTCGTCCACGTAGATGTCATTGACGTTGGGATGGATCAGACCGTTTTCGACATCAAAATTATCCCAGTTCGTTCCATTGAAGTGCGCCGCGCCCCGGTTGGCCAAGCCAAACCACGGGCTACCGTCAGGCGCAAGGGCCACACAATGCACATCATCCGAGGGCAAACCAGAATTGCCCGGTGAGAAATGCTTCCACTTGCCATTGGCAAAGTTGAACACGCCGTCCCCGTAGGTCGTCACCCAGAGTGAGCCGTCGGCGACCTCGGCGATGTCGGTGACCTCCACGTCAAGGTCAAAGGGGTTGCCGACGGTGAAGTGCTCCCATTTGCCGTCGGGCGCGAGGCGGCTCAAATTCCGTTCCGTCCTGACCCAGAGCGAGCCATCCGAAGCGGCGAACAGCCCCCGGACGAGATCACTCTGCATCCCCGTGTCGGCGGCTTTTAGAATCTTGGTCACGGTCTGACCGTCGAAGAACGCCAGCCCTTGCTCGGTCGCCAGCCAGGCGGTTCCGTCTTGAGACGCCGCCACCCCCAGCACCTGATTATTCTCGGTGAGCAGGCCCTGCTCAACGCCGATGTGAGTCTGATTGCCGTTGGCGACAATCCACAGGCCGTTGTTCCATTCGCTCACCCACACGTTCCCGGCGCTGTCGAAAGCCAGGGGCGCTCCCGGTAGTTCGGGCGCCTTACTCCAAGTCTCTTGCTGGAGGTCGAAAACATCTATGTGAGCGCCGTACTCTTGGACGAACCAGAGCGAGCTGTCGGGCGCGGGAAGAACCACGCTGAAGGCGGCCAAGGTGGGGACGTTTGGCACGCGCCAGACCGCAAACTTGCCATCATAGCGCACCACGCCGGACCCGTCACTGCCGAAATATAAGTTGCCGTCGTCGTCCTGCGCCATGCCGAACATATCGTAACTGGGCAGGTCGCCGGTTTGCCCGCTGTATTCCTCCCAATCGGCTTTTGCCGGGTCGAAGCGCCACACGCCGCCGCCGCCCGAGAACCAATAGCGGCCTTCGGAATCCTGCGCCATCCCATAAACGCCATAGGGCGGCCCCTGCTCAAAGGCTTCAAAGCGCGCGCCGTCAAACCGGGCCGCGCCGGCCTCGGTGCCTACGAGCAAATCGCCATTCGCATCAAAGTAGAGCGTATAGACTTGATTGCCCGGCAAACCCTGAGCGGTGGTAAAGCGCGTCCAGGTCTTGCCATCGTAGTGCCCCAAGCCGTTGGTCGTCGCGACCCATAGCCCGCCAGCCTGGTCTTGCACAACGGCGTTGACGAAATTCGACAACACGTCTGGATTCCGGTCGGGATGGTCGGAGGGGAAGTCGGGCATGGCGCTCCACTGCGCGCCGTCGAACAGGTTCAACCCGCCGCCCTGACGGTCGGAATATTGCGTGCCAACCACGAGATAGTTCTTCCACCAGCCGAGGGCCGAAATGGTGTTGCTGTCTAAACCGTCCTGGTCGTTGTAGAGCGTCCACTCGTTGCCGTCAAACAGCGCCAGTCCCACGTCGGTGCCAACCCACAAACGATTCGTGTCTGCGTCAATCAACAGCGCGCGCGCGCGCGCGCCGGGCAAACCGTTGCCAGTGGTGTAGCGTTCAATGACCGTCCCCTCGGCGCGGTTCCAGACGGTCACACCTCCCCAGCCAGCAGTATAAATTTTGTCGCCCTGCGCGACGACGACTTCGACATTGTTGGCCGCCGTCCACGAAGTCCACGCTCCCGCGCCGCTGGGCGCTGTGCTGACGGGGGGGGCTGATTTTGAGTTGAACAGCGTCGCCCACGTTTGCGGGCCAACGATGCCATCGAGGAACAAAGCGTTGTCTTGTTGGAAATGGCGCACCGCCGCCTCTGTCGCGACGCCAAAGTCGCCATCCACTGGCCCGACCTCGGTGTAACCGAGCGCAGTCAAGCGCTCTTGTACGACAATCACATCTGGCCCAGTGAGATGAGGTTGTTGAACAGAGAGCTCGCGCCCAAAAGTTGGGACCGGCGCGGGCGGCGTCACGATTGGGGTGGCGAGGGGCGGCGTTGGTGTCGGACGCGGCGAGGGCGGCGTCACGATTGAGGTGGCGAGGGGCGGCGTTAGTGTCGGACGCTGGGCGGCGCGATTCTGTCCAACGCGGATTGCCAGGAGACTTAAGCTGGTGATGACGACGAGCGCCCCCACCCCCCCGAGAATCTGCCCGAGGGACAAGCCGCGCGCCGGGCGGGGCGCAGTTTCCCCGGCGGGCGCGGGTGGTACGCGGGGAGCGGCAACCACCGTCGGTTCCGCCACTTCGGCGCGCACGGTTTCAACCTCGGTGAGGGCTTTCTTCCACGCGGCCAAAAATTCCGAGACGGAAGCAAAACGGTCGTCAGGGTTTTTGGCGAGGGCCTTAAGGATGACCCGCTCAACTGAGGGTTGGATGTCGGGCGTGAGGGAAGACGGCAGGGGCAACGGCTCGTTGAGTTGTTTCAGCACGATGGCCAGCGGCGTTTCGGCGTCGAAGGGCACGCGGCCCGTAATCATCTCGTACAGGATGATGCCGAGCGAATAGATGTCGGTGCGCTGGTCCACTTTGAGGCCCTGAGCCTGCTCCGGACTCATGTAGGCGGGAGTGCCCACCATGGCGCCCGTGCTGGTGAACTGCGGACTGCTTTCGAGCAGTTTGGCAATGCCAAAGTCGGTGAGGAACACACTGCCGCGCGCATCCACCAGAACGTTGGACGGCTTGAGGTCGCGGTGAACGACGCCCTTGGCGTGCGCGTAGTCCAGCGCGTCGGCGAGTTCGGAGAAGAGCCGGTCTATCTCGCTCGGCGAAAGCCGGTTGGCGCTCATCCGCTCTTTGAGCGTACCCGCTTCGAGATAGCGCATGACGAGATAGGGAATGTTATCGGCCTCGCCGTAATCGTGCACCGGCAGGATGTGCGGGTGTTCCAGATTGGCGATGATGCGGGCCTCCTGTTGGAAGCGCCCGATGAACTCTGGACTATCGGCCAACTGGCGCGGCAGGACTTTGATCGCGACGTAGCGATCCATGGCAGCGTGATAGGCTTTGTAAACGGTCGCCATGCCGCCTTGTCCGATTTGATTAATGATGCGGTACGGGCCAAAAGTCTGACCAGGTTGAATGCTGTCCATGTGATTTACCCTTCGGGCCAACGTCTCACGCCCCCACGCTATGAAACGCCAGACTCTAAGTCGCGGGCGTGGGCGCGCTAAGTCGGAGTGTTTTTGAGGAGGTCCGACCGGCGCTTTTGGCGTTCACGTTGCTCGGTGGCGCGCTCGGCGCGGCGGATGGCGGTGGCCGCCAGTTGCGCTACGACCAGCATCAAGTCCAGATCATCTTCGGTGAATTCGCGGTCGGAGACTTTGTTGAGGGCGTTAATGACTCCCAGCGTGCGGCCATCGTCGAGGTAGACTGGGACGCACACCATCGAGCGGGTGCGGAAGTTGAGCGTCTCGTCCACCGAGGCGTAAAAGCGCGGGTCGCGGCGCGGGTCGCGGATAATCTCCGGCTTGTGGCTGGCCGCCACGGATCCGGCAATGCCCTGGCCTTTGGGCAGGCGATAACCTTCCAGCCGCCCGGTGGCCTCGCCGCGCACGACGACGAACACCAACTCGCCCAACTCTTCATCCATCAGCATCAGCGAGCCGTCGGAGGCTTTCAGCACCGCCATCGCGGCGTCAAGAATCTTGCTGAGCAAGTTCACCACGTCGGTCTCCGGCGTGATACGTTGGGAGATATTATAGAGCGCCGAGAGCGCGCGCACCGACTCGCGCAGGGCTTGCAACTCCTGTTTGAGATCATGGTTCTCGTCGGATAACCGGCGGCCTTCGTCTTTGAGAAAGCGATTGCTATCTTCAGGCATAGGCTATTCCTTTGGAAGACTGAGATAATAGCACCGACTGAAACATGGGGCAATCCACTGAAGGATGCCCGGATAACTGGAATGGAGAAGCCAGCATGAACATCTATTTTTCCTGCTCCCTCACCGGGGGCCGCGCCGACCAGCCCATTTATGCGGCGATTGTAGACTATCTGCTCGCGCAGGGGCACACCGTCCCCACCGCGCATCTCGCCCACCCCGCCGTGATGCAGGCAGAAGCCGTGATTGACCCGGCGAGCGTCTATCACCGCGACATTCAGTGGCTGGACGAATGCGACGCGGTCATCGCCGAAGTAAGCACGCCCTCGCACGGCGTCGGCTACGAGATTGCGTATGCGTTGTTGAAAGGCAAGCCGGTGTTGGGTTGTTATCGCGCGGGCGGGCGGGTAAGCAAGATGCTCACGGGCAATGATCGCCCAAATTTAACGATGAAGAGTTATGCGGGGGAGGCGGAGGCGGTGCGGCTAGCGGAAGGATTTTTACGACAAGTCGTGGCCGCCAATAGCCGATAGCGTGTGGCCGATAGCCGCCGGCAGGCAATGGGCGACTTGCCAGCGGCTATCAGCCATCTGCCGCTCGCTTTCTGTAGAAACAAAAACAGCCCGGCTAAAAAACCGGGCCGTTTGTCTTTTTACTCGTCGCTGTCGCGGCGCTTGCGTTTGTTGAGGCGGCGAATGGCTTTCTTCTTTTCGATGCGGCGCACTTCGCTCTTCGAGACGAACCAGCGCTTGTTGCGCAGTTGCGTCAGGATGCCGCTGCGCATCACTTTCTTCTTAAAGCGCTTGAGCAGTTGATCTTGCGACTCATTGGGCCGTAGAGTAACGGTTGTCATTCGGTATCACCTCCTTGCCAGAAAGTCTCTCTTCACACGGACTTCCGAAGTCGCCAGGACCTCGGAAGTCTGATAAGCGTTCAAACTAAGAGCCACGCGAAGTTTACCCGCCGGAGCCGCTCTTGTCAATGGATTTGCGGCGCAAGCGCAGTATCCACGCCAGCAACCAGGCCGCCGCGCCCGAGAGCGCCAACCCCGCGACTACCGCCACCGGCTGTTTGAGCGCCTCCGGCGTAATGGGGCGGTGAATGGCCTGATATCGCTTCTCGCGCGCGAGATACGCGCGGGCCACGCGGCCCACGTCAGTGGGGGTGACGGCTTCGAGTTTGGCCAGCAGGTCGGGCACGGGCGCGTCGTCGAGGGTAAAGAGACTCAATTCCGCCAGCCACCCGGCCACGTCCTGATTGCTCTCCATCGCCAGCCGCATCCGCCCGCGCAAAGCGTTCTTCGCTTCCAGCACCGTTTCGGGAGTCAATTCATCGCGCTGGGCCTCGCCCAACCGCCGCTCCACCTCGGCCAGAATCTCCTCGAACTTCTTGCTGTCGGCGGTGGTGTACACCACAAAATAGCCCACGTCTGAATACATGGCCGGGTATACGTCAATGCCATAGACCAGCCCGCGCTGGAAGCGGATATCGCGCGTGAGTTGATTCTCCAAAATCTCCGAGAGGACGACGAGCGCGAGGCGATCGGGATGCCCGGAACCGGGGAGCGGCGCCCCGAGCAGGATCTGCCCCTGGTCGTTGATGTTCGGCCCGCGCAGATTGATGTTGAACCCGGCCGCAGGCGGACGCGGCGTAACCGGCCGCGCCGGGCGGTTCCCGGCGAGGAACGTCCCGAAGTGGTGCGCGGCCCGCGCCAGCGCGTGGTCCGCCTCCACGTCGCCGACCACGATGAGCGTCATGTTGTTCGGCACGTAATAGCGGTGATAAAACTCCACAATCTGCGGATAACTGATGCGCCGCAGAGACGAGTCATTGCCAATGACGGGGAAGAGCAACGAGCTTTTAGGGAACAACCGGCTTCGCACCGCGCCGAACACATTGGAACCTAACCCCATGTCGTCGAACCATTCGCCGAGCGCGTCGAACACGCCCCAGTCGCCGCCTTTTTCTTCGATGATGATCTGGCGCTCTTTCTTGAATTTTTCGAGCGGCAGTTTGGGGCGCAAGACCACCTCGGCCAGCCATTCCAGCCCGAAGTCCAGTTCCTCCGCCCGCAAGTGCAACCAGTAGAGGGTATCTTCGCGCCCGGTGCGGGCGTTGGCCTCGCCGCCTTTGCGACGCACGCTCTCCATCACTTCCGTTTCATTCCACTTGGCGGTTTCAGTGAAGAGCATATGCTCCACAAAATGGCTGATGCCATTGTTGCGGCGCGTCTCGTAGCGCGACCCAACCGGCACTTGCAAGAGCATGAACACCGTGCCGGTGCGCGGGCGCGGCTTGACCCACACGCGCAGGCCGTTGGACAACACCCGGCGGTGCAGGTCGAAGATGGTCTCTTCTTTATGAGGCGGGCGGGCCAAACCGAAGCGGGCCAGGAGCCTTGAGAAACGCGAAGGCTTATTCATCGTGCGTTGATTATACAATGCGGGTGGGAATTATGAGGCGCAAAGAGTGAAGAGTGAATAAGTGAACAGTGCCAGACGCTTATTGTTTGCTGTTCACTTTTTGCCGCGCCGCCTCAAAGAGCAACACGCCTGCCGCCACGGCGGCGTTGAGCGACTCGGCTTGCCCCGGCATGGGGATGTGGACGCGCTTCTGCGCGAACTTCAGCGCGGCCTCGCTCGGCCCTTCCGCTTCCGAGCCGATGACGAGCGCGCACGGCTCGCGCCAGTCCACGCGGTCGTAGGCTTCCCCCTCGCGCGCTTCGGCCAGCCACGTTTCCAGTCCCGCCAGGCGCGTGGCTAATTCATCCCAAGTGATTTCAACAATCGGCAGATGAAAATGCGCGCCCATCGCCGCGCGCACCACTTTGGGATTGTAAGCGTCCACCGTGTCGGGAGCGAGGAACACGGCCTCGACTCCGGCGGCATCGGCGGTGCGGAGAATCGCGCCGAGATTACCGGGGTCGGAGAGGCGGTCGAGGACAAGTGCGAAGGATAAAGGATGAAGGATGAAGGATGAAAGAAAAGGAACGACGGCCAGGAGGCCTTGAGGCGTTTTGGTCTCAGAGGCAGTGGCCATGACGGAGGGGGATACAGTCTCAACCTGCGCGCCGAGTTGAGCGAGAGCATCAACCGCTTGCTTGGCGCGCGCGTCTATGTCGGCGGTGTGCAAGACGAGCGCGGCTTTGGCTTTGGCCCGCGCCGCTTCTTCGGCCAGCCGCACGCCTTCAATCACGAACAGTTTCTGCGCCTCGCGCTCTTTGCGCTTGGTTTGCAGTTCGCGGACGAGTTTGATTTTTGGGTTCGAGATAGAGGTGATCATGTTCCGGGTCTCGTGTTTCGAGTTGCGTTTGCAAACCCGGAACCCAAAACTCGAAACCATTACGTCCGAGTTCGTTTTTCAAATTCTCGTTTGAAGACTTCCACTGTTGGCGCGTCAATCAGCGTGAAACGAATCTCGCGCAGGGGCGAGTCGGGATGGGCCGCGCAGAAATCCCCGGCGCACTGGAGCGCAATCGCCGCTCCGCGCTCGACCGGGAAGCCAAAGAGGCCGGTGCTGATGGACGGGAAAGCAATGGAGGCAAAGCCGTGCGCGTGGGCGAGTTCCAGCGCGGAGGTGTAAGCCGCGCGAAGTTTGTCCTCCTCATCTCCCGCGCCGCCGCGCCACACCGGGCCGACGGCGTGGATGACGGCCTTGCATGGGAGTTTGCCCGCTCCGGTGAGCGCGGGTTTGCCGTGCCCCGCCGGGCCGTGTTCCCGCACCCACGCGAGGCTCTCCTCTTGAATGACTCGCCCGCCGCGCCGCGCGATTGCGCCGGCCACGCCTCCCCCGTGCGCCAGTTGCTCATTCGCCGCGTTCACGATTGCGTCCACTTTTTCTTCGGTGAGGTCGCCGTGATAGAGGGCGAGGGTTTGGCCGGAAGTCAGGGCATGGGAGATGATAAGGGTCGCCATAGCGGAAATTGTAACCACGAAAGCACAAAGACACAACAGGAGGCAACAGAAAACGCTCCGGGTTCAGTCCAACCATCGGGAGCGGGTTGATTGTCGCGGCGCAGGAGACAACAAAACACCGCGTCCGTTGAGGGCGCGGTGTTGTTTTAGGATTTGGTTTTTGGGAGTTGGGATTTCTTATCCCGCCGCTTTCGCCATTTCGACCACTTTCGTAAACGCCCGCGGGTCGCGGATGGCGAGGTCGGCGAGGGCTTTGCGGTCGAGGCCGACTTTGGCTTTAGCGAGGCCGTTGATGAGGCGGCTGTACGACAGGCCGTTGAGGCGGGCGGCGGCGTTGATGCGCGCAATCCACAACCGGCGCAAATCGCGGCGGCGGTTGCGGCGGTCGCGGTAGGCGTACCACAGGGCGTGGAGCATGCCCTCGTTGGCGCGCTTGAACAACTGGTGGTAAGCGCCACGCCGGCCCTTGGCTAGTTTGAGGACTTTCTTGTGACGCAGATGGGGGCGAAAACCGCCCTTGACACGAGCCATTCATTCTCTCCTGCGAACCGCTGACGGCCTGGGCGTGAACACTGCCACACGTTAGTGCCGTTAGTTGCCCGCGCTAATGGACAGACACATTGATCTGCCCCGACAATTACCCTGGCGGGTTGGCCTTATATAACTTCATATACGGAGCCAGCCGCCGGACGCGCCGGGCAATTTTCTTGCCCTTGACCGGAATCATCTGGGTGAACTGCGCCGAGGTGCGGGCCGGGGTGCGGCGGCGCAGGTGGCTCTTGCCCTTCTTGGTGCGCACGAGCGTCCCGGTGCCGGTGAGGCGAAAGCGCTTGGCGGTGGCCTTGTGGGTCTTCAGTTTCTGCTTGCCGTGAAGTTTAGGTTTACGAGGCACGTTCAATCTCCTTCGGTGGGCAGGCAGACCCTGCCCCTACACAAAATTCACCGGGGTTTTCGGCTGGCTACCCCGGTGGGTTCTCTACTCAGTTTTTTGCTCGACCGATTTCGGTTCGGGCGTAGCGGCGGGCGACTCTTCTTTCTTGACCGGCGCCGCCGGTTTGGGCGCTTTCTTGGTCGCGGGGCCAAGCACCATCAACATGGTGCGCCCCTCGAGGTCGGGATGTTGCTCGACCACCGCCACGTCCGCCAGTTCTTTGGCGATGTCCATCAACTCTTGCCGGGCAATCTGCGGGTAAGAAATTTCGCGTCCGCGGAATTTGATGCGGACTTTGACTTTCTTGCCCTCTTCGAGCCAGCGGCGCGCATCGCGAACTTTGAAACCCGCGTGGTGATCAGTCGTCTTGGGGCGCAGTTGAATTTCTTTGACCTCGATAACCTTCTGCGCCTTGCGGGCTTCTTTGTCCTTCTTGGTCTTTTCGTACAGGAATTTGCCGAAGTCGAGAATCCGGCAAACCGGTGGTTCAGCGTTGGGGCTGACTTCGACCAAGTCCTTCTCCGCTTCGCGGGCCATGCGGAGGGCCTCGTAAGTGGGGATGACCCCGACATTCTCGTTATTAGGGCCGATCACCCGCACTTCGCGGACGCGGATTTCTTCGTTGATGCGGTAGTCTGATGGATTCGTAGTAATGCTTTACTCCTTACTTACAACAAGTGAGCCGCCCCGACGCGCGAGCGGCTTGTCTGACGGGCGCAATATACCATACGGGTAGGGAGTCGTCAATCAAGCGGCGCCAGTCGCAAGTTGCCAACTGGCGTTACGGACGCCTGAGTTCAAAGCACGCTCGCATTTCGCCGACGAGGAGGCCGCGCCAGTTTTTAATGGGGACGATAGCGCCGAACCCGAAGCCCGCGAGGGCGGCGAGATCCCCAGCGGAGAGCGCGCCCAACTGGCGGAGGGTTTCGAGGGCCATGACGTCGGTCGCGCGCCCGTTGCCGTCGGCGGCTTTGAGGGCAAGGCCAAGGGCCGGGGAGTTTGGCCCGCACGCGCCGGGGGCCAGGGCGAGGCCGTGATAGCCTTCCGCGCCGCCTTTGGAGACGAGCAAGCCGGGCTTGAGACGCATGAGTTCCGTGTCGAAGCCGCCGGGGCCGCTCACCATTTCCGGGTACGCGTTCATCGCCGCGAAGATGGTTTTTAACGCGGAAGCGCGCGCGGGGGGCAAACCCGCGGGGTCGGCCAACCGCGCGAACCCCGTCGCCGCCGCGAGGAGCGGCACCGCAAAATTGGGCGCGGAGCAACCGTCAATCCCCACGACCACCTGCGTCGCGTCCAGGCCGCACATCTCGGCGAAGGCTTGCAGGATGGCGTGTTGGATGCCGTGCGCGGGATTGACGTAGTCGGCGAGGGGCAGGCCGCCTTGTTTGGCGTGGGCGAGCATCCCCGTGTGTTTGCCCGAGCAGTTGTGGCGATTGGGGCGCGGCTGGTGGCCGCCCTCGACGGGATGTTGGCCACACAGTAAATCACTCTCACTCACGCCGATTTTAGATTGGAGGACGGCGATGGCGTCGGCATGAAGATCCAGTCCCTTGTGCGAGGCGCAGGCGAGGGCGATCTCGCGCCGAGTAAAACCGAATTTTTCCGTCGCGCCACACTCGACGAGCGGGAGGGCTTGAAACGGTTTGGCTGAGGAGCGCAGGAAGGTGACGGCTTGTGGGTCGCCGTAGGAAGCGACGAGGTTGCCTTGCGCATCGGCGACGGCGATTGCACCGTGATGGAGCGACTCGACAATGCCGCCGCGCGTGAGTTCGACGGTGGGGAGGGTTTGGGACGAATGCATGGGGGTTACCTGTTCGGCGGGGGGAGCGGCTTATCTTTTCGGCGGCGCGGTCAGAGTATCGAAGACGTGTTCCAGTCCGGCGCGGAGGCGGCGGGTGTAATGTTCGCGCAGGGCATGAGTCACGCTAAATTCTTCGAGCAAGTCTTCAGCGAGGACGGCGGCCTCGGAGCGCGTCTTTTTGGCGCGGACGAGGCTTTCAACTTTGCGGCGCGCGAGTTTAAGAAAGTCTTCGGTGACCTTCACGCCGGCTTTGTCGGTGGGCGAGCCGCGCCCCGGGACGATGGTCTTGGCCGGGAATTTTTTCTTTTGCATTTCGGCCAGGGTTTCGAGCCACACGCCGAGGTCGGCGTCTTGCATGAAGGGTGGCGCGCCGTTGGTCACGGCATCGCCGGTGAAGATGATTTGGGGCGCGGGGAGTTCAACCCACGCCGCGCCCGCCGCCACGCCGGGGCGATGGACGATGTGAATCTCGTGCCCGCCGAGGGTAAGGGCCATGCGGTTGGCGAAGGTGATTTGCGGCGCGATGAGGCGCACACCCGCGAGGTCGGGGATGAGGTCGGTGTCGGCGCCGACTTCGGAGAGGCCGCCCTTGAACATTTCGGGGTACAGCTTGACACGCTCGTAGGTCAACTCGTGAGCGATGACCGGCGCTTCGAACCACGGGTTGCCCAGCACGCGGTCACGGTGATGGTCGAGGTTGATGATGAAGCGCACGGGCTTATCGGTGAGCTGGGCCAGTTTCAACCGCCAGCGGCGCGCGTCGGCGGGACCGGTGGGCGTGTCTATGCAGACAATGCCCTCGCTGGTGACGACTGCCCCGACGGTGACGCCCGTAAAGCCGGATTCAACATAGATATCTTTGGCGAGTTTTTGCATGAGACTCCTGCTGATAGTCAATTGGCGCTGGCAGAGTATACCTCTATCTCCAACCGATAGGCATACGAATTACGTTTCAAGAGAAAATCTTTGATTTGGCGATAGGTGGGGTCAATGGGCAAATAGCGTTCGGCCTGTGTGAGGCGGTAGCCGCGCGCGAGCAAGAGTCGCCGCACGGCGTCGGTATGCGCAGCATCCCGCGTGCGGTCACGGCCAACGACGACGAGCCAGACGCGCGCGGGGCGGCGCTCCGCGAGGGCCGCTTGAATGGTCATCAGTTCAGACGCATACGCGAAGCCGGTGGGTTGGCCCTCCGCTAAAAAGTAATGAGGGAAAAGGGTATCGGCATCGCTCACGACCAGATCATTCAGAGCGGCGTTCTGACGGATGAACGCCGCTGCTTCTTTGGTAGGGGTGAGATAACTGGGATTGAGAAATTCCTGTCCCGTGAAATAGTTGAAGAGACTCGCGCCCCAGGCCACGCTCAGCGCACCCCCCATTAATCGGCGCGTCCAGCCGGACGGCAGGTTCACCCACCCGGCCACGAGCAGAAGCAGGAAATAGGGCAAGGCAAACAGCGCGCGGGCCGGCACATTGAGAAATGAAGTGCCGATGGAGACAAATATAGCAATCAGCGACACCACGCCTCCGCTCAGTGCGATCATTCCAGCAGAAAGCCAATACACCCGGCTCTGCGCGCTCAAGGCTCCGCTGATCAATAGCCCCACGCAAGCGAGCAACCCCACCCAAGCCAAAGGCCGCCACGGAAATAGCGTCTGCCCGATGCTGAAAGTGTACACGGTGGAGGCCAACCCCAGCGCCCAGCCTGACCCGCTGTGCGCAAAATCGGCGGGGACGAAGGCCGTGGCTTTGCCCAACTGCCGGGTGAGGTTGGCGGCCAGCCACGGCCCAAAGAGCAACGCTATTCCCCCGAGGCTCACCAGCCAGCGGCGCAACGCACCTCGATATGTTGGAGGTGGCATCCACAGACCCTGCGCGGCAATCAGGATACCGCTCGGATAGAACGAATAGAGCAAAGCCAGACTCGCCAGCGCGTATGTCCCCCACGCGCGCCACGCGAACGATTTGATCGCTCTCAGCAAAAGCCAGGTGCTCAGGAGACCGAGCATGAGCGCGAAAGAATAATAGCGCGCCATGCGCCCGAACTCCACGAGCGCGGGATGTAGACCGAGCAAGAACGCGGCGGGCCAGAGAGCACGGCGGCCCAACCAGCGGCGCGCGAGGGCGGCCATGAGCGCCACTGCTAAGAGACTGGCCGCAATCGAAGGCCAGCGCACAGCCAAGTCGCTCGCTCCCACCAAGTTCCGCCAGCCATAGACGGCCAGGAAATAGAGCGGCGGGTGCAAGTCGGCGGCGGTTAGTTGTATCACCTGCGCGAGGCCGGCGCGCGTCATATTGACCGTTGAGAACTCGTCCACCCACAAACTGCGCTGGCCCAACTGCCAACACAATAGTCCCCAACTGACGAGGAGCAGGCCCATCACGCCCCAGCGATCTTTGTTCATCCGGCAGACTCTTGCGCCGCCGCCAACACCCGCTCGACTGCTTCCAGCGTGGAACTACTTCCGCCGCCTTGCGCCAACGTAGGTGAACCGCCGCCGCGCCCGCCAAGTGTGGTTAAGGCGGGCTTGATGAGCGCGCCCATGTTGTGAGGCACATCGGCGGAACGGGCGAAGACGAGGTGCGTCTTTTCACCTGCGGTGCCGAGCAGGGCCAGCACGCCCGACGTTTTAGGCAAGCGTTCCGCGAGGCCGCGCAGTTCGGCGGGGTCGCGGTCAAGCCACGCGCGGCGGATGAGGCGCAGGCCGTTTTGGATTGATGCGGCGGCGAGGAGTTCGGCGGCTTCGGCGTCGAGCAGTTGCGCTTTAGCAGTGTTGAGCGCGCGGCGCAAATCTTGATTTTCAGCGCGGAGGCGGGCGAGGGCGGACTCCACTTCGTCGAGGCCCACGCTGAACCCGGCGGCGATTTGCGCCGCGAGCGTATGCTTGCGGTGATAGTCGCGTTGGGCGCGCGCGCCGCACAGGAATTCCACGCGCGTGTCTTTGCCCGCTTTCGTCGCGCCAAGAATTTTGATGAGACCGAGTTCACCCGTGTGGGCGACGTGCGTGCCGCCGCATGCGGTGAAATCAAAATCGCCAATGGCGACGATGCGAATCGCGCCCTTCACTTTCGGCTCGCGGCGCAAAGGCAAGGCGCGTAATTCGGCTTCGACGGGGAACCACGCTTTGATTTCTAAATTGCGCTGGACGATATCGTTGGCGAGGTCTTCGGCGCGGGCGAGGGCTGCGGGGGAAAGCGGCGGCCCGGCGAGGTCAATGCTCACCCCATCGGCCCCGAGATGAAAACTGACGGTTTCGGCTTCGGCGGTACGGAGACAAGCTTGGGAAAGGATGTGCTGGCCGGTGTGTTGTTGCATATGATCCCAGCGGCGCGGCCAGTCAATTTCACAGCTAACTTCATCGTCCGCCACTTCGGCTGTCAGCCAATGCAAGATAGCGCCATCGCTCTCGCGGAGGGTCACGTCCACGACCGGGACACCGTTAATCGCGCCGAGGTCGGCGGGCTGGCCGCCCGAGGCCGGGTAAAAGTATGTCGCGTCCAGCACTACCGCCGGGCGTGCCGCCAGCGAAACACGCTCTACGAGGCGGGCTGAGAATGCGCGGGTATAGGAGTCGAAATAGTAGCGGCGGTTGTTAGTCAAGGCGGGAGGGGGGCGGAGGCTTAACCAGTGAACGGCAGGGTGAAGCTGAAGGTTGAGCCACTGCCCAGCTGGCTATCCACCCAGATACGTCCGCCGTGCGCTTCGATGGCGAGTTTGCAAAAGGCCAGCCCGAGGCCGAGGCCTTTGGGCGCGGCATCACGATGGAGGCGGGCGAACTTGTCGAAGATGCGGGTCTGCTCAGTGCGCGGGATGCCGGGGCCGGTGTCGCGCACGCTGAAGGTGATCTCTTTCGGCCCGGCTTTGGCCGTGAGGGTCACAGTGCCGGTGTCCGGCGTGTACTTGATGGAGTTTTCCAGCAAGTTGATGATGACGCGCCGGATCATGTCAATATCCACATCCAGGAAAGGCAGGCGCGGCGAGACCTGATTTTTCAAGAGGAGGCCTTTGTCTTTGGCGCTGACTTCCACTTGCTCCACGGCTTCGGCCACGAGCGTGCTGAGATTCGTCTGGTCTTTATTCAGCGTCACCTGACCCTCTTCGAGGCGGCGCAGGTCGAGGAGTGAATCAACCAACCGCGAAAGACGGGCCGCCGAGCGGCTGGCGATGGAGAGGAGCGAGTGTTCTACTTCGTTCTCAGGCGCCAGCATGGACTGAATGACTTCGAGCGAGGAGATGACGTTGCCCAGCGGGGAGCGCAAATCGTGGACGATCATGCTGATCAGATCACTGCGCATCTCTTCCAGTTGGAGGTGCTCAGTGAGGTCGCGTTGAATCCACTGAATAAATTCCTGCCCGCGCCGCTGGATCAACTTGGCGTGGACTTCGACCATGATTCCGTTTCCGGCTTTGGTGGTGATGCGCGTTTGATAGGTGAGCGACTTGCCTCCGCGCAGATTCTGGAACCGGTCGGAGCCGAGGAAAGCCGTGCCCATGCGGTGGATGCGGGTGACCCGCTGGCCGATGAGTTCCGCGCGGTCGTAACCAAAGAAAGTGGCGGCGGTGCGATTGGCGTCGGTGATCAGGCCGTTGAGGTCGGTGATGAGGATGGGGTCAATGCTATCCTCAAACAACCCGCCGTAGCGACTCTCGGCGGCCTGCAGGTCGGCCACCCACTGCGCATGGACGATGGCCGTCCCTGCGAGCGAGGCCAGGCCGGTGAGCAGGTTGATCGTCTCGGGGTCAAACGTCCCGTCGAGCGGGTTGATCACTTGAATCACGCCGATGACTTTGCCTTGCAGTTGAATCGGCACGCAGGCCATGGCGCGCGTAGTGTAGCCGGTCTGCTCGTCCACTGCTCGCAGGAAAAATTCGTTCTGGCTCACGTCGGGGATAAGGAGGGGCGTATTCTTCTGAGCCACCCAGCCGACGATGCCCTGGTTGAGCGGGAGGGTGAGGCCGGTGACTTTGGCGGCGGCGGGACCGACGGCGCTCTTGTAAACCAGCTGCTCGCCTTCGATGAGCACCAGCGAGGCCGATTCGACGCGCAAAAGTTCGTAGGCTTTCTGGGCCAGGAGGCGCAGAATTTCGTCCAGTTGCACGGCGGCGGTGATGGCCTGCGAGGCGGCGGCTAGTGCCTGCACGGCCTGCAAGTGCCGCTGGCTTTCGGCAAAGAGTTGGGCATTCTCAATGGCGACGGCGGCCTGCTCGGCGATGGACATCATCAGGGTGAGATCATCGGCATTGAACGAGTCGGCGGGGGTCTTGACGATGGTGAGCACGCCCACCACGCGCGCGCGCCCCATGAGCGGCGCGGCGACGGCGCTTTTGGGGCCGACGGCTTTGTCGTGAGGATGTTGCTCCCACCGCGCGTCGCGCAAGGTGTCGGGGATGAGGACGGCCTGCCGGTTCTTGACGGCCCACCCCGCGAGGCCGCGGTCGAGTGTCGTGGCCAGCGCTTTGTTCGCGTCCGGCTCGAACCGCCCCTCGGTCATCAGCGCCGAGTGCAACACATGGCCTTGTTCGGCGAAGACGATGATGGTGCCGGTGTTGGCCTGCGTGGCCTCGACGGTTTCTTTAAGCAGGCGCGGCAGGAGTTCGGGCAGGTGCAAGCGGCCGGCAATGGCGCGGCTGACTTGATAAAGCAAAGCCAACCGGCGTTGCTCGCTGAGGGGCTGGGTCTTGAGATTCATGCGGCCGGCCCCCCCGCGCCGCGCGCGCGGCACATTTCAATGCGGCGGAAAGATTCGACGTAGCCGAGGGCGTGCAGGGCGGGCAAATGCGGATTGGTGGCGTCTATATTCTCCGTATGCGTGTCGAGATCAGGAAAGCGCCGATAGAGATGGGCGAGCAAGGCCTGGCCGACCTGCACGGGGTCACCCGCTTCCGTCCGTAGAGCTAGACGGGCAAGGACGACGATGAATTTGCCGTGCCGCTGATGTTCGAAGATGAGCCAACCGCGCCCAACGGCGGGCAGGGTCAGCACAAACCCCATGAGGTTGTCCACGTGCACGAGTGAAGGGGTATCGGTGATCCACGATTCCGGTTGAAGCCGTTGAGCCAGCAAGGCCAGCGCTTCGGCCCGCTCGAGCCACCGGGCCTCGCCAGGCGGCGGGAAAGGCGGCGGCCCCGGCGGGCGGCGCAGAACGACCAGTTCGCGCGCCTCCTTAAAGCCATTGGCGAGAAACAATTGGTGCGCGGGCGTATTGTTTTGGATGACTTCTAGAATTGTCTGTGGCCGCCCCAGTTGTTCACTAGCGTCTAACAGGGACTGGAGGATGGCGCGCCCCACGCCGTTGCGGCGTTCCACCGGCAACACCCCCAGCCGGGTGACCCAGGTAGCGCGCGGGCGCACGCCCAACATTCCCAACCCCAACATTTGCCCGTCGGCTTCGGCGACAAACGAATGCGCCAAATCCACGTCGTAGTGGTGGACGTATTCCGCCAGCCGGGCGGCGTTCATAGGCATGGGGACGAGATAATCCACGCGGGTCTGGTTGTAGGCGGCCGTTAGTTGTTCAATTGAATATTGCGCGGCGGGTTCGAGGCGGAAGAGGAACGGGGTTTCAGGCGAAGTTTCCGGCAGAGCGAGGGGCGCTGACATGGTGAGAAAGCGGCCACCCTCAACGCAAATAGGCGGCAATCTCGTCAGGGAATTTGGCGACGTTAATCGGTTTGCGAATGTAACCGTTGCACCCATAGGCGGTGACCATCTGCCGCGCGGTTTCTTCGGGCCACGCAGTGCAGGCAATGATGGGCGTTTTCTCCAACTCGGGGATGCGGCGCATCCAACTCACAACCGTTTGCCCATCGGCGTCGGGTAAGCCGAGATCCAACAGGATCAAGTCCGGCTTGTGGTCCTTCGCCATTTGCAGGCCGGTCTCGGCATCGGCGGCGAGCAGGACGGTGTAGCCTTTAGCCTTGAGCACCCGTTCGACGAGCGCGGCGTTGTCGGGATAATCTTCGACGACCAGCACGGTAGGCATAACTGGCTAGAGTATAGCACAAGGGTCAGTTTACGCGCGGTTCAAGCCGGGTGATTGGCGCGTTTGACTTCGTCGGGCGTGAAGATGACTTCTTCTTTGCCCTGCAATTTGTCCAACACTTTTTGGGCGATGAGGTCGAGATGCGCGCTGTTGGCCACGTAATCCAAATGATCGGCGGGGACGGTGAGGACGGGGCACAGGCTGAAGGCTTGAATCCACTCGTCGTAGAGGCGATTGAGCTGGGCGAGATAACCGGGAGCGATCTCCCGCTCAAAGTCGCGGCCCCGGCGGGCGATGCGGCCCGTGAGGGTTTCCACCGAGGCCCGCAGGTACACGACCAAATCCGGCGGGGGCAAAAACTCCGTGAGGACTTCGTACAACTGCCGGTAGGTCTCGTAATCGCGCCCGGCTAAATGCCCCTGCCCGTGCAAGTTGCGGGCGAAGACTTCGGCGTCTTCGTAGACCGAGCGGTCTTGCACCACGGAGGTGGGATGGTCGAGCAATTGGCGATGGGTCCGCAGGCGGTTGGAGAGGAAAAAAATTTGCGAGTGAAACGACCACGCGCGCATATCGCGATAGAAGTCGGCTAGATATGGATTCTCGGCGACGGCTTCAAAGAACGGATGCCACCCCAACCGCTCGCAGAGGAGCGTGACGAGCGTGGACTTGCCCACCCCGATGTTGCCCGCGACCGCGACGAATTTTTTCATTAGGCGCCGTTCTTTTCCGCCCACGTCTCAATCGCTTCATCCACCAGCGCCGCATATACGCGCGCCTGTTCAACTTTAGCGGCGAACTCGGCGGAGGACGCGCTCCCCAGGCGTTGCAACCAATCCACCCAGGCATCTACCGCCGGGCTATCGTTAGGCAAGTTTTGCAAGCAGGCTTGCCACGTATAGAGCATAAGCCACACCGCATCACTCACGCGGTCGGCTTGAATTTGGGCTTGAAACCCGCGCTCGTAAATGGTGCGCCGCGCGGGGTGGATGAGTTCAGCGGCGGGCGATTGCCCCGCGCGATACGCGGCGGCCCAATCGGCGAGCAGTTGCCGGGCCTCGGCGGCGGTGAGCGTGTCCGCGCTCCACACGGCGCTGAAGTCGTCGTAGACATCGGCGCGGCCCAGTTTCTTCGCGGCGGTTTCCAGTTTCATCACCAACCGGCGGCCGGCGCCCGGAAAGCCGGTGAGCGTGATGACCGCGTTGGCCGCGTACAGGAGTGAACGGCACAATGAAGCAATGGTGACGGGCGACGAGGGCGCCATGCCGGGGAACAGGCCGACGTGCAGTTCCTCGCGCGCCCACGCGGCAAACCCCCGCGCCCGCGCGGCCACGAAATCCGGGCGGTGGAACTGCCCCCGCGCGGACGACTGCGCCAACTCGAAGAAGTGCGAGGAGTCGCTGATGAAGATCGGCTCAGCCAATTCCGGACCGAGCCACGGATGGCCGCGCAAGTCTTTAGGATGGGCATAATCGGCTTTGGAGCGGTATTGAATGTCAAGCGCCACTTGATCGCTGAGACGCACCACTTCGCGCGGTGTCGGGGGCGGATCGGCGTCAATGAAGATCAGGTCGAGGTCCGTCGCCTCGCCGAGCAACGGCTCATTAGCCGCCACCGAACCGGTGAGGTACGCCGAGACAATACTCCGGCGCGCAGTCATATATTGCTTCGCCGTGTCGCGGGCTAACTTCAGCAACGTCTCGCGTTCAATCACATTAATCTCCCAAGGGCAACGGCGCTTGATACTCGCCCAGGCTCAACTTCTCACGGATGCGCGCGGTGACGAATTCTAAATCGGCGGGGTTATGCACGAAGTCGAGCGGCTCGGCTTCGACCATCAGCACCGGAGTCTGCGTGTGGTGGTTGAAAAAATCGTCGTAGGCCCGGTTGAGGTCGGCAATGTAAGTCCGTTCCATGTGCGTCTCGTACGTCCGCCCGCGTTGGGCAATGCGGCGCATCAGCAAATCCGTCGGGGCGCGCAAATACACAATCAAGTCGGGCAAGGGAATTTTGTCGGCCAGCGCGTCGTGCAGGCGGTGATAGAGTTCCAGTTCATCGCCGGTCAAGTTGATGCCCGCGAAGAGCGCGTCTTTGGCGAAGGTGTAGTCGGCCACGAGCGGGCCGCTGGCGAGGGCTTCCGGCACGGCGCGGCGTTGCTGGTGGTAGCGCGAGAGCAGGAAGAACAACTGGGTCTGAAAGGCGTAGCGGGCGCGGTCGCCGTAAAAGTCGGAGAGGAACGGATTCTCCTCGAACACTTCCAGCAACACCTCGGCGCTGAACGCGGATTGCAATAGACGCGCGAGGGAGGTTTTGCCGACGCCGATGACGCCTTCGATGGCGAGGTACATGAAAGTCTAACTTCCGCAGGGAAAGCCCAATTCCTAAATTCCAAATTCCAAAAGTGAGCAACCGGAAGGATAACGCTAAATGGAAGGCGTGACAAGCACAGCGGTATGCTACAATTTCACTCGCTATGGATTTCCTCGCCACCCTCAACCCGCAACAACGCACGGCCGTCACCGCCGGGTCCGGGCCAACGCTCATCCTCGCCGGGCCGGGCTCGGGCAAGACGCGCGTGCTCACGCACCGCATCGCGTATCTGGTCGGCAGTCTGGGCGTGCCGCCGCACAAGATCATGGCGGTGACGTTCACCAACAAGGCCGCCAAAGAAATGAAGCACCGGGTCGAGGTGCTGCTTGAAGGCAACTTGCGCGGGCTGACGATTGGCACGTTCCATTCCATCTGCGCGCGCTTTCTCCGCCGCGAGGCCGCGCACCTGCCCGTCACCGCCGATTTCGTCATCTTCGACGAGGCCGACCAGCAGGCATTGGTCAAGCAAATTCTCAAAGAACTCAATCTCAACGACAAGCAATACAGCCCGAACAAGTTGCTCAACAAAATCTCGGCGGCGAAGAATGAACTGATTGGGCCGCAGGAGTTCGCGGCCAGCACGTATTTAGCCGAGATCACCAAGCGGGTGTACGAGCGCTATCAACGCGCGCTCGTCGCCAACAACGCGCTCGACTTCGACGATCTGCTCACGGGCGTAGTGCGGTTGTTCGACGAACAGCCCGACGTACTGGCGAAATATCAGCGCTATTACGATTACGTTTTGGTGGACGAGTTTCAGGATACGAACACCGCGCAATATGCGTTGCTGAAACAAGTGGCGCAGGTCAGCCGCAACCTGTATGCGGTGGGCGACCCTGATCAATCGGTTTACCGCTGGCGGGGGGCCGATTATCGCAACGTCCGCAAGTTTCAAGAAGACTACCCCGACGCGCAGACGATTTTACTCGAGCAGAATTACCGCTCGACGCAGTTGATTTTGGACGCGGCGATGGCGGTGATTGACCGCCATCCCGGGCGCACGCGCAAGCAGTTGTTCACCGAGCGCCAAGGCGGCGTCGAGATTTTCACGTACGAAGCCTACAACGAGCAGGAAGAAGCGCAGTTCGTGGTGGACACGATTGCGACCCTGACCGCCAAACACGACTGCGCCCCCGGCGATTGCGCGGTGATGTACCGCACCAACGCGCAATCGCGCGCGGTGGAAGAAGCCTTTCTGCGCGCCAACTTGCCGTATAAACTGGTGGGGGCGCAACGGTTCTACGGGCGGCGCGAGGTGAAAGACGTGCTGGCCTATCTGCGGCTCATTCACAACCCGGCGGACTCGGTGGCGTTCATGCGCGTGGCCAACACACCGCCGCGCGGATTGGGGACGAAGACGCTCGAGCAAGTGCAAGCCCGCGCGAGCGCGGAAAACGTCCCGCCCGCCGCCATTGCGCGCGATCTCGGCGAGCGTGAGCAAAAGTCCGGGTACGCGGAAATCTTCGGGGGCCGCGCGGGCGCATCCCTTTCCAATTTCGGGCGGATGCTCAATCACTGGATTCTGGCCAAGAACGAACTGACGGTGGCGCAGTTGATGGACACGGTCCTGGCGCGCATCAACTACAAAGAGTTCATCGAGGAAGATGAAGCCGAGGCCGAAGACCGCTGGGAAAACGTCCTGCAACTCCGCAGTGTGGCCGCCGAGAACCCCGACGCGACCCTGTCGGAATTTCTGGAGCAAGTGGCGCTCGTCTCCGATCAAGACACGCTGGCCGAGGCTGAGAAAGCGCCGACCCTGCTCACGCTCCACGCGGCGAAAGGTTTGGAGTTTCCGGTGGTGTTTATCGTGGGCCTGGACGAAGGCGTTCTGCCGCACCAACGCTCGTTTGAAGACCCCGAAGCGATGCACGAAGAACGGCGCTTGATGTACGTGGGCATGACGCGCGCCAAAGACCGGCTGTATCTTTTGCGCGCCTTCCGCCGCTCAATGTACGGCGACTCGTCGCTCTCCGAACCCTCGCGCTTTCTGGAAGACATCCCCGATCATTTAATTGCGGGCCATTTGGCGCGGAAGAAATCCAACGTGGACCCGCCTAAAGGCGTGTATAAGAAGGCGACGACGTGGGAGGCCAGTCCAGTTCTCTCCGCGCGCCCGGCGGCGGAGCCTGCGCCCGCGAAACACAAATCCGGCCAGCGCGTGCGCCACGCCAGTTTCGGCGAAGGGATTGTGATTGAGAGCAAACTGAGCGGCGGCGAGGAAGAAGTAATCGTGGTGTTTGACGAGGTGGGGTTGAAGCGGCTGGCGGTAAGCGTGGCGAAGTTGGAAATTCTTAAGGGGTGAGCATGGATATCGAACCTATTCAGCGGGTGGCCGAAGCTACTGAACTGCTTTTCACTGACCCTGCTGTGCGACAAATGGCAAAACGTAGCATCACCGATGCGGAAGTGGTTGAGGCCATACTTGCCGGACAAATTATCGAGGAGTATCCTGATGACAAATACGGGCCAAGTTGTTTAATCTTTGGGCGCACGCAAGTCGAACGGCCTTTGCACGTTCAATGCTCACTGCCGCCGCGAGTGCGGGTAATCACGACTTACCAGCCCGACCCTGATGAATGGGAAGACGATTTGACACGAAGGAAGTCTACGCCATGAACAAATGTTATTTCTGCGGCGGCCGCCAAACCGAGCAACTCACGACTTTCGTTTACGAGGACCAAGGCCAAGTCTGGATTGTCCGCAACGTCCCCGCCTACGTCTGCGAACAATGCGGCGAGCGCGAATATCGCCAAGAGATTACGCGCAAAATCTTGGCCCTGCTTCAGCGCCCGCCGCGCAAGACGGAAATGGTCAGCGTTCCAGCTTACGACTTCGCCGTAGCCTGACAGCACTCTATACACATTTGCGATTTGGATTTTGGGAATTGGGATTTTATGAACTTACTGGTCACTGGCGGTGCGGGCTACATCGGTTCGGTTTGCGCCCAAACTTTGCTTGAAGCGGGTCACACCGTCACCGTCTTGGACAATCTCTCACGCGGGCACCGACTGGCCGTGCCGGTGGGCGCGCGCTTCGTCCACGCCGACATCGGCGACCGGGCCGCGCTGGAAGAAATCTTCGCCGCGGAGCAATACGAAGCCATCCTCCATTTCGCCGCGTACATCGAAGCCGGTGAAAGCATGAAAGTTCCCGGCCTCTACTTCCGCTATAACACCGCCTACGCCAATAACGTCATTGAAGCCGCGGTCAAGCATAACGTCAAACGCTTCGTGCTGTCCTCGACTGCCGCCGTGTACGCGGGCAGTGACGAACCGCTCACCGAAGACTCGCCCATTGCCCCGGCCAACGTATACGGGCAAACCAAACTTATGGTCGAGCAAATGCTCGCGTGGTACGCGCACATTCACGGCCTGCGCTACGCCGCCCTGCGCTACTTCAATGCCGCGGGCGCGCTCCCCGGCCGGGGCGAGGGCCACCAACCGGAGAGCCACCTCATCCCGCGCCTTTTGCAAGTCGCCCTCGGGCAGAGTCCCTCGGCCACCGTGTACGGCACGGATTACCCCACGCCCGACGGCACTTGCATCCGCGATTATATTCATCTCGCCGATCTCGTCTCGGCCCACCTGCTCGCGCTCGACGCACTAGCCGAACAGCCCTCCCTCGTCTACAATCTCGGCAGTGGCACGGGCTACTCGGTGAAAGAAGTCGTCGCCGTCGCGCGCGCGGTCACCAGGCACGCGCTCCCCGTCGAGGAGCGCCCCCGCCGCCCGGGCGACGCGCCCCGCCTCGTCGCCTCGTCCGAAAAAATTCGCCGCGACCTCGGCTGGTCACCGCGCTATCAATCACTCAAAGACATTGTTTCATCTGCATGGGAGTGGCATAAAGCGCATCCCAATGGATATTTAGCGATTGAGTGATTCGGTCATTGAGTCATTCATCATCTGCCATCTGCCACCTGCCTTCCGCCTTCTGTCTGCCATGCTCGACCCCTACTATCTCCTTGGCATCGCCCAAACGGCCACCGCCGATGAAATCCGCGCCGCTTATCGCCACCGCGCCGCCGAGATTCACCCCGACCTCCAGCCGCGCGACAAACGCCCCATGGCCGAAGAGCAAATGAAACAACTCAACGCCGCGCGCGATCTGCTCCTCGACCCGCGCCGCCGCGCCGCCTACGACGACAAAATCCGCCTCGAAATGCAAAAAGCCATGTGGCGCGCCCGCCGCGACTCGGCCATCTACGAAACCTTCGCGTCGGAGGCGCCGCTGCGCCCACGCCGCCGGGTAGTCAGCTTCTCTGGCGCCTGGTTCATTGCCTGGGTGGTCATCGTCCTCTGGCTCATCATGGCTGTCTTCGCTGTCTTCGCCCTCTCCGGCACCGACGCCGACCTCCTCAACTCCCTGGGCACTTTCGCCGTCCTCGGGCGGTGCATTAGCACTGGTTTCGTCCTCATCTTCGGGAGTATGATGTTTGTCTACATCCTCATCGCCGTCGCCCGGTATCTGAGCAACTAAATGCGCCTCGCCATTAATGGCTGGTTTCTCGCGCACGACGCGCACACCGGAACCGGGCAATATCTCCGCGCCCTGTGCGAACACTTGCCCCGCCTCGGTTTCGACTCCGCCTACGTGGTCGTGCCGGACCCGAGCGAGGCGCCCCCCCTACCGGATTCCATTCACCTCCACCGCGTCCCCTGTGGCGCGAGCAACTTTGCCAAAGTTCGCTTCGAACAGATTCTTTTCCCGCAAGCCTGTCGCGCCCTCAAAGCCGACCTCGCCCACGTCCCCCACTGGGCCCCGCCGCTCGCTTCCCCTTGCCCCGTCGTCGTCACCATCCACGACCTCATCCCGCTCCTCCTCCCCGAATATCGCGGCGATTGGCGCGTGCGTCTCTACACGGCCCTCGTCGCCGCCGCCACGCCCGGCGCGTCCATCGTCCTCGCCGACTCCGACGCCTCGCGACGCGACATCCTCCAACATCTGCGCCTGCCCGAGGCCAAAGTCCGCACCGTCTACCTTGCCGCCGACGCGCGCTACAATCCCCAGAGCGGCTTTCTCCTCGACGAAGCCGCGCGCCAAAAATACAATCTGCCCGAAGGCTACGTGCTCTACCTCGGCGGCTTCGACCCGCGCAAAAACGTCCGTGCCCTCCTCTCCGCGTGGACCTGGGCCGCGAGTTCCGTGGGCGAAGCCTACCCGCTCGTCCTCGGCGGCCAATTGCCCCAACCCGCTGACGGGTTCTTTGAAGACTATCCGCGCCTCGCGCAAGAACTCGAAATCGCGAACACCGTTCAATTCATCGGCCACGTCGCCGAAGCCGACAAGCCTGCCCTCTACCGCGGCGCTTCAGTGTTCGTCTTCCCCTCGCGCTACGAAGGCTTTGGCCTGCCCCCCCTCGAAGCCATGGCCTGCGGCGTCCCGGTCGTGTGCGGCAACGGCGGTTCCCTGCCAGAAGTCGTCGGCAGTGCCGGTTACGTCTTGCCCCCCTCCGACACGCGCGCTTTTGGCGCGGCCATCCTCACCTGCCTCGTTGAACCCAGCGTGAGTGAAGACCTCCGCCAACGCGGCTTCGCGCAAGCCAAAAAGTTCGCGTGGGAAAAGACCGTGCGCGAAACGCTGGCCGCTTACGAGTCTGTGGCAAAATAGGCGTATGCTAAACGCGGAATATCCGATACAGAATCCTCAAGCCTCAACTGGAAATACGCCTCACGTTTTACGTTTCTTGCTTCCTTCTGCCTTCTTTCTAGCCTGCCTTCTTCTTTACGCGCTTACTCTCAGCCCCAACCTTCTTCCAGCTGACGCAGGCGAATACCAAGTCACCGGCTCGCTCCTCGGCGTGGCGCATCCGCCCGGCTTTGCGTTGTACACTATTCTGAGCTGGCTTACGATGCGCCTGCTCTTCTTTCTCCAACCCGCCACGGCCATCAATTTTCTCTCCGCCCTCCTGGCCGCGCTCACGCTCACGCTCCTCAGCCGCGCGGTTCACCGCCTCACCCGCTCGCGCCTCGCCGGAATTTGCGCCGCCCTTGCCCTCGGGTTCTCCACCACCTTCTGGGCGCAAGCCACCACCGCCAACGTGCGGATGCTCACCGCCTTTGCAGTGGCTCTGGCGCTGGAAGGCCTCACCCTTTACCGCCAGAGTCTCTCACCCCACAGCCCCGCCGACCCTCAACCGGAAAAAAACCCGGGGCTGAGCGCCTTCGCGATTTCCAAACCCCTTGCCCTCACGGCCTTCGCGCTCGGGTTAGGCGTGTCGCATCACGGCTCGCTTATCTTCGCCGCCGCCGTCCTCGGCCTCTACACGCTTTGGCTTAATCCGAAAATTCTGCGCCGCCCCTGGCCGCTTCTCCTCGGCCTCGTCCCTTTCCTCGCGTGGCTTTACTTCCCGCTCCGCGCGGACGCCTTCGGCGCGCCGCCCGGCCTCGCTACGTTTGATGGTTTCCTCCAACACATCCTCGCCCGGGGCTTTCGCGGCGACATTTTCTTTTTTGCGACTCCAGAATTTCTTCCCGACCGGCTTCGTATCTTCGGAAACATCCTGACCTTTCAGTTCACCTGGCCCGTGCTTCTCCTCTGCGCCCTCGGCGGAGGCGTGGCCCTCTACCGTGACCGGGCCGCGGGCATTCTCCTCCTCACCGCCTTCATGGTGCATACATTCGTTTCAATGACCTACCATTCCCCGCAGACCGTCGAATACCTTCTCCCCGCCTACGTCCTCATGGTCGCCCTCGCGGGCTACGCCTTTGCCGAAATTTTTCGACTGATTACCCAATTACTCTCCCGCCTGCCCCGGTCATTTTTCACTTCGCGTTTTTCATATATCATTTTTCATTTATCATTTTCCATTCTCATCCTCCTTCCTCAATTCCTCGCCACCTTCCCCTCTTACCTCGCCCTCGCTTACGACACTTCGACACTGCGCTATGTTGACACCCTCCTCACCGCCGCCCCACCCAATAGCCTGATTCTGGCCTCGTGGCATTGGGCCACGCCGCTCTGGTACGCACAAAAAGTCGCGAGCCAACGCCCGGATGTTGAAATCCGCTACGTCTATCCTCGCACCGCCTCACTCGCCAATGATTGGGTCAACCAGATCAACGCCAACCTCCCGTCGCGCCCGGTCATCATCACCAGTTTTTACCCCGACCAATTCAACGCCACCCCTTATCGCTTTATCCCGCTGGCCTCTGCGTGGCAAGTCCTCGACCGCCCGCTAACCGCGCCGCCCGCCAACCTCACTGGCGCGCAAACCTTCACTAGCCTTGAATTTCTCGGATACCAGTTTGAACCTCCAGCGCAATCCGCTAAATCCATTCAAGCCATTGACTTAACCGCCGCGTGGCGCACCTCCGCCCCGCGCGACATCAGCTTCTTTATTCATCTCACCGGCCCCGATGGGTTCCTCTACGCTCAGGCAGATGTGAGTCACCCGGCGGGCCACTCGGACCCCGGCGAAATCCTGCTCGACCGCTACACGCTCACCCCGCGCCCGGATACGCCCCCCGGCGACTACGCCCTCACGGCGGGCGCATACTTGTCCGATGGCACGCGCCTCGCCGAAGTGTCGCTTCCGCCGCTTCACATCGCCGCGCGCTTAACGCCTCCCCTCACCCTGCATCCCCTCAATCGCAATTTCTCCGGTGCAACGCTTATCGGTTACGACCTTGACCATACCCTCCCCGACTCTTTCCGTCTGTATCTGCATTGGAAGCTTGGCCCTCAGCGCGTGACTGTTTCGGTACTCGATGCTCCGCTCGACTTGCCCGCTGGCCCCGGCTATCTCACCACGGCTCACGACCTTGCCCCCGACCAACCCGCCTCAATTGCCAATTACCAGTTGCCAATCTCTAATCTCTCATCCCTCTACGTTCCTCTTGGAGACTCAATCCT
>Ga0315281_10002335_pt1 | contig 28180 bp, 33 predicted proteins | sample YL17G07_0_MG_FD_204540 | JGI IMG/M metagenome (GOLD analysis project Ga0315281, IMG submission 204540) | Sediment microbial communities from Yellowstone Lake, YNP, Wyoming, USA - YL17G07_0 | ecosystem: Environmental > Aquatic > Freshwater > Lake > Sediment | place: USA: Wyoming | collected...
GCACCGGCGGTTGACCTGGGAAGATTTGCAACGGCAGATTGCGGTTGGCCAGCCAGTCATCGTGTGGGTCGTGGGCCACGTGGAGCCGGGCAAAGCCGAGCGCTACGTTTCGCCCACCGGCCTCACCATCACCGTCGCCCGCTACGAGCACACCGTGTTGGTCACCGGCTACACCGCCGAGGCCGTGGAAATTCTGGACGGCAAGAAGACGTACACGCGCCCGGTTGAAAGATTTTTAGAATCGTGGGCGGTGCTGGGCAACATGGCGATCGTGCGCGGGCTGTTGCCGGTGAGCGCCCCGGTGAGCAAATGATTTGACTTTCACGCCCGCCGAGGCTACGCTTAAGGCTTGAGAAACCCGGTTTCTCCGAACTCATTACCCCCTCCTGGAGGTCAGCATGGCTGAACGCACTGGCACGACGACAAGCAACGTCAATTTCCGCGCCGGCCCCGGCACAACCCACCCGGTCGTCATGGTCGTCAAGGCCAAGACGCCAGTCGAGATTATTGGCTTTCAAGACGATTGGCTCCAAGTGAAGATCGGCGACCAGACGGGCTACGTCCACAACAAATTTATCCAACTCGCCAATCAGGGTGTGTCCGAGGGTTTTCTGGTGGATAAGACCAAGCCCGCGCCCCCGCCGGCTCCCGCCGCGCCCGGTGAACCCGCGGCCGCGGCCGCGGCCCCCGGTGATCATGCGATCGCCAACGTGCCGCTGGAGCCGCCCGCCAATCTGCGCCTCATCCTCACCAGCCCCCAGCCCACCGGCCTCGAAAAAATGGTGGCGAACACCTGGAACAAGTTCGGCGGCCTGCTCACCGTGCTGGCGCAAGAGTTCAAGATTGACCCGGCGGTGGCGGTGGCGGTGCTGACCATCGAGTCGGGCGGGCGCGGCTTCGGCCCGGACGGGCGGATGCTCATCCGCTTCGAGAACCAAATTTTCTTCGACCAGTGGGGCAAGCGCAACCCCGAGAAATATCAACAGCACTTCGCCTTCAATCCTGAGAAGCGCTGGCTCGACCACAAATGGCGGCCCGACCCCAATGCCGACTGGCGCGAGTTCCACGGCAATCAAGCCGCCGAGTGGGAAGTGTTCACCTTCGCGCGCACGCTCCACGACACGGCGGCCAAGTTGAGCATCAGCATGGGCGGCCCGCAGATTATGGGCTTCAATTATTCCACTTGCGGCTACGAGTCCGTCACGCAAATGTTCGACGCCTTCAACTCCGGCGACCGCGCGCAACTCATCGGCTTCTTTGATTTTGTGCAAGGCCCCTCGCCCAACTCGCGGCGCGTCATCGCTCTGCAATCGCAGGACTTCGAGACCTTCGCCTCCATGTACAACGGCCCGGGGCAGGCGGCCAAGTATGGCAGTCTCATCCGCAATGTATACGACCTGTACCACAAATTGAAGCCCGGTTAGGCCGAAGCATAAGCCCAAACCTGTCTACGCGGGGGCGTATTACCCCAAGCCGCCCGCTTCCCTTTGCGCCGGAAAAAGTTCCGGTTAAACCGTAGTTGGGGGCGTTTTGAGTCGTTTCCTTTCCTAATAAAATTCCGTTAAGCGCACCCAGGGAATGTTATCAGGAATGGCTTCTCTCCAAAGGATTTTATCTAGGAAAAACCGCCGATTAAACCCTTGTTGGGCCGCTCGTTATAATTGCGGCGTTTGGTAAGCCAGTAGCATATCCTCGCAACTCAAAAGCCCATTACCCTCAACCAAGTGCGTTTCGGCTCAAAAAACGTATAATAGCAAGCATACACTTTCAAGCATATCGGAGTTATCTTCATGCTGACTGATAACCTCTTTGACGCAGTTCTTCTTAATCCCGCAAAGTCAGGTGCGAACCAACTGTATGTTGTCTCTGGATACGCTACTCCAGCAATTGTCTACAAACATTTGCAGGCTATACGGGATGAACTCAGAATCAAAATTGAGATAAGGCTGATTGTTGGCATGACTCCCCTTGATGGTCTTGCCAAAGCATATCACCAGCAATTTCAAAAGTTGGTTGCACAAGATAGCAAAGGGCAATTTGAGTGCTGGTACATGACCAAGATTCCACAAGTTCACGCCAAGACGTATGCTTGGTATCAAGGCAACGTGCCAAGTCAGGCTTTTACCGGTTCCGCAAACTACAGCCATAACGGATTTTTTAAGCAACGCGAAGCAGTAACCAACGACAACCCCGCCGAAAGTTACAACTACTTTCAATCCCTGCTAGCTGACGCTATTAGTTGTCTTGATTCCAAGGTCGAACAGGCTATCAAACTAACCAACGTTCAAATTCGCCGCGCTCGACAGATAGCCCGGCAAAAGCCAGTCACCACTCTGCCTCGCCACTTATCACCCGAGGCCCTTGCAACTCAGCCAGTCAAGATGAGTCTACTGAATAATAACGGCGACTTGCCCACACGCTCCGGCCTCAATTGGGGGCAACGGCCTGAATATCGCCGCAACCCGAACCAAGCCTATATCCGTATTCCAGCGTCTATCAAACACTCAGGCTTTTTCCCGCTTCGCAAGCAACATTTCACAATCATTACAGATGACAGCGAGACTCTTGACGCCGTGATTGCCCAAGATAACGATAAAGCGATTGAAACCACCTTCGATAACAGTCTGCTGGGAAGTTACTTCCGCAAGCGCTTGAGTTTACCATCTGGCGCACCCGTTACGCTGGCCGACCTGAAAAGGTATGGCAGAACTGACTCTCGCGTGCGGCATTAAGCCCCAGTCTGTTGAGACGAGTTCGGAAATGCAGATAACAGATTTTGTTGTTGACCAGTATTACAACAATTACGACATTTATAAATCTTTGGGCATTCAAAATGTGGGGGGAATTCGTCCCAAAATTGTTGACGGTATTCTTCAATTCATCGTCATTACCACTTCGTCTGAAAGCGTCAATATCTCTTTTGCGAGAAACCCCTACGCAGATAGAGTGGAAGGCGATTTGTTGATTTACACCGCCGCTGGACTCGCAGGAGATCAATCACTTTCAGGCGTGAACAAACGTATTGTTGAGCAATACGAGAGTCCCATCCCGATATTTGGTTTTATCAACGAAGGCTCGACCAAAGGCAGAAGGTTTTTAGGATTGCTGGAACTTTTGCGCCATTACCAAGAGACGCAGTTGGATGGCAAGCGTAACCTTCGTCAAACATGGATTTTTGAGTTTCGTATTCACAGAAACCCTGCTGTTGTTCCGCTAGAATTTGCTCGGCAAATTAGCGAAACGATTATTTCCGAGTCACGAGAAAAACTAAAAGATGAAGAAAGAGGAGAAGTAAGGCTGGTTGAGTCCGATGAAGCACTAGCTCAAACTCCAGAAAAGAACACGGTAGACCCAGTAGCCTTAGAGGATTTGCGCTCCAAACTCTTGTTGATAAATCCATATTCGTTCGAGGAACTCATCAAAGACACAATTGAGCGGAACGGTTTCTATAAAGTCTCCGTTACAAAACGAAGTGGTGACGGGGGAATAGATATTAACAGCTATTTAGACTCATCACACTATTTTGCTCATGACGTTCTGGTCCAGTTTCAAGCAAAGCGATGGAAGCACTCTGTTGGACGAAAGGAAGTCGCACAACTCCGAGGTAGTCTTGAGTCACCCTTTGGGGTGATTATTACAACAAGCCATTTCACGGCACAAGCAACTCAAGAAGCGAAAGAAAGCGGCCAAAAGCCAATAGTTTTGGTTGATGGCACTCGTTTTTCAGAAATCGTATCGACCCTACAAGTGCCTCTCGAAAAATACGTGGTGCAGACCAATTCCTGATACGCAAAGGAGACGAGTATGGATTTTCTCGACGCTTACCCGGATGGACTCGTGCTTACGTCTCTTTTCTGGGATTGCGAGTGCGAACACAATTTCATTCACCCCAAAGCCCAAATCTTCTGCACTGTCTGTGGCACGGAAAAAGATGAACAGCCCGACTCTCATGCCAATGAAGTCTTACTCCTTTGCTCAGAACTACTTACCGAAAGTCAACGCATGGCTTTTATTGAAGCGATTGAACGTAGTCAATCTGGTTAAATGGGAAATGGTCGAATTTAGGTCTTGAGTTTCGTGTTCCTGCGCCGACTCATACTGGCAAAACGTTACTGCCCGTCAAACATTGGAGCGCCCGTCAATTCCAGCAAAGGCCCCGAATCAAGAACTAACAAAGCAGTCGCAAACTGTAATAGAGCGGCTAAAGCACATCCGCCCCGGTGAGAATGCTTGGAACGCCGAGATTCCGCCCAAACTTAGGCTGAATGTAAAAGGAGCAAAGTTGAGTCAAATCTACAAACGACTTGACCCAGATAAGCCTGCTTACACAATCACCGGTAGCGGTGGCGGCGGCACTCACGTTTACCACTGGAAAGAAAACCGGGCACTCACAAACCGTGAACGCGCACGATTACAGAGTTTCCCTGATGACTTCGCCTTTTGCGGCTCAAAAGAAAGTGTACGCCGTCAAATTGGTATGGCTGTCCCACCTCTCGGCGCAAAAGCAATAATAGAAGCCATACTCAAAACTTTTGCAGGCATGGCCTACAACTCGATTGAGCCAAAGTGGAAAGAAGATGTAGAGTCAGAGAGTAGACGACAATTACGCCTTCTTGAGAGTAGCAAGATGATTCACGCCAACCAGAATGGTGGTGTTCACGTTCAGTATAGCCCTCGTAATGCAAACGGGCGCAATCGTAAAAAGGGCGCGCGTTCCAAGGCATAAGGCCGCCCAACCCGGCATACTCAGAAACCCTCCTCTGTGTGGGTTGTCGCGTTTTTTGCGGAGATTCTGATGGGTCGGGGTAGCCGGAGATAAACACTGGTTGGCACGAGACACACAAATTCGTCGGCTCAATGCAATTTAGTTATTGCGCTTCGCCGCTCAACATCTTCAGAGTTGTGGCACACGTTCCAGCCCGCTCGCCAAGAAGGTCGTAGCATACTAAGCGGGGTCGGACGTAAAACAACTACGCCGCCACCAGTGTTGGAATCACGGGCGAGCGGGAACCAGGTTCCTAATTGGGCTGAATAGCACCAATGCCGGATGTGGTCTTAGCTCTAGAACGTGGCCTGCATATCATACACCCACTATGCCACGAAGCCACGCTTGGCTCCTCGGTTTCTTTGGTGAGGGAATGCCGCGTAGCGTCAGGGAGGGTTGCACCCGACTCGGCTATCGCCTTGTTGTACCAGCGTCGTAGAGTCGCAGAAGTTCGGGTTAGTCACCGTCTTGGACTAGACCCGCCGAGCGGGTGATGCCCCCGTTAGCCCGCTTTCGTAATACAAGGGAAGAGTTCAAATGCCAAATTTCATTGACAGAGAAACCCACGAACAGGCGAATCAGAAATTACCCGATATTGATCGATTGACCAAGCGAATAGCGTGTCTCACAGTAGACTTCATCTCAATAAAATATAAACCCGAGAGCAATTTCCCAATTGCGGGGGCTTGTTTTCAGGATGCAAGTAGGACCCTCGCTGAGGCCCGCTATGCCTTGCTTGAGTCATTCGCACACAAGATTTGGTATCTGGAGAAAATGAATCCTCCCAACGAATTTGCCGCTGTATTCTTTGGTCGGTTTTATGCTGACGATGCGGCGTTAAGGCTCTATTCAGCGGCAGAGCATTTGGCAAAAGCCGCCGTGTATATTTTCGAGATTGCTGACGACAAGATAGTATCAAACAGAACTGGTAGCCGGTTCACAACGGTCAGGAAAATTCTCTTACAGGAACAGCCAACACATCTGGTTACGAGTGCCATTGACGAACTGCATAGTTCAAACGAATGGCAGGATACGATTGGCTATCGTAACACATGGGTTCACCAACAACCACCCATCGTTGAAGGACTAGGAACTGCTTTCACACGCGAGCGCAGGTGGAAAAAGACTGAAGCAGGCAAGGGTTATGCGCTTGGTATTGGTGGGGGTGATGAACCAGAATATTCCATTGACCATTTGCTGGGCTTCATTCGCCCCGCCTTATTTCAATTCACTGATAAGTTAACCCAGATTTCCGAGTTTTATATTGCCGAACTTGAAAAGAAAGGCTTTACCATCAACGAAACAGAAACGGGTTTGCAAACACGGTATGCATAAATCATTGGCGCGGGCTAACACCCGCTTCCAGCCGACGTTGCTCCGCTGCGCTCCGCAACGCGGCTGAACCCGACCGTTGGGCCGCTAAAGTTAACATGGGGGGGGTGCTCTTCACTTCCTAGTCATATAGAATCTAAGAATAATGATCACTCTACACCCAATCAAGTTAGCAGGTAATTGGCGCGAGGGCTTTGCCTTGGATGTGCATACTATTAGTAGTACATTTGTAGGGTATGACGAATATGGACACGAGATTTTTGAGAGCCAAAGAAGTCCCATCGGAGAGCTTTTGTATAAGCTCAAGTACAAGTCGGATAAAACCGTCCTCGACGAAATTGTTTCAGCGGTCTCTGGTTTTCTGGTTAATGATTGGAAAATCAAAATTGATGCTATTGTACCCGTCCCACCTTCTAAAATTAATCGAACTGTTCAACCCGTAATTGAGATAGCAAAAGGCATAAGTTTGAGTTTGCATATTCCCTTCGTCGAGTCACTCATAAAGATTAAGGGTACTCCCGAATTGAAGAATGTATTTGATTATCAGAAAAGAAGTGAATTATTGAAAGACGCTTTCGGAGTTAAAAATTCAGAGTTGGAAGGGGAAAATATTTTGCTCTTTGATGATTTATTCAGGTCTGGGGCAACTCTTAGTACGATAACTCGCGTTTTATACAATTTAGGCAAGGTAAAAAGCGTGTATGTGCTTTCTTTGACGAAAACAAGGAGTCTGTCATGATAAAGGTTTTTATCGGTGGATCGAGGGCGGCCTCGAAGCTAAATAAAGATGTGAAGCGCAGGATAGATAAGATTATTGAAAAAAGTTATCTAATTCTCATTGGGGATGCTAATGGCGCAGACAAAGCTGTGCAAAAATATTTATATGAGAGGGGGCATAAGAGTATTGTGGTCTTTTGTATGGAGAATCAATGCAGAAACAATATAGGGCGCTGGCAAACAAAGCACGTCAGCGCACCGGAAGGCAAAAACGGATTTGAGTATTATTCTGCCAAAGATTTGGAGATGGCAAAAGAAGCAGATTATGGATTCATGATTTGGGATGCCAAGAGTAAAGGCACTCTAAATAACATTATTGCTCTTTTAAAACTTAATAAGAAAACCCTACTTTATTTTTATCCTGATAAAAAATTCTATGAAATAACTACTTTTGATAAATTGAAGGCTCTGCTTTCCAAGTGTAGCAAAGAATCTTTAAAGAAACTTGAAAAAGACCTAAATCTCCAAGAAATACTGAACACAACCAATTCTGACCAATCCTCATTGGAATTTACCTATGAAGAGGATACTAAACTTGAAAACTCAGAGAAATCTGAAGTGCCAGTTGTAGTTTTGGAAAGATAACATACCAACTCAAATAAAGGCGGCCCAACCCGGGCATGCACCGGACGCGCGCCGCGCCGCCAACCACTCAGCCATCCCGGACTTTTTTCTGCTCCCAAACATGGGAGGCGACCCGCTGGCGCGCCGGTGATGCCGGTCGTTGGGCTGTCCCTTCACCAATCACTGTTGTTAGCCATCATCTACAGGAACAATTATGACCAAGTTTCTAGACACGACCGGCGTTTCATATCACCTTCAGCAAATTATCAACCAAGCTCAAGATACGCTCATCTTGATTAGCCCGTATTTGAAAATCAACGAGCGGCTACGCCAATCGTTAGACGATAAAGACCGGATGAAAATAGACATCCGGGTTATCTATGGCAAAAACGAATTGCAACCTGACCAAATTAACTGGCTCAAGTCGCTCAAGTTCGTGCGAACCAGTTTTTGCGAAAACTTACACGCTAAATGTTATTTAAATGAACGAGAAGCCATTATTACCTCGATGAACCTGTATGAGTTCTCACAGGTCAATAATCAAGAAATGGGCATTCTCGCTACCAAGACGGATGACCCGCAACTGTACGATGACATTTACAACTGACATGCCTCGGAAATTATGACCAAGTAAAATGAGAGTCCAGCGCCCCAATCGTCAAGGAGCGATTTGGACATGAGACAACCAACTGCAAGCCACATTGTCAAACTATTGCGTCAAGCCGATGAAGCCTTGTCCAAAGGCCAATCCGTCGAAGATTTCTGCCGCGGAAAGCACATCAGCACCGCCACCTATTATCGCTGGAAACGCACATATGGTGGCTTGAGCGTCAACGAGGCCAAACGCTTGAAGAAGCTGGAGGCCGAGAACACCAAGTTGAAAAAGTTGCTGGCCGAAGTCATGTTGGCCAATGACTCGCTCCAGGAGTTTTTGGTAAAAAAAGTCTGACCCCAGTAGAGCGCCACGCGATGATGGATCATCTCATGGAAGCTGGCTTGTCGGCTCGGGGCGCCTGTCGCTGGAGTGGCGTGTCCCGCGCGGTGGCGACGTATGCCTTGACGCTCCCGACGCAGGACGCCGCACGGTTGAAAAGCCTGCGGCGCGTGGCGGAGGGCAATCCGCGCTATGGCTATCGCCGCGTGGCGGTCATCAGCGGCTTGGGCTGGGGACAGACGTGGCGCTTGTGGAAACAGCATGATTTCAGGCTCAAACCGCAACGGCGGCGCCCCAAACGTCAGCCGAACCGCGGCCCGAACCGCCCCTGCCAAGCGACGCACCCGAAGCATGTGTGGACTTATGACATTTTGCATGACCGCTTGGCAGATGGCCGCCCGTTCAAGACGTTGAGTGTCTTGGATGAATTCACGCGCGAATGTGTCGCCATTCGGGTGGCGTTCTCCATCCGCGCGGAAGATGTCATCGCCCTGTTGCGGCAGGTCTTTCACCAGCGCGGGGCTCCTGAGTTCTTGCGCTCGGATAATGGAAGCGAGTTCACCGCCGAGACCGTGCAAGCCTGGCTGGAAGCCCAGCAGACGGGCCCCGCCTTCATTTCGCCGGGTCACCCCTGGGAGAACGGGTTTATCGAGTCGTTTCACGACAAATTTCGCGATGAGTGCTTGCAACGCGAATGGTTTCAATCGCTAGCCGAAGCCCAAGTCGTGATTGAAAAATGGCGCAGGCACTATAATACGCGCCGACCGCATAGTGCGTTGGACTATCAGACCCCCGCGCAGTTCGCCGCCGCTTACAAAACTCAACACGCTGAGTCTCTCACTTTGCCTGGTCATAAAAACTGAGGCATGTCACAACGAAGCGAAGCGGCTCATCCGTATCAGCGAAGAGATTCGTGTTTCCATTGAAAAAATCGTTGCGCCCACAGAGAAATCAGCCACCAATGGCGAGAAAGGTTTTTGCATTCGTTGCCAAAAGGAGATTCCGTTCAATGCGTCCGCGCCCTATTGCGGCGAATGTTATAAAGTCTGGAAGAAATACGAAAATCCGACCTACCAAGAAAAGTACTGCCATATGTGCGGCAAAGAGAATACGTCCTCTTTCAACAAGCCGATTTGCTATGATTGCTATAAGCAAAACAAGGACAAGCTCGCTACCAAAGGCTAGCTCATTAAATGCCAGCAACAGCCCAACCATGCATGCAGCCGACGCGCTCCGCGAGACCAATCAGTGTCGGCGTCCCGAGCAGTTTTCCGTTTCCGAGCGTGAGCGGCGACCCCATCGCGCGCGCCTGATGCCCACCGTTAGGTTTTGCACTTTTCAGGATGTGGTGTCGTTAACTATTCTGAAGACGACCCAATCCAAGTAATCTTGGAGAACTACTTGTGAAAGCGATCGTCTGCACACGATACGGGCCACCGGAGTTCCTTCAGCTCAAGGAAGTGGAAACCCCTACTCCCACTCGCGACGAGGTTCGCATCAAGATCTTCGCGACGGCCGTGACGGCGAGCGAATCCCTCGTGAGGGGCTTGAGGTTCCCCTTCCGGTATCGGCTCCTGATCCGACTGCTGTTCGGGTTCAAGGCGCCGCGCCGGCCCATCCTCGGCATGGTGCTCGCCGGGGAGATCGACGCCCTCGGACGGAACGTCACTGCGTTCGAAGTGGGTGACCCGGTGTTCGGCATGAGCCAGCGCGTGTTCGGAACGTACGCGCAGTACATCTGCTGGCCGGCGAACGGCGTACTGACGAAGCGGCCAGCCAACCTGAGCTTCGAGGAAGCGGCTGCGCTTCCGTACGGCGGCCTGCTGGCCCTGTACTTCGTCAGGAAAGCCGGTATCAAGTCCGGGCAGCGCGTCCTGGTGTACGGCGCTTCGGGCGCCATCGGCACGGCGGCCGTGCAAGTCATCCGGCACCTCGGCGCGCAGGTGACCGGCGTGTGCAGCACCGCCAACCTCAAGCTGGTCGAATCACTCGGCGCCGGCGCCGTCATCGATTACACGCGCGAGGATTTCACGCGTCGGCCGGAGCGCTACGACGTCATCTTCGATGCCGTTGGACGGCGAAAGAGCGCGCGCGCCTTGGTGGACGCGCAGCGCGCGTTGACGCCGGGCGGCAAGGTCACCTCGGTCGACGACTCGTTTCCGAGACCGGTGCCGGCGGATCTCGTCGTACTCAAGGAACTGGCCGAGTCGGGCGCCTTGAAGCCGGTCATCGATCGGACCTATCCGCTGGAAGAGATGGTGGAGGCGCACCGGTACGTCGACGGCGGGCACAAAAAGGGGAATGTCGTCATCACTGTGGAGCATGATAGCAAAACCTAACCACGCGCTACACCCGACTTTGCTCCGCTGCGCTACGCAAAGCGGGTGAGCGCGACCGTTGGGCGGCCAAATCCATTCGGAGCAGATTCAAGATTAGCCACCGTCAAGTTTAACCCCAGCCGCTGGAGCAAAGGCGTATAGACTTATGGAAGTGATTTACAAACCAATCGGCATTCTGCATAGCCCTTTCAACCGCTTGGAAGAAATGCCTATCCAGCCTACGAGTGATGTAAGCGCATCAGGTGTCGTCGAGATTTTTCCTGAATTTGTTGGCGGCCTGAAGGATTTAGAAGGCTTCTCCCATATCTACCTTCTTTATCACTTTCATAAGGTGCGCCAGTCAAACTTGATTGTTACTCCCTTCCTCGACAGCGCGCCACGCGGCATCTTGGCCACTCGTGCACCAAGTCGCCCCAATCCAATCGGTTTATCTTTGGTGGAATTGGTGCGCGTAGAAAACAACCTTATCTACGTTAATCGAGTGGACGTACTGAACGAAACTCCCCTTCTGGATATTAAGCCCTACGTCCCGGAGTTCGAACATCTTCACGACATTCGGATAGGATGGCTAGAGCAGGTAAAGAGTCAGGTCCACTCTCAAAAATCTGATGCTCGCTTCAAATGAGAAGGCCGCCCACCGATGAGATGCAGTTGTCAAGCAGCAATTTGGGAGTTGGTAAAGTCAGAACTTTAACAACACCCGCCCACGCCGCAGGGCGTCCAATTGCTCGAAGCCATCCGGTTGGTGCGGAATAGTCAGTTCGGCCACCACCGCCCCCGTTTCATTCAACCAGCATAAGTCATGTTTCGATTGACTTCAATCAATTCCCAAGTAGACTCGCATCAAGGCCTCCTCGCGGCTCACGTGCGGCCGGTCGACGGACGCGGGTTCCGGTGTTCCTATTACAGCCTGCGTGAGGCCGACCGCTTTCGACGGTTACCACCGCACCGGCCTGGGGGACGGTCCGCATGGGACGTTTGCAACGACCGGAAAAAGTTCCGGTTAAACCGTAGTTGGGCGGCAGTCAACGACGTTACGCGCCCTTACTTCCAGCGGGCCAAAGGGAATTGATCCTATGCCAGATATCCTCAGTGACTTTTCCGCACCGACATTGGTGAGAGCCATCAAAGCGAATTGGGCGGATTATTATGCCTACCTCGGGCGCTCGCCAAACGCGGAATTATACGTTGGCCCACATCTGACTTGGTTGCTCACGGGCATTCCAAATCCTTTCATGAACGTAGTTTTACGCACGCAACTGCCGTCAGACGGCGCAGGCGAACTCATAGATAAAGCCCTAACCCACTTCAGATCAAGGAACGTGACGCGGCTTTCCTGGTGGATCGAGGAAGGTGTGCAAGAAACGGACCTGGAAAAGCATCTGGTCGCCCACGGTTTGACTTTCAGCGAGGGTGGAACCGGTATGGCGGCTGACCTGATGGCCTTGCAGGAAGACCTGCCCACACCCACCGGCTTGACGATCGTGCCCGTCGAGGATAAAGAAACATTGGAGAAATGGATCCACGTCGCCAGTATCGGTTTTGGAATCCCTGACAGGAGTGAAAGTCTCTGGCGCGATTTGTTTGCCGACCTGGTCTTTGAGTTGCCCTCGCGAAACTATCTCGCCATGTTGAACGGGCAGCCGGTCGGCACATCACAGCTTTTCCTCTCTGCCGGTGTAGCGGGAATCTATAATGTAACGTGTGTTCCAGAGGCGCGGCAGCAAGGGGTTGGGGCAGCCATAACATCGACGCCCTTGCTCGAGGCGCGCAAGATGGGATACCGCATCAGTATTCTGCAGGCATCCCGGCTGGGTTACAAAGTGTATCGCCGGCTTGGATTTCAAGAATATGGCCGGCTGGGCAATTATCTGTGGGAGAACGAGACAAAGCCGCCTGAGGCGGGAGGCAACCGTGCATAACCTTTGCCCGCCGCCAGAGTCAGCACCTGATGTTGAATATCACTGGCGCCCGTAAAGTGCCACCCAACAATTCGCTGCAACGGACGCGGCTATCGCCTTGTTGTACCAGCGTTATAGCGTCGCGTAAGTTCGGGTTAGCCACCGTGCTGGACTAGACCCGCCGAGCGGGTGATGCCCCCGTTAGCCCGCTATCGTCGTCGCGCAGTTCGTCACCCTCAGGATTGTTAAGTTGCAACAATCCAGCCGTAGCGGATTAGGTACGAGAGGAGGTGATCGGCGCTAAGATGGAACCGCTAAATCGTATCTGCCCCGTCGGATTCCAAACGATTCGCGTTGTATTGCACCAAGGAGATGAACCATGAAAGGCCTTCAGAAATTGGGGCCAGGGGCAGACGCCGCCAAAGAGGTGGCTGTTAGCGCGAACTCTCCAATCCCGTTGCTGATTACGAACCTGCTCATCATGCTGTTATGTGCTTCTGACACAGCCAGCGACGATGGCCGCGCAACCCAAACCGACGATGTAGCGTAGACCGCGCTCTGTGTCTGCATCAGAGTCAAACTCAAAACACAGGGCGCGGGCTAACCCTTCGCTGTAGCGGACGCGGTTGCGCCGCGGTTGTACTAGCCGCTCTCAATCGCAGGCGTTTGGGTTGGCAACCGTTCGGGTCTATCATCGCCGCGCCGCTGAGCTCAACCGTTGGGCGGCTTTCTTCAGAAACGGAGCATATCAATGAAAATCCTTATTTCCACGCTCGGTTCACGCGGTGACACCCAACCCTATTTGGCATTGGCAGTGGGTTTGCAACAAGCGGGGCATCGCGTGACGCTCGTCTCGCCGCAGGGTTTTATTGAGTGGATTCAGTCGTACGGCGTGAACGCGCATCCCGTGCGCTTTAACCCACAAGAAGTGATGCAGACCATCTCCAAAAGCAAGAATCCATTCCAAGCCATACGCGCGATGCGCGAAGTCATGAACACGGGCGTAATGGAAGCGATGAACGATTGTTGGCAAGCGGCTCAGGATACGGATTTTTTGGTACAAACCGGCACGGGGAATGGTGCCTTAGAGATCGCCAGCACGCGCGACATCCCGGTCGCGTTTGCGTATTTAGTGCCGATGCCGCCGACCCGCGCTTTTCCGATGTTCATGTTACCGTTTCGTTTTTCGCTGGGCGCAGGCTATAACTATTTCACGCATACGCTGGTTCAGCGCGCCCTATGGAGCGGCATGGGCGGGCCGACGGTCAATCGGTGGCGTGCTCGCTTGAACCTGCCCGCGTGGCGCTCAGAAGCGGCGATGCATGATTACGCCCGTAGTTTAGCCACGCCCTCGCTCTACGGATATAGCCCCAGCGTTATTCCCAAACCGCCGGATTGGGGCGACGAACACCACGTCACGGGCTACTGGTTTTTAGATGCCCCCCCTAACTGGCAACCGCCCGCTGATTTGTTGCAGTTTTTGGAGAGTGGCCCCCCGCCAGTGTATGTGGGCTTTGGGAGCATGAGCCACCAAAATCCAGAACGGCAGGCCCGCTTGGCGCTACGCGCGTTAGAGCTGAGCGGGCAACGTGGCATACTGTTGACAGGCTGGGGTGGTCTCACGCGCCTCTCCGCGCCACCGAACGTATTTTTCGTGGATGACGTACCCCACGCCTGGCTGTTTCCACGTATGGTAGCGGTCGTGCATCACGGCGGGGCCGGGACGACCGGCGCAGGCTTGCGCGCTGGAGTGCCAAACATCATCACTCCGTTTGGAGGCGACCAGGTTGCCTGGGCGGACCATGTAGTGAAGTTAGGTGTAGGATTGCAGGCTACCGCCGCGCAAAGACTCACCGCCGAGAAATTGGCGAGCGCTATTCACGCCGCTGTAAACGATTCGGCCTTGCGCGCCCGCGCCGTCGCTTTGGGCGAAAAAGTCCGTGCCGAAGATGGGGTGGCCCGCGCAGTGGAAGTGATTGAGCGTCATGCGGCAGACTTCCATCAACGCGTACGTCAGAAACCCTGACATAGGCCGCAGACAAAATATCGGCGTGCCGCCGAACACGCAGTTGCACCCGACTGGCGCTCCGCGTCAGCCAACGCGCCGTCGTCGCAGGCGAGTCTTTACTTCAAGCGACTCACCCTAGCGAAGTTCGCGCCAGCGGGTGAACCCTATCGTTCGGCGGCTTTCTAGAAACAAAACGCCCCAGTCAAACTTGGGGCGCATCATTACTAAAACCGCCTACGGTTATGGCTTGTCGTATATTTTATGAGTTCCAATTACTCGGAAAACACAGATTTTTTCATCTGTCTCCTCGTCTTTTTCGTAATGGAACGTAAAGCAGTAATGAATATCAACGTGACCTTCCCAAATATCTTGATGACCCTCCATCTTCTTTATACGCAACGATGGATGGTCAGGATTTTCTTGAAACAACCGAAAGGCTTTTTTGACTTTCTCCTTTATATCATCAGGCAGTTCGTCATAGCACTCACGAAATTTTTTCGCACGGCGGTATTTCATTGCACCAAGCTCGCCGTTATAGCGAATTTATGAAATCGTCCATTGAATCGAAGTCTTCATAACGCCCATGCCGCAAATCTTCATCGGCTTCATGCTCTCGCAACTGCCATTCGTCAGTCCAAAACCAAATCTGACTAGCATCAACGTACATGAACTTGTAGTAGCGAGATTCCCAATCATATACCTTGACCCATACATATTCAATAGGGCGTGGGCGCACATCTACCATCTTTGTTCTTGGCGCAGTTCCAGCAGTATGGTCAGAAGGCCGAATAGTCAAAACAGTTGCTGAAGTCATTGTGACTCCTTTTCGATAAACTTATCAAGGTTTTCTTGAATGACCCGCGCAATTGCTTTCATTGCTTCTGGACTAATTGCTAGTCTAACTTTCGGAGTTATTTCAAGTTCTTCGGGAACATCTTTCGCGTCCATGAATGCAGGCAATGGCAACTCGCCAAAGGTAAGATAAAATTCTGGCCCAGCGTGGGTAATCGTCATATGATTGACGTATACTGTAACAAGGTCTTTAGCAGAAGCCCACTTTAGGCGTACTTGAACAGCGCCGGAGTGTTCCTCAGCCTGATTTGCAACTTTGTTATCGTGTTCGCTCATGTGTTTTCCTATTAAATTTCGGATTCCAATTAGCCTACTATGAGTATAATCGCTCTACGAAAAAAAGCAATGTGGCACATAAGTCAGGCGTTAGGCTTTTCAATCAGGCGCCCCGCCCACCGATGAGATGCAGTTGTCAAGCAGCAATTTGGGAGTTGGTAAAGTCAGCACTTTAACAACACCCGCCTACCCTGCCGGTGAGCCACTTCAGCCGGGGGTGCTGAATGCAGTTCGGTTGTTCGCCCCAGCCGGGTGCGCTTAGGCGGCCCCGCGCAGTTCCGGTCGCAACTGGAGTACTTCGGCCACCGGCGCGAGCGGGCGTTTCGTCCCACCCCGCACGATGTGCGTCAGGTCATGGCCCAAGCCCAGTTGCATCAAGTGATACCCGCTGCGCGCAAACTGACGCCGCGTTAGGAGGAATGACAAAAACCTGGTGATAGCCGCGGGCCACAGAAAATCAATCGCCAAGTTGTGCGCGGTTTCGAGCCCCACCCAACACTCGCCCGCCGCGAGGCCCATCTTACGCCGCACCGCGTCCAATTGCTCGAAGCCATCCGGCTGGTGCGGAATGGTCAGTTCCGCCACCACCGCCCCCGTTTCATTCAACCAGCATAAGTCATGTTTCGATTGACTCCAATCAATTCCCAAGTAGACTCGCATCAAGACCTCCTGGCGGCTCACGTGCGGCCGGTCGACGGACGCGGGTGCCGGTGTTCCTATTACAGCCTGCGTGAGGCCGACCGCTTTCGACGGTTACCACCGCACAGGCTTGGAGGACGGTCCGCGCGGGAGGTTCGCAACGACCGGAAAAAGTTCCGGTTAAACCGTAGTTGGGCCGCTATCCTCTATATTATCAAGGGAGAAGCTAATCATGAATGTGAATCACGTTCTCTCATCCATCCCACATAGGCTAATGTACATCACCACGGCTACTTTTGGGCTAATGGGTTTGATCCTATTCGTTGCGCCAAGCTGGTCGGCAGCAAATTTTCCATGGAAGATTTCGCCGATGGTCGCCATGACCATGGGCGGCTGGTACCTCGGCACGGCGGTCATGGCTGGCCTGATCGCTTATTATCACCGCTGGAATGTAATCTACTCAAGCCTACTCTATGTCGGCGTCTTCAGTGTCACTGAAGCGGCGGTGTTGCTGATCCATTCCGCAAAACTCAAGCTCAATGCTCCCCTCGCCTGGCCTTACATCGGAATGCTCGGGTTTGCTATTCTAACTTCCCTATTCGTCTTGCTCGACTGGATCCGCCAGAAACCAACGCTGACTAATGAGGGTAAACCTGTGGCAACATGGGTGCGGGGTCTCATTATGTTTTTTGTCTTCTTCGTGTTCTTCCTTTCAGGAGTCGCTTTCAGTGGACATTGGGTCGGACTGAACGGCGGGGTTTTCCCTGAGCCGCTTTCGCTGTTTACCTTGCATAGTTTTGGGGCTTTCTACTTTTCGTTGGCCTGCTCCGTACTCGCCTTGCTACGGGTACGGCGTTTAGCCGCTGTCACGGTGCACATATGGGGCGGCCTAGCGTTGATTATCTTCATTACCGCCGCCGCGCTCATCTACTTCCGCTCTTTCAACTTTGCCGAGCGACCTTTTCAGTCCATCTACTTGGGGGTCTACCTCTTGGCACTTGTCCTGACTTTATTTTATTTGTGGAATGCGCGTGCCCAGCCTAAAGACTTATCCACAGCCGGATAGCGGCCCAACCCTATTAGCATATAGTTGATGCGATTCAGAATGAGTCGCACACCACAAACAAAAGGAGAAATAACCATGCATGGCAAAAGAGAAGATATCCCCGTCGCCTTTCAGTCTGGCCCATCCTATAGCCGCGACGTTGAATGGGGAGACATGAACGTGGCCTTTGAAGCCTTCCCTGCGGGGACAGATACCACCCCGCTGTTCAAAGGGTTGCCTGACGACCGCTGTCAATGTCCACACTGGGGTTACGTGCTCAAAGGGAGGATGCGGATTAAGTATGCCGACCGCGAGGAAGTCATTACCGCAGGGGAAGCCTATCATATGTCCCCTGGTCACAACGTAGTCTCGGAAGAAGATTGTGAGATAGTCGAGTTCAGCCCTAAAGGCGAGTATCAGAAGACCATGGAGGTTGCCGCTCGCAATATGGAGGCGATGCAGCGGGGCGGATAAAGCTGTACATCGTAGGCAGTCTTTTGAGCCAGCTCGCCGCCCAACCACGGCTTCCACCCGACGCGGCTATCGCCTTGGTGTACCAGCGTCATAGTGTCGCATAAGTTCGGGTGAGCCACCTTGCTGGACTAGACCCGCCGAGCGGGTGATGCTTACGTTGGGCCGCTCATAAGGGCACTGCCCTAGAGTCGGCAATGGCAGCTCACGGTACAACTCATTGAAGGAGCAGATATGAATAAGGTTACCGAAATCAACGGCGTCAATGTGACCGAACTACTGGAGTTCAAAGATATGGTCGTGCAAGACTCGGCCAAAGCAGACCGCAATCCTGCACTGGTCGCACATTGGGTCGGAGGCGCACGGTCACGGGTCGAGTTCAAAGATAAGGTCGTGCATATCGGCGGCGATGACGAACTCAACTCGATGCAGATGTTACTCGCAGCGCTGGCCGCGTGCGATGTGGATTTAGTGGCAATGCACGCCTCCTTTCTCGGCCTCAAAATCGAGAGCCTCTCTGTGGAAGCGACCGGACATTTCAACGTGCAGTCGTATTTGGGTTTGGACAGCGCGCCGGGGTCTGGATATGATGCGATTGCCTACACCGTGCGTCTTTCTGTTCCGGGCGTAACACCAGAGCAAATTGCTCACTTACGCGAGCGATGTGAGCGTTCCTCACCTGTGGGCGACTCACTGATACGTGCGATTCCATTGAAGTTAGAGTTCGAGGCAAACAGATAACAGTGTAATTGTGTGTGACTATCATATTCAAAGCAGTGGGCGGCCCAACACCGTGTCCTGAGAACGTGCGTGCCCAGATTGTCATAAGGCATATCCGAATTGTCATCAGGTGCGCGACTTACGTTCTCTCGGGCGGGAAGACCACGTATGAATATAACTATGAATATAACATTGGCAATCCCGTTGCTACTGATCGCGTTCGTAGTATTTGTATATGCGGTCGTCACTCTAATCCGTCAGACGGGAAGAGCCGATGTTGAACATCAACGCGCATCGGCCGTATACAATCGAAAACTGTGATTGTTTACAATGCTACGCCCAACATCGCGTGCAGCGGATGCTCCGCCTGCGGCTCCGCGCCGCTGACACACCCGTTGGGCGGCTCGAAAGGAGTCAATATGGAAATAATCAAAGAAGCCCTTATGCAATGGGGTGAAGCAATTCATCTGAGCATGGAGAATCGCACTATGTTTTACTCTCCGGTTCTCGACCATTGGCGTGTCAAAAAGTGGGCAGGTAAAAATGCGAAAAGTTTTATCTACGATGGCGGCAGTTTTATGATGGCGTTTGAATATTTGCTTGGCACGCACGCCGCCGAACACCCACTGCCCCCGACTGGCGGGGACGTGGCGGCTGAAAGTCAAGTAGATAAGCCCACCAGCGAATGAACTTATCCGTTGGGCGGGGTTGTCTCGTAAATCCAAGTCACGTAGCCGCGCCAAGCGCGCCGAAATTCAGCCATGCCCCCTGCCAAAAAGCCTTTCCGCAACCGCCTCAACGACCTCACTCCCCAAGAGTGGCTCAAATTCCAAAAATCGTGGTTCATTCATAACCCGCCTCCGCGCCGCAAGGACGTGCTCCAGCATCCGGCCAAATACCCTGAAACGCTGGTCGAGGAGTTCATCCGGTTTTTTACGAAGAAAGGGCAGACGGTGCTCGACCCGATGATGGGCACCGGCTCGACGCTGGTCGCCGCGCTCCGCGCTGGTCGGCGCGGCGTGGGCATTGAACTGAACCCGAAGTATTTCGAGATCGCCCAAACGATTATCGCCGACGAGAAAGTCGTGCTGGGCAAAGTCCCTAAAAAAATTGAACCTCTGCTCTTTAATCACGACGCCGCGTTGGTCGGCGAATTAAAACTTCCGCCGCTTGACTACGTCATCACTTCGCCGCCCTATTGGGATATGCTCAAAGCGCGCGGGGCCGAGACGCAGAAGAAGCGCCGCGCTGCGCCCGGCCTCGACGTGCATTACTCGGACGACCCGCGCGACCTCGGCAACGTGGCCGATTACGAAGCCTTCATTGACCAACTCGCAAAAATTTACGAAGCATTGTATCCCGCGCTTAAAGATAAGGCCTATCTTACCATCATCGTCAAGAACGTAAAGAAGGGCGGCAAAATTTATCCGCTGGCGTGGGATTTGGCGCGGAGGCTGGGGAAAACTTATACGCTCAAAGATGAAAAAATTTGGGCGCAGGATAATCAACGCCTCGCACCCTACGGCCTCGGCAACGCGTGGGTGAGCAATACGTTTCATCATTATTGCCTGCAATTTCGGAAAGAAGAAGACAAAAACCAGAAGGCGGAAAGCAGAAGGCAAAATTACGCTCTGATATCTGACTTCTGACCTCCATCCTCCATGCTCTCCCCCGCCTCCATCCTCCGCCTCCCGTACGACCGCTCCCTCACCCTCGGCGGGATTGAGTACGCCAAGAAGTCGTTGCATTATACTTACAACCGGATGCGCCTGAGCGTAGCGGCGCGCCTGCGGAAAATCGTCGTGGGCGTGGCGGTGGAACTGGCCTTTCAACGCTGGCTGGATGAAAACCAAGTCCCGTATGACCGTCTCGGCTTGACCGCCTTCACCGAGAAAGACAAATACGATTTGCGCCTCGGCGGGCGGCGGTGCGATCTCAAGAGTTTCCTCGTCAGCGACAAAGCCAAAATCCGCGCCCTGCGCCGCGACCCGGCCTGGCTCCTCGACGCCGAAGCCCTCGTGCCCGCCGACCAGTTCGCCGGGAGTCCGCTCGCCGAGAACGATTTGTATCTCTTCGGCTATCTGGCCGGACTGGAGACCCGGCACAGCGACGACTTGCAGAAAGTCATCCGCGCCGGGCAGGATTTGTTTCTGCTCTACTCGCCCTCGCAAAAAAAATGGCTGGGCGGCGACGCGCAAGCGTGGCGCTCGCTGGGGAGCCTCGCGTTTAAGTGCAACACGCGCCGCCCGCTCCAACTGGAAATCGGCGGGCAAGACGCGGGCCACGCGGCCCTTGCCGAGACGCTTGCGCTCGACCCGCGCACGCGCGCCGCGACTCGCGCGGAGTTTTATTCGTTGCTCTATCTCCACGTCCCGCGCTTGCCGGGCGGCGCCGTGGGCGTGCGCTCGCCCGCTCTCGGCGAGACGCTCTTGATTGCGCCCGCCGACTGGTTGAACATCTGGGTCTACGGGCTGGAAGTCTTCATCGCGGGCTGGCTCACTAAAGCCGACTTCCGCGCCCGGAGCCGCAAACTCCCGCAAGGCGCGGCGGGCAAACTCTATCCGCACACGCAAACCGACAACCGTGCGGTCGCCGTCCAAGATTTAAGGCCGATTGACGAACTGGTCAGGTTGGTGAAAAATTCAGAGTGGGGGAGGAAGCAGGTCACGCGCCTGCCCCCGCAGGGGGGTTGAGCGTGACAACCTGAGCGCCAAAAGAATCTTTACTCGGAGCAGACTATGTCATCCAACGAATACCACTTCATCACCCATTGGCACATCCTGGGAACCGTCGAGGAAATTTACGCCGTCCTCGGCGACGCCCCCGCTTTGGCGCGCTGGTGGCCCGCGGTCTATCTCGACGTTCAAGTGTTGGAGCCGGGCGGCGAGAACGGCGTGGGCAAAGTGATTGACCTCTACACCAAAGGTTGGTTGCCCTACACCTTGCGCTGGAAATTCACCGTCGGCGAGTCGCGTCCCCCGCACACCTTCACCCTCGAAGCCAGCGGCGACTTCGTCGGGCGCGGCGTCTGGACGCTCGAACAGGCCGGCGCGTGGGTCAACGTGACTTATGATTGGAAAATTCGCGCCGAGAAACCGCTCCTCCGCAATTTATCTTTTCTGATGAAGCCCGTCTTTGCGTTCAATCACCGTTGGGCCATGACCAAGGGTGAAGAGAGTCTTAAACTGGAACTCGCCCGCCGGGCCGCGGCTACCCCCGCCGCGCGCGCCCTCGTCCCGCCACCCCCGCCGCCGACTCCGACCTCGCCCGTCCCCTGGGTCGCGGGAACTGTCGGGGTCGCGGGTCTGGCCTATTGGCTCTGGACGCGTCTGCCCCGGTCACTCCGCTGGCCCCTCCTTACCCTGGCGGGCGCGGGTCTCGTGGTGTATCTTTATCGCCAGCGGCAAGCGCCCGATGAATTGTAAGCCCGGCTTAATGTTTATCGGGCAAAATCGAGTGACCGAAGCATCGTAATAAGACTCGCCTCAGGCCACACAATTCTGCCTCCCCTATACTTTCCCCGGAGTCACTCTTATGAAACGCCTTCTTATCCTCCTCGCCCTCATCGCTCCCGCTCTGGCTCTGGTGTTCTTCTGGTTCAACCCCGCCGCTGACGTCAGTTATAGCATCCCCGTTGCCCACTTCTACATTGTCACCTTCACCACGTTCTCGGCGGCAGTCATTTCGATTTTGCTAGCCGCCTCTCTCGGCGCGGAAGCCAAGCCCCGGCACACGCTCGCGGCGGCGGCTTTCGCGGTGGTAGGCAGTGTCTTCTTCTCGCACGGCCTCGCCACCCCCGGCGCGCTCATTGATCACTTCCACCCGGCGGTGCAATGGTCGGCGTGGATCACGCTCTTCGGCAGTGGCGCGCTGTTTGCCGCCGCCGCGCTCGACGGCCCCAACGGAATGCCCGCGTGGTTGCCGGTGCGCCGTGTCGTCATCACGGCCATCGGCGGCGTTCTGCTCTATTCGGCGATTGCGGCGTTTGCGCCCGGCTGGCTTTCGGGCGTGGATGCGTTCTTCACCACGCTCGCCAGCCCGTGGCACCGCTACGCCATCTTCGCCATTACCCTCGCCCTGTGGCTGTGGGCGGCCTTCGGCCTGTGGCGCATTTGGCGCGTGACGCGCAACCGCATAGACGGCGTGCTGGCCTTCATGGCCTTCTGGCTGGCCACGGCTACCGTGAGTATGCACCTCTTCGAGATCTGGCATCTCGCGTGGTGGCTTTATCACCTCATCCTGCTCTTCTCGTTCGGCGTCACCATGTTCATCTTCGCCGCCGAGTACGAACAGATTCGCCAGTTCCGCCTCGTGCGCTACTACCTCGCGGCCTCGCTCATCATCACCGCGCTCCTCGCCCTCGCGGCCTCCGCCATCTTCACCCAGTTCGCCTACGACACGCTCGTCTCCGAGACCCAGGCCTCGGCCAGTAGCATCGCCAACAACCTCGCCAACAGCCTGATGAACGATATGCCCGACGTCGCGCTCACCGGCACGCTCGAAGGGCTGGATAAAAAGCCCGGCGTGCGCGCCCTGCTCCGCACGCGCCTCGCGGGTCTGCCCATCGCCAGCGTGGCGCTCTACGCCACGAATGGTCTCGCCGCCTATGCCAGTGAAGAAGAATGGATCGGCGTGAAAGTGGAAAACCGCGCGGCGTTTGACGCGGCGCTCGCCGGCGCGACCACCGTCCTCATCCGCCAGCCCAACGACGCGCCCGCGACCTACAGCCCGCCGACGAGCGTCCACATCGTCGAAACCTACGCGCCCCTCCGCCCGAGCGCGGACGGGAAACCCATCGGCGTGCTCGTCACCATCCAGGAAGCGCCGCGGCTCAACAAAGCCTCCATCAGCGCGCGCATTAACGGCCTCGTGACGGCGGCCATCACTATGGGCCTGCTCTTTATCGCTTTGCTCTCCGTCGTGGGTCGCGCCGACCGCATCCTCACCGAGCGCACCGACGCCCTCCGCAAAGTCACCGCGCAATTGCAGACGTATTCCGAATGGCTCCTCGGGCGCGACCTGCTAGGGCGCATCCTCAACGACCCCAACGCTCTCAGCCTCATGCGCCGCGAGCGCACCGTGCTGTTCATGGACATTCGCGGCTTCACCCGCTGGAGCGAGAGCCGCACGCCCGAAGAAGTGGTGACCATGCTCAACCGTTATTACGACGCGGTGGAAGCCGTGGTGCACAAGCACGGCGTCATCAAATTTAAATTTTCGGCGGACGAGGCGATGGTGGTCTTCCCCGACGCCGAGCGGGCCGCAACTGCCGCGCTGGAGTTGCGCTCCCGGATGGCCGCGTTGCTCTCGGCGCACGACCTCGGCGCGGGCATGGGTCTGCACACCGGGCCGCTCGTCGAAGGCTTGCTGGGTAGCACCGATCTGAAATTCTACGACGTGATTGGCGACACGGTGAACACTGCCAAGCGCATCGAAAGTTCGGCGGCTAAAGTGGAAGCGCTCGTTTCCGACGCGACCCGCCACGCCCTAGGCGACAAGTTTGCTTTTGCCGAACCGCGCCAGATCGCCGCCAAAGGCAAAGACGCGCCGGTGACGGTTTATCCGTTGATATAACCTCACCACCTTTCTGGCCCTCTCCTGAACACGCAGTTCAGCATTCTGGAGAGGGGGACGGGGAGTGAGGTTGAAGAGTAGTTAAACCATGAAACGCTATCTCACGGGGTTGTGGATTTTGTTCTTCCTGGCCGCGTGTTCTTCCGCGCCCGCCCGGCCCGCGCAAGTTGACCCGCCTTTCCCCGCGCCCAACGCCCTGGCCGCCGAGGGGCGCGTCTATGCCTTGGAGAGTGGCTGGTTCGACGGGCAGGCTGTGTCGTATTACAACCTCGGCGCGAACGCCTCGCTCAACCCCGCCGACCCGGAGCGCGTCCTCGTCATGCCGGCGTGGCTGTTCATCACGGGCACGAATCCTGACGGCAGTCCCATCAAACTCACAGGGCAAGGCACGGTGTTCAATATCAATGTCGGCGTGACCGGCTACAGCGACCTGTGGCAAATCTCCTTTGTCACGCCTCCGGCCGATTATCAACCCGATAGTCTCAAATCCATTGACGCGCTACAAGCCAGCGGGATGACGATTGAAAAGCAGGCGATGCTGGTCAATTGCCCGCTCGTGCCGGCCGGGGCCACGCTCGGCGACAAATCCAAAGAAGCGCTCAAAGGCTGGGTGAACAATCAGCCCGTGTTCTATTTCGACTTCGGCGTGACCAGCGCGAAGCCGGGCCAGGTGTACGCGTTTGTCACCGGCTTCAACAGCGATGGCTCGCCGCAACTCGTGGCGGGCCAGCATTTCATCTTCGACTCCGCGCGCGCCTCCGGCGGCTACAGCGATTTCCGCGTGGTGCAGTGGGTGACGGTGGGCGCGAGCTACACAGCGGATTCGATCCGGGCCGTGAAGGATATTGACCCCAGCCGGGTGACGGCTTCGACCCTCGTGGTGAATTATCCGCAGAAGTGACGGGGATGCCGGAGGTGCATTTCAAGTTAGGGGCAGTTGGCGCCGGGCATGGGTCATCGCACAATGATCGAGGAAGTCGGGGCCTCGGTCTAATCCGCTCGATAGGCGTTAGCGTAGGCCCCCAGCTGGGGAGCGGGAAAAAGTTCGGGGTCAGCCAACTGGTTGGGGTGTGGATTAGAGCGGCTATTCTCGACTTGCCCCAAGATTGAAATGCGCCGTCGGAGGCAAAACCGGACTATACTAATTAGGAGAGGCTTCGGTCCGCTGGCGGTTTGAAATCGCTTCAACCGCCGGAGCCAATTGCCGAATGCTCTCAATAGACAAACAGGAGGCTACGCCATGAAACGCTTGCTCTGGTTGCTCACCGTCACGGCCATTCTACTGGTTGCTTGCGCCGGGCCTAAGCCCACTCCCACCGCCGGCGATATGCTCAAACGCGCGGGCGACGCCATGCTGGCGATGAAGAGCGCGCAATTCAAACTCACCCGCGAAGGTGCGCCGGTTGTGCTCGACGAGAAGAACGCGACCACGTTCTCGGAGGCGACCGGGCAATATCAGGCCCCCGATCGCGTCAGCGCCACGCTCAAGGTGAGTCTCGCCGGGACGCTCTTGCACGTGGATCTGCTCTGGTTGCCGGAGGGGAACTTCATTTCCAATCCGCTGACCGGCGTGTTTGAAAAAGCCCCCGCCGATCTGCCCTTCAACGGCGTGGCTTTGTTCAAAGCGAGCGGCATCTCCGCGGTGCTCAAAGACAAAATCCAGAATCCCAAACTCGTTGGCGAGGAGAAACTCGACGACGTGGACACCTACCACCTCAGCGGCGAGGTCAACGGCCAGGAACTCGCCTTCCTGAGCGCAAACGCGTTCACGGCCAGCGGGCCGTATCCAGTTGAAGTGTGGATCGAAAAGTCCACCTTCAACCTCGTCCGCGTCCACATCGCCGAACCCAATGGCGATGGCTGGCTGATTGAAATGTTCGACATTGGCAAGCCGGTAGAGATAAAAGCGCCGTAGATGCGTTCGCCGCCTCCCGGCCTCATCCTCGCCAGCGTTTGCCTCCCGGTCTTCATCGGCGCGCTCGACCTCACCATCATCTCCGCCGTCCTCCCCGCCGTCGTCGCCGATCTGCAAGTGCCTCTGCAAACCGGCCTCGACACGGCGGCGTGGGCCGTGAGCGGCTATCTCCTGGCCTACGCCATCAGCATGACCTTCATGGGCCGTGTCTCCGACATCTGGGGGCGGCGGCGCGTGTATCTCATCTGTCTGGCCGTGTTCTTCGGCGGCTCGTGGCTCGTCGCCGCCTCGCCCACCTGGCCCGCGCAAATCGCCTATCGCCTCACACGCCTCATCGCGGGTGGCCGTCCCGATCACAGCCTCATGGCTCTCTACGCCCTCATCTTCGGGCGCGTGGTGCAAGCCCTCGGCGCTGGCGCGCTGGTTCCGGTGAGCATGGCCCTCGTCGCCGATCTCTATCCGCCCGAACGCCGGGCGCTGCCTCTTGGCTTCGTCGGCGCAGTGGACACGGCGGGCTGGGTGCTCGGCCATCTCTACGGGGGGATCATGGTGCAATTCTTGGCGTGGCCGTTTCTCTTCTGGATCAACCTGCCGATCATCGTCGTCATGTTCGGCCTGACCGCGTGGGTTTTGAAGGATTTGGAAACCGCGCCCACGCGCATCTCTATGGATTGGCTTGGCGCTTTGCTGATTGCCCTGGCCCTGACAGGATTTAATCTCGGGCTGAGCGCCAATGAGACCTCCACCCGCGCGGTCTCCGCTACTTCCTCGGGCTACGCGCTCCTCGCGCTGCTCCTCGGCGTCAGTAGCTTCGGGGTGTTTCTGTGGCACGAGCGCCGGACGACTTACCCGTTGCTGAATCTCCACCTCTTCGCTAAGCGCAACATCTCCGCCGCGAGCGCGCTGAATCTGTTGGTCGGCTTCTGTTTGATGGTGGGGTTGGTCAGCGTGCCGTTGTTCATTAACGTCGCCGGGGCGAAAGACAGCGGGCAGGGCGCGCTCGTGAGTGGTTATTTGCTTTCGGCGTTCACTGTGCCCCTCGCGTTAGCCGCGCTCCCCGGCGGTTGGCTCACCGACCGCCTCGGCTACCGCTGGACGGCGCTCCTGGGTATGCTGATTGCTCTGGCGGGCTTTGGCTTGATGACGCGCTGGCAATCGGCGATGGCCGCGCAGGCCGTGGACGTATTCAGTGGGGCGCGCACCCCCGCGGCCGTTGCGGGGCTTCTCCGCCTGGGCGCGGGATTGGTGGGCGCGGGCATCGGCTTGGGGCTGACGATTGCGCCTATCGGCGCCGCAGTGATTAATGGGGTCAATGAATCTGAACGCGGCATGGCTTCGGCGGTCGTCATCCTCCTGCGCCTCATGGGGATGAGTCTGAGCGTGAGCGCACTCACCGCTTACGGTTTGCGGCGTTCCACCGAGATCAGCCGCGAACTTTTGTCGGGTGTGCCGCTCACCGACTTCGCGCGCCTCACCGCCGCCGCGGTGCAAGCCGTGACGCGGGTCACGACGGAGATGGCGTGGATTGCGCTTGTCGTTGGCGCCACGGCGCTCATCCCGGTGTTGTTGCTTCGGCCCGAACCTTCCTCCCTTTAACTCATCTAACTTGAGCGTAGCCCTCGCGTAGGCCGGCCGCCCGCTAGCGCAGAAATGCCGGCGGGCTTTTTGTTGCCCTTCCTCTGGCGGAGCATTTCTCGACGAGGAAAGGTTGGGTTGACATGGCGCTGGACGATGGTTGACAGATGCCTGTCAGACTTCCGGGGCGCGGCGAAAGCCGACGCCTACCGCGCGGGCGTGCAAGCCCTCGGGCCGCAGGGTTACACTGCGATTCAGTTGATGCAAATCATCGGCGACCAGAAAGTGCGCATCATCCCCGACATCACCGTGAGCGGCGCGCAAGGCGGCTCGACTCTAGCGGAGGCCATGCTCGGGATGCTCTTGCGGGGGCAGGTGGCGGGGAACGGCGGCGCGAGTGGGAGTAGCGCACCGCCGCAAAGCAAGTAAATGAGTGTGAGGGTGGAGGCGGGCAGGAGGGGGATGCCCGCCTTGTATTTAAGCGGAAGGGCCG
>Ga0315281_10002336_pt1 | contig 28173 bp, 32 predicted proteins | sample YL17G07_0_MG_FD_204540 | JGI IMG/M metagenome (GOLD analysis project Ga0315281, IMG submission 204540) | Sediment microbial communities from Yellowstone Lake, YNP, Wyoming, USA - YL17G07_0 | ecosystem: Environmental > Aquatic > Freshwater > Lake > Sediment | place: USA: Wyoming | collected...
ACCAGGCCCTGCTCAATATAATCATAAACGCGATACAGGCTTCCAGGCCGGGCGGACGGGTGGTTGTGGAGACGCAGTTCGTCAAGGCTCCCTCGCCTGTGGCGGTGATCTGCGTCACCGATTACGGGACGGGCATAAATCCGGAGGACTTGAAGTACGTCTTCGACCCGTTTTTCACGACGAAAAAATCGGGAGCCGGCTTGGGGCTTTCGATAGTCAAAAACATCATCAACAACCACAACGGCACGATAAGCGTGGAGTCGGGGCTGGACAAGGGAACGACGGTGCGGATGGAAATACCGGTGCGGTGAGGGCGCCGGGTAGGGGCGAAGACTGCGTGGGGTTTGAAAATAGGCGCCCCGCCATGATATAGTCTAATTTCCTTTTGCGGAAGCGCATATTATATTCCTCATGGGAAAGGCGCAAACCATAAGGTCGTACGGGAAATGCCGGTTTAAGACAGGCGATCTTTAGAAGTGGCTCCGCTTAGTTGGGCGGGATTTCCCACTAGTGATACTGCATATTGATAAAAAATATGAGGCTACTGCACCAATGAAGATAGAAACCATCAAGGAGATCGCCAAATCCAAAGGTGTCTCCAACATCACCAAACTCAAGAAAAAAGAAGACCTCGTAAGGGCGATCCAGCTTGCGGAAGGCAACGCCGACTGTTTCCTTCGCATACCGGACTGCGGCATTGCAGATTGCGCCTGGCGGGAAGACTGCATCGGGTAACGTCTCTGTTTCCCCCCTTTCTCCCCCCTTGCGCAAGAGAGCTTTGCGTAAGCCGTTGGCCGGTGATGAACCGCTTCCCTCTCCGATTGTAGCAACCGGTTCGTGAACCGCCCTTCATTAAGACGGGCGCATCGCGATGCGCCCCTACAATATAGGGGGATTTTGATTTCTCATCCGCTTAGAGGAAACGAAGGACGAAGGGTTCGCCGCCCCCGCCCCCTTTTTCCACAATCCTGCAAACACCTTTCACCCTCAAGCCGGGCTTGAGCTATAATACCCCTTCGTTTTAACGCGAGGAAAAGGGACAATGCGGATTCTTGTCATGGGTTGCGGGTACGTTGGGCTGGTAACGGGCGCTGTGTTCTCCGACATGGGCAACGAGGTTACCTGCGCCGATGTGGACAAGAACAGGGTCGCCTCCCTTAACAAAAAGATCATGCCCATCTACGAGCCTGGGCTGGAGGAAATGGTCCGCAGGAACATGGAGGAGGGCAGGCTCTCTTTTGTGCTGGACGCTGGCCCGCATGTGGAGTGGGCGGAGATAATATTCATCTGCGTCGGCACGCCGCCAAAAGACGACGGGGAGACCGACCTTTCGCAGGTGGAAGGGGCCGCACGGCTCATCGGCGAGCGGCTGACCGGGTACAAGATAGTCGTCAATAAAAGCACGGTGCCCGTCGGCACGGGCGACTTTGTCCGCAGGGTCATCAACGAGACGAAAACGACAGGGGCCGATTTCGACGTGGTTTCCAACCCGGAGTTTTTGCGGGAAGGCTCGGCCATCGCCGACGCGTTAAACCCGGAGCGCGTGGTGATCGGCGCGTCGTCCAAACATGTGGCGATGAAGCTGTTGGAGATGTATTACACGCTTGGCGCGCCAGTTATCATAACGGATGTCGCCTCCGCCGAGTTGATAAAATACGCGTCCAACGCGTTCCTTGCGATGAAGATATCCTTCATAAACGAGATCGCCGACATCTGCGAGAAATCCGGCGCCAATGTTGCCGACGTGGCCCGCGGCGTGGGGGTGGACAGGCGGATCGGGCGGGAGTTCCTCAACGCCGGTTTGGGGTTTGGCGGGTCGTGTTTCCCCAAGGACGTGGTTTCGCTCTTGCATACATCAAACGGCCTGGGCGTGGAATTTGACATGCTCAAAGCCACTCTGGCGGTGAACGGGGGGCGGGCGGCCCATTTCGTGACAAGGATAACAAACAGGTTCCCGGACATGGCCGGCAAAACGTTCGGCGTCCTGGGGCTTGCGTTCAAGCCCGACACGGACGACATGCGCGAGGCCAAATCGGTGGAGATAATAAAGCTCCTCGATGAAAAAGGCGCGAAGGTGAAAGCTTACGACCCCGTGGCGATGGCTAACGCAAAAAAGATACTGCCCGGCGTGGCCATGTGCGATAACGCATACGAAGCGGCCAAAGGCGCCGACGGGCTGTTGATCGTGACGGAGTGGCGCGAGTTCCGCCAGCTTAACATGGAGCGGATAAAGAGCCTGTTGAAGACGCCGGTGATATTTGACGGGCGCAACATATACGACCCGGACAGGATACGGGCCATAGGGTTCGAGTATTACTGCGTTGGCAAGGCTTGATTGGAGAGACGGGATATGCCAGCTACACTGATAACAGGGGGGGGCGGTTTCATCGGTTCGCACATTTGCGACAGGCTCCTTTCCGAAGGCCACAAGATAACCTGCGTTGACAACCTGGTGACAGGCTCGCGCAAAAACATACGCCACCTCACAGCCAACGCAGGCTTCCGGTTCCTGGAGCGCGACGTGGTGGCGGGAATTGAGGATATCGAGGGGCCGTTCGGTTACACGCTCCATTTCGCCTCGCCCGCCTCGCCGCCGGATTACCTGCGGATCCCGATAGAGACGCTTCTCGTAGGTTCGATAGGGACACACAAGGCCCTAGACGTGGCGGTTAAAAACAAGGCTGTGTTCCTGATGGCCAGCACGTCGGAGATTTACGGCGACCCGGAGATTCATCCGCAACAGGAGTCATACTGGGGCAACGTGAACACCATCGGCCCCCGTTCCTGTTACGACGAAGCCAAACGGTATGCGGAAGCGGCCACGATGGCGTATCACAGGGCGCTCGGCGTGGATGCGCGCATAATAAGGATATTCAACACCTACGGCCCCCGGATGCGGATAAACGACGGGCGCGCCGTGGCCAACTTCATCTGCCAGGCCCTCAAAGGCGAAGACATCACAGTGTACGGCGACGGCTCGCAGACCCGTTCGTTCTGCTTTGTGTCCGACCTTGTGGACGGTATCGTCCGTATGATGAAATCCGGCTCCCCCGGCGTTCCCGTAAACCTCGGCAACCCGGTGGAGATGACCATACTTACGCTTGCGGGCCTGGTGATAAAACTGACCGGATCCAAGAGCCGGATAATTCACAGCCCATTGCCGGTGGACGACCCGAAGAAACGCAAGCCGGACATCTCCCGCGCCAGAGTTTCGCTTGGATGGGAGCCTAAGATAGGGCTTGAAGAGGGGCTTAAACAGACGATAGCGTATTTCAAAACGGAACTTGGCGTTTGAAACTGGCCGATTATTTCTGTGAATAAAAAATACATTCTCAGAGAAGCCATCAAACAATGGCCCGAAAGCGACCGGCCACGGGAAAAGCTCACGCAAAACGGCGCGTCCGCCCTTTCCGATTCGGAGCTTGTGGCTATACTGATCGGCTCCGGGTCGGGTAGCAAAAACGCGCTCGACCTTGCGCGGGAGCTTTTGGTGAAGTTTGGAAGCCTTGCGGGGCTGGAGGCCGCGTCGGTAGGGGAGATATGCGATACACGCGGGATAGGCGAGGTGAAAGCCATTACCATCAAGGCGGGCCTGGAGATGGGAAGGCGGTTCGCGGCCAGCTCCGGGCAGGCGACATCGTCTCCCATACGGATCAGCGAAGACGCGGCGAAAATATACATGCCGCAGATGAAAAACATGAGAAAGGAAACGTTCCGTGTGGCCCTGCTCAATTCCAAAAACAGGATCATGAAGACGGTCACGATATCCGAAGGCGGGCTGGCCTCCGCCATCGTGGAGCCCAGGGAGGTCTTCAACCCCGCCATACGCGAGTCGGCCAGCGGCGTCATCCTCCTGCACAACCATCCCAGCGGCGACCCGGAACCCTCCGACGACGATATCAACCTTACCCGGCGGCTGACGGCGGCTGGCAAACTGATGAACATAAAAGTCCTCGACCATATAATCATCGGCGACGGGCGGTATTACTCGTTCGCCGACCATGAGGAGCTATAAAGGTTGAACCAAAAGCTCGTTGACATGCTCGTCTCCATGCGCAGGCCGACCGTGCTGGTTGTAGGCGACGTGATACTGGATGTATACGAACGCGGCGTGATCGAGCGGATTTCGCCGGAAGCCCCGGCGCAGGTGCTGGAGGTGACGGAAGAAGAGCGGTTCCTCGGCGGCGCGGCCAACGTGGCGGCCAACGTGGCCTCTTTGGGAGGATACGCCCGGCTTGTAGGGCTGGTTGGCAGGGACGAAGGCGCGAAAACCCTGCGGGAGCTTCTGCGGAAATCGGGCATTCCCAGTTCCGGCCTTGTGACCGACCCGTCACGCCCCACAACCATGAAGACCCGGTTTATGGCCATGCGCCAACAGATGCTTAGGGTGGACAGGGAGAAGCGTGACGAAGCCGACGGCCATACTTCCGCCAGCCTGCTCGCCGTAATTGAAAAACAGATAGCTGTCTGCGACGGCGTAATCGTGTCCGACTACGGCAAGGGCGCGTTGACACGGCGGGTTCTGGCCGGGATCATGTCGTTGGCTAAAAGGGCCGGGAAGATGGTGATAGTCGATCCCAAAGGCAGGGACTATACAAAATACGCAGGGGCCACGCTGATCACGCCCAACCGCAAAGAGGCGGCGTTGGCCGCAGACGTGGACATACGCGGCGAGGATGATTACCACAAGGCGGCGGCGGAGTTGTTCCGCATCACGAAAGCGAAGAATGTGCTCATCACGCGCGGCGACGAGGGGATGACCGTCTTCCATCGCGGCGGGCGTAACGCGCATTTGCCTGCGGAAGCGCTGGAGGTGTTCGACGTGACAGGCGCTGGCGACACGGTTATCGCGGCCCTGGGGGTGACTCTTTTTTCAGGCCATTCACTTGAAGACGCGGCCAAAGTCGCAAACGCGGCGGCGGCCATCGAGGTGGGGCATCTTGGCGTGCGGGCCGTGACGAAAGAAGAGGTGTTGGCAAGGCTTGCGCCAGTCCACGACGGGGCCGCTAAGACCATGACAAAAAAAGAGGCCGCAAGGTTCGCCGGGAAAATGAAGAGCCGGGGGAAAACCGTCGTTTTCACGAACGGCTGTTTCGACATTATCCACGCCGGGCATGTGGAATACCTTGCGCGGGCCAAAGCGTTGGGAGACGCGCTTGTGGTGGGGTTGAACACCGACAGCTCCGTGCGGAAACTAAAAGGCGCAGGCAGGCCGGTGACGGGACAAGACGACCGGGCGCGTGTGTTAAGCGCGTTATCGTGCGTGGATGCGGTGGTTTTATTCAACGACGAGACACCGCTGAACCTTATAAAAGAGGTCAAACCGGACATACTGGTCAAAGGCGGCGATTACACGCGGCAGACCGTTGTCGGGGCGGATATCGTGGAGTCGCATGGCGGACGAGTGCAGATAATCCCGCTGGTGAAGGGCAAGTCCACGACGGGGATAATTAAAAAGCTGTCTACCCACAGGAAGTAAGGCGCCATTTTGGGAGTGGAGATATATTTCCCCAATTGAAAACAGCCGGTTTTGGATATAACCTTTAGCTGAATCGGCAGAATGGATAAAATCAGTGAAGATGACCAATCAACGTCTCATTGGCGTTAAAAAAGCAGGGAAAGCGGATATCCCAAAAAAGAATTTGGGCCGCCTCTCGCTTCGTAAAAAGACGGTTGAACTTCAGCCTTTGAAAATCAAAGTGGTTAAAAAAGACAAGGCAGTCCTGACCCTGCTGGGCGCGTGGATAGAAGAAGACGAAAAATATTCCACAAAAAGAAACGCTGAATGGAAAAAGCTGAAAAAGGCCCTGGACGATGAACGCCATTCAGAGCGGAAGCTTTTTCCCGAAAAATGATAATTCTCGACACCGGCGTGCTGGGCAAAATTATCTATCCGTTCAACAGCGAGAATGCCGAATGCGCCGCATGGTTCGCGGCGATCATCGGAAAGGGGCGGCGGATAGGCGTGCCAGAGATAGCTGATTACGAATTGAGGCGCAAACTGATTCACATCGAAAGCCATAAGAGCATCGACAGGCTGGACTCGCTGATAGAGGCGGTGGCCTATCTTCCCATCACGACGCGGATTATGAGAGTAGCGGCGCATTTGTGGGCGGATGCGAGGGGAAAAGGCAGGCCCACCGCCGGGGAAAGCAGGTTGGATATTGACACAATTCTGGCCGCGCAGAGCCTGGCTGTCATGGACAAAGAGGGGGAAGCTCTCATCGCCACCACGAATCCGCGCCATCTTTCGCTATTCGCATCAGCAAGAAATTGGAGGGAGATAGATATATGACCTCCTGCGTTTTTTTCGACCGAATCATGACAACGGGCTTTTTGGTTAGTCCATCCATATGACCAAACCAACGAAACTCGCTTTTACGCCAGCCGATTTCTCGCGGATAAAAACGTATCCGATAAGCGAACGCAAAAGCCTCGTCAACACCGGCATGTTCGTCAATCTTGACGCATACAAAAAAAGCGGGAGGATGACGAACCTCTTCCCGTCCATTCTCAAGGGTAACGACATCCGCGAGCTTGTCCGCGCCATAAAAGCCGCCAAATCCGCTGGCAAACCGGTTGTCATGGCGATGGGGGCGCATGTCATAAAGTGCGGCCTTGCGCCCATCGTGATTGATCTCATGGAACGGGGCATTGTTGACGCGCTGGCGTTGAACGGCGCTGGGGCGGTGCATGACCTGGAGATCGCATTCCACGGCGCCACCAGCGAAGATGTCGCCACGGAGATAAAAGAAGGCCGGTTCGGCATGGTGGACGAGACTGCCCGTCATTTCAACCAGGCGCTCAAAAGCCATGTGCGGGACGACGTGGGGATGGGCGAGGCTATTGGGCGGTATATCGTGGACGCGAAAATGCCATACGAGCGGTTTTCGCTGTTATCCGCCGGGTTCCGCCTGAACATCCCCGTCACCATTCACGTCGCCATCGGGGCAGACATCGTTCACATACACCCAAGCGTGGACGGGGCCGTGACGGGCCTTGCGACGCTCAACGATTTCCGGCTGTTCACCGGCGTCGTGTCAAAACTTGGCGGCGGGGGAGTGTACATGAACATCGGCTCGTCGGTGGTACTGCCGGAATGTTTCATAAAGGCGTTGTCGGCGGCGCGCAACCTTGGCGCGGACGTGACGGGGTTCACAACTGTAAACATGGATATGATCCAGAGTTACCGCCCAGCGGTGAACGTGGTGAACCGCCCGATACAAGGCGCGGGAAAGGGGATATCCATCACCGGCCATCATGAGATAATGGTCCCGTTGCTGTACCATCTGCTTGTGACGGAAGAAAAGGCTGACAAGTGATCCACTTCTGCGCGCTTGGCTCGGGTTCTTCGGGCAACTGTTTTTATATCGGTTCGGAAACCGGCGGCCTTCTTATGGACGCCGGGTTCTCGGCGAAGGAGACTTTCTCGCGTCTCAACGCCGTTGGTATAGAGCTGTCGAAAATAAAGGGCGTCGTCATAAGCCACGAGCATAACGATCACGTCAAAGGCCTCGGCCCGGTTGCGCGCAAGCTCAACATACCCGTCCATGTAAACCACAAAACGCTTTCGGCCATTTGCGGGTCGGCTGGGATTTTGCCAGCCATCAGGATTTTTAATTCGGGTGAGACGTTTGAGGCTGGCGGGCTGGAGGTCACCCCGTTTTCCATCCCACACGACGCGGCAGACCCTTGCGCCTTTGTGTTCCGCGTCAACGGGACATCCGTTGCGGTGGCTACCGACGCAGGTTCGGCCACCACGCTCATCAAAGAGCGGATGCGGGGCGTGAGCCACATCGCCATCGAGTCCAATCACGATATAGCGATGCTTCAGGCCGGGCCGTACCCGTGGGAGTTGAAGCAGAGAATAGCCTCCCGGTTCGGGCATCTTTCCAACGAGACGTGCGGGGAGCTTTTGAAGGAGCTTATCCATCCCGGTTTGCAGGGGGTGACGCTGGCGCATCTTTCCAAGATCAACAACAACGTAGACCTTGTGCGGTTGACGGCCGATGACGCGCTTAACGGCTCCGGCGTGGCCTATCATATCGCCAGCCAGGACATGCCCGGCCCCCTGGTCGTTGTCGAATAACCTCAAGGAGATTTTTTCAAGGTGATACCCAGATACACACGGCCGGCCATGGAACGGCTGTGGTCAATCGAAAACAAGTACGCCACATGGCTTGAGATAGAAATCGCCGCCTGCGAAGCTTGGGAGAAAAAGGGCGCCATCCCCGCCGCCGCACTGGACGTGATACGCGCAAAGGCGGGGTTCGACACCAACCGCATTGACGAGATAGAGGCGGAGGTGCGCCACGACGTGATCGCGTTCCTGACCTGCGTGGGGGAACGCGTGGGGCCGGAGTCCCGTTTCATCCACATGGGGTTGACGTCTTCGGACGTGGTGGACACAAGCCTGTCCCTGCTGATGACGCGGGCGATGGGGATGATCCTTGCGGGGGTGGATGGACTGCTCGACGTTCTTAAACGGCGGGCTTACGAGTTCAAGCAGACCATCTGCATCGGCAGGTCGCACGGCATACACGCCGAGCCGATGACGTTCGGGCTGAAGCTTGCGCTGTGGCATGCGGAGATGGAGCGGAACCGCGAGAGGCTTGTACGGGCGCGGGAGAGCGTCGCCGTGGGCAAGTTATCCGGCGCCGTGGGAACTTACGCCAATATTGATCCAGACATCGAGTCTTACGTCTGCGAAAAACTGGGGCTTAAAGCCGTCCCAATAGCCACCCAGGTGATACAACGCGACCGGCACGCCGAATACATGACCGCGTTGGCCATAACCGCCGCCTCGATAGAGAAGATCGCCGTGGAGCTTCGTCACCTGCAACGCACCGAAGTGTTGGAGGCGGAAGAAAAATTCCACGCGGGGCAGAAAGGCTCTTCCGCCATGCCGCACAAACGCAACCCAATCACGGCGGAGAACCTGACCGGACTCGCCCGCGTCATAAAAGGCAACGTCTTCGCATCGCTGGATAACGTGGCCCTGTGGCACGAGCGGGACATCTCGCATTCGTCCGTGGAACGCGTGCTGATACCCGACTCCACAACGCTGATGGACTACATGCTCGACAGGGTGACACGCCTGATTGACGGGTTGGTTATTTACCCGGAGAACATGAAAGCCAATCTGGAAAAGACCCGCGGGCTAATATTCTCCCAAAAAGTCTTGCTCGACCTGATCGCCGGCGGCATGAGCAGGGAAGCCGCCTATGCCGTAACCCAGCGGGCGGCCATGAAATGCTGGCGTAGCGAAGAGAGCTTCAAAACCCTTCTGCTGGCGGAACCGGAAGTGGTTTCGACCCTGTCTAAGGAACAGATTGAACAATCGTTCGACATGGCCTATCATCTGAAGCATGTGGATCGTATCTTCCGCAACGTTTTTCCGGGTGGAGACTGAACTTTCATGAGTGGAGCTGTAACCAAGGGCGCGGCCATATACGAGGGCAAGGCGAAAACCATTTACGCCACCTCCAGGCCAGACCTGTTGATACAGTATTTCAAGGACGACGCCACCGCGTTCAACGGCAAGAAAAAGGGGATCATCCAGAACAAAGGGATATGCAACAACGCCATCTCCTCCCACATTTTCGGGCTTTTGGAGAAGGAAGGGGTCAAAACCCATTTCGTCTCGAAGCTCTCCCACCGGGAGATGCTGGTGAAAAAGGTGGAGATCATCCCAATAGAGGTGGTCATGCGCAACGTCGTGGCCGGCTCGTTATCCACCCGGATGGGAATACCGGAGGGCGAGCAGATCAAAGAACCGGTCATGGAGCTTTATTACAAGAGCGACCCGCTTGGCGACCCGATGATAAACAGATATCACATACGCGCTTTCAACCTTGCCACGGACGAAGAGGTGAGGTTTATTGAGAAAGAATCATTCAGGATAAACAAGTGGCTCCTTTCCTTTTTCGACAAGATTGGGATCCGGCTTGTAGACTATAAGCTGGAGTATGGGAGGAGCCCGGAAGGGGTCTTGCTGGCCGACGAGATCAGCCCTGACGGTTGCAGGCTGTGGGACAAGGCCACTGGAGAGAAGATGGACAAAGACAGGTTCCGAAGGGATCTCGGCATGCTTACGGAAGTGTACGAGGAGATGACCCGGCGGACGCTGGCGGCGACATAGGAAGAATATGAAAGCCAAAGTGACCGTTACCTTAAAGTCCGGCGTTTTGGACCCGCAGGGGCGGGCCATAGAAGGCGCGCTTAAGTCGCTGGGCTGGAAGGGCGTGAAAAATGTCCGGGTGGGCAAAAGCATCGAGCTTGAGATTGACGAGCAAGACGCTCAATCCGCCAAGGCCGCCGTGCAGAAGATGTGCGAGAAGCTTCTTGCCAACCCGGTCACGGAAAAGAGCCAAATAGAAATTATCACAGATCGGTGAATATCATGCCAGAACCCGCCAACGAGTATATAAAGACCCTGATGTGCGAAGTGCCGGAGTTCGACCAGCTCGACAGCGACGAGATAGACCTGCTCAGCAGGCACATTTTTCACCGCCATGTGACAAGCGGGACGGTAATGTGCAAGGAGGGAAGCGTTGGGGACTCCCTGTACTACATCATCAACGGCAGGATCGAGATAAATAAAGAGTCCGTTGACGGCAGGCAGGCTGTTTTGGCCAGGTTCGGCAAAGGCTCGTCTGTCGGCGAGATGAGCCTGGTGGAGGACTCTCCCCGGTCGGCCACGGCCACTGCCATAGAGGATGTCGAGATACTCATCCTTACGCGCACGGGCTTTGAGACCCTGCTGGCGACACATCCGCAAATAGGCGTGAAGATACTGCGTAACGTAGCCAAATCCCTCTCCAAGCGGCTCAGGTTCACATCCGGACGGTTCGCGGACGTTTTTAAATGATCCCATGAAAACGGCGGTCCTTGTTTTTCCAGGATCCAACTGTGACCACGACTGCTATCACGCGGTCCGGCACGTCCTTGGCCGGGAGGCGCAGTTCGTGTGGCATCGGCAGGCGTCGCTTACCGGTTTCGACCTGGTTATTGTCCCCGGCGGCTTTTCCTATGGCGACTACCTGCGGCCCGGCGCCATCGCCAAGTTTTCGCCGGTGATGGGCGCGCTTGCGAAATTCGCGGCCAGTGGCGGCCTTGTGCTGGGGATATGCAACGGGTTCCAGATCCTTACGGAGGCCGGCCTTCTGCCCGGAGCCCTCATGCTGAACTCCGGCATGAAGTTTATTTGCAGGGACACTTACCTTAGGGTGGAGACTTCCAATTCCTTCGTCACCGGCAGGATAGAGAAAGGCAAAGTCATCAGCGTCCCGATAGCGCATATGGAAGGCTGTTACATCGCTGACGACGACACGCTCAAACAGCTTGAGGACGACGACAGGATACTGTTGCGGTATTGCGGCCCGGATGGGAAAACGGGAGCCGAATCCAATCCCAACGGCTCCATCGGCTCGATAGCCGGCGTCCTTTCGGAGCGGCGCAACGTGGCGGGGATGATGCCCCACCCGGAGCGTGCGGTGGAGACGGCCCTTGGCGGCGTTGACGGCCTTCTTGTTTTCGAGTCTATACTCAATTCCCTGAGCGCGGCCTGATTCTTTCTTTTTTCCGGCTCATAACCGGCCCGGTATTAAAGTTCGATTCATTAACTTGATTGGTAGTAACTCATGTCCGTCCAGATGATGGGCAAGCTTTCGTGGGACGAAAGCTTCAGCGTGGGCGTCAAAAAGTTTGACGACCAGCACAAGGTGTTGTTCGGCTACCTCAACGAACTTTACGACGCCATGCGGGACAAGAAAGAAGAAGAAGTGGTGGGGGTTGTGCTGGGAAAGATCCTCAACTACACGCTCACCCATTTTTTCGACGAAGAGATCGAGCTATACAAGACCGGATACCCCGGCTACACCCATCACAAGGAGGCGCATGACATCCTGGTCGCCGCTGTGCGCGAATATTTTATAAGGTTCCAGTCTGGAAAAGAGCCCGGCAGGAAAATACTTATCGAGATTATAGCCGTGCTCACCGACTGGCTCAACGAACACATCGGGATTGTGGATAAAAGCTATGGCGCATGGCTAAACTCCAAGGGCGTAAAATGACGGTAACGGCCGCTTACTTGTCATTCTGAATGGAACGTAGCGCAATGAAGAATCTCGAACAAAAACAAAAGATAGAAGAAGGCTCCGCATTCTCGCCCGGTTTTACGCGGCGCGGCGGGCTTTTGCCAGTGATCGTGCAGGATGCTGGTGACCGCAGGATACTTATGCTCGCCTACGCCAACGAAACAGCCTTGCGTGAAACGATGAAATCGGGATTGGCCACCTTCTGGTCCACCTCGCGCAATGAGTTGTGGAAGAAGGGGGAGACATCCGGCGACCACCTGAAGGTCGTTGATATTTTCGTGGACTGCGACCAGGACGCGCTTATCTATCTTGTGGAGCCACAGGGCGATGGGGCCTGTCACACAAAAGACCCCGCGACGGGGAAAACCCGGCGTTCCTGTTTCTACCGGAAGCTCAATCCAGCCACTGGTGGACTTACGCCTGCGCCCTGAATCTATGGGTGACAAACGATAAGTGGAGGTTGATCCGCTTCCCCCTCCGATGGTATACAAGGGGCGATTCGAGAATCGCCTTTCATTAAGACGGGCGCATCGCGATGCGCCCCTACAATATTGCGCCCTGAAAAACCGCCCTGTATCGCGTATACTTGAACCATGAGCGATCTTGTGGCCCAATCTCCGCCGGTCTGCCCCCATTGCGGCGAGACTATGGGCAGGTTCACGCTTCCACCCGTGACATTTGGCGACGGGCTTGGCTGGAACTCGGATTTTTTATGGATGTGCGCCAACGACGATTGTCCCGTTTTCCGCAAGGGGTTTGAACAGGCGTTTGCGATGTACGGCAGGACCGTCTCCATGAGGGCCATTGTGGAGCCGGACACAGGCAGGCATTCCGTCACACCAGCGTTCACCCTCGATCCTGGCCATATACAGACGTTCCTTACAGCGCGGGACAAAAGCCGTGACGACGCGGATGGTGACTTGTCTGACGAAAACGATTATTATCCTAAACAAGGAATTTGACGGACGCAGGGGCGGCCTAAGTGGGTAGCCCATACATATCACAAGTTGGAATTAATGAAACCATTACGTCATTTGATCGCGGCCCTGGCCGCCGCCGCCCTTAGCGCCTGCGCCTCCTCCCAGCTGGACGTCACCCAGCCCGACGCCATGCTTATGGACAACGCCAATAATTTTTACTCGAGAGGCAGGTACAGCCAGGCCGTGGACCTCTACCGCAAATCGGTGGAGCATAACCCGGACTCCCCTCACAGGAAAGGCGCGGCTTTAGGCCTGGCCGACGCGCTGTATAAGGAAAAGGAATATTTCGAGGCGGCGCTCTATTACGAGCGGTTCGTGGAGCTTTACCCACTAGACCCCACCACGCCACGCGCATACTTCTACCTGGCCATGTGCAACTACAATGACGTCCGTTCACCCGACCGCGATCAGGCCAATACAAAAAAAGCGAAGGATAGGTTCACCAAGTTCGCGGAAAAATACCCCGATCACCTGCTTACGCCATTAGCGAAAAAATTCACCGGGGAAATGGAATCCCGCCTGATCGAATCGGAAATGGAGGTCATAAGGTTCTACCACAGCGTCAACAAGAACCAGGCGGCGATACGCAGAATAAGGGAGCACATTAAACAATATCCCGCCTCCCCGTTTCTGGAAGAGGCCCAGTTCATCCTGGGCGAATGCTATTACAGGGAGCAGTCGTACAAAGAGGCGGCTTCCGTTTTCATCGCGCTGATAGAGAAAAATCCCGCCGGAGCCTACTCCGCTAACGCCACAAAGCTGGCTCAAACCATCAAATTGCAGGGAAAGTGACGGGAGGGTTCCGGGAATGGAAAAGAAAAACCGGGCGATCCTGATGATAATAGCCCCGGAAAAGTTCCGGGACGAAGAGCTCAACCACCCCCGCGAGGTTTTTACGTCGCAAGGGGCGCTGGTGACGGTTGTGTCCACAAAAGCGGGGATCGCCACCGGCTCGTACGGCCACAAGGAAACAGTCGGGAAAACAGTGGACGACGTGGCTGGGGATACGTTCGACGCCGTTGTGGTTGTGGGTGGAGGCGGGTCGCCCCATTATTTGTGGGACAACAAGAAAATACACGATATCGTCCGGCGGCATTTTCAGCTCGGCAAGGTGGTTTCGGCGATATGCCTCAGCGGGGCGGTTTTGGCGAAAGCGGGGATTCTTGACGGTGTAGAAGCCACTGTCTGGAAATCTGACGAGTCCATGAAGGCCTATGCGGAGCATAAGGTCAAATTCGTGGATAAACCAGTCGTCCGCTCCGGGAAAATAATAACCGCCAACGGCCCGGCGGCGGCGCGCGACTTTGGAACGGCTATAATGTCGGCGATTTGAGCGGGAACGGGAATGGAATACGCCGGAGAGTTTTAGCGGGTTATTGAAGGGCTTGCGAAACGGCGCCGTGACGAAGCCTTTAACCAGGATTCCAGGGTTGAAAGCTCATTGGCGATGAATCTTTTTTTTGCTTGAGATTCTTCATTACGCTTCTCTCCATCAAGAATGACAAGTGAACAACCGCCATTCTGAGCGACAACGAAGAATCTCCACCTTCAACCTCATGCGGTCACATTAATGTTGCCGGCTTTTTGTGTCGTCGTCTTTTCATCTGCAGACGTTGCGGCAGAATTCTTGAGGTCGTAAATCAGTTCCTCTTCCGCCGTCACAGTCCCGTCTTGATTAAGATCCTTTTTATCGTAGGTCTTGGAGCTACTGGCTGTTGACGAGGCGCCCGCCTTTCCAGCGCCGCCTGGGGGCATTCCGCCTGGTGGGCGACCACCGGGAGGCGGCCCGCCTTTGCCGGCCTTAATGGCGGACTCGATGTCTGTTTGGTTAATCTTCCCGGTTTTCTTCGCGTCTATGCTGTCGAACTGTTTGGCCGCTACGTCTGCGGAAACACCCTTGGCGGCTAGCCCAGAGACGAATTCCTTCTTATCAATGCTTCCATCACCATTGGCGTCGAATTTCTTCACCATATCCGAGGCGATGGTTGAGGCCATTTTCGAAATATCAAATCCGCCGCTACGTCCAATTCCGCTAATTGACATGACAGTCCCCTTAAATAATCACTTCCCACATTCTATATCGGTCAGTGCGAAGGAAACTTTAACCGGATAAACATTGTCCCCATCCCAAGGCGAATGGGTCAATATCGGGGCGGAGAGCCTTTGCAGGCCGATCCGCCCCAATTTCTTTTACTGTTCAGCGAAAGCGTTGCGCCCAGTCCTGCGCCTGATAATCGAATAGTGGCTCAGGAAACCTCTGATAGCTTCCATCGTAAGGCGCTGGGCCTCGTCGTCGTTCCCGGAAATCCTCTTGGCTTCGTCATAGAAGATTTCCTTCAACCCTGCCGGCATCATGCCATTCTCTATCACATCTGTTCTCATCGTCATACCTCCCACATCCATGTAAGGAAGCAAAAGCGGCGCCATTTTGGGCAATCACATTTTATTGACCATAACTACCGCTTTAACAAGGGATTAACAAAAACACGTCGCGTCAAAAACCCGACAAGGGCAGTTTTGATCACTCAATGCCTTCCTTGGCCAGCCCAAAACCGGCACATATTCCCTTTCGTCCATTTCTTATCGGAAGCGGAGGGAAATTGGATTAGCGCGAAAACCGAAGTTGGGTCGAGATTGCTTCGCGGAGTTTACCCTGAGCTTGTCGAAGGGCCGTAATGACAGCAAAAGCTCCGCAATTTATCATTGCGAGGAGCGTAAGCGACGAAGCAATCTCGCGCTAAACAGGCAGATACATGGTCATCAGCATTTAACTTCAGTTTTCGGGATAAATAATCCAAGCCAATCCACCGTTCTGGATGTTATCATTCCCCGGCATTCCACATTTCGGCATGAATGAAAAAATTTGACGTATCCCCATATATCCGTGTCTTCACAAGCGGTAAAATCGCGTCTGTCGCGTTTTTCGGCTTTTCGTCGGGCCTGCCGCTTGCCCTGACCGGCGGGTCGCTTCAGTCGTGGATGACTGTCTCTGGCGTGGACTTGCGAGTCATCGGCGTTTTTTCGCTGGTGGGACTGCCTTACACTATCAAGTTCCTGTGGGCGCCGGTCATGGACAGGTTCATCCCCCCATTCATGGGGCGGCGCAGGGGGTGGATCGCCCTCGCCCAGATCGCGCTGTCGGCGATCCTCGCCTTCATGGCGATGACGGACCCCAAATCGGCTCCGGCGTGGCTCGCGTTTCTGGCCCTTTGCGCGGCGTTCGCCTCCGCATCGCAGGACATAGTGATAGACGCATACCGCACCGACATTCTGGAGGACAAGGAACGCGGCGCGGGCGTGGCGGTGTTCGTGACGGCGTACAGGCTCGCCATGATCGTCTCCGGCGCATTCGCCCTTATACTCGCCGACCAGATCGGCTGGGAGCGGGTCTACCTGTTGATGGCGTGCCTGATGGCGACGTCGGCGTTGGTCACGTTCGTATCCCAGGAGCCGGACGGGGCTGTCATTGCGCCCCGTTCGCTGAAAGAGGCGGTTGAGGGGCCTCTTGCGGACTTGTTTGGACGCAAGAGCGCGGTCGCCATGCTTTCGCTAATCGTCCTGTACAAACTGGCGGACGCTTACGCGGGAAGCCTTTCGACCGCGTTCCTCATCCGTGGAGTGGGTTTTTCGCAAACAGAGGTCGGGGCTATCAACAAAGGGTTCGGCCTGGCCGCGACGATCGCCGGGGCGCTGGTAGGTGGCGCGTTGATGGTGCGAATTTCGTTATACCGGTCGCTGATGGGTTTTGGGATTTTCCAAGCCGTCTCCACCCTTTCATTCACGGCGCTGGCGGTTTGGGGGAAAAGCTATCCGCTGTTGTTTATGTCCGTAGGTTTTGAGAACATAAGTAGCGGGATGGGGTCGGCGGCGTTCGTGTCGCTATTGATGGCCCTTTGCGACAGGCGCTTTTCCGCGACGCAATATGCGATACTTTCGTCACTGTCCGCGCTGGGCAGGACGTTTATCGCGCCCACGTCGGGTTTTGTGGTGGAAGCTGTCGGGTGGGCTGTTTTTTTCGCCATCGCGGCGCTGACGGCTTTGCCGGGCCTGTTCTTGTTGAGCCGGCTACGGCCTGAGGTGGATGGGCTTAAACATCATGATTAAAATTGGAGAGTTATGAACCGCAAGGTTGTTGTTATAGGCGCGGGCGGGAACATCGGGTTTTGGGTCGCCATGGGCCTGGCCAAATCTCACGAAGTCGTGCCGGTGGTCCATGATTACATCCCGCCCCAGCTCTCCGGGGCCATCAAGCTGGACATAACCCGGACGGAGGATGTTGTCGAGCTCATCGCCGCCACACAGCCCAACGCTGTCGTAAACCTTTCGGCCCTGGCCGATCCCGACGTGTGCGAGAAAAACCCGGCGCTCGCCCGCAAGGTCAATATTGATGGCGCGGCCAACGTCGCCCATGCGTGCGCGAGAGTGGGCGCAAGGCTGGTTTATTACTCCAGCGACCTGGTCTTTGACGGCAGGAAAACCCTTTACACCGAAAGCGACACGCCCAACCCGTTGAGCCTTTATGGCGAAACCAAACTCAAGGGAGAAACAGATTCGCTGGAGATAAACCCAGGCATGACGGCGGTCCTGCGCACGGCCATCGTGTATGGCAAAGGGTCCGGCAAGCGTCCGAGCTTTATCGAATCTACGATAGAGAAATCGCGGGACGGGATGGGCATAGTGGCGTTCACCGACCAATACAGGTCTTTTTTGTATGTGGAGGATTCCGCCACCGCCGTCGCCGGGATCATTGACCGCAAGCTTGCGGGCGTTTATCACGCCGGGGGTGATGAGCGGATGAGCCGGTATGATTTTATGATGTCGCTATTTAAAAAGATGAACCTTCCGCAGGAGACGCTGGTCCCGGCGAAGATGACCGGCGTTTTTGGGGCGGCTCCGCGCCCGGAGGACTGCTCCTTGTCCAGCGAAAAGCTCAAACGCGACACCGGCTGGCGGCCCACATCCATGAGCGAGGGAATGGAGCGGTTCAAGCGGCTGTTATAATGCGAGATGATTCCGAAAATTATCATCGCCGGTCAATCCGCCTGAAGGGATACGATTATTCCTTGCCGGGTGGGTATTTTGTCACAATTTGCGCGCACAAGCGGGAATGCGTTTTCGGCGCAATCGCCGTAGGGGCGCGGCATGCCACGCCCGACTTGAGCCGATTAGGCCATATCGTGAAGAAATGTTGGGAAGAGATACCAAATCATTTCCCACATGTTTTGTTGTATGAATACGTTGTGATGCCCAACCATATCCACGGAATCCTCATCATTTCGGGCGGGGAAGGAACGGGTGTGGCATGCCGCGCCCCTACGTTGTCGGCAATTGTGCGATCGTTCAAATCAGCATCGTCGAAAAAGATAAATGAAATACGAAAGACACCCGATGTTCCTCTCTGGCAACGCAATTATTACGAGCATGTCGTAAGGGATGAGCGCGACCTAAACCGGATTCGCCAGTACATTTTGGACAATCCGGCATGTTGGGCGATGGATGGAGAAAATCCCGATAATCGTGGATAGGGCGCGGCATGCCGCGCCCCTACGATAAACACGCCATACGCGCTCCCCTACTCTGCTATCCCCAGCTTCTCCCTCAATAAATCGTAAAGCCCACGCACATCGTCCGCCTGCGGATTGAGCCGGGCGCCGTCGCGCAAAACAGCCAACGCCTGCGCGTGAAGGCCATCGCCAAGAAGCGTCTCCGCCCATAACATAATCCCCTCCGCATCGGTTGGCGCGGTTTCGTTGAGAGCCTGCGCGGCCTGGCGCCTTGCCAAAGGGTCGGCAGTGATTGAAATCCAGTTCTTCAGCCATTCGGGGTCACGGAAGCGTGACTTGAACAGAGTGGAATAAATCATACCCGCGATGTCCGCCCTCCCCCTGCCGATGGCATGCGTGGCAAGCGTCGCCGCCACTTTCGCAAGAAGGGGTATGGTGATCGGATCCGAAGCGTCTGCGAGCGAGCGAGCGGATTGTTCCAAGCCCGCCCAGTCGTTTTGGTTGAAAAAAACCGCCGCCTCATCCAGCAGAGTCTCCGGCGTGGGCTTTATCGTAAGATGGGTGTTGTTTGTCCGGCGCCCCTTTTTGTCAACGAGCCCAAGATAGACTTTTTCATACTCCGCCACGCAAGCCTTCGCGTTGAAACGTGTCTTCACTTTCGCGCGGGCGGTGCGGCGCATCCTCTCCCACTCCGGCGTCCCACGCATGGCCACGGCCTGTTTGACGGCCTCAATTATCGCCAACCTGTCCGCGCCGTTGACCAGCCAGCCGTCCACGCCATCGGTGATTATCTCCGCCATGCCGCCGTCGTCCGCCGCGATTGGCAGGGAGCCACACGCCATAGCCTCTATCGCCGCAAGGCCGAAAGGCTCCACCACGGAGAAAAGCGCCATCATATCGGCCATGCGGTATAGCTCCACGATGTCGTCGCGCAACCCCAGGAATTTAACGCGGTCCGTGGACGATCCCTCCTGTCCGCGCCCCGCAAGCCACAGTTCTATTCGCGGGTCTATGCCAAGCAGGTCATCCGCCAAAGCGTCCAGGTGGAAATGTTTGGGTTTTTCGCGGCGCGCCGATTCGAGTATCACAAATTTATTATCAGCAAGAGGCTCTTGGCGGAAAGCGAACTGCCCCACGTCCACCCCGTTCAATATCACAACTGTTTTATCCGGCGCAGGCTGGAATCTTCTGACAGTTTCGGAGACGCAGATGGAGACGTCTATATTCGGGTAAAGCTGGCCAGCCTCGCACAGGTGCATGACCTCCACAAGGGCTGGGACACGCGCGATACGCGCCGCCTCGCAGACGAGGGGCGCAAACCCGCCCGCGAACTGGACGATATCCGCCTCCGCGAAAATTTTGACCAGCCGTTCGAGGCGGTTTTCCGAGCCGGTGTAGACATATTCAATAGAGGGGTCGAATGGCGTATCGTTGGGGTTTTCCACGCCGCAGATCACGAAGACGGGGTCGAATAATCCCCGGTTGATAAAACGGTGGTAAAACGTGTCCATACGGGGGATGCCGCCGCCGGAACCGCGGGCGATGGATACGTTGACCAGCCGCAGAGGGCGATCCGGCGCGAACTCCCGTCCGCCAGGCATCATTTAACGCCGATATCGAAGGGTTGACAGGTCATTTTCTCTCCATTGCCCAAACACCGCTATTTTAACTTTACCAGTGAGCGCAGTTCCAATCCTTTAATTTATTGAGGGGCTTTGCCCTGCCCAAATCTCCGGCGAGTTCTGCAAATGAATGAAATTTGTTACCCTGAGCCTGTCGAAGGGTGAAAACTACGGTTATTGTCATGCTTCGTCAAGCTCAGCATGACAGTTGTTTTCACCAATCCTTAGCCGGAGACCGGACCACCTGCGCCGGATGGCACCGCTTCCCCCCCTCTGTGGTATCATAATTTTAGCCATATTTATTTTCCGCTATTGGAGCGCATGATATGAGACTTCTTACCCGGTCGGACTTCGACGGGCTTGCCTGCGCGGTCCTCCTTGAGGAAATGGGTTTTCTCGACAGCTACAAGTTCGTGCATCCCAAGGACGTGCAGGACGGCCTCGTGGAAGTGACAAGCGACGACATCCTCGCCAACATACCCTACGCCCCCGGTTGCGGAATGTGGTTCGACCATCATGTCAGCGAAGATGAACGCCACGCCGCAAAAGATTACAAGGGAGCCTCGCGCGAGGCCGATTCCGCCGCCCGTGTCATCTACGACCATTTCGGCGGTGAAAGCCGGTTCGGCAAACTTTCCGCGATGATCGCCGCCGTGGATAAGGCCGACGCCGGCAAATTCACCCCGGATGAAATCTTGAATCCGGCTGGATGGGCTCTGCTGTCGTTCATCATGGATCCACGCACTGGGCTGGGCCGATACCGCGACTACCGGATAAGCAACTACGGCCTTATGATGAAGATGATCGACATGTGCCGGGATAAGACTCCGGGGGAAATGCTGGCGGATCCCGACGTTACGGAACGGGTCAAACGTTATTTCGAGCAGGACGCCCAGTTCCGCGCAATGATTTTGGGGCACACCCGCGTTGACGGCAACGTGATAATCACCGACCTGCGCAACGTCGCGGAGATTTACACCGGCAACAGGTTTGTCATTTACGCGCTTTATCCGGAGCAGAACATCTCGGTATGGCTCATAGACGGCAAACATAAACAGAACGCGGTCTTCGCGGTGGGCCATTCCATAATCAACAGGACGGCTAAAACCAACGTTGGGAGCCTCCTGCTTGGTTACGGCGGCGGCGGGCATCACCGCGTGGGGACGTGCCAGGTTCCATACAGCGATGCGGACGTGACGCTTTCGGAGCTTCTGGAGAGGATGAAACAGGACGGATGAACAATTACGGAGGATAAATCTCATGAAGGCTGTTATCACGGTTATTGCGCTAACGATGGCTCTGGCCGCCGCCCCCTCGGCGCAGGAGGGAAAGTCTCTTTTCATGTCATCGAAGTATAAATGTTTCCAGTGCCACGGCCCAACCGGGGTAGAGGGAGGTTCCGGGCCTTCGTTCAAGGATGTGGCGAAAAAATACGACAAGCCGAAGCTTTTGGAGCTGGCCGCCCACAAATGCCCGCCGACCGGCATGTGTAGCCCAAAGGAACTGGGCGCGATAGTGGACTACCTGCTGACGTTATAGCCAAGCCGATGGCTTTGGGATGTGACAACGACTCACCCTCTCCCGCATCGTGGGAGAGGGCAGGGCGAGGGTAATAATTTTTCCATGCTACGCCGATTTTACAGCCGGGTGATTTTCCCCCGCCTCATGGATTTTTCGCTTAACAAATCCGCCGTGGCTGAGTTGCGAAAAAAAGCCTTGGCGGACGTCACCGGAGACACGCTGGAGATAGGCTTTGGCACGGGGTTGAACCTGCCCAATTACCCGCCGGGAATACGCAGTATCAGCGCGCTGGAACCAAATGACGGGATGAACGCCCTGGCCATGCGGCGTATGCGGGCTTCGCAAGTCGAGGTGAAACTGTTGAACCACGATGGCGAGGACATCCCCGTCGCGGACGGCTTGTTAGACAGCGTTGTGTCCACATGGACGCTTTGCAGTGTCGGCGACCCGCCGGAAGTGATGCGGGAAGTGGCGCGGGTGTTGAAACCAGGAGGGCGGTTTTTTTTCCTGGAGCATGGCCTTGCGCTAAACCGGCGGACACAAAAATGGCAGAGCCTTCTTACGCCGATTAACAAGGTCATCGCCGACGGGTGCCATCTGGACCGCGATATCAAATCCATCGTGCAGAGCGAGGGGTTGAAAATGGTGAAGCATGAAAGGCTCAACCTCGGCGACATGCCACGGATATTGGGCGAGCTTTATATGGGAGTGGCGGAGCGGGAGTGAGTCCCGGCCTGACTATAAGTTGAAAAGGCGTATTCTCCGATTGGGTCATCGCCGGAATCTCCATGCTGGTCGGGGGGGATAGGGATTATGAACATCATGCTCGCGGTGATCGCCGAACGAAAGCGGGAGATAGGAATACGAAGAGCCGTGGGAGCCAGCCAGCGGCGCATAATGGCGCAGTTCCTTTCGGAGTCGGCGATTTTGACTACCGTAGGAGGGATAACAGGAATCGTTACGGGCGCGGCCTTCACTTTGGTGGCGGCCGCGTACTCCGGCTGGGAGGTGGTCATCTCGCCATGGGCGGCGGCTCTCTCTCTGGGCATGTCAACGGTTGCGGGAATATTTTTCGGATTGTACCCAGCGTATCTGGCCGCGAAAACGGACCCCATCGAGGCTCTTCGCGGCGAGTAGAGGTTGCGGCGTTACATGCCTGCGGTTTATGCTATCTTTAGCCGTTAACTACGGGCGGAGTGAATGACGCATGGGCTTGCCAACAGGTTCTCATAACCGGAGCGCCCGGCCTTCCGCCATGCCGGGGCGCCGCCGGCTCCATATCCGACGATGGGTTTCGCCGATAAAATGAAAATGATACCACTTGCAGAACCAACCCTTGGCCGGGAGGAAATCGAGGCTCTCAAAGCCGTCATTGACAGCGGCTGGATAACAATGGGCGAGCGCGTTCTTGCGTTCGAAAAACGTTTCGCGCAACTGCATGGCGCAAGCTACGCCGTCGCGGTGGACTCATGCACCGCCGGACTGCACCTGAGCCTGGCCGCACTTGGGATCGGGCCGGGGGACGAGGTGTTGGTCCCATCGCTTACCTTTGTGGCGACGGTCAACGCAGTCCTGTACGCCCAAGCCTCCCCAGTGTTCGTTGACATAGAAAGCCAGGATCGTCCGCACATATCCATCCAGGAAGCAGGGCGCAAAATCACGCCCAAAACCCGCGCCGTGATCGTGATGCACTATGCGGGGTATCTTGCGGACATGGGCGCGTGGCGGGATTTCGCGGACAAAAACGCGATCGCGCTGGTCGAGGACGCGGCTCATGCGCCGGGAGTGGAAGGAGTCGGCGTAAAATCCGATGCGGCGGCGTTCAGTTTCTTCGCCAATAAAAACATGACTACGGCCGAGGGTGGGATTGTTTTCGCCCGCGACCCGGAGGTTCTGGCGCGGGCCCGGTTAATGCGGGCGCATGGGATGACACTCGGCACGCTGGACCGTTATAAAGGCCACGCCCATTCATACGACGTGGTGGAGCTTGGCTACAACTACCGCATGGACGAGCTTCGGGCGGCCATCGGGCTTGTCCAGTTGGAGAGGCTGGCAGGATGGAACGAGCGCAGACGGCATTTGACCGGTTTGTACAGGAGCCAGCTTGCGCGTATCCAAGGCGCGCGCGTCCCGTTCGACGGGTGGGCTAAAACAGCCGCCCATATCCTGCCTATCCTTCTGCCGGAGGCCGTGAACCGTGGCTCGGTGATGGATGAAATGCGTAAACGGGGGGTGCAGACAAGCGTCCATTACCCGCCCGCGCACCTGTTTTCGTATCACTCCAAAATGTTCCCCGGCGTAAGCCTTCCGCTGACGGAACGGTTTTGCGCCAGGGAACTTACCCTGCCGCTTTATCCCGGACTCGCCGATGACGATGTCGGATATGTGGTGAGCGCTCTTGAAGAATCGTTGAAGGCGGCCCTGGCGTGACTGCGGGGCTTGCGCGCTGACCAGGCCTCTTGACTTTCCGGGAAGGCTACGCCACGCTATATGGCTTGGCGCGAAAGGCCGGCGTCAAAACGGAGCCGGACGGAAACAGGCCGGTTACCAAAACTAAAAGGATGCGCAAAATAAATGACCCAAGCCGTCGCGTTGAAAAAAGAATTGAGGCCCTGGGGCTGTTACGAGGTGCTACTTGACACGCCAGAACATAAGGTTAAAAGGATCACGGTCGAGCCCGGCCAGCGCATAAGCCTGCAGAAACACCTGCGCCGTTCCGAACACTGGGTTGTAGTATGCGGGGAGGGTGAGGTGACGCTAAACGGCGAAACGGTGGTCCTTCAGCCGCATCATTCCGTAGATATTCCGACGGAGGCGGCTCACAGGATAGTAAACAATGGCTCCGTCCCGCTGGTCTTCATAGAGGTGCAGATGGGGGACTATTTCGGCGAGGACGACATAATCCGCATCCACGACGATTACGGGCGGGCTTAAAGGGCGCCTGGCGCTTAAACGCTGGTGATCCTCTTGGCCACCGGCATCCTGCGCCCGCTTCCAAACGCCTTGTCGGTCACTTTCAATCCCATCGCCGCCTGGCTCCGTTTGTACTCGTTCCCGTCAACTTTGCGGATCACGTCCATCACGACATCCCTCGGCAGGCGTTCGCATATTATGGATTCCGGGTCTTCGCGCAGTTCGACGTAGCGCTCCAGGATTTCGTCCAGCGTTTCATAAGGCGGAAGGCTGTCCTGATCGGTCTGATCGGGCCTCAACTCCGCTGACGGCGGGCGTGTGATGGAGCGTGTGGGGATCGTCTCTTTTTCCCGGTTTATCCAGCGGGCAAGCTCGTACACCCGTGTCTTGAACACGTCGGAAATAACGGACAACCCCCCTGCCATGTCGCCGTACAGCGTGCAGTAACCCACCGCAACCTCGCTTTTGTTGCCGGTGGAAAGAAGCATGCTCCCGAACTTGTTGGAAGCGGCCATAAGGATGTTGCCGCGGATCCTGGCCTGGATATTCTCTTCGGTCACGTCTTCCTTGAATCCCTCGAAGATAGGGCGCAAAGACCGCCCGTATTCGCCGAACAGGGGCTTTATCGGGACGATATGGAAGTGTATCCCAAGGTTTTGCGCCAGCTTCATCGCATCTTCCACGCTTGCGTCCGCCGTGTATTGCGACGGCATGCTTATCCCCGTCACGTTTTCCGGGCCAAGGGCTTTTGCGGCGATAACGGCCACGACCGATGAATCTATCCCCCCGGACAGGCCGATCACAGCCTTCGTAAAACCGCATTTGGCCAGGTAATCGCGCACTCCGGCCACAAGGGCTTGTTCAAGCTCCTCCGCTTCGCATACAGCCATCGGGCGGGTTTCCCCTGTCCATGTGGAAGTGTCCACGATAATCAGGTCGTCCTCAAACCCCTTTGCCATAGCCGCAAGCTCCCCCGTGGGCGAAACCACAAAGCTGTGCCCGTCGAAAAGGATGTCGTCGTTCCCGCCAACCTGGTTCACGAGGATGAATGGGACGCCGCCGAGCCTTGCGATCCGCCGTCCAAGGTCAAGCCGCACAGCCGGACGGTTAAGGCGGAAGGGCGATGCGGAGAGGTTGACGATGATATCCACTCCGGCCTTTATTATCTCGTCCACCGGGTTGCGGGCGTAAGACGAGCCATCGCGGAAACCGGGAATGTTCCAGATGTCCTCGCAAATCGTCAAGCCGATCCTGAGGCCGTCCAGGGCGCAAACGACGGGATTTTCGCCCGGCGTGAAATAGCGGAGCTCATCGAACACATCGTAAGAGGGGAGGAGTATTTTACGCGTGACGGCAAGGACTTCCCCGTTCCGGAACAGGCTGGCCGCATTAGCCAGCTCCTTGCCGCTACCGCCGAGGGTCTTGGTGAAATGCCCCGTCAAAACCGCCGGCCCCCGGATGGTTGAAACAAGCCAGTCTAAAGCTCTCTGGTTTTCGTCAACGAATTTGGGGATGGTCAGAAGGTCGCGTGGCGGATAACCGCAGACGGCCATTTCCGGCAGTATGACGAGACCCGCGCCACGTCTGGCCGCCTCTTGGCAGGCTTGCGCGATTTTACTGCAGTTGCCCCGGAAATCGCCGATGACCGGATTTAACTGCGCAAGGGCTATTTTCATGTTGTGATTATAGAGCCAGTGGACGGGTTGTGGACACATCTCTTTTTCACGCAGGAGGGCCGCAGTCGGCCTTACCCTCCCTCGGTTTTTCACGACCTCCTTTTGTCGTTTAAACAAGGAGGCATTTGCGTAAGTCAGCGGCTGGGCCTGACGGCCTTCACCCTCGCCCCGCTTGCGGGGAGAGGATGGCGGGAAGCGCCAGGTGAGGGGTTTGAAAACAATTATTTATACCACCATCACCCTGCCCTCTCCCGTCAGCGGGAGAGAGTAAAGAAGTTGTCGCGTTGTGTTTACTATATTTGACGCGTTGGATTCTTGGTTATGCAAAGCTCTCTTAAACAAGGGGCATACGGCGTGGTTTGACCTTCCCCATTTCTCCTTTAGCGACAAAACCTTGCCACAACCCATTGACATTCCGATGTGATATTGATAAAATAAGCGACATTTCAGATACTTGAGACGGTATTCTTAATGCAACGCTTCAAGGCCATCCTTTTCCTGGCCATGGTCGGGGTCTTTTTCGGGCCAGGCGCCGCTTTTCCGGGCCAGCCAAACGCAGATTTTCTGTTCCAAAACGCTAAAAACCAATACGCCGCGCTTTTCACTTCCCCCAAAACGCTCGCCGACAGGGCGGAGTGGGAAAGCGTCGTAAGCAAGTTCCGCCTCGTGATAAAGACAAGCCCCTCGTCCGCCAGGGCAGGCGAATCCATCTACACCATCGGGCTTATTTACAAAAACCTGTATCGCCGTTCCAGGTCAACCGCAGACAGGAACGAGGCCCTGGCAAGTTTCAACCTGCTCATGGGCAGGTATCCCAAAAGCCCCTTGATCGTAAACGCCAAAAGGCACATCGGCGACATACAATTCATCGCCAAGGATTACGCGAACGCTTCCAACTCATACAGGAACGCCTCTCTGCATCCTGGCGAGAAGGGCCATCTTAAAACCGTCTCCATCGCTCCCTCTGCGAAAAACGGGATTTCAGCGCCCGCCCACTCCGCCAAAGCCGACGATGACGGGCAGATAGCCTCTATCCTCGGCGTCAGGCAATACACATCATCCGGGCATACGCGCGTGGTTCTCGACCTTTCCGGCCAGACGGCCTACAACGTGGAAAGCTCCGAGAAGGGCAGGGTGACAATCAGCCTCATGGATGTAAAACCGGCGCCGTCAGTCTCGCGCTCAACGGGGTTCGACAAAGGGTTGGCCCGCAGTATCCGTTTGGAGGATGGCGCAGACGGCGTGACAAAGGTTGTCATTGAGCTTGCCGGCGCCAGCGTGGATTCGGCGGTTATGGCCCTCAAGAACCCGTTCCGCATGGTGATAGACCTTAATACCGTGGAGGATCATCCCACCCGCCAGACAACCCCGGCGCACACGCTGTCAAAGCCGACAGCCCCCGAAGGCGTGGAGCCTAAAAAGCCAACTGCTGATCCCGGCAGGATACGCACCATCGTCATTGACGCCGGTCACGGGGGCAAAGACCCTGGCGCCATCGGCCCCAATGGGCTAATGGAAAAAGACGTGGCGCTGGAAATAGCCAAACGGCTCAAGGCCAAACTGGAAAGCAAGATGAATTGCAAAGTCCTGCTAACAAGGACAACCGACAAGTTCCTGGAACTGGACGAGCGCACCATGTTCGCAAACTCCGTCAACGCCGACCTGTTCGTATCCGTCCACCTAAACTCCAGCGTCAACAGGAGCGCGCGTGGCGTGGAGACTTATTTCCTGTCCCCGGCGCGTAGCAAGGGCGAGCTTGCCACCGCCGCCCGCGAAAACATGATGGCTCTGGGAAGCCAGGACGAGGTCGAGAACGACCTGGCCTACATCATGAGCGACCTTAGTAGCACACAAAAGGT
>Ga0315281_10002337_pt1 | contig 28173 bp, 29 predicted proteins | sample YL17G07_0_MG_FD_204540 | JGI IMG/M metagenome (GOLD analysis project Ga0315281, IMG submission 204540) | Sediment microbial communities from Yellowstone Lake, YNP, Wyoming, USA - YL17G07_0 | ecosystem: Environmental > Aquatic > Freshwater > Lake > Sediment | place: USA: Wyoming | collected...
AGCAGATGAGCGTGGAGTCGACTTCTGCGGTGGACAGGTTCGCTCGCCTGTCTGGCTACCGGCCTACGACTCCCAGCTGGCGGCGAACTCCCGCACAGCCGCCTCGGTCAGAGGGTGCGCCGGCAGGCTGCGAAGCACCTCGAGCGGGGCGGTGATGTCGTGCGCGCCGTGGAGGATCGAGTCCACCACCTGCGGGCCGCTCTTCAGGCTGGCGGCCAGGATGCGCGTGCTGCTCTGCAGCCGCCCCAGGATGGTCGCCAGCGCATCGACGACGCCCAGCCCGCCGTCCGAGTGCCTCGCCGCCCGGTCGACGTAAGGGATCACCCAGACGCAGCCGACCTCGTGGGCGAGCAGCACCTGGGCCGGCGAGTACACGGCGGTGAGGGCGCAGCGGATGCCGTCGTCGGTCAGAGCGGCCGCCAGCTTGACGGCGTCCAAGGTTGCCGGCAGCTTGGCGACGACGCGGTCCGGCGCGAGCGCCGCGGCGGCCCGCGCCTCGTCGTCCATCTCCGCGTATGACGTGCGCGTGGGCTGGTAGCAAATCGGGCCGCTGGGGAAGGCGGCGAGCAGACGCTCGAGGTGCGCCAGCGGTTCCTTCGTCTCCCGGGCCATGAGCGCGGGGTTCGTCGTGATGCCGGTGACGAAGCCCAGCTCGGCCGCAGACGCCGCATCGTCCACGGATGCTGAGTCAAGCAGGATCGCCATGATGCCTCTCCAGCTCCTCGGTTCGCAGGTTCGCCCGACCAAGGCGCGACGGCGGCTTGGCGACAACGGCGCGAGACTCGCACGTTGCGCCCGCCTCTTCAAGTCGTGCCCAAAGGCGACCAGGCCTCCTCTGTACGCGCACGAGACGCGCGCGTGCCTTCACGTCAAGGTCGCGCCGCTCTGCCTGCTCCTCCACACAGCCCCGGTGCACCATGCGCTGCTCACAGCTACCTGAGTCACGGGGATGTGAACCGCCCGTGGTTCAGCATCAACTTGACTCGCTCGATGGAAACACCGGAAAGATCTTGGCGTAGAAATAGAACAGCACAAGCGGAAGCACCAGAACGGTCAGTGCACCGGTAACTCCCTCCTTGAAAGTCTCCCAGCTATGCGGGATCACCGGCAGGAGGTACTCCATGTACCCTGCAAGAGTGAGAGAGAATGCCTGTCCGCCGATAACCACATTCCAGCGCATCATGAAGACGCCCAGCAAGACGAGTGTGACGCCTACGATGGTCCTTCTGATGGTGAGGCCCGGAATGAGAAACAGGATCAAGGGTACGAGATTGCCGAGACCGTACTGGAGAACGAATATCTTGATGAAGTCCTTGCCGAAAAGAACGCTCCTCAACACATCCCACGAAGCGATGCCCGTGTATCCCCGAAAGATGAGGTCAAGAAGCTCAAGACTGATCGCAGAGACTAGAAAGAAGATCAGGTATCTGGAAGTCATCTTGATGACGCCGATCTCAACGCTCTTGATGTCCTCGCGGCGCTCAAGAGCATGTGTTTGCGGCTGCTCTCTGCGGGCCAGGAAGACCAGGAACTTCCTGATCTCCATCGTCACGATATAGGTGAGCATGCAGAAGGCGATGCCTGAGACGACCGCGGACATGATGAAGATGACCGGCATCAGCGGCGTCATCCAGAGGGCATTCGCCTTGACCGAACCGAAGATGAAGCCCGCGTAGCCGTGCAGGAAGAGAGCCACGGGAATGCCTACGGTCGCGAGGACCTTGATCGCCTTCTCATCCTTGTGCTGGGCCTGCTGAGTGATGTCGAATGAGCCCAGGGTAAGGACCGTGAAGATGACGTAGAGCAGTCTCTCGGTGAGGGTCTTGTGCGGCTTCTTCTTGAGAAAGAGAGACTCCTCGACAAAGTGTTTGCGATAGAGGAACCACAGCTCTGATGCGACGATCGCGAAGTAGGTGGAGAACACGATACCGAAGGCCGCGATCGCAGAAGTGAAGTGCGGCGTCATCAGCACATTGATGCCGCGGAAAGGGCCTTGAAGATGCAGCACAAGCGGCAGCATCGCCGCGGGCAGCAGGGCAAAGCAGAGTACCAGGGCGAAGCTGGCGATGCCCTTGAGCTGCTTGATGCCGAAGACATGATAGAGAGATGACAGAACGAAGGACCCCGCAACAAGGCCGGTCATGAACGGGTACATGACGATCTGAATGGACCAGTAGATGTACTCGTTCGGCAGGACGAAAAGGTCCTTCAGCGTCCAGAGTTCTCCGGGGATCATCTCAGCGCACCTCCCTATCCAGCCCGATGTAGAAGACCTGCGGTTTGGTGCCATATTCCTTTCGCAGGACGCCGACACGCTCGGTATTGATCACCTGTGCCACGGGATCGTTCGGGTCGTTCAGGTTGCCGAGCTGTCGCGCGCCGAACGGACATGCCTGCACGCAGGCCGATTTCAGCCCCTTGGTGATGCGGTGATAGCAGAACGTGCACTTCTCGGCGGTGTGGTACACCGGGTGGAAGAACCTGGCGCCATACGGGCACGCCATGATGCAGTAGCCGCAACCGATGCACCAGGTCCTGTCGACGAGGACGACGCCATCGGGGGTCCGGAAGGTGGCGCCGACCGGGCAGACCTGCACGCACGGTGGCTTCTCGCACTGGTTGCAGAGCTTCGGGACGAAGAAAGCCTTGTCGATGTCCTCGGGCGGAATGTAGAGAGAGCCGCTTTCGTTGAGGTCGATAGTGGGAGAGGAGTAGCCGTCGCGGCCGGCCATTGGAGAATCGGCGTGGAACCCGCCGTCCTTGGTCAGCACGTATCGCTCCACCCACGTACGGGAGGCGTTCGCGTCGTACGGGACCTCGTTCTCCAACTTGCAGGCCTTCACACAGAACCCGCAGCCGACGCACTTGTAGGTATCGACCACGAACGCCCAGCGCACCGGATCGCCGGTCTTCAATGCCTGGACACGATCGGGGCTCAAGATCTCGAAGGCCGCCACGGGCACCAGGACGCCGGCCACGGCGATCGTCGTCTTCTTCAGGAAATCTCGTCGTGAAATCGCGTCAGTCATCTCAGGACCTCTCGAACGAACGTACCTTTGTCCAGTCCAGAAGCTGGAGAGCAGGTCTGTGGGGGTTGTGGCACTTGACGCATTCAACGCCCGGGTTGTGGCCCACCGGGTTGACGCCCTTGAGCCCATCGTGTGCGGTGGACGAACCCGGCAGCCTGGTGTGGCAGCCCAGGCAGAGCTCCCGTGTCGTGTCGATCGCAAGCTTTGGCGGGTCGGTGGGATGTTGCCGTGCAGGGCCATGGCAGCTCTCGCACTCGATGGCTGCATGCGGATGCGGATACCCGCCCTCGTCGTCGAACTCGCTCTTGTGACAGTTCTGGCAGTAGTCTCGTCCGCGGTACTCGATGTGCTTCCAGTCCTCAGTGCTGAAGCGCAGGAACTGGACGCTCGGCTGGTGCGGCTTGTGGCACTTCGAACATTCGAAGCCGGGGTTGTGAGTCGTCGGGTCGATGCCCACGATCCCGGCCCTGGCGCTGGTGGGGTATCGCAGTTTGGTGTGGCATCTCAGGCAGAGTTCCCTTGACCTGTCGACTGGGAGCTTCGCCGGGTCGGTCGGATGATCTCCCGAGGGGCCATGGCAGTTCTCGCACTCGATGATCTTGTGCGGATACAGGATCCTGCTTTCGAACACGTCTCGATGGCAGGCTTTGCAGGACTCCTCCCCCTGGTACTTGACAGTGACCTTCTTCCAGTCCTCAACGGCTCCTGTTCGATACAACCCGTAGGTGAATCCGTTTTCGTGTACGCCGAAGTCCTGCGGCACATAGAAGTGCCGAAAGACAAGGAGAAGAATGACGAGGCCGATGATGACGAGTAGCGGTCTCCAGACGTGGCTCTTCATGTATCGGACCGCCATGCCCATCCCCGTCGCTCAGGTAGCTGTGAGCAGCGCAGAGGGTGCAGGGGCCGTGCGGAGCAGGCAGGGATCGAGCGTGCGCCGGAAGAGATCCTCGCGCCGGTCGCGGCGATCGAGCTGGTAGCAGTACTCGTCGAGGTATGCCTGCAGGTGCGCGGGGCTGACCCCGCGGAAGATCTCCAGGGTCCAGCGCTTGAGCTGGAGAGCACGATGTGCGACCAGGGCAGCCACCGCTCGACGTCAGCACTTGTGGGCAGCTTGCAGGAGAGGATCGTGCCGGCGGTCAGGGAGCTCTGGTAGTGGCAGCTGGCGCACTCATGGAGACCGCGGCCGCGCAGGTACCAGGCACGCTCGTGCCCGCAGCGGCGCCAGGAGAAGCCGTGCGGCCAGCGGTGCGCGAAGAGCGCCTGCCGACAGTCCTCCTCGGTGGGGTAGGGCTGCATGAACTCGGTCAGCGCCTTGGGATGTACCTTCGTCTCCGCCCCCTTGCAGGTCGCTGGTGCTGATGCGGACGTCACGCGCGGCACCGGACGGAGGGGGATGGGCACATGGACCTCATCTGGAGGGAAGAAGAACGGCGAGGAAAGAGTAAACGGCGACGCGCCTGCGCACAAGCCTACCGCGCTCTCCACGGGGCGGGCAGCAGCCGCTGCCACTGTGCCCGCCTCCCGCCGGCCTCAGGTCACGGTCGCGCCGAGCACGTCGCGGATGTGCGCCAGAGCGAAGCGATTCATCTCGTCGGCAGCGTGACCGGGGGCATCGTAGGTCTCGACCAAGTCGTGCGGCACGACCACGGCGTAGCCGCGCACGCGCAGGTCGTACACGGTGTGCAGCACGCAGATGTCGGTGCACACGCCGGTCACCTCCACCACGTCGGGCGCAAGTCGCTCGAGGAGCTCGTCGAGCCCGGTGCCGTAGAACCCCGAGAACGTGCGCTTGCGCACGACGTGCCCGCGTGCCGCAAGATCGGCCAGTTCGGGCACGATCTCCTCCTCGCCCGAGCCCTCGATGCAGTGGGGCGGGAACATCGCGAACTCGGGGTCGTCTGGCGTGTGCGTGTCGGCCAGGAAGACCAGGTCGGCGCCGGCGGCCTGCTCGCGGATCAGATGATCGCGCAGCCGGGCGGTGATGGAGTCGAGGCGTGCACTCGCCAGATGGCCGGCACGGCAGAACCCATTGAGCATGTCGATGACGAGGATCGCCTTCTTGTCGGAGAGCTGTGAGTCCATGTGAGGATGATACCCGGCCGGCGGGTGGCCCCACGCGCTCGGCGCGGGGCGGGCCGCCTTTCGGCGGCCCGCCCCTGGGTGCTGCTCCCGCGCGGCCGATGGCGTAGACTCGGGGGGCGCGCCGCGCGCTCGCGCGGCGCCTGCAAGACGCCGACTGGAGGTGCCGCCCATGCCCCGCACCGCGAGACCGTACAAGGTCGTGCCCGCAGAGGTGCCGCCGCGGCGCGGCCGCGGCGCCGGCGTCTACGCCGAGGCCGTCGCCGAGTTCGTCGCCTCCGGCCTCGGCTCCGCGCTCGTCGAGATGCCGGGGCGCAAGACGCAGGCGCTGGCGCTGGGTTTGCGCAAAGCGGTCGCGGCGTCCGGCGCGAGCGTCAAGGTCGTCTCCCGAGACGGCCGGGTGTACCTGCAGCGCGCGTGACCCAGGCCGCTCCGCGTCTGCTGCGCCGCACTTTCCGCGCGCTGCGCATCTACAACTACCGCCTGTTCTTCATCTCCCAGGTCGTCTCGATGAGCGGCACCTGGATGCAGTCGGTGGCGCAGGCCTGGCTGGTGCTGCAGATCACCGGCAGCGGCGTCGATCTGGGCGTCACCGTGGGCCTGCAGTTCGGCCCCGTGCTGGTCCTGGGCGCCTGGGCGGGCGCGCTCGCCGACCGCGTCGACAAGCGGCGCCTGCTCATGGCGACGCAGACGGCGGCGGCGCTCTTCGCGCTCGTCCTCGCCGCGCTCACGTTCACGGACGTGGTGACGGTGTGGATGATCTGGGTACTGGCTGGGCTCACCGGCGTCGCCGTGGCGCTCGACATGCCGTCGCGGCAGAGTTTCGTGTACGAGATGGTCGGACCCGACGACCTCGCCAACGCCGTCGGCCTCAACGCCGTGATCATCAACTCCTCGCGCATCATCGGGCCGGCGATCGGCGGCCTGCTCATCGCCGCCGTCGGGGTCGCGCCCTGCTTCCTCTTCAACGCGGTGTCGTTCGTCGCCGTGATCGTGGCTCTGGGCGTGATGCGCACCGGCGAGCTGCGCCCCAGCAAGCCGGTGCCGCGCCAGCCCGGCCAGGTGCGCGAGGGCCTGCGCTACGTGTGGCGCACGCCGGCGCTGCGCACGCCGCTGCTGATGATGGCCGTGGTGAGCACGCTGGCCTACAACTACTCCGTGGTCCTGCCGCTGCTCACCAAGGATGTGTACGGCCGCGGCGGCGGCGCCTACGGCGCCCTCTCCGCGGCCATGGGCGTGGGGGCGCTCGCCGGCGCCCTGCTCATGGCCAGCAAGGCGCGGCCCTCGCGCCGCCTGCTCGTGGCCAGCACCTTCGCCTTCGGCGCGGTCACGGTGCTGCTTGCGGTCGCGCCCGGCTACCTGTGGGGCATGGCGTTGCTGGTGCCGCTCGGCGCCGCCGGCGTGCTGTTCATCAGCACGACGAACTCGTTGCTCCAGCTCAACGCCGACGACGCCATGCGCGGCCGCGTGATGGCCCTGTGGGCGGTCGTCTTTCTCGGCAGCACCCCCATCGGCGGGCCGCTGACCGGCCTCATCGTGCGCGGCTTCGGGGTGCGTGCGGCGGTCGCCGTCGGCGGCGTGGCGGCGCTGGCCACCGCCGCCGGCGCCTACTGGGCGCTGCGGCGCCGGGAGCTGCGGGCAGGAACGTGCGAAGCGCCCGTGTGCCTGCCCGACGGCCCGGCGCCCGGCGACGCCCTCGGCGAAGGAGTCGCCGTGCGCGCCGACGGCGCTGCGGCCGCGTCAACGCGCTCCGCCTCGCCTTCGCAGTATTGAGTATCGCCGCCCGTTGCCGATGGAGGAGTGGAACGGTCGTCCACGGCGGGCCTACCGCAAAGCGAGGTGCGCAGTGCTTCTCCAGGGCAACCTGAAGGAGTTCAGTCTCCCCAACATCTTCCAGCTGGTGAAGATGAGCGCCAAGTCAGGGGCGCTCACGATCCGCCGTGGCGAGGAGTGGGGCAAGATCTTCTTCCGCCGCGGCCTCATCTACTACGCCTTCTCGGTGCCGCAGCACCTGCCTCTGGGCGAACGCCTCGTGAAGACCGGCGCCATCAGCGCCGAGCAGCTGAAGACGGCGCTCGCGGCGCAGAAGAAGGAAGGCGAGGGCGCCCGCATCGGGGCCATCCTCCTCGGCAGCGGCGTCATCGACCGCGGGACCCTGGAGCAGGCCGTCCGCGAGCAGATCCAGGACACCGCCTTCAAGTTCTTCAGCTGGCTCGACGGCGAGTTCGAGTTCAGCGCCGACGAGCAGGTGACCGACGAGGACATCCTCGTCGAGATGAACGTCGAGAACGTGATCATGGAGGGCTGCCGCCGCATCGACGAGTGGGAGCTCATCTTCGAGCAGCTCGGCTCTCTGGAGCGCGTCCCGCACCTCGCCTACAGCCAGCGCGTGGAGGATCGCGGCGAGATGACGCTGACCGCCGAGGAGTGGCGCGTGATCGTCCACATCGACGGCCGCGCGGACACCAACGTGGTCCTGCGCGACTGCGGCCTCGACCGCTTCCACGGGGCCAAAGTCATCTACAGTCTGTACTCGAGCGGGCTCATCGCCGTCAGCGAGCCCGCCATCGAGGGCATCGGCAGAGGCCTCAGCGTGGCCGTCCGCGGACCGATCGACATCTACAACGAAGTGTTTCTCGACACGCTCACGGACTCCAACGTCGTCAAGCAGCTGCGCGTGGAACTGATCGACGAGAAGGAGGTCGAGATCCCCGTGGTCGCCGGCCAGCTGCCGTCGAGCAACGGCGACGGTGAGGAGGCCATGGCGGCCGCAGAGGTCATCGTCTTCACGGCCGCCTCGTCGTCGCCTGCGCAGGCCTGGCGGCGCCTCGCCGGCGAGAGCTGGGCCTGGGTGCTGCTGGCCAACGCCAACGACCAGAACAGCCTACGCGCCACCTGCGCAGATCTGGCGTTCGTGCGGTCGTTGGGCGACGTGCAGCTGGTAGTGGCCACCTACGTGTCGATGGCTGACGACGAGCTGACCCCCAAGCAGGTGGCCAAGGTCCTGGGCGTCGACGCCAAGGTGCCGGTGATCCCCTGCCACCTGCGCGACCGCGACTCGGTGACGGGGGTCGTGAAGGCAGCGCTGGAGCTGGTCGCGCGTTGAGGCGGCGCCGTAACGGCGCGACCAGCTTGTCAACCGCCCTCCCGCGGGGGAAGATTGCTGGCACAAACGGGCTCGCAGCCGCTCCCGTACGAAAGGACACGACCCCATGTACTACCCCAGCTACCGTATGCGGCGCCTGCGCCGCACGCCGGCTATCCGCAACATGCTCCGCGAGACCACGCTCGCGGTCGACGATCTCATCTACCCGTTCTTCGTGATCGCCGGGGAGAACATCAAGAAGCCGATCTCCTCGATGCCCGGGTGCTTCCAGCTCTCCATCGGCAACCTGCTCGGCGAGGTGCGCGAGGTCGTCGACCTCGGGATCCCCGCGATCCTGTTGTTCGGCATCCCTTCGCACAAGGACCCGGCGGCGACCGGCGCCTACGATCCCGAAGGCGTCGTGCAGATGGCGGTGCGCGCCATCAAGGACGAGTTCCCCGACCTCGTGGTCATCACCGATGTCTGCCTCTGCGAGTACATGGACCACGGCCACTGCGGCGTGGTGCAGGACGGCGAGATCGTCAACGACGTCACGCTTGAGCTGCTCGCCAGGATGGCCGTGACGCACGCCGAGAGCGGCGCCGACTTCGTCGCCCCCAGCGACATGATGGACGGGCGCGTGGCCGCCATCCGCAACGCGCTCGACGACGAGGGCCTCGCCGACACGGCCATCATGGCCTACTCGGCCAAGTTCGCCTCGGCGTTCTACGGCCCCTTCCGCGAGGCCGCCGAGTCGGCGCCGGCGTTCGGCGACCGCCGCACGTACCAGATGGACTCGGCCAACGGGGAAGAGGCCGTGCGTGAGGCGCTGCTCGACATCGAGGAGGGCGCCGACATCATCATGGTCAAGCCCGCCCTGCCGTATCTCGACGTCATCCACGCCGTGAAGCAGGAGACCAAGTTCCCGCTCGCCGCCTATAACGTGAGCGGCGAGTACGCCATGATCAAGGCCGCGGCGGCCAACGGGTGGCTCGACGAGGAGCGCGCCGTGATGGAGGCCGTCACCGGCATCAAGCGCGCCGGCGCCGACCTCATCATCACCTACCACGCCAAGGACATCGCGCGCTGGATCGGCTAGGCGCGGCGGCGCTGCGCCAGCCGCACGCGTTGCGCCGCCCGCCCGTCTCTGGCACACTAGGCGAGGTTTGCACCATCCACACGCTGAAAACTCCCCAGCCATGAACGCGCGGCCCGGCGACGCCGGGAACGGCGTCGCGCCGCCGCGCGTCATCGCCTGGGAGGTCACGCGCAGCTGCAACCTCGCCTGCGTGCACTGCCGGGCCTCCGCCATGCACGGGCCCTACGAAGGCGAGCTCAGCACCGAGGAGGCGTTCAAGCTCGTCGACGAGATCGCCTCGTTCGCGAACCCCATCCTCATCCTCACCGGCGGCGATCCGCTGATGCGCGCCGACGTCTTCGACATCGCCGAGCACGCCATCGGCAAGGGCCTGCGCACGGTGATGTCGCCCAACGGCACGCTCGTCACGCCGCAGGTCGCGCGCCGCATGAAGGACGTCGGCATCGCCCGCGTGAGCATCTCGATCGACTTCCCGGGCGCCGCGGAGCACGACGCGTTCCGCGGCGTCCCCGGAGCGTTCGACGGCGCCGTGCGCGGCGTCCGCAACTGCCTCGACGCCGGCGTGGAGGTGCAGATCAACAGCACGATCACCAAGCTCAATGTGCACTACCTGCCGGCTTTGCTGCAGCTGTCGGAGGATCTCGGCGCCGTGAGTTTCCACCCCTTCATGCTGGTGCCCACCGGGCGCGGCAAGGAGCTCGAGGAGCAGGAGCTGCCGCCCGAGGAGTACGAGCGCGCCCTGGAGTGGATGTACGACGCGCAACAGGAGTCGGCTTTGTTCATGAAACCGACCGACGTGCCGCACTACTGGCGCGTCATGCGGCAGCGCGCCAAGGCCCAGGGCCGCAAGCTCGAGGTGCACCCGCACAGCCACGGCGGCATGAACACCCTCAGCCGCGGCTGCCTCGCCGGCATCGGCTTCTGCTTCATCAGTCACGTCGGCGACGTGCAGGGCTGCGGCTACTTCGACAAGGTCGCCGGCAACGTGCGCGAGCAGGCCTTTCCCGAGGTCTGGCGGGACTCACCGCTCTTCAACGAGCTGAGGGACTTCGACGGCCTTAAAGGCAAGTGTGGCGCCTGCGAGTACAAGAAGGTCTGCGGTGGCTGCCGCGCGCGCGCCTACGAGGCGACCGGAGACTACATGGCCGAGGAACCGTACTGTGCCTACGTGCCGCGTGGCTGGTGCGCGCCGGCCGTCGGTTGACCGGCCGGCAAAGCCTCACCCTCAGGTCAAGCTAGAGACTGCGCGTTCTGTCAGCGCTCGGCGTGCTTCTCGAGCAGCACCGAGGCCTCGGTCAGCCCGACGTCGAAGTAGAGCTTCTGGGCGGCTTCGTTGGCGGCCGCGGCGCTCACCGAGATCTCAGCGCAGCCCGCCTCCTCGAGCAGCCGCACGGCGGTCTGCAGCAGCTGCCGCCCGATGCCCTCTCCGCGGCGCCCCTCCGCGATCACCAGGGACTCGATGAGACCCGAGTCGGCGGCGTGGAAGAGTCCGGGCACGATGGCGTAGCTCAGCAGGCCGACGGCCGCGTCCTCGTCGCAGGCCAGCAGGATGTCGCTGACCGGCGAGGCCAGAAAGTGACGCACGTAGTGCTCGTCGATGGTCGTGGGAAGGTCGAAGGTGACGGCAAGCTCCTGGATGAGCTCGACGATGGCGGGCTCGTCGCCGGGGCCGGCGTGGCGGATGATCACGGCCATGGCTTCACTCTCCTGCTCGCGGTTCGCGCGGTGCTTCTCACCGTGCGCTTCGGCGGCGGCCGGCGTCTTCCTGTCGCCGCCGCCGTGACGTCTCCTGCAGGCGAGGGCTGCATCGTCCGCATTTCGGGTACATCGTGCAGCGAGGCACGTGCCGCACGAGGCACGTAGTATATTCAACGCTTCTCGTAGGCTTCTCTTCTCCGGGAGGGTCGAGTGAAGACAGATGCCTCTGCGCGCCTCTTCGACGAGGCGCGGCGGTACATCCCCGGTGGGGTCAACTCGCCGGTGAGGGCGATGAAGAGCGTCGGCATGCCCCAGCCGCTCTTCATCTCCCGCGCCAAGGGCGCCCACATCTGGGACGCCGACGGCAACGAGTTCGTCGACTTCGTCTCCTCATGGGGGCCCATGATCCTGGGCTGGGGTCACCCTGAGGTCGTCGGCCGCCTGCATGCGCAGGTGAGCCTGGGCACCAGTTTCGGCGCGCCCACCGAGCTCGAGGTCGAGCTGGCGCGCCTCATCTGCGAGGCCGTGCCGTCGGTCGAGCTGGTGCGCATGGTCAACTCGGGCACCGAGGCCACGATGAGCGCCGTGCGCGTGGCCCGCGGCTTCACCAGGCGCGAGAAGATCGTCAAGTTCATCGGCTGCTACCACGGCCACTCCGACGGCTTCCTGGCTGCTGCCGGCAGCGGCGTGCTCACGCTGGCGCTGCCCGACAGCCCGGGCGTGACCAAGGGTACGACCGCCGACACGCTGCTCGTCGAGTACAACGACGCAGAGTCGCTGACCGGGCTGTTCGCTGAGCGCGGCGAGGAGATCGCCGCGCTCATCGTCGAGCCGGTGGCCGGCAACATGGGCGTCGTGCCGCCCGAGCCGGGCTTCCTCGAAGCCTGTCGTGAGCTGTGCACCGCGCACGGCGCCGTCCTCATCTTCGACGAGGTCATCACCGGCTTCCGCGTCGCCTGGGGCGGCGCCCAGGAGCGCTTCGGCGTGCTGCCGGACCTCACGACTCTGGGCAAGATCATCGGCGGCGGCCTCCCGGTGGGGGCCTTCGGCGGCCGCCGCGACATCATGGAGACGGTGGCTCCGCTGGGCTCCACCTACCAGGCCGGAACGCTGTCGGGCAATCCGCTGGCGATGGTGGCCGGGGCGGCCACGCTGCGCGTCCTCGGAGAACCGGGCGTCTACGAGCGTCTCGAGATGCTCGCCCACGCCGTCGCGGCCGGTCTGACCGCAGCCGCGTCGGCGGCGGGTCGCCCGTTCACGCTCAACCGGGTCGGCCCCATGATGACGCTCTTCTTCTGCCAGGGGCCGGTGCGCAGTTTCGCCGCGGCGAAGCTGGCCGACACCGCGCTGTTCGCCGCCTACTGGAGGCACATGCTGGAGAGCGGCATCTATCTGGCGCCCTCGCAATTCGAGGCGACGATGGTCTCACTGGCCCTCACCGACGACGACATCGCCCGCGCCGCCGCGGCCGCCGCGGCGTTCTTCGCCGGCTGAGAAAGGGAGGGAGCCATGCGCAACGTCGACAAGAGGGACGTCCCCGCCGCCACCGTGCCCCGTCTGGCGCTGTACCTGCGCAAGCTCCGCGAGTTGCGCTCTCGCGGCGTGGAGCGCGTCTCCAGCAAGGACCTCGCGGAGATGATCGACCTCAATGCCGCCCAGATCCGCAAGGACTTCTCGTATTTCGGGGAGTTCGGGACACGCGGGGTCGGCTACGAGGTCGCGCGGCTCGTGGACGAGATATCGCACAGCCTGGGGCTCGACCGCTCGTGGAACGTGGTCATCGTGGGCGCCGGCCTGCTCGGCACGGCGCTCGCCCGCTACCGCGGCTTCTCCGAGCAGGGCTTTCGCCTCGTCGCCATGTTCGACAGCTCGGCGACGGTGATCGGCGCGAGCTACGGCACGGGGCGGGTGCGCAGCATCGCCGACCTCGAGGACTTCTGCCGCGAGGAACGCGTGGACATCGCCCTGGTCACGGTGCCGGCGGGAGAAGCGGACGGCACCGTCGGGCGCCTGGCCACGGCCGGCGTCAAGGCCGTCCTCAATTTCGCGCCCGTCAAAGTGCACGCCCCTGATGACGTGCTGGTCCGTCAGGTCGACCTCTCGAGCGAGCTGATGTCGCTGACGTTCTACCTCGATCGGGAGCAGGCCTGAAGTGGTCGACGCGGCGGCCGTGGCAGTGGGACTGAGCGCCGCCGGGCTGGCCTTCGGCCTGCCGGCGGCCACTCCGGCGGCCCTGCGCTGGGGGCCTCTGTTCGACGCGCTGGACGGCGACGGCGACAACGACTACGTGATCGCCGTCGAGCTCATCTACGAGGGCTATCTCTTCCACTATCGCGAGAGCCGCGTCAGCGGGACGCCGGCGGCGGCGCGGGAGACCACTCTGCTCGCCGGCGACTTCTTCTACGCGCGCGGCCTGCGGCTCATCGCCGCGCGCGGCGACGCCGACGCGGTCGGGCTTCTGGCGCGCCTCATGGCCGCCTGTTCGCATCTGCGCAGCGTCGGCGCTCCGTTCGCCGCAGACGACGCCCTGTGGGCGTACACGATGGGCGGTCTGGCGGCGCTGCGCGGGGGGACGCCGGCGGCGGTCGCCGCCGGCCTTTTCGAGCGCTTCGATGCCGCCGTGGCCGACGGCACCGCCGACTCCGTGCGCGACATGGCGTGCGCCGAGGCGCGACGCCTGCGGCTGCGCGACGCCGCGCCCCTGGAGCGGGAGTTGAGCGGCGACGGTGCGGCTGCGCCGTCCGATCCCGCCGCCGCGAGGTGACCGTGGACCTGCGTGCCTTCATCGATCTGCTGGCACGCGAGGGCGAGCTGGTCCGCGTGTCCGCCGCGGTCGACCCGTACCTCGAGATCGCCGAGATCGCCGACCGCGCCAGCAAGGCGCACGGGCCGGCGCTGCTCTTCGAGCGGCCGCGACGGCCGGCCGGTGCGGCGGGGCCGGCCGTCCCTGTGCTCATGAACCAGTTCGGCTCGTACCCACGGCTCGAGCTCGCCCTCGGGGCACCGATGGGCGAGCTTGCGGCGCGCATCGCCGGCCTCGTCGAGCTCCAGGTGCCGAGCAGCCTCATCGGCAAGGTCAAGGCGCTCGGCCAGCTCCGTGAGCTCGCCTCCTACCGCCCCAAGGTCGTCAAGAAGGCGGCCTTCCGCGACGTGGTCGTAGACCCGCCCGACCTGGCGCGCCTGCCGGTGCTCACCACGTGGCCCGGCGACGGCGGCCCCTTCATCACTCTGCCGATCGTGGTCACCAAGGATGCCCAGGGCCGCCGCAACGCCGGCATGTACCGCCTGCAGGTCTACGACGGGCAGACCACCGGCATGCACATCCACGTCCACCACGACGGTGCCGCCAACTTCCGCGAGGCCGGCGACCGTATGGAGGTCGCCGTCGCCCTCGGCACCGACCCGGCGGTCACCTACGCCGCCACGGCGCCGCTGCCGCCGGGCATCGACGAGTTCATGTTCGCCGGCTTTCTGCGCGGCGAGCCGGTCGAGCTCGCGAAGTGCTCGACCGTCGACCTCGAGGTCCCCGCCGACGCCGAGATCGTCCTCGAAGGGTACGTCGAGAAGGGGGAGCTGCGCCGCGAAGGCCCCTTCGGCGACCACACCGGGTACTACTCGCTGGCCGACGACTACCCGGTCTTCCATCTCACGGCGATGAGCCACCGCCACGATCCCATCTATCCGGCGACCATCGTCGGCCGACCGCCCATGGAAGACGCCTATCTGGGCAAGGCCACCGAGCGCCTCTTCCTGCCTCTGCTGCAGCTCGTGCAGCCCGAGATCGTCGATATGGACCTGCCCATCGAGGGCGTCTTCCACGACTGCGCCATCATCGCCATCCGCAAGACGTATCCCGGCCAGGCGCGCAAGATCATGAACGCGGTCTGGGGGATGGGCCAGATGATGTTCACCAAGTTCGTCGTGGTGGTCGACGAGCACGTCGATGTGCACGACTACAGCGAGGTCACCTGGCGGGTGTTCAACAACGTCGACCCGGCCCGCGACACGGTCATCGTCGCGGGCCCGCTCGACGTGCTCGACCACTCCAGCCCCACGGCGCGCTACGGCGCCAAGATGGGCATCGACGCCACCAAGACGTGGCCCGAGGAGGGTCACGGGCGCGAATGGCCCGACGAGCTGGCCATGGACCCGGCCGTGAAGCAGCGCGTCACGGCGCGCTGGCAGGACTTCGGGCTGCCCTTCTCGTGAACCGGTCCGCGAGCCGCCTGCCGCGACCGCTCAGGCTGGTCGCCACCTTGCGGGCGTGATGGTACAATCTGCGCGAACGAAGGGCGATCGGCTCTGGGGACGAGTCACCCGGCCTTTCTGACGCGGGATGGAGTCTGTGGGAGCATCTCTTCTTGGCTGAGGGCGGTCACCGGTACCCGCTCAGACCGCGCGCCTGGTATCGCCGGCCGTGGGTCAGTGCCGTCGTCGTCATCGCCTTCGTCGTCGCCGTCGGGGCCGTACTGGTCATTCCGGTGAGCGCCACCGATACCCTTTCCTACTGTTCGTCCTGCAAGGCCACGCGATCTGCGGAGAAGACCTGGGCCGCCTCGTCGCACGCGGACGTGACGTGCACCTCCTGTCACATCCCGCCCGGATTCGTCGCCCAGGCCAAGTGGCGTATGAATGAGGCCAAGAACATCTGGGCCTCCTACCTCGGTATGGAGCGCGCCGCGGACAAGGGCCACCTCCCCGGAAACTCGAACTGCCTCAAGTGCCACCCACTCGGCAAGATCCCCAACGAGAAAGCCGGCGTGCGCATGTCTCACGAGGTGCACATCCAGTTGCGCAACCTCGTGTGCGCCGACTGCCACGACAACGTCTCTCACAAGAAACCCGGTCAGCCCACCGGCGTCACCATGCAGATCTGCCCGATGTGTCACAACGAGCAAGGCGCCCCCGACCGCTGCGATTTCTGTCACGTCGCGCCGCAAGACGCGCACCGGCCCAGCTACCTCAAGGAGCACGGCCGCGAGGCGCGGCTTGACGAGGCCGAGTGCCTGCGCTGTCACCACGACAAGAAGGCGTTCTGCGATGCCTGCCACGCCTTCCCACCGGCGCCGCACTTCTCCGGCACCTGGCGGTACAGCCACGGGGCCGACGCCGGCAAGGACCGGACGAGCTGCGAGGCCTGCCACGGCAAGGCCTACTGCGCCCAGTGCCACTCAGTGACGCATCCCGTCGATTGGCAGACGCAGCACGGCCTCATCTCCGCGAAGGGCCCCAGCGCCTGCCTCGTGTGCCACCCGCAGGGCATGTGTGACGCGTGCCACGAGCAGCAAGGCGTGAATCTGTGAGCATCCGCCGCCTCGCTGCAACCGCTGCGCTGCTGGGCGCACTCGTCCTCTGGCTCGCGGCGCTGCCGGGCGTGGCCGGCGCCGCGGACCCACTCCCGGGTGGCACGGCCCTGAACCCAGCCGGCAACGAACAGTGCTTCACGTGTCACGGGCAGAAGGGCGAGAACGGCTACATCGACGTCGACGGCAAGCAAGTGAGCATGTACATCGACGTCGAAGGCCAGCGCAAGAGCATCTACGTCGACGCGGCCAAGCACGCTGCCTCGCGCCACGGCAAGCTCGCCTGCATCAGCTGTCACATCGGCTTCAACCCCGGCATGCACCCGCCGGGCGTCACCGCGGACTGGCTGCAGACCGCGAAGCTGGAGGCGTGCCGGGATTGTCACGCGAACGAGTTCCTCATGTACGAGGGGTCCTTCCACGGGGCGCTGTCGCTCAGCCAGAAGGACAGCAAGGCCCCGCTCTGCGCCGACTGCCACGACGCGCACAGTATCCTCTCGCCTGGCTCGGCGGCCTTTCGCCAGAGCGTGGCCGGCCTCTGCACCCAGTGCCACGGCGGTCGCGAGGGCACGTATCTCGATAGCTACCACGGCAAGGCCTACCTCCTCGGCGACAAGCAGACCGCGGTGTGCACGGACTGCCACCTGGGCCACAGGATCGTCCCCGGCTCCGACCCGTCCAGCTCGGTCGCCAAGCAGAACCTCGGGGCCACGTGCGGCCGCTGCCATCCGGGCGCCAACAAGAATTTTGCCGGGTTCCGGGTCCATGTGAACCCCAAAGACCCCCGTTCGTCGGCGAGCATCTTTGCGTTCTGGGCCCTGTACGTGGCTCTGATCACCGTCGTCTTCGCTTTTGCCGCCGTCCACACCACGCTGTACGTCTATCGGGGCATGCGGGAGGGCCTGTACACGCGACGCCTGCGCACGCCCAGGGACAAGCGAGGGCAGACGCGCGTCGAGTACCAGCGCTTCAACGTCTTCCATCGCTGGATGCACTTCCTCGTCATCGTCAGCTTCACGACCCTGGTGTTCACCGGCATGCCGCTCAAGTACAAGGACACCGCGTGGGCGCAGTGGTTCATGGACCTCTTCGGAGGCGTCACGGCAGCCGGCGTGTACCACCGGATCGCGGCCATCATCACCGTGTTCTACTGGTCGGCCGAGATGCTCTACATGATCGTCATGGTCCTGCGCAGCCGCGGCAAGAACCTTCGCGGCCCCGACTCCATGCTTCCCCGCGCCAAGGACCTGCAGGACATCATCGGCATGTTCGGCTGGTTCTTCGGCAGGGGCCCCAAACCGCAGTTCGATCGCTACACGTACTGGGAGAAGTTCGACTACCTGGCGCTCGCGGCGGGAACTGTCATCATCGGCGTCACCGGGCTCATGATGTGGTTCCCGCTGAAGACTACCGAGATCCTCCCGGGCGTCTTCCTGAACATCGCCCTCGTGATCCACTCAAACGAGGCGCTGCTGGCGATGGGCGTCATCTTCATCTTCGTGCACTTCTTCAGCGCCCATCTGCGACCGGAGTCGTTCCCCATCGACAAGGTCATCTTCACCGGCTCCCTGCCCGTACACCACTACAAAGACGAGCGGCCGCTGGAGTATGCGAGACGCGTGAGCGAAGGTACACTGGACGACGTGCTCATCGAGAAGACCATCACATCGCGGACCCTGCTCGCCGACGGCATCTGGTGGCTCATCACCGCCGCGGCCGGCATCGGGGCGTTGCTCATGACGGCGTTCATCGTCTGGTCGGTGGTGGACTGACCCATGAGTGACGAATCCGAGATCACGGCTGCCGCCGAGGAGGAGCACGCCAGGAACGCACGGGTGCGCCGCAACCTGCTGCTCCTGTCTTTGGCGAACTGGGGGGTGGCCGTGGTCGCCTGGACGATCAGCGTCTACCTTGGGATCACGTCGCCGGTGCAGATCATCGTGTACACGGTCCTGTTCGTGATCGGGCTCTTCGCGGTGGCGGTGGCGGTGGCCTCTTACGTTCTCGAGAAGTTCGCCCATCGCCCGGCGCCGATCCCCTCTCAGGCGGTCGCCGGCGACGACCCGGGCACGGCGGCAGCCCCGGGCGCCTGAGCCGGACCTCATGATCACGCCGGGGAGCGCCTCGGCCTCCAAGCCCGCTCTCTTCGCCCGTCTCGTCAAGGTCGAGCACAGCGTCTACGCGCTGCCCTTCGCCTACGCCGGCGCCTTCCTCGCCGCCGGGGGTCTGCCCACCTGGCGTCAGCTCTTCTGGATCACGGTGGCCATGATCGGCGCCCGCAGCACCGCCATGGCGCTCAACCGGCTCATCGACGCCGAGATGGACGCGCGCAATCCGCGCACGGCCACGCGCGAGCTCCCGGCCGGCCGCTTGGGCCGCCGCGAAGTGTGGGTGTTCACGGGCGTCTCCGTGGCTCTCCTCGTGGTGGCGGCTTTCCAGCTCTCCTACCCGTGCCGCTTCCTGTGGCCCATCCCCCTGGCGGCCTTCGTGCTCTACCCATACGCGAAACGGTTCACGTGGTTCTGCCATTACGCCCTGGGGCTCACCCTGGGCCTGGCGCCGGCGGCCGCGTGGCTCGCGGTCAGCGGCAGCCTGTCGGTCGAGGCCTGGATCCTCTTCGTCGCCGTGGGTCTCTGGGTGGGCGGCTTCGATGTGCTGTACGCGATCTTCGACCTCGACTTCGACCGCGAGCACGGGCTCCATTCCGTGCCGGTCGCGCTGGGCGCGGCCGGCGCGTTGCGTGTCGCCGCGTGGTCGCACGTGGGCACCGTCGTCTTGCTGTGTCTGGTCGGCGTCGCCGCCGGCCTGCCGGCCGTGTACTGGGTCGGCCTCGCCGTGGTCGCGGCGCTCCTCGCCTGGCCGCATGTGGACATCGCCCGCCGCGGGCTGCCTCGGGTAGGCATGGGCTTCATGACCGTCAACGGCGCCGTGGGTCTGCTCTACGGTGCCGTGGTCGTCCTGGCCACGCTGTGGGGCTAGCTACGGGGAGCAGCAGGTGATTTTGGAGCGGGCTCGTGCACTTTTGTGTCGTGTGGTAAAATCGGGGCCGCTGGCGGGCCTGGTCTCCGCTCCCGCGGTCCCGTGGACGCGCCGGTCTCCACTCCACGTGATCTTGAGGAGGACGTTCGAGTGACCGACGACAGCTCCCACGGGCCACAGCCGCCCCATCAGCGGTCGTGGCGCAGGTCCGGCTGGTTCATCGCGCTCGTCGTCGGCGGCGTGCTCTGCGTCGCGGCCGTCGCCTTTTACATCCCGGTCACGGCCACCTCCACGGCCTCCTACTGCGGCAGCTGTCACGAGATGGACAAGGCCTACGAAAGCTGGCACCGCTCAGCGCACTCCTCGGTGCCGTGCGTGAAGTGCCACGTGCCTCTCGGCCTTACCGCTTCCATCAAGTGGCGCGCCAAGGAGGCGCGCAACATCTGGGCCGTGTATCTCAACATGACACCCTCGGCCGAACACGAGCCGCGCCCCGCCGTAGAGAACTGCGTCGGATGCCACCCGCTCAAGGGCCTCATGGGCATCCCCGGCCGCCTGCGCATGCCGCACGCCACCCACATCAACCAGAACAACCTCACCTGCATCGACTGTCACGACCACACGGCGCATGCGCCGCCCGGCGGGAGCAGCGCCGTGAGCATGAGCCCGTGCACCATGTGCCACGAGCAGACCACAGACCCGCGGAGTTGTTCCTTCTGCCACTACACGCCGCCTGCGGGCAAGTCGCACCCCACTGACTACATCACGGCGCACGGCAAGCTCGCGCTCGCCAACGAAGAGGACTGCCTGCGCTGTCACCACAACAAGGCCGAGTTCTGCGACGGCTGCCACGCCAAGCCCACGCCCGGCCACTACTCGGGCGACTGGCGCTCCTCGCACGGCCAGCAGGCGGTCAAGGACCGCGGCCGCTGTCTCGGTTGCCACAGCTACGAGGGTCTCTGCAAGCAGTGCCACGAGGTGAGCCACCCCGCCGACTGGGGCGACTCGCACGCACCCGTCGCCGCCAAGGGCACTGCATCCTGCATGGTGTGCCACCCTCGTCAGATGTGCGTCGACTGTCACCGCGAGAAGGGTGTGCAGACGCCATGAACCTTCGCGCGTTCCTGGGCACGTGTCTCGGGATCGCGCTGCTCACGGTCGTGGTGCTCGCCGCACCGGCCGGAGCAGTCCAGTTCTCCCTCGCCCACGGCGCCAACGGACGCTGTCTCGACTGCCACTCGAAGCCCGATCTCGGGACCATCGTCGTCAACGGCGAGCGCAAGAGCCTGACCGTCGACGAGAACATGTGGCACGATTCGGTGCACTCGCGCCTGGACTGCACGGCGTGTCACGCGGGCTTCCAGCCGAGGGAGCACACTGCGAAGGAGAAAGACGGCTGGTACGAGCAGGCCAAGCTCACCGCCTGCAGCGACTGTCACGCCGACCAGTTCGCCATGTACAGCGGGTCCTTCCACGGCAACCTGGTGATGGGAGAGCGCGACAAGCGCGCGCCGTCCTGCGCCGATTGCCACGGCTCTCACGGCATCATCAGCAACAAGTCGCCGGGGTTCCGCGCATCGGTGCTGCACATGTGCGGGCGCTGCCACGACGAGAAGTCGGGGACGTACCTCGACACCTATCACGGCAAGTCGTTCCGCATGGGCGCGATGTCCACGGCCGTCTGTACCGACTGCCACGGGCACCACAGGATCCTGCCGCAGTCAAACCCGGACAGCACGATCTCCAAGCAGAATGTGGCCGCCACCTGTGGCAAGTGTCACGAGCACGCGAGCACGAGATTCGCGAGCTTCCTCGTCCACGTCGACCGCAGCACCCCCAGGTCGTCCATCTGGGTGTGGCTGATGGAGATGAGCCACAGCCTGTTGATCGCCGGGCTCTTCTTGTTCGGGGGGCTGCACTGCTTCATGTACTTTTACCGAGGCTTGAGGGAGGGGCTCTACGCACGTGGCGAGCATTGAGACCGACATCCAGGGCGAGGCCGCGGCCTTCGAGCCGACGCCCATGGCCGTCCCGGCGGCCGTCGCGGGGCACACCCACTTCCGCCGGTTCACCGCATTTCAGCGGTGGGTGCACTTCTTCATCATGGTGAGCTTCTCCACCCTCGTCCTGACCGGCATGCCGCTGAAGTACAGCGACCAGGTCTGGGCGCAGCGGTGGATGGGCGTTATCGGCGGTGTACAGAACGCCGGCATGATCCACCGCTTCGCGGCGATCATCATGGTGTCGTGCGTCATCTGCATGCTGGGGTTCTTCGCGCGCATCCTCATCAAGTCAAAGGGTCACTTCTGGGGCCCCGGCACCATGGTCCCCAATGGGCAGGACTACCAGGACCTCAAAGCGATGGTCGGCTGGTTCGTGGGCAAGCGCAGCCGCCCGCACCTGCAGCTCGATCGCTACGCGTATTACGAAAAGGGTGAGTTCTGGGCGGCGTCTGCCGGCGTCACCATCATGTGCGTCACCGGCGCCATGATGTGGTACCCGCAGCTCACCACCCGGATCTTCCCCGGCATCATCCTCAACTTCGCGATCGTCAACCATTCCGGCGGGGCGCTGCTGGCCATGGGCTTCGTCGTCGTGTTCTGGCACTTCTTCCACGCCCACCTGCGGCCGGAAGCCTTCCCCATGGACAAGGCGATGTACGCCGGCGGTCTTCCTCTCGAGGAGTACGCCCATGAGCGGCCGCTCGAGTACGAACGCCGCGTACGCGAAGGCACGTTGGACGAAGTGCTGGTGGCGCCGGTCAGCGAGACTCGGATGAAAGTCCAGAACGTCGTCTGGTGGATCATCACCGGCGCGGCGCTGTTCCTGTGGGCGGTGTTCACTCTCTTCGTCGTCTGGGTGACGGTCAACTGGATCGGCTCTTTCTGAGGGTGGACGACGCTCCGAGGGCTGGTAGACTCAGCCTCGAAAGTGAGGGGCCACCCTGGCGTGTCAACAGGGGTGCTGTTGCGAAAGGGCCGCCGGGCGGGCGGCCGGTCGTGTGAGGAGGGTCGCGACAACGGGCGGCGACGAGCGCTCCGCTGAATGAGCGGCCGGGAGGTGAGGATGGTAGCTGGTCGGCGTCAGCACATGCTCGTGGCCGTCGCCATCCTGGTGCTGCTGTGCGCCGGCGCGGCGGCGGCGCTGGCGCTCTCCGCCGCGCCGGCCTCGGCGTTCGACGGCTGGACGCACGACGGCGCCTCCACCTGCGTCTCGTGTCACAATGGCCAGCCGCTCGACGATCAGACCTGCACCAAGTTCTGCCACCCTAACTTCAAGAGCTTCCCCGGCAAGCAGTGCTGGTCGTGCCACGTCCCGGGCGAGGACACCGCGCCTTTGTCCACCCCGAGCTTGGCCTGCAGCCAGGGCTGCCATCTCTGGAACCAGGCCGTGCGTGGCTACACGATCCCCTACACGCACGGCGTCCTGCCGCACGATGGCGCCGCCGGCTACGGCAAGACGTGCCTGGATTGCCACCAGACCAGCATCTCGATCGTCGATCCGGACGGCAGCCCGCACCACAGCGGGCAGACCACACCGTCGCCGACCTGCGAGGACTGCCACAACGGCGTCGATGCCGTCGCCCAGGTGACGCACGACGGCAACCCGTGCACGTCGTGCCACACCGGCATGAACATCCCGCCGGTGCCGGCGACCTGCAACCAGTGTCACCCGGCCAAGACCTTCGGCACACCCGACTGCCTGCAGTGTCACGCCGGCCAGGTGCACAACACCAAGCCGCAGCCGCCGGCCTGCTCCGACTGCCACGGAGACGGCTACAAGCAGCATGCCGGCAAGGTCGCGTGCCTCACCTGCCACACGGGCATCGCCGCCTTCCACCACGGGCAGTCTACGACCACGACGCAACGGAATTGCCGGTCCTGCCACGCCAAGCGGCACGCGGGCAGGAACGTCCCCCAGAGCAGGTGCGCCACGTGCCACAAGGGCAACGGCACGGGGCCGGCCGCCAAGGCGCAGCATTCCACGAGCGTCACGAAGAGCTTTGTGTGCTCAACCTGCCATTCCAAGCAGCTGCACGCGTCCGCGTTCGGCTCGGGCATCAGCAGTTGTCGCACCTGTCACACGGGCAAGTACCACGCGGCCCAGAGGACGCCGCCCAACTCCGTCTGCCTGCGCTGTCACGGCCGAGCGGCCCGACACACCAACGGGTACGGCTGCTCGCTCTGCCACCGAAACGCCGTGCACAACGCGAGGCCGTCCGTGCCCAAGATCCGCGGCTGACGCATGGGCTTCCGAATGACATCGCGCGGGCTCACGATCGCCGCAGTTCTCCTAACGGTGGTGGTGGTGGGCATCGGCGTCGTGCTCGCCGCGACGTCGACGGCGCGATTCTGCGGCGCCTGCAAGAGCCACATACCGTACGTCGAGGAGTGGACGAGGTCGGCGCACGATGGCGTCAACTGCGAGCAGTGCCACACCAAGCCGGGCCCGCTCTTCTTCCTCACCGCCAAGCTCGAGGCCCTGCAGCAGCCGCTCGCCCAGATCACCGGCGACTACGAGACGCCGATCCTCGGCTACGTGCTCAACCAGTCCTGTCGCCGCTGCCACACCAACAAGACGCTGTTCAAACCGGTCTCCAAGAGCGGCATCCGCGTGCAGCACAGGCACCTCGTCGCGGCCGGTTTCCTGTGCATGCGCTGTCACTCCACCACCGCGCACGGCACGGCCGTGCCCGTGGGCTCGCGCACCTACCCGGTCATGGAACAGTGCCTGATCTGTCACAACAACGAGTACAAGGCGGCGGACGGCACGGTGGCCACCTCCCGCTGTGACCTGTGCCACACGAAGCGCGACTACGGCGCCATCCCGGTGTCGCACAAGTCGCCCGAGTGGAGCACCCGTCACGGCGCCGTCGGCGTGCTCTCCACCTGCAGCGCCTGTCACCTCAAGAAGGATTCGTGCACCAAATGCCACAGCGGCATCCTCATGCCGCACCCCGACAGCTGGCTCTACGGCCACGGCGCCGAGGCGGAGTCGCGCGGCCGCCAGACCTGCGCGCAGTGTCACGACGTCAAACGCTACTGCAAGACCTGCCACCAGGTACAAATGCCGCATCCCGGCGATTTCGTGGCGAGTCACTTCCTCGCGGTCGCGCGCACAGGCGCCCCGACGTGCTTCAACTGCCATGTGCTCGACAACTGCCAGGCCTGTCACGAGCAGCACGCCCAGGGCGACCCTCGCGCCCACAGCCTCTTCGAGGGCATCCAGTACACGCCTCGTCCTCGCCCCCTCAGCCCGACCCCGGTACCGGGGAGTCAGTAAGCCGTGTTTGGACTCAAGATCCCCAAGGGACGGGTGGTGCTCGAGGGCAGGGTGCCGCTGGCCTGGCTCGCCGGCGTTATCGTGGCGCTCGGCATCTTGTGCACGATGGCTTTCATCGCGTTCTCGGCGGTCTACACCGGCTCGCGCTGCGAGGCCTGTCACATCATCAAGCCGGAGGTCGTGACCTACCAGCGAACGGCGCACTACAGGGCGGGCGTCAGCTGCCAGGAGTGTCACACCAAGCCCGGCGTGTTCAACTACGTGATCAGGAACCTGCAGGGCATCAACAACTTCTTCCTGTACTTCTCCAACACGTATCAACGCCCGATCACGACCTTCGTCGGCACCAACAACTGCGTGCAATGTCACCCCAAGTCCGAGATCGAGAAGGACCAGGTGTTCGGCAACATCCGCGTCAACCACAAGGGGCTGCGCGAGGCCGGCTACCAGTGCGTCACCTGCCACGCCAACATCAGCCACCCAGGCACGCGGCTCGCGGTGGCGCGCACCTCCCAGAACAAGATGCCGATCTGCGCGCGCTGCCACGACGGCAAGACTCTGCCCGACACCTGCAGCACCTGCCACGTGGGCGGCGCGCCGGCCGAAGAGATCAACGTCCCCATCACGGGGCACGTCACCAGCGGGCAGTGCCGGGGGTGTCACCAAAGCAAGACGTTCTGCGCAGAGTGCCACAACGGGCTGGAGATGCCGCACCCGAAGCGCTGGAACGCTATCCACGGCGGCGTCGTCCTCGACCGTGGCAAGGTCGTCTGCGTGTCGTGCCACCTCGAGAAGGATCCCAACTTCTGCATCCGCTGCCACGGTTTGCCGATGCCGCACCCCGGCGGCTGGACGAGCGGTCACGGCAACTTCGCGCTGGACCACCCCGAGAAGTGCGTCAAGTGCCACGGCAAGGACAGCTGCATCAAGTGTCACGGGCTGCAGATGCCACATCCCGCCGGCTGGGTGGGGACGCACCCGAGCACTGCGAGCGCGTCGCCCGGGCTCTGCACACAGTGCCACAGCAGCGCGTTCTGCACTGCCTGCCACGGCGTCGAGTTGCCGCACGGCAGCGCCTTCGTCGCCGACCACCCGAACCACGTGTACAGCAGAGGCAGCGTGTGCATGAAGTGCCACGGCAACGGTGGCACGGGCCCAAAGGGCTGCTGGGGTGGTCAGTGCCACACGGGCTCGATCAACTGACGACCGCCGCCCGTCCCGCGACCGGGAGCCTCCCATGACCCAGATGCCCCCATCCACGGTCTTCGTCGGCGTGAGTGGCGCCAGCGGGGCGCCCTACGCGCTGCGCCTCGTGCAGGCGTTGGCGGCGGCGGGCTGCGAGCTGCAGCTCTGCGTGTCCGACAGCGGCGTACTCGTGCTCGAGCACGAGCTGGAGCTGTCGGCGCAGGGTCGTGACGCCGTGACCGCCGCTTTCCTCGAACGGGCCGGCGTGGCCGCGGAGGTCTACGCGGCCGACGACCTCGCGGCGCCCCCGGCCAGCGGCAGCAGCTTCCCCGACGCCGCCGTGATCTGCCCGTGCTCGATGTCGACGGTGGCGCACATCGCCCTCGGCACCACGCGCACGCTCATCCACCGCGTCGGCGACGTAGCACTCAAGGAGCGGCGGCCGCTCGTGGTCGTGCCGCGCGAGACGCCGCTCACGCAGATCCACCTGCGCCGGCTGCTCGAGCTCGCCGAGGCCGGCGCGATCGTGCTGCCGGCGATGCCGGGCTTCTACTCGCGGCCGCAGACGTTGCAGGATGCCGTGGACCACGTCGTCGGCAAGGTCATCGCGGCGCTGGGCTTCGCGCAGACGCTGTTCCCGCCATGGGACGGGGGTCGGCGCTGACGGCCGCCGGCGCGCCTGCCGGCGTGCCCGGCGACCGGCGCGGCCTCCCGGTCGACCGCGACCCGCGGCGCATCGCGGCCATGTTCGGCGGCATCGCGCCGCGGTACGACCTCATGAACCGCCTCATGACGGGCGGTCGCGACGGGCATTGGCGCCGCATCGCGGCGCGAGAAGTTGCGCCGACGCCCGGGGACCGCCTGCTCGACGCGTGCTGCGGCACCGGCGACCTGTCATTCAGCCTTGCCGAGGAGTGCCCCGGCTGTGAGGTCGTGGGCCTTGATTTCGCCGAGGCGATGCTCGCACGGGCCCGCGGGAAGGCCGCGGCGCGGCAGCGCCGCGGCCTTCCCGCGCCGGCCTTCGTGCGCGGCGACCTCCTCGACCTGCCCTTTGCCGACGGCGAGTTCGCCGCGGTCACCGCCGGCTGGGGCGTGCGCAACGTGCCCGACATCGCGCGCGCTTTCGCCGAGATGAAACGTGTCACGCGCCCGGGCGGGCGCGTCGTGTGCCTCGAGTCGACCCAAGCTCCGGACGGCGCCGGGAAGCACTTCCACCGCGTCTGGATGGGCCACGTCGTGCCTTTTCTGGGGCGCGTCGTCGCCGGCGACGCCACCGCCTACGAGTACCTTCCGGCCTCCGTGGAGGCCTTTCCGCGGGCCGAAGGGCTTGCCGCGATCATGGCCGCCGCAGGTCTCACGCGCGTGCGCTACCGGCGCTTCGGCTTCGGGGCCGTGGCGATCCACGTCGGCGAGGTGCCGGCGGATGTGGCCCCGGGAGCGACCCGGTGACCGGCCGCCCGGCGCTGACATGGCGCTCGGCCGTCCAGAAGCGGCGCTACTCCCGCGGCATGGAGCTTGTGGAGGAGCGGCTCACGGCGGTCGCCACCGCGTACCCCGGTCGGCTCGGCGAGGCGTGCCGCGCCACGCTCGCGGCCGGCGGTAAGCGCGTGCGGCCGCTGCTCACGCTCCTCTGCGCGCGTCGCGACGCGGCACTCGACGAGCCCGTGCTCCGCGGAGCTACGGCGATCGAGCTGCTGCACATGGCGACCCTCGTCCACGACGACGTGCTCGACCGCGCCGAGCTGCGCCGCGGCCGGCCCACCGTCGCTCACGCCTACGGCGTCGAGACGGCGGTCTCGGCCGGCAACTACCTGCTCGCGCGCGCCTTCCAGGAGCTGGTGGGAGCCGGCGACCCGGCGGCGGTCGATGTACTCAGCGCCACCGCCGTGGGCCTTTCGCAGGGAGAAGTCCTGCAGCGCGACGACGCCCATCGCGTGACGGTGACGCAGGCGGAGTACGAGCTTCGCTGCGAACGCAAGACCGCCGATCTGTTCGCCGCCGCCTGCCGGCTCGGCGCCGGGCTTTCCGGCGCCGGGGAGCAGGCGGCCGCGGCCCTCTCCGAGTACGGCCGCCTCATCGGTCTGGCCTTCCAGGTGTTCGATGACATCCTCGACTGTAGCGGCGACGAGGCCAGCACCGGCAAGCGCCCCGGCGCCGACGTCCGCGACGGCACCGTCACGCTGCCGCTCATCTTCGCCCTCGAGGTCCATCCCGAGCTGGCCTCTCTGCTCTCTCGTAAGGGCCAGGGCGCCGCCGACGTGGCGACCGTCCTCGAGACGGTCGCCGGAAGCGGCGCCCTGGCGCGTGCCAGCGGCGTCGCTTTGGGGTACATTGAGCAAGCCCACAGGGTCCTGAAGACCTGCCCCGACACCGTCGATCGCGAGCTCCTCGAGCAGGTGGCGGCGCAGGTCGTGGACCGCTACAGCTGAT
>Ga0315281_10002338_pt1 | contig 28166 bp, 30 predicted proteins | sample YL17G07_0_MG_FD_204540 | JGI IMG/M metagenome (GOLD analysis project Ga0315281, IMG submission 204540) | Sediment microbial communities from Yellowstone Lake, YNP, Wyoming, USA - YL17G07_0 | ecosystem: Environmental > Aquatic > Freshwater > Lake > Sediment | place: USA: Wyoming | collected...
CAGTTGTTAAGGTGCATGCGTGTGTGTGCGTTTGATTCAAGTATTGAACAAAAGGAGCTTTTGGTCATTAACAGAATGAACCTATATTTTCATCACTTTTTATTCCACGAGGACACGGTGGCGAAAAGCTAAATTGGACTTTCACCAATAACAAATAGAGGGGAACCCATCTTTGGTCGGAATACCTACTGGAACGCTTACCGGTAGGTAGGGAGAACGCAGGTTGACTAGCCGCTGGTCGGCGGAAGCACCAACCACCGAGAGCGTTGGTTAACTCGCAAGAACCGCAAGTTAACTAAAACTGTTATGAAGCTAAACTGGATTCGGTCGAAACCCCTTGTCGTCTACCTGATGACTTTTTCATCGACCCTGGGAATCCCTTTTACAAGAAGCTAACTCCGAGTTCATTGAGAAGCAAGCAGAGGAAAGCACACCTTAGTCTGGAAGACCCATTTGCAGACTGAGGGACAAGTCGTGGAAATATTCGAGAGGTGAAAAAGAAACTGGTAAGTTGACAGGGTTGATAGTGTACTTGTTATGAGTCTAAAACCCAATGTTAACCATATCTGTTTTGTAGCTAAAAAATCCTACTTTAAAACGTCTGTCAATTTTTAGTAAACCGTTGTTAACCGTGAAATAGTGTACAACTGTTCATCGGATTGTTTTCCTGGTGAATGAGGCTAATTAGGGTGGACACTCTATAACTTTGTCAATCAGTGGTTTAACTTAGAAGCTGGCTTATCATCCTTCAGCTTCCCGCCATAAAGAGCACCGAGAGGATTCGACCAGTCAGCCTCTGAAGCAGTTTTCCCAGTAGCGGTGAGACGATAATATCTTTTTGGTTGTCCTTTGCTGTAGTTGTTTTGAAATCCTGATGGTTCCTCCCGACCGGTGAACTCCACCCAGTTCAGCCTCTGCAGGTTGGAGAAGTAGACGACAAAGGAATGATAGCGGCAGCCATTGGCTTTGTAAGATAAGCGGGCTAGATATCTTTCGGCTAGTTTTTCAATGTTGTCGGGGTTGATTATCCTTTTCTCCTGACGAGCTTTTTTCTCCTCTGCCCGAGTAGCCTTGTCCAAAGCTGTAGCCTTCATCAATGCCACTTTGTAGTGATGAAATATTTCCGCCTGAGGAGCGCCGACGTCCTGATTAATCTTCGGTGAGCCGTAAGGTCCGAGCCCGAGAAGAAACTGATTAATGAATTGGGCACAGCCAAAAGGACGTAGAAAGCCGCCCCGTTGCGGTTTCAACGGAAGCGTCATAACTTATCGCCTTGCCAGAGTGTGTTGTACCACTCCTGGTGCTCTTCCCCGGATACCTTTCTATACTTCATGGTGGTGGTGATATTCTGGTGGCCAAGTTGTTCTTGAAGGAGTCTTATCCCATCTCCGGAGTCATTAAGCTTCACGGCATGGACAGAAAAGGCATCCCGCAACTTATGCGGCGAGACACTGTGAAATTTACCGGTTTCGGGATTAACTAACTTGGGCAAGCCCGCTCTGTCAGCGCACCCGGCGATAATTTGCCAGGCTCGGTGGCGGTTGATGCCAAAGATAAGCTTCTTTCCGTTGCGTTCCACCGGGCCACCGCGCGAAATGTATTCTTTTAGCATCTCACCAGTTCCCGTATCTAATGGTAAGATTCGCATACGGCGGTGTTCTTTAGCCTGGGTCACAGCTTGTTCGACTTTTACCCCGCATTTCGGGCAGAAGCAATGATTTCTCCCGAGCTGTGTGCCGCAGTTCGGACATGATAGTTTCAACCTGGTTTTCAGATGCTGAATCGTCAGGGTGCCTTTAGAGAGATTAATACTTTCGACTGTAATACCGAGCGCTTCGGAAATGCGACAGGCCGTATGAAACAGCAAATGCACCAGCAACCTGTCACGAAGGTTGGTGCAGGCTCTTTCCAGGAGACTTATTTCTTCCGGTTCAAGGTAGGCTTTCATTATTTTTGAACCAATTTATCATTTGGTTTACAATCGGGTTGAAATTCCGCGTCGCCTTCAGCCCTGAACGTATGTAAATAAGCTCTAGCAATAATGTTTGCCAGGATGCGCTGACCCTGTTCTACTGGGTCAACCTTGATTTTTTGTGGTCCAGGTTTGGGGTTTTTCACGGCAATCTCTCAAATGATTCCTACCCCATCTTTATCATGACTATCATCAGTTGTCAACAGTTAATTACATCATTTAAGCATTAGTAAGCATATTAATAAACACTTGACATCACTAATAATATGTGATAGATTATGGTAACAATACAAAATTTAATCCTGAAGGAAAGGGAAAATGCCGAAAAGAATCAAGAGACCTCTGGTTAAACGATCGGAACGCAGGGATTGGCTCAGACGTTTGGAGGAAGAGGGACAATCAGTCTCAGAACTTGCCAAAACTGTTGGCTACGACGTGCGTACCGTTAAGAAGCAAACGGAAATGGCACACCAGGAGCGTGAAGGCCGCGAGGCACGTTTTTTCGTGCTGCGCCAGGCTCTGGAGAAGCATTATACCGACCTGCTTTCTCTTGCTGAGAAACTTGATTCAGGAATAACACAATCATCTCTACCTATGGGGATTAAGAGCGACCGCATGTGGGCGGCGCTACATGAGCATTTACCCCGCTCTCCGTTGTGGAAGCTTATCGATAAAATGGAGCGCCTGAATGATGAGGTACGGGACATCGAAAAGAGTGCTGAACTGCGACTATTGGAAAAGGTGACGAAAGAAAGCCCCTTCAAGGTGGTATCTCGACCAGGGGTACCGGAGCCGGGGTTATATGATAAAGCACTGATTGGAGCAATGAATTACCATCTCCACGCCAATCCTCCCTGCGAGTTGCTGAACATCGATACATCTAGCATTAGTGAATCGCTGACTACTGTTAAATGTGAAGGATTCCCTTGTGCTGTCGTACCCCTGGACCAGGTAGACAAAGCGAAAGAATTCATTGCTGGCCTGATGACTGAGGTCTGCCAGTGGCCAGAATACGAAGAGCTGAAACGAGTTTTATCTCAACGGGCTAACGTGACCGAGGCTATGGGGGACGAACTGGCAATTATCATCTTAAGAAGAGTGATTCCCGGACGTTGCAAATATTGCCCGGTATAGAGTAAGAATAATGAAAACCTATGCAACAATTATAGGACAGGAGAAAAGTCATGAAAATAGCCCTTTACGCCCGCGTCAGTTCCGACAGCCAGGATGTCGACCTTTCCATCTCCGCGCAACTCAGAGCTCTCAGAGATTATGCGGGAAAACATGATTTTCAGATCCTCAGGGAATTCATTGACGAGGCGGAAAGCGGGCGTACTTCGGACCGTCCTGCCTTTCGCGAAATGATCACACTGGCTAAAGCCAAACACCCTCCATTTGAAGCCATTCTGGTCTGGAAACTCAACCGCTTTGCGAGAAACCGGGTCGACTCCATCACCTATAAAAAACTACTGCGTGACAGAGGAATTAAAGTGATATCCATCAATGAACCTCTGGATGACAGTCCTTCCGGTCATCTGCTCGAAGGGGTCATTGAAACCATCGATGAATTCTACAGCGAGAACCTGGGTGAGGATATTAAGCGAGGTATGCGGGAGAATGCAGCCAGAGGATTCTTTAACGGTAGCAGAACACCTTATGGATATCACAAAGTAGACGTGGTTGATGGGGATAAAACCCGCCACAGGCTGGAACCCGATCCAGAGAGCTCCCCAGCCTTGCAGACCGTCCGCCGTATCTTTGACCTCGCCTCAAAGGGAATGGGCTGCAAAGCAATTGCGAAGATTCTCAATAGCGGAGGGTATTATACAGGTAATCAACAACCATGGGGCAAGACTACCGTCCACAAGATTTTGACCAACGAGGCTTATTGTGGCACCTTGGTCTGGGGAGGCAGGCCGGAGCATCCGGCTATCCGCAGTGGTATCCCCCCGGTCAGAGTCGAGAATGCCTGGACAGCGGCCATCGATCGGGAAACCTTTGATAATATTCGCCAGAAAATGGGTAATAACGCCCCGAAAGCAGTACATCCTCGTGTCGTGCCCAGCTTTTATCTGCTCAGCGGTCTTCTCTACTGTTCTTGCGGCCAAGCCATGATCGGGCGTAGTGCCAAATCACATCAATATTATTACTACGTGTGTAACCGGGGCTATAAACAGGGTAAAGACAGTTGCAATGCCAGGAATCTATCTAAAGAAAAATTAGAAAAGCTGGTAGTCGAACAGATTAAACAAAAGGTGCTGACGCCAGAATATATCGAGGGACTGGTAAAGTTGGTGAATGCCGAACTAGATTCCACGCACGGTCTGCTTAAAGATAAGCTGGATGCCATTGACCTGGAGCTGGAGGAGGTTAGGGCCCGCTTAGCGAAACTCTATGATGTGCTGGAGACCGGTAAACTCAGCCTGGACGATCTTGCCCCGAGAATTAAGGAACTGAAAGCCAAGCATGATGGTCTTTTAAAAACAAGAGTACAGACTGAAGCTGATATGGTTCTGGAAGGGATTCAACATGTCAACGTAGAAACGGTGAAGTCCTATGCCGAAGATTTACGTATTCTTTTGGAAGATGCGGATTTTACCCAAAGCAAAGCCTTTCTCCGTTCCTTCGTGAAAAAGATAATCATAAATGGAGATAAAGCTAAAATCCAATATCACTTACCAATGCCACCGGATGGGAAAAGGACAGAAGAAGTAGGAGTTCTGCCTATTGACACCCCTGGTGGAGCTGAGGGGATTCGAACCCCTTACCTCCTCGTTGCGAACGAGGCGCTCTCCCAACTGAGCTACAGCCCCACAAAAGAAAATATCGAATATCTAAGTTCTAAATCCTAAAGTCGATATTGTGAAATGTTGCCTGTAAACTGTGAACTTCTACTATTAATTCGAACTCAATTATTATAGCACATTCACGCCTGTTTTAAGGCACCCTTAAAATAAGAATGATAGGGCAATGGTCGGAACCGGTAACCTCTGACATAATGGTCGACTTCACCAGCTGCTTCTTCAAGTTTTCCGTTACGTAGAAATAATCGATTCTCCAACCGACGTTACGTTCTCTTGCTCCGGTTTTTATATCCCAATATGTATAGTGATTGGGTTCCTCATTGAAATAACGGAACGTATCGACATAGCCAAGTGACACAAACTTATCCATCCAGGCTCTTTCCTCAGGCAGAAATCCAGAGAGTTTGGAGTTTTCCTTCGGGCGGGCGATGTCGATTTCCTTATGTGCAGTATTTACATCGCCGCAGATAATAAGCTTTTCGCCTTTGCGTCGCAGAGCCTCGGTGTAATTGAGAAAGGCATCATAAAAGTCCATCTTGAATTTGAGGCGTTCCGCGCTCTGCTTACCGTTTGGAAAGTAGATGTTGAACAGGGTAAAGCCAGAGTGCTTGGAGATAATTACCCTACCCTCGACATCGAATTCCGGAGTGCCGAAACCTTTTTTTACCTCCGTCGGTTTTGCTTTGCTGAAAGTAGCCACGCCGGCATACCCCTTTTTCTGTGGATAGTTCCAGTAAGTAAGATAGCCTTGCGGTTTAAGTAGCTCTTCGGAAAGATTATCAGGTGTTGCTTTGGTTTCCTGCAGGCAAAGTACATCCGGAGATTCTCGGGAGAGCCATTCTAGAAAACCACGCTTCACTAATGCGCGAATCCCATTCACATTCCAGCAAATAAGCTTCATCTCAGCCATGGGACACTCCTAACCCCCCAGGTATTTCTTTGCCAGCCTCACCAGGAAGTCAGTTTTAACGCGAAGACTATCAATATCCAGCCTCTCATCATTACCGTGGACCGAGGCTTTCATCGCGGTATCGATTTTATACGTCATCATCCCGATACCGTAACTTGGAATGCCTAATTCCCGTGTATAACGCGAGTCCGTGGCACCTGCACAGATCGTCGGCAGGACTGGCACCTCTCCAAGACAATCTTTCATCGTATCTACCACCAGACGATAGGCATCTGTATCGGCCGGAGAAATGGAGGGCTGGTGGTATTGAATAGTCTCGATTTCCGTATCTCCGAGAATAGACTGCAATTCATTGAGAACATATTTTTTATTCTGGCTTGGTAGTATCCTGATATCCACTTCTGCCTGGCAGTGATCCGGGACGATATTGGTTTTTACTCCACCGTGTATTACATTTGGAGAGATAGTCATGCGGGTGATAGCTCTCAAGTAAGAAGACAAGGATACATCTTCAAGGTAGGTAAATAGCTCATCGAGATTTTTCACGTTTACCTTTTTTCGGAAACCTACCAGATCAGCGATTGACTGGACTAGATACCTGACCTCCGGTGTAAGAATGACACTTGATTGATAATTCGATAGGTCATTGAGTACTTTTGCCATTTTTGCGACTGCATTATGTGGAAGGTAAGGGACTGAACCGTGCCCGGCGATGCCTTTCGTTTTTAATCTGAGCCATGACGGTCCTTTTTCGCCGACACTGATAAAGTGACATGGTTTACCTTTGATGCTAACGGGAGCCTCGGCTCCTTCGTTGACTGCAAAATCTGCCCTGATCTTATCCGGGAAATTATCAACCAGGTATTGAGCGCCCAACCTGCCGCCGTTTTCTTCATCGGCGGCGGCTAAAAAGAGCAACTTTCCCTTTAGTTTGGAGGTTTGTGCTAGCGTGAGCATGGCGAATGCTTCTGCTGCGACCAATCCCTTGCAGTCGAGAGCTCCGCGGCCGTACACAAAGCCGTCCTTAATTTCACCAGCTAGAGGGGGAAAACTCCAGCCGTCACTGACTGGTACGACATCTTCATGAGAAAGATACAGGAGGCTGCGCTTACCTTCACCCAACGTGGCAACAAAACTTGCTCGTCCAGGTTCAGATTCAATAATCTCACAGGGGATTTTATGCTCATCGAAAAGGTTTTTTAGATATGAAGCTACTCCGATTTCTTTGCCAGGCGGATTTGTCGAATCGATGCGGATGAGATCGGAGAGAATATTCTCGACGTTCATACTCACCATCCTTATGAAACATCATCCATTGCCAGCATTTGACCCAGCTCAAAAGCTTTTTTCAAAGTATCCGCGTGTTTAAGTATTGCTCCTTTTTCGTCCACTCCGCTAAGCAGGAGTTCTCCGACGTATTCGATGTTGATAACGTGGAAAAACGTTTTCACGATAGTTAGAGATGGCTCGAACATATTTTTTATGCGGGTCCCGGCTACAGATATAAAAAATCCCCTCCTCGGTTTTTCAGGAGATAGAGGTGGGATTTTCAACACATATTTGCGAGCCCAGAGACATTGACACCTGTCGATCATTGCCTTCATAGGCGCCGTAATTCCGGCAAACTGCACTGGCGAAGCTAGCACGATGACATCCGCCTCAGCCATCTTGTCGTAAATTGCTTGCATGTCGTCTTGGACGCGGCATTTGCCTTCTTTAATACATGAATCGCAGTGCGCACAGGGGCTGATTTTTATGTTCTGTAGTATGATTGTTTCCACGTCAGCGCCTTTGCTCTGCGCTCCCTTCAAAAGCTCCGCTAATAATAGGTCGGTATTCCCTTTCCTGCGGGGACTACCGGCAAAAGCCAGAATTTTCACAATAGTTACTCCTCGATGACGTGCAAAATATCCTTTTCTCTTTTACGCATCACCCGCTTATGCGTAGTTGTATCGTGGTCGTAACCAAGCAAATGAAGCACTCCGTGGATAATCAATATTGCCACTTCTTTTTTTACCCTGTGACCGTGCTCTCTTGCCTGTTTCTTAGCCTGCGGATAGGAAATAATGACTTCCCCGATACGCAGTGTACCGTCCGGCGGATTTACAAAACAGTCTTCATCAAATTTAGTTTCAAGCATTGGGAATGACAAGACGTCGGTTGGTCTATCTTCATCAAGATAGCGCCGGTTCAATTCCTGTATTTTATCCTGTCCGGTAATTACCAGACCGACTTCAACCATAGGTTTAGCGTTTTCTTCAATAAGCACCTGCCCGGCGGCGTTTCTGAGCCATGCGGTAGTAAGCAGGCGTTTAAATTCTTTGTCAACCAGAACGTTTACTTTCATCCAAGCTAATATTAGCACGAGAACAGTATTACGCAAAATACCTATAGATGCTATTATATTTTTGATACGTCGGGTTACACTATCGAACATAGATTTTCTTCTAACGAGAATTATTGATGTGGAGGTCTCTTTATGGCTTATGCAAGTGGAGGCGGGGCGGCGGCTGCCGCAGCGGCAGCTATTTCCCGGGCAATTAAAGCCTCTGGGGCTATTGTCCGACTGGAGCCCGAAGATTTCACCAGGATACTCTCCCGCACCACAAAACCGCTGGTAGTCATCGCAAAAGGCGGCTTGTTTAAATCAAACTTCCAGTATCTTACGGCTTACAAAGGCTTGATATTTTATACGAAATCATCCACCGAGCTACTGCTTCCCGGCGATGTTGAAATCATCTCGGCAAGAGAAATCTGGATTCCAGGCTAATAAACGTGACACTGGTTGCGCTCCAAAAACGTATAACCTATAATCTTGTCTGGAGCTGCCATGACAATTAAAATCACCACGCTCAGTGAAAATACAGCCTCAACAACCCATCTACTCGCAGAATGGGGCTTCAGCGTTCTCATAGAAATCGACTCCCTGACAATTTTACTCGATGCAGGTTTAAGCAGCTCGGTTGCGCATAATGCCGGTATACTTGGCATCGATCTTAAAAAAATCGACCGTATTGTACTCAGTCACGGACATTTCGATCATACCGGCGGCCTGCAAGAAGTTCTTCGGTTGATGAGGAAAAAAGTAGACATTATCGCCCATCCGAATATCTGGGATGAAAAATATACCCGTCAGAACGACGGCACATACCGCTACATCGGTATTCCTTTTCAGCGACCGGTGTTAGAGTCGCTTGGTGCCAGCTTTACGCTCTCAGCAAGCCCGGTAAGAATTACAGATGAAGTCCTCACGACGGGCGAGGTACCTGAAATCACCGAATATGAACAAATTGAACCTGACCGTTTTTATGTGAGGGAAGACGGTGAACTGAAATCAGATATCCTGGCTGACGACCTTGCATTGATTATCAATACAAAACCCGGGTTGGTAATCATCCTCGGCTGCGGGCACCGCGGTCTTATCAATACTCTAAGACACGCTCAAAAATTGACCCGCCGCCAGGAGATACGTATGGTGGTGGGGGGATGCCATCTCATAGGTACGTCACTTGAACGCATACGTTTGACTTTGAATGCCCTGCAAGAGATGAACGTACAGAAAATCGGGGTATCGCACTGCACTGGCTTACCTGCAGCTGCGATAATGTCACGTGAGTTGGGCGACCGATTCTTCTTCAATAATACAGGGACAAGGTTAATATTAGATTGAAAATGGCAATAAATCTTAAAGTACAGTTAGCGCCGAAAAACAAGCAGGGTCTCCTGCTTGCTAATCCGGTAATGACGGCATCAGGCACGTTCGGCTACGGCACGGAATATGAACATCTTTTCGACATACAGAAGCTCGGCGCGATTGTGTGTAAAGGCACGACGCTCGAACCTCGCGACGGTAATCCACAGCCGCGTATTGTTGAGACTGCGAGCGGTATACTCAACTCCATCGGATGGCAAAACATTGGGGTCGAAGCACTCATCCGTGAGAAAGCTCCGATCTGGACTGAATGGCAAGTGCCCGTGATTGTAAATATCGCCGGTACAACCATTGATGAATATGGTAAGATCGCATCAAGACTGGATAAAGTACCAGGTGTCAGCGGCATCGAAGTGAACATAAGCTGTCCCAATGTTAAAGCAGGTGGGATAGAATTCGGCGCCGATCCCAGGTCTGCCGCCAGGGTCACAGAAGTCGTTAAAAAAGCCACTACACTGCCTGTGATTATGAAACTCACCCCGAACACCAGCGATATTGTGGGTCTGGCTAAAGCTGTGGAAAATGCAGGCGCAGATGCAGTCTGCCTTATTAATACTATCAGGGGAATGGCTATTGATTCGAAAACCCGACGGCCTGTCCTGGGCAATATTTTCGGAGGTTTATCAGGTCCCGCGATTAAACCGATAGCTTTGGCAATGATCTACCAGACATCCAACGCAATAGAAATACCGATCATCGGGTGTGGGGGTATCACGACTGCAACAGATGCACTCGAATTTATCATGGCAGGCGCAACTGCAGTCGAAATAGGCACCGCTAATTTTTCGAATCCTGACGCTCCGATGGACATATTGCAGGGAATAAACGAATTCCTGCGCAGCCAGAAGATTAAGGACATCAACCAATTGCTTGGCACAGCCAGGACCAAATGACCATCAGCTTCATCGATACACACGCCCACCTCGACATGAAGGAGTTCGATAACGACCGCGACGAAGTAATAGCACGCGCCTTTGCAGCCGGCGTAACAAAGATAATCACGGTCGGAACCGACATTTCATCCAGCCGCAAAGTAATTCAACTAGCCGAAAAGTATCCGCAGATTTATACCGGGGTCGGCATCCACCCGCATGATGCTGGAAGAGTCGCGCAATCATATATACCGCAGCTAAAAGAGTTGGCGAAACATCCGAAAGTGGTCGCTATCGGTGAAACCGGGTTGGATTTCTACCGCAACTATTCTCCTAAAGAAGCTCAATTTGCGGTCCTGCGCGAACAATTAGAACTTGCATCGGCATTAAATCTGCCCATAATTATTCACACGAGACGCGCTGCTCATGAAACGATTGAAATTATCGGGGAATGGGTAAAACGCCATCCCATCGTGGCTGGACCGAGAGGTGTAATTCACTGCTTCAGCGAGGATGCTCCAACAGCAAAAATATTTCTTGAGTTTGGATTCTATATCTCTTTTACTGGCGCCGTGACTTACCCTCAAAGCAAAGTTGCAATAGTGGCTAAAACTATACCCATCGATAAAATCATGGTCGAAACAGACTGTCCGTTCCTGACGCCACAAAAGTATCGTGGTAAGAGAAACGAACCTTCAAATGTCGTTGTCACGGCAGAGAGATTAGCAGATGCACTGGGAATACCATTGGAAAAGTTCGCTGCACAGACAAGTGAAAATGCGCTAAAATTATTTAAACTCTAATACCTAAACCGCGAAATCCTAAACAATATTCCAAACTATAATGACCAAACAAGAAAAATCGATAACAATACTCGTACAGGTGCATCCAGGCGCTAAAAGAAATGAAATCTTGCGTTTTGAAAACGGCGTCTGGCACATGAAAATTGCTGCTCCTCCACTCGAAGGTAAAGCCAATAAGGAACTGATTGATTTCCTCAGCGAAGTACTAGACGTGAGCAAGAGCCGTATCTCTATCGAAAAAGGTACGACCAGCCGTAAGAAGCTGCTCGTAGTGGAAGGTATAACAGAGGCGGAGATCCTCAAACGTTTCCAGACTTCTTGACAAGCCTCTATGGTATGTTATATTATTCAGATAAATCAGAATATTCTGATTATTCAATTACCCAGGGAGGACTAGTATGGCAACCAAGACAAAAACTAAAATGGAGACGTGCTGCGCTCCATCAGATGTAGCATGCTGCCAGGTAGAAGCGGTCGTGACTGTTGACGAGCGAGGGCAGATGGTGCTGCCTAAAGAAATGCGGGAAAAAGCAGGCATTCACGCCGGAGACAAACTGGCAGTGGTAAGTTGGGATAAAGAAGGTAAAACCTGCTGCCTGCTGCTCATGAAAACTGACGAAATAACCGGTATGGTCAAAACTATGCTTGGACCGTTAACCAAAGAAATTTTCGGATAAATACAAGGAGTAATATGGTTAAGAAAAGTGAAATCAAAAAAATCGTGCGTGAAAATTATGGCTCGATTGCGAGAGAAGCAGCCTCGTGCGGCTGCGCTTCAGCAGCCGAATCTTCATGTTGAGGGGGATCCACGGCTGACGTAGTCAGCCAGGCAATCGGATACAGCGCCGAAGAACTGCAGTCGATTCCCGAAGGCGCAAACCTGGGACTGGGCTGTGGCAATCCTGTAGCGCTGGCTTCCCTAAAACCAGGTGAAGTCGTAATCGACCTTGGAGCAGGAGCAGGGCTGGACGCATTCCTAGCTGCCAACAAAGTCGGCAAAAAGGGCAAGGTCATTGGTGTCGATATGACCCCTGATATGGTCGAGCGGGCGCGTGAAAATGCGCGTAAGGACAAATATAATAACGTCGATTTCCGCCTTGGCGAAATTGAAAATTTACCGGTAGCTGATAATACCGCTGATGTCATTATCTCAAACTGTGTTATCAATCTCTCCCCCGAAAAACCGCAAGTATTCAGGGAAGCGTACCGCACATTAAAACCGGGCGGTCGTCTTCTGGTGTCAGACCTGGTACTTTTAAAAGAATTACCAGACCTGATAAAGAAGTCGGCGAGCGCTTATGTAAGCTGCGTCGGTGGCGCGGCGTTAAAAGACGACTATCTGAAAGCGATCAAGAGAGCCGGGTTTAAAGATGTAAAAGTGGTCGAAGAGAACGTCCTTCCACTGACGATGCTCGTAAACTCTTCTGAACTGCAGGGTATGGTTGCTGAATCAAATATAAGCCCAACCGAACTCACAGAAATGATTCACAGTGTTGTCAGCGTACGGGTACAAGCCACAAAATAATAATAATCAAATAACAATATTCAATAATCAATATCTTATGACTTGTTTATTGATATTTGATATCTTCATCCCGGCTAGGCGCTTCTGAAACTATGTACAATTTCTCTAATGCCAGGCCGCTTGCCGTACATCAGCAAGTAGGTCCGGAAAAGCTTAGCCGCCATTGTAAAGCAACCGATTATTGCGAAGACCATCACCCCTATACTGACGGCAATCTCCCACATTGGTATCTGAGTAATACCCAATCGTATCATCACCGTCACCGGTGCGGTAATGGGGAAAATAGTCAATATCTGTGAAAGGAGATGGTCCGGGTTTTCGATTATAAAAGCCATAAACCAGAGCGGCGCGATTCCAGCAAGTGTAAAAAGTGTAGATATAGATTGTCCGTCACGCGCGGTTGGGCTGATGGCTCCAACACCAGCCATCAACACTGCAAATAATAGATAACCGAGGATAAAATAAATGATACCTAAAGCAAGAAAGTCTACAGGAACCTGCAGATTACCAATGATATTACCCCAGGTGCTTGAAGCAATTTTTACAAGGAACTGCGCCGAGATAAGCCAGACAACAACCTGCGCTAGTCCCGCAGCACCCAAGCCAATAACCTTACCTGCTAATAGTTGCCGGGAAGAAATTGAGGATAACAATATTTCCATAACCCGGTTTTCTTTTTCGTCTCCCAATCCTTGAAGTAAATATCCCGAAGAAAAGAAAATCGACATTAGAAGCAGCATACTGAAAATATACGGAATAATAAACCCAGCAAAGCCACCCTGGTTCGAAGCTACTTCTCCAGTATCCGTTAACAAGGTATTGACCATATTTAGAGGTGACTGTACACGCGCAATAACCTCGGGGCTGGCTTTACCTTCGAGTAGATTGCTTAATAGGAAGTCTCGAACGACAGTGATTGCATCTCCGCCAGGTTCGAGTTCTCTACTTAATGTATAGCGTTGAATAATACCATTTGAAATATAATCCTGAGGGATAACGAAGTATTCTTTTATTTCTTTATCAAGAAGCGCTTTTAGAGCATTATCCTGAGATTCATAGCCAACGAGTATAATTTTACCGGGCGCCGTATTTATTCCAAAGGAACCAGTCTCATCAACATACCCGATTGTCTCTATTTCTGCGGATGGCTTCGCCAGTCCAGCGACTACCTGGCCGGCTAGAATCACCAGGAGTGCGAGCACCGGGAAAGCAAGCGTCAGAATTAAGAAAGCCTTCCTCTTGATATTTACGAGAAACTCGTGTTTAGCTATCAAACCAGTCTTATTCACGTCCGTTACCTGCTACCTTAATAAATATATCGTTCAACGAAGGAGTCGACAACTCAAAACGGTTCACTTTGACTCCCTTGTTTACCAATCTCTCCAGGATTTGCTGCGGAGTAGTTGTCGCATCAAGCACGAGTTCCACACCATGTTTCAGGTCGTTCCGTCTTATTACTCCCGTAATATCTCCTGGGTCGCTATCATATTCAACAATCACTGAATTATTCCGGAACTTTGATTTGATCTCAGCCAGACCGCCATACAGCACAACCTGTCCTCTATTTATCATCAGGACTCGATCGCAAAGCTCTTCAATCTCATTCATACGGTGAGTGCTCATGATGACCGATTTACCTCGATTTCTTAGTTCCACCATCATGTCTTTTAAGAGTTGCGCATTAACCGGGTCCAGTCCAGCCGTCGGTTCATCGAGGATAATAAGCTTCGGGTCGTGGATAACAGTTACGATGACCTGGATGATCTGCCCCATCCCGCGGCTTAATTCTTCGACTTTCTTGTTCTTGTGGGGCAGCATATCCACCCTCTTGAGCAAATCGTTCGATCTTTGCCGGGCAGTTTGACTGTCCATGCCTTTAAGAGATGCGAAGTAAATTATAGAATCGATAACATTCATTTTGCGGTAGAGTCCGCGTTCTTCCGGTAGGTAGCCAATGAGATTCTTAGTGTTTTGGTTGATTTTTTCACCCAGGATTTTTATATCACCGTAATCTGGTTTAATGATATCCATCATCATTCTGATGGTGGTGGTTTTCCCAGCACCGTTAGGTCCTATCAACCCCAGAATTTCACCAGGATTAACAGTGAAGGATACGTCATCAACGACAGCTCGAGTACCGTATACTTTGGTAATGTGATTAACTTCAACAGAAAGCATTCATCGCCATCCTACAAACGATCTCCGAATTCATACAAAGTTACATTTGTCAATATGGACAAACTATAAACAACTTTATCACATTACATAGTATCAATACACTGCAAGCGGCGCATCAATCGCGAGGCTGAGTTTACACTCCACTCTCGGAAGGATATCCTTTACGTCGTGAGCCTGTTTATTACGACTGATAAATAAACCAAACCCCCTCTCCGGGAAGCAGAGAGGGGGTAAGGAGAGGATGAGTCAGATTGATTTATCTCAAAAGCGGCTCCGCCTCTGCCAGGAAGCCGACCATTTCATCGGCGACTTTTTGTGCCTGTTCTCCGTACTCTTGCAGCAGAGTTTCCTTCACCCACACATAGAACAGGTAGCGCAGACAGCGGCGGTCTTCCCTCTGTGAGAGTAAAAATTCAGCGTGTTCGCGGTTGATCCAGATCACGCCCTCCTGCGGATCGTACCAGCTGCGGTAGATAGATTTATCCTGCGAGGGGGCAGCAATTTTAATACCAGGCGCACGACTTGGTCGCGGAACATTATGAACAACGACATCTGCCAATCTAGTCTGGACCGGCACTGGTTCGACAGTCTTATGTTCTTTTCCATTATCTTTTACTTTGACACCCAACGGTTCCATTCCTAATTTTTCCAGCAAGCCTTTCTCACGATACCTGAGGAAGCGGTCGATCAATTTCCCAGCTCGCGAGAGTATGATATTGAACCGCCGCTCCTGGGACTCGGCACTGACCTCATCGATGAGCAGCTTGACCTTCGGTTCAAGTGCCCTGATGGTCTGGACAAAGCTTCCAAAAATCTGGTCCTGCACTACAGCAGTCTTATCCGCGGTCCGCTTGAGCCGGTCGTAGCGGATATATCCTTCAAGCCGCTGATCCGACCATGGCAGAATCTTGAACGCCTGCAAATCGGTCAGGGCACAGATACGCGTACCGCCGCGCCCGTATAAGCTGATACTGGCATCTGGCATTTCCCACGGTAGAACATAAAGCTCGACATACGCCGAACCAGCACGCTCTACTGAAAGATGAGTGGAAAGAACCCTTACACCTCGGAAACGCTGCGGGTGTATCTGTTCGAAAGTATGGTCATCTGATATCGCCATTGAATAAAGGTTAGACCGAAGGTCATTGGCAAACTGCTCTCCGAGGTATTCCTTTATACGCTCTTTGGACAGCTGCACCGCTATTTCCGGCAGAATACCTTCCAGATAAGCAACGGTACCACAGTCTTTGTGCTGATGGTCAGGACAATTTTTAACTATCTCGGCGTGACCGTTTTTAAGCCACTTCCGCTTAAGTACAAGACAACTGGAAGCTGTTCCTTCTTCAGCTGTCGAGGCAAGATGAAGCTCTTCAGCTATAAGTGCAAAAGCTAGCAAACCGATTCCCTGTTCACCCCTTAGAGCTGAATTTAGCTTCTCGGAGCTGCCTATCTGCTGCAGGACCTGGCGCATCTTTTGCTGCGCCATCCCGACACCATTATCCTGGATAGCAATACTTTTCAAGATGCGACCGGTCGAGCCGTTACTTCCGACTGTTTGATAAGTCAGCTTTATTAAAATTTCACCCTCTTCTATCGCCAATAGCTCGATCGCATCAGCCGCATTTTCAACGAACTGTTTCATGGCTTCCTGCGGACTCCTGCAGACGTGTGATAGAACTTCGAAAACTCCTGGACCGGTATGAAGTTTAATCTTAGCCATTTTCGCCTCCTGATAATCCCCTGTTCGTATTCAGAACAAGGATGGTTTATCTATCTCCTGCCTGGCTTTTGCGCAGGCTACATCCCAAGTAAAACCCTGGCGTCGGTATTTGATTATCAAGGATATAGCACGTACGGATGACTCCTCAAATTGCCTGACGTCTCTCTGTTTTAACTTCACCTTTTTCGGCTTTAAAATTCCTTTTTTCTCGAGGTAGTGAATTTCATCTACCGATGCCCCTGTCTTTCTTGCTAGTTCGGTGATACGTAACATTACATGAAAACTTTCCAGAAATATTCCGTGAAACTTTACATGACTATAACACGAGATGTTCAGTCTGTCAAGCGTATGAATTAAGGACGGTTAGTTTGCTCACGAGCTTCAGTTTAATCGTGACTTGTAAAAGCAACCCGGAATATGTCATTTGGTAATGTATTTCGATTATTGACGGTCGTTTCAAAAACCAACGGTTTTTTAACTAATAACGAGAGAAAATCCTGCAATAATTGCTTTCGTATTACAACCAGACAATTTTTAAACTGCCTCTTGTTGATCTGCTGTGGTACCTGTGAGAATCCTTGCCCATTAAGTTCCAGGATGCCAAGCTCATCTATCAGAACGACGTCCGAATCTGATCCCTTGTCGATTGCCTGTATCCCAAAATCGATGGCTTCAGGATTGAAATAGTATTTGGCGGTATGAGGTCCAGTATAAATCTGTTGCGTACTAGCGAATTCTCTAGTTTCACCTGTTTGAACATCCTCGATAATAATGTCACCGTCCGTTCTTTTATAAGTGACAACTCCGGCGCACTGATATCTACGACTTCTGGATAAATCGATAAATTTTTGACAAACGGCGGTTTTTCCGACACCGATGTCACCGGTAATAATGATAATCATTACTAGGCTATACCAACCATTATTAATCGAGTGATTTAAGAAGCGATTCGTAATCGTCGAGAGTATCTATATCGAGTAAAATACCCCTATCATTTACCTCCAACTCAACCGCAAGATTGGAATAGGAATTGAGAACATCCCGCAAGTTTCCATCTTTACTCCACTGCATAATAACCGGCACTAGATTCCCGGGGATAAGCGGCGGATGTCCACGTGTATCGCCAAAGACCGGATATATAATTTTGCCTGGATTATTATTATGCTCATTGATCAGAGATTTAATGGTTTCCGATTTAACGAGCGGTATATCTACTGGCATCACAAAAAAAGCTTCAATCGCAGGTTGAAGCGCTCTTACTCCTGCCTGCACCGACGTAAACATACCAATTTCATATTTCGGGTTTTCAACAACTGTGACTTCCAGGTTTTTCAATGCCTGTACTATATCCTGACTGTGGTACCCGGTCACGATAAAGACCTTTACACCGTTTTCGTGAAAAACCGAAACCAATCGTTCTATAACTGTCTCCCGCTCGATAAGTAAAAGCGCTTTTAGCTGTCCCATGCGGCTCGACATTCCCGCTGCCAGGATGAGCACAGCGATATTCATGCTTCCAACCCTGACCGCACCTTGATTAACTCCGCTACGATGCTAACGGCAATCTCTTCAGGCGTCTCGCTGCCGATGTCGATCCCAATCGGAGAGTGTACCCGCTCTAGCTGCTGTCGTGTTGCGCCTTTTGCTAACAATGTCTGGAAGACAGACTCCCGCTTTTGGCGACTACTTATCATTCCGATATAACATGCTGTAGTTTTCAAAGCTTGTTCGAGCGCAACCCGGTCATAAGTGTGCCCGCGCGTCATGATCACAATGTAAGCCTCATCATCCAAATCGAATCCACTAAACACTTGCTTATATTCTTTTATTATTTTTATACATTCTGCATCCGGAAAACGCTCTTTGTTGGCGAATTCACTTCTATCGTCTACCACTATTACCTGGAATCCGACCATTGCTGCGATTTGAGCCGTTGGCACAGCGACATGACCGGCGCCAATCAAATACAGGGTTTGTAATCTTTTGATCGGATCGACTACAAACCGACTATTATCAAGCGAGATAATAGTCGTACTTGAAATATTACAGACTTCATTTCTAAGAGTTTCAAACTGTTTTTTAGATAGCTTGATATCGCCAGAAAACATACCATCGTGCATAAGCAACGAACGTTCGGCTGTGCGAAGCGAGCTATTTTCTCCCTCAATTTGAACAAGGTAATAGAAGCCCTTACCTTTATCTAAAGACTCTTGCCAATCTCTAAACAATTGTGTATTGCTTGTACCGGCATCTATATAGTCCAGAAGAACAAGAGCTTTTCCGCCGCACACCATGCCGTTGGTTGATTTCTCATTTAGCTCGAATTCAAGGAATTCCGACTTTCCTGTTTTCAAGACCTGCTTTGCCCGTTGGATGGTTTTTGCCTCGAAAATACTGCCGCCAATTGTTCCATAAGCATCGCCATCAGCATCGACCACCATTTTCGTTCCTGCATGCCGCGGTGACGATCCCTGTATATCCACAATGGTTATCAATACTACCGGTTTACTGTTATTAAGTTGATCAAGTATTATTCCGGGGATTGATATATTTTTGATCATTTTATTTTTTCGTTAGGATATTTACCAGGGCAAGTAGTAATTCCTTCACGACGCTCCAACCCTTAATCCCTTCTCGTGGGGAAAAGAAATTTTACTTAAGGGGGTTACACCCTCCTTATCATCCTTGTTTTAGCAAAGATTTCTTAACCCCCGCTCACTATCGCGAATATCTGGAGTTCGTCTCCAGGTTTGAGAACTTTATTCAAACCCTCTTTATTAAAAGTGACCGTTTCAACATTGTTGACAGTTACCAGGACTTTAATAAGACTATCCTCGTCATACAACCACTGTTTTGATTCCGGATATTTTTTCATCAAGTCGTCAAGGCACTCCCCGACTGTTATACCGTTTACTTCTACAGTTTCGGGAAGGTCGGCATTTTCCTGCAAAAGCGGTCCTATCTTGATCTTAATACTCATTCGGAAATCACGTACGGAAAGATATATTATTTCTTGACTTGCTGTATACCCTTAAGTATAGCTTCAGGGGTCATGGGTAATGATTTAAAGCGTACACCCGTAGCGTTGTGAATAGCGTTGGCTAAAGCTGCGAGCGTTCCTACTATCGGCGGCTCCCCCACGTGCCTGAGTCCATAAATACCTGTCGTCGAATTCACTTCAACCAGTATCGTATCAATCATCGGGATATCAGCGGCAGTAGGTAAACGGTAATCAAGGAAAGAAGTGTTCTGCACCTTTCCTTGATCGAACACATAACCTTCCATGAGCGCCCAGCCTATGCCTTGCGCAACAGCTCCCTGCATTTGTCCTTCAACCGATAAAGGATTGATTGCCAGACCGATGTCCTGAGCGACTACGTAAGACAGTATTTTGACTTTGCCCGTTTCCTTATCTACTTCGACATCGACGGCGTGAACTGCGATGGACGGAGCAGGCGGCAAACCCGCGATCGAACCTCTACCGACAACTGGTCCCTCCCCACGGAACCCCAGGCTGGATCTTGCGAGAGCTGCCAGCGGAATCGATTTCTGAGGGTCGCCTTTTGCCACAGCATGCCCGCCGGCAAATTCAATAACTGATATATCGACGCCTAACCTCGGCGCTGCGAGCCGCTTGAGCTGCTCCTTTGCATCCTGGCACGCTCGATAAACGGCATGACTCAACGAATAGATGGTCTGGCTACCTACGGAAGGCGAAGCCCACGGGGCGGTATCTGTATCTCCCACCACAACCGATACGGATTCCATCGGTAAGCCGAACTCCTCGGCGACTATCTGGGCCACACTCGTACGGCTGCCGGATACGTCCGTAACCCCTATGACAAGCGTCACAGTGCCGTCGATATTGACATTGACATATGCTCCCCAGCTGCCCGCCGCTCCGTGCCAAAAACCACTCGCAATTCCCCGCCCGCGGTTAGCTCCTTTAATGGACCTTTTAGTTTTCAGATAATCAGCCATTTTTTCAAGAGTCTCTTTATAGCCAACCTTTGGTAATATCTCACCACTTGGAGCAGTATCGCCTTCAACGGCGGTGTTCAAGAGGCGGAATTGAATGGGATCCATACCCAGTTCTTTTGCTGCGAGGTCCATCTGAGATTCGATGGCGAAATGGGACTGAGGAGTTGAAGGTGCACGGTAATAAGTAACCGGTATTTTATTGGTGAGGACATCATAAGCTTCGATATTAATATTGGGGATTTTATACTGTGCGAAAGTGTTTCCCCTGACGAACATAGTATGTGACATTTCGGGGAAGCCTCCGGCGTCATAAATAAATCGAGCAGATACGGCGGTAATTTTTCCCTGCCTGGTTACTCCCATTTTAATCGTGTTTACCGAACCCGGAGCAGGTCGTGCGTCTTTCAAAACTTCTTCCCGCGACATCTCCATCCTGACCGGCTGCCTGGTTTTAATTGCCAGTAACGCGCAAAGCGGCGCCAGTGGCAGAAAACTCTTACCGCCAAATGCTCCGCCGATTTCGACGGGCACCATGTTAACGTGGGTCGCGGGTAACCCGAGGAACTCGGCAATCATGCCACGCGCGCTAAAAACACCCTGAGTCTGCGTCCAGACCGTGACCTTGCTGCCGTCAACATTGGCTTTTGCCACCGCGGCAAATGGTTCAAGATATCCATGATGAACAGGCTGCGTTTGAAAAGTATTTTCGAGGACGAAATCTGCTTCCTTAAATCCGGCATCGAGGTCGCCGCGTCCGACACTCATGTGATACGCAATGTTGCTTGGTCTGGCATTTACATCCGTCGGTGGTCTGGAAATAAAATTGGTGTATAAATTCGGATAAATCGGCGGAGTGTCCGGTTTCATAGATTCCAGCACATCAAGAACAGGCGGCAGCTCTTCATATTCGACTTTTATCAGACCAACCGCTTTTTCAGCGATATCTTTACTTATAGCAGCGACGACAGCTACAGGCTGCGATTCATAAGTCACTTTATCCTGCGCCAGATGCGGCATCTCAACCAGTAACAAAGGGCTGCGGTTTTTGTAACCAGGGATATCGTCGGCGGTGATGACCGCTTTGACACCGTCAAGAGCTAAAGCTTTCGAAATATCGATGCGTTTAATCAGTGCATGGGCATACGGGCTTCTGGCTATCTTCGCATGAAGCATACCCGGCAAGGAAATATCGCCGCTGTAGATTGCCGACCCTGTCACTTTGCTCAAGGCATCAATCCGTGGAACCCTTTTACCGACAACTGAATATTTTGCCATGGTCAGCCTCTTTGAGATCGAGACACACTCATAATAGCGCGCACAATTTTATCGTAACCAGTGCAGCGGCACAGGTTGCCCGAAATTCCCTGCCTGATTTCTGATTCAGTCGGATGAGGATTGGAATCGAGGAAAGCCTTAGCTGCGAGAATAATACCCGGCGTACAAAAACCACACTGTACTGCACCCGCGTCCATGAAAGCTTGCTGCAGCGGATGGAGTATACCGTCTTGAGCCAGTCCCTCGATAGTGACAATGTCTTTACCTTCAACCTCCGCCGCGATCACCAGGCATGAATTGACAGCTTTGTGATCGATCAGGACAGTACAGGACCCACAGCTCCCGGTGCTGCATCCTTCCTTGGTGCCGGTGAGTCCCAGTTCGTACCTCAGAACGTCCAGGAGAGTAGTCGCTGGACCCGAAGCTATGTCATATTCTTTGCTGTTGACTCTAATTCTCATTTCTAATTAGCTCACCCCTGGATATCGATGCCAAGCATTTCGCAGTCCTTTCTCAATGCTCTCTTCGTCAGGACTTTTACAATTTCGCGACGGTATTCTGCAGACGCACGCACATCAGAGATTGGCTTGGTTTCATCAACTGTTGTTTGTGCGGCTTGTTCGATAGTTTTTTCAGTAATAGGTCTATCTACCAGTAATGCCTCTGCGGAGTGCGCCCGCAATGGTGTTGATGCGACTGCGCTCATCGCAATCCTGACTTCTTTGGGAACTTTTAGCTCAGGAAATAACTCAATATATGCCGCAACCCCAGCCACCGAGATATCCATCTCCTCCCTTGTAGTATGTCTTAAATAACATCCGGCAGACTGTTTGGGTGGATTCGGAATCTCTATCTCTATAAGAAGTTCATCGTGTTCCAGGCGAGTAATTCCAGGTCCAACAAAAAAGTCGTCGAGGTTAACGATGCGTGTTTTCTTTCCCGAGGCGATAATAACCTTCGCGCCGAGGCACAGTAACGCAGGGGCTGAGTCGGCTGAAGGAGCAGCATTACAAATGTTCCCACCTAAAGAACCTCGATTCCTGATTTGCATTGATCCGATCACAGAGCAAGCCTGATACAGCATGCTGTATTTCTCACTAACAATTGGGAAAGAAAGTATTTTGCTTAAAGGTACTGCAGCACCAATACACAGCCCGAGGGCTTCAGTGTATTCTAACCTGTTCAGTTCGCCGATACCCTTCACATCAACCACCAGTGAAGGAGATTTCTGCTTCTGTTTAATTTGTAAAATAAGGTCTGTACCGCCGGCCAAAATCCTGGCTCCTGCTCCTTTTTCAGCCATGATTTTCAATGTTTCCTGCAACGAGCCAGGCTTACAGTAACTAAATTGTCCGATTGAACTGACAGACGTCATGGGACTCCATTAATTATAATTTCTAATGAGCAGAATAGTTCATAGATATGTCACGATATATCGTGTTAAAATATTAACCTACACATAAAAGAGTGTCAAGGACAGAAGATATGTTTTGATCCAAACCAAATTTGTATAATTATGTTATAGTTATGGAAGTACCCAATATCAAGAATATTAAAACCGATAAAATTATTTACCTCATCGTAAAACCATCTCATTTTAGGTGTATACTAATAAAAAACTAATCAATAATAATTATGTCTTGCCACTCTTCTCTAACAGATTCATAGTAATATATGAATTATATCTAGGATATTATTTAGGTTTTTATTTAATTAATTCATACCCGTACGAATCATTATGTTGATATTTGTCCACACTCTGTCAAACTATTTTTTTCGTTACATAATTTTTACTTTAAATCTGGTTGAATAATAGGATAAAATATTCGTTAGCGAAATGGGAATAATTAAGGAGAGCAAATAAAATGAATAAATCAACGAAAACCGATATTCGCCACAGGTTATGGGAACTATTGCATCGAACCAACGCTCTCCTGGTCAAGTACGCTGATGTTAAATTACTCAAGGAAAACGGCATTTCATATCAGCAGTTCCTGGTACTCCTCATGATGGACCGCATCGGCACAGCTGCTACTGGATCACAGATTGCAGATATGCTTGATAGGAACCCCAACACCCTCAGCATGATTATTGACCGAATGATGGACGGCGGACTGGTAAGAAGAGCGCGCGATATGGAAGACCGCCGCTGCGTCCGAATCGTGATGACTCCAAAGGGAAAAAGCAAGCTTAAGAAGACGATCGAATCAGGTTGGTCAATTATTGAACAACTTGCCGAATCTTTTACCGAAGATGAGCTGCAGACATTCGCTTCTCTGACTGAAAAATTGATGGCTCAGACCTTTAAAGTGTTGGTGCCCCCGAAGGTAGTGAAACGCGCAGCGAGTTCTTATACAAACACATCCGCAAATAAATAGAATAAAGAAGCGAAATCAACCTACCGGTTGAAGAGTACAGTAACGATGTCACCGTCATGGACTTCGTATTCACGCCCTTCGACGCGCTGCTTTCCCGCTTTAGCCACTGCCGCTTCACTTCCCAGCGCTAGAAGGTCATCACAGTGCATCACGTCCATTCTGATGAAACCTCTTTCCATGTCAGTATGGATTTTCCCCGCCGCGACCGGAGCTTTATCACCTCGCTGGCATGTCCATGCTCGCACCTCATCTTCGCCGGTTGTAAAGAAGCTGACCAATCCTAGAGTCCTGTAAGCCGCATGCAGCAGCCTTTCCATAGATGACTCTTCCAAGCCCAGGTCTCTTAAAAAATCAATCCGATCTTCGGGAGGCAACTGGCTGATATCGGCTTCATCTTTACCGCACACCACCACAACTTCAGCGCCTTCAGCTTTAGCATATTGTATGAGAGTATCAAGGTAAGGATTATGGCCATCATTCATTGTCTTGACATTGGCAACATAAACGACTGGTTTTAAAGATACGAGGTTGCATTCACGCACACTGGCAAGTTCCTGTGAATTTAGGTTTTGTTTCCTTGCGGGGATACCCTGCTGAATTCCCGCATATACTTTCTCGCAGTGAGCTGATTCTCTGATCGCATCTTTATCGCCGGCGCGGACTTTTTTCGCGAGCCGCGTGATTTTTTTCTCAAGTGTAAGACTATCGGCGGCCATCAATTCTAAGTCGACAATTTCAATATCACGGACCGGGTTTATAGTATCATATTCAAAAGGTACGCGGTCATCTTCAAAACAGCGTACAACGTGAAGCAGCGCATCGACGTCCTTTATGTGCCCTATGAGTTTAATGCCGCGTCCGTTACCCTCAGGCGAGGCTTTTAAACCGGGGATATCGACAACCTCCAGGGTAGCAGCGGTAACTTTACGCGGATTGTACATTTTTACCAGTTTGTTCATGCGCTGGTCGGGCACGTTCACTACAGCCTGGTTTTTCTCTGAACCGTTATAACTGGAAACGCCAGCGGCTGTAATCGCATTAAAAATTACCGTTTTGCCGGAAGATGGCAAGCCCACCAGTCCACAAATTAAACCCATCGTATTTCCTTCTTTATAAACGCGTGTGAAAAGCACACGCCAGTATCTTTAAAAAAAGCGCTTTTGCCTGAGAGTTGTTCTCGCCGGAAAAAGAAGCTATATGTAAAATTGTATAAAAATCTATATCACTATCATTAATATTATACAATTAATCGCTTTATTTACAAAGCTGGTTACACAGCAACTGATTAAAAAAGAGAGGGGGGGGTGACTTCTCACCCCCCTCTTATTGCACACCTTTGAGTGTATACTGTTATTTCTTGGCCGGTGGTTTCTGATTCTTGATAAGCCATTCCGGCATCTTCCACGGTGATTGTCCGGGACCAAGCCTGTTCTTGAAATCAGGATGGTCAACCTTGTATCCCATGCCGTATTTCGCAGCGGCTTCGAACCGCGCCCAATCAGCCTGCTGATACAGTACCATCTTCTGGGTTGCCAGTGAACCTTCAGCATGAATCGAGAGAACACCACTAAAGGTAGAACCTTCCTGGATGACTCTGTTTATAGCCTTGATTCTCTCCTCAGCTGGATATCTGGCATCGCCCTGCAGATATTTCTCAAGATAGCCCTTGGTCTCAGGATTTTCCCAATCTTTCATCGAAGGCATGGTCGCCGCAATACCACCGGTAATATCCTGGAGATATTTCATCGCTTCATGCCACTGCGATGCAAACCAGTACTTGGCGCAGTTGGTGTATACCGCATTCGGTCTTGCCTGACCGCTCTCGGGGTCGACTACCCCACTTAAAGCAGCCGCTTTCCCTAATGCTTCTGTTACCGTGGCATACATGGCAAACCAGCCGAGCATGTCTTGAATACGAGTGGCATGGGTTAAACCATTGTATTTCGCCATCAGCGATGCTAACCCTGCTAAAGAATCGAGTGACGATACTTTGTAGGTAGCAGCGGTGAGACGATGATAGCGCGCAAATGAGGTGGCTACTTCTCTCGAGAACTGCCATTCACCCGCCAGGAAGACTCTCTCCCATGGTACAAAGACCTCATCAAAGATAATCATGGGATGTCCGCCGCCAGCCGATCCACCAGTCGCCAAGAAGGTGACACCCTTGGCATTGCATGGGACCGCGCAAGCAACCGCATAGTCTTTGCCCGTCTCATTATGGTTGCGGGAAGGCAGCACCATCAGCTCTGTAGCAATAATCGAATCGCTGATGTGCAGCTTGCAGCCGGTGATAACTATGCCGTCCTTCTTCCGGTCGACTATCCTGACATAAAAGTCCTTGTGTGCCTGCCTGGGGTCTTCACCATGCAGCGCCCTGTTGCCCTTTGGATCGCTCACTGCAGCGCAGATGCTGGGGTCATTCTTCTTACACCACGCCCGGTATTTTGCCATGTTCTCCGAATAATGGGTGCCCATCGCGGCATCTACCTTGGATGCGCCAAAGGCAACGCCGTTCAAGCCGTCAATACCGGTCAAACGAGAACCGCCAGCCCCTAATTTCCCAAGCGTCTGAAGAATATCTCTCCGTCTCTGCAGGTCTTCGGGTGTTGTGGGTAACTTGAATGCAAATGAGACTTCTTCGCCATCCTCTTCCATCGTGAACAGCTTTCGGTGTTCGGGCAAACTAGCCACGTAAAATTCCGAGGCTGCTCTCTCAACAGAACGCGGCCACTTGGTTACCACATCTGTGATTCTTTGTCCGTCCTGGTAGACAATTCTACCATCTCTCAGGCTCTGTACATATTGCTCCGCTGTCCGAATCATGATTCCTCCTATTTCTTTATATTCTCAACCCGACATGAATTTTAATTTTTATTGTTCTAATGAGTGTTCTAATGAGATTGAAACAACGAATGCATCGCAATGATAACAAACACTGAATTAATTTTTCAAGTGTCGTGAGATGATAACGAGAGTTCTACCAATTTCTTCACGTTGAGGGACCGCGCCGAGACCCTCTATTTTTTGGTAATCCCGATGTTTCAGCCGGCCTAAACGTCCTCCCTTGTTATTTTTATTGTTGTTCAAGAAGTATTGTATTTGAGTTAAATATTCTTTTTGCGGCAGTTCCGATACGGTCATTTATAAACGCAGAACGATTCCAATTATATCACCAGGGGAAATTATTTGTCTTGGTTGTATTTTGTTAACCTTTCAATACCACTTTGTATTTATTTTAGGATCAGTAAAAGATAACTATTATTGATTAGCTACCAAACGTTCAGTAGGCAAAATACCCAACGCCTAGAATAGCGTAAATCGAGCATCTTGTCAAATTTTATAAAGATTCAAATGTACCTTACTTAGAATTCTTGTTTTGAGGCACTCCAAGTGTAGATTTTACAGCCCAATTAGAATCCGGACTTGTTCATGTTAGGACTTGACAGTCTTATGCAGACTGGTCAAAATGCCAGTAAACACCTTCGATATTATTTTTCGTCGGAAGTTGAGACAATGAGTTTCAAAGAGAGTTTTGCAGCTCTTCATAAAGTGAGGATCAGAGTCCATTATACGTGGATTGCTATATTCATTTTTATGACAGCGGCCGTCATAACGCAATTTTCCACCAGTTATCCTTTTTTACAAAGGGTAACTCTCGGCATTGTTGCCAGCATTATTTTTCTTCTTACTCTTATCATCCGTACCTTCATAATTGTTTGGCTTGCTATACGGCGGGGTGCAATTGCAAAGAGTGAAACTATTTTTGCGATCGGCGGAGTGCTTGAGATGGAACAAACCACCACTTTTCCCACCTTAGAATTATTACTTGCCGTTTCAGGCATCCTTATCAATCTGTTTTTGGCTGGAATATTTTTTACTGCCTACCAGGTGCTGGCTCAAACCGGTAGCATCATGGTCTATGTTTTCATCCAATGGCTTGCATTCATTTACTTTATGCAATCTATTTTCAACATATTACCCGGTCTTCCTCTGGACGGAGGTAGAATCTTGAATTCGATTCTCTGGAAGATGACCG
>Ga0315281_10002339_pt1 | contig 28149 bp, 19 predicted proteins | sample YL17G07_0_MG_FD_204540 | JGI IMG/M metagenome (GOLD analysis project Ga0315281, IMG submission 204540) | Sediment microbial communities from Yellowstone Lake, YNP, Wyoming, USA - YL17G07_0 | ecosystem: Environmental > Aquatic > Freshwater > Lake > Sediment | place: USA: Wyoming | collected...
TTTGCTCCACGCTTCTTTCAGACCCCATCTCACGATGACGCCCTTGCGCTTCGCTAACCCTTCGCCTCCATCAGGCTGGGTAGAGGACTTGCACCTCCAAGCTGTCGAACATGCTCGGCACACAAAAAGCCCATCATCGATTGATGATGGGCTCAAAAAATATTCCCGGCGACGACCTACTTTCCCATGACCTCGCGATCATAGTATCATCGGCCCTGGAGAGCTTAACTTCCGTGTTCGGGATGGGAACGGGTGTGACCCCTCCGGTATAGCCACCGAGAAACCTGAATTGCAGCAACAACGCATAGAGCATGGCGCATAGGGTTAAACCGCTTTGCTCATTGCTCTCTGCGATTTACATCGACACTGAATATGCAAGAATTACTTCGAAAAGCCGAATCTGTCAGAAGCAAAAAATTAGTGATTAAGCCTCACGACCTATTAGTACTGGTTAGCTTAGGATGTTGCCACCCTTACACGCCCAGCCTATCAACCCGGTGGTCTACCGGGGGTCTTTAGGGGCCTTACGGCCCGGGAGATCTAGTCTTGAGGTGGGTTTCCCACTTAGATGCTTTCAGCGGTTATCCCGACCGAACATAGCTACCCAGCGCTGCCCCTGGCGGGACAACTGGCACACTAGAGGTTCGTCCATCCCGGTCCTCTCGTACTAGGGACAGATCCTCTCAAATCTCCTGCGCCCACAACAGATAGGGACCAAACTGTCTCACGACGTTTTGAACCCAGCTCTCGTACCGCTTTAATTGGCGAACAGCCAAACCCTTGGGACCTACTTCAGCCCCAGGATGCGATGAGCCGACATCGAGGTGCCAAACCGCGTCGTCGATGTGAACTCTTGGACGCGATAAGCCTGTTATCCCCGGAGTACCTTTTGTCCGATGAGCGATGGCCCTCCCACGAGGAACCACCGGATCACTAAGCCCTACTTTCGTACCTGCTCGACCTGTCAGTCTCGCAGTCAAGCTCCCTTATGCCTTTACACTCAATGGCTGATTTCCGACCAGCCTGAGGGAACCTTTGGGCGCCTCCGTTACGCTTTGGGAGGCGACCGCCCCAGTCAAACTACCCACCAGGCAATGTCCCCGACCCAGATAATGGGCCCAGGTTAGAATTTCAGAAATATAAGGGTGGTATTTCAACGGCGACTCCACGAGAGCTAGCGCCCCCGTCTCAAAGTCTCCCACCTATCCTACACATACGGTTCCAAAATTCATTGCCAAGCTATAGTAAAGGTTCACAGGGTCTTTCCGTCTAGTTGCGGGTAATCGGCATCTTCACCGATAATACAAGTTCGCTGAGTCTCTGGCCGAGACAGTGCTCCAGTCGTTATGCCATTCGTGCAGGTCGGAACTTACCCGACAAGGAATTTCGCTACCTTAGGACCGTTATAGTTACGGCCGCCGTTTACCGGGGCTTCGATTCAGAGCTTTGCCTTGCGGCTGACCCCTCCTGTTAACCTTCCGGCACCGGGCAGGCATCAGTGCCTATACATCGCCTTGCGGCTTAGCAGACACCTGTGTTTTTGATAAACAGTCGCCAGAGCCATTTCACTGCGGCCTCCTCGGGCTTTAACACCCTAATGAGGCGCCCCTTCTCCCGAAGTTACGGGGCTAATTTGCCTAGTTCCTTAGCCAGAGTTCTCTCAAGCGCCTTAGAGTTTTCCTCCTACCTACCTGTGTCGGATTGCGGTACGGATACTATGGTGACTCACTAGAGGTTTTTCTTGGCAGTGTAGGATCAATCAGTTGGCTTGCCCGAAGGCTCGCTTCCCCGCTTTCCTCAGAGTAATGACCTCACGGATTTGCCTGTGAGATCCCCCTCGAATTGCGGCCGGGCATTTCCAGTCGCCCGTAGATCTACCTTACTGCGTCCCCCCATCGTTGATAACGCTACCACAGTAGTGCAGGAATATTAACCTGCTGTCCATCATCTATTCCTTTCGGCCTCGACTTAGGATCCGACTCACCCTGGGATGATTAACATTGCCCAGGAAACCTTAGGTTTTCGGCGAACGGATTTTTCATCCGTTTTATCGCTACTTATGCCGGCAGAATCTCTTCTGTTTCGTCCAGCTGTCCTTACGGTCAACCTTCAACCTATGACAGAATGCTCCCCTACCACTCCACCTTGCGGTGAAATCCGCAGCTTCGGTAATATGCTTAAGCCCCGTTATATTTTCGGCGCAGGCCCGCTTGACCAGTGAGCTATTACGCTTTCTTTAAAGGATTGCTGCTTCTAAGCAAACCTCCTGGCTGTCAATGCGCTCCCACAACCTTTCCCACTTAGCATATATTTAGGGACCTTAGCTGGCGGTCTGGGCTCTTTCCCTCTTGACCACGAATCTTAGCACCCGTAGTCTGACTCCTGCGGTAAGACTTGACGGCATTCGGAGTTTGATTGGGTTTGGTAACCGGGTAAGGCCCCTAGTCCATTCAGTGCTCTACCTCCGTCAGTTAATTCGCAGGGCTAGTCCTCAAGCTATTTCGGGGAGAACCAGCTATCACGGAATTTGATTAGCCTTTCACCCCTACCCACAACTCATCCGAGATTTTTGCAACAATCACCAGTTCGGGCCTCCACGGAGGATTAACTCCGCTTCACCCTGGCCATGGGTAGATCATTCCGCTTCGGGTCTATTAAATGTGACTCAATCGCCCTATTCAGACTCGCTTTCGCTACGGCTCCTCTCGTTTATCGAGATTAACCTTGCCACACCTAATAACTCGCCGGCTCATTATGCAAAAGGCACGCAATCAGGCTTTGACCTTGCGGTCCATAGCCCTCTTACTGCTTGTAAGCGTACGGTTTCAGGTTCTTTTCACTCCCCTCCCGGGGTTCTTTTCACCTTTCCCTCACGGTACTGGTTCACTATCGGTCGCCAAGTAGTATTTAGCCTTGGGAAGTGGTCTTCCCGGATTCCCACAGGGTTTCTCGTGTCCCGTGGTACTTAGGAGTTTTGCCCAGAGAGCCTCTTGTCATTTCGTTTACCGGGCTATCACCGTCTATGGCCGATCGTTCCAGATCGTTCAACTACAACAGAGGTTTGTAACTCTCCGAGAGGTTTGCGGCCCCCTCCGGCAAATTCCTGCAACCCCAGATCCATAACGTCCGCATACTATCACATGGACCCGGTTTGGGCTGTTCCCCGTTCGCTCGCCACTACTAGGGGAATCGATGTCTCTTTCTCTTCCTTCAGGTACTGAGATGTTTCACTTCCCTGAGTTCGCTTCTGCATCCTATGTATTCAGATGCAGATTTCCAGACTTCATCTGGAAGGGTTGCCCCATTCGGAAATCTCCGGATCACAGCCTGTTAGCGGCTCCCCGAAGCTTATCGCAGCTTGCCACGTCCTTCATAGCCTCTTGGCGCCAAGGCATCCACCATACGCCTTCTGTAGCTTAACCACCAAAATCTGCTTCTGGCAGATTCGGCGTTTCTTGATTTTTCGCCTCAGCTTTTCTTGTATTCTTGCATATTCAGTTGTCAAAGAACAATCCCGGGCAATGCCCGGGAATTCAAAACTCACAATTCAAAATTCAACATCATTGAACCTTGAACTCTGAACATTGAACTTTTGAACTTATATTAATTGGTGGAGCTGAGCGGGATCGAACCGCTGACCCCCTGCTTGCAAAGCAGGTGCTCTCCCAGCTGAGCTACAGCCCCATTAAACTGTTTAAGCCGTTTAAACCGTTTAAACTGTTTTTCATACTGGTGGGCCTAGGTAGAGTCGAACTACCGACCTCACCCTTATCAGGGGTGCGCTCTAACCAACTGAGCTATAGGCCCGTTTCGTTCAGGCTCAGGACTCTTTTCCCGAGGGTAAAGCTCCGAGCCCATGCCTATAGCCATGAGCAACGCTCATGGTCCTTCAAAACTAAATAGGTGATGGCGGAACGACCTGGATGAGGGGTTACCAAGGTAACCCCTGATTCATCCTTAGAAAGGAGGTGATCCAGCCGCAGGTTCTCCTACGGCTACCTTGTTACGACTTCACCCCAATCACCGATCATACCGTGGGCGCCTGCCCCCCTTGCGGGTTGACGCAGCGACTTAAGGTACAATAGGCTTTCGTGGTGTGACGGGCGGTGTGTACAAGGCCCGGGAACGTATTCACCGCGGCGTTCTGATCCGCGATTACTAGCGATTCCGACTTCACGGAGTCGAGTTGCAGACTCCGATCCGGACTGAGACCGGTTTTTTGGGATTGGCTCCCCCTCGCGGGATTGCAACCCTTTGTACCGGCCATTGTTGCACGTGTGTAGCCCTAGGCATAAAGGCCATGAGGACTTGACGTCATCCCCACCTTCCTCCCCGTTATCCGGGGCAGTTCCCTCTGAGTGCCCGGCATTACCCGATGGCAACTGAGGATGAGGGTTGCGCTCGTTGCGGGACTTAACCCAACATCTCACGACACGAGCTGACGACAGCCATGCAGCACCTGTCTCCTGGCTCCCTTGCGGGCACTCCCCTCTTTCAAGGGGATTCCAGGGATGTCAAGCCTAGGTAAGGTTCTTCGCGTTGCGTCGAATTAAACCACATGCACCACCGCTTGTGCGGGCCCCCGTCAATTCCTTTGAGTTTCAACCTTGCGGCCGTACTCCCCAGGCGGGGCACTTAATGCGTTAGCTGCGGCACGGAAGGGGTCGATACCTCCCACACCTAGTGCCCATCGTTTAGGGCGTGGACTACCAGGGTATCTAATCCTGTTTGCTACCCACGCTTTCGAACATGAGTGTCAGTTACATGCCAGGAAGCCGCCTTCGCCACCGGTGTTCCTCCGAATATCTACGAATTTCACCTCTACACTCGGAATTCCGCTTCCCCCTCATGCACTCAAGAAAGGCAGTATCAAAGGCAGTGCCACAGTTAAGCTGTGGTCTTTCACCCCTGACTTACCAAACCACCTGCGTTCGCTTTACGCCCAATAAATCCGAACAACGCTCGCCACCTCTGTCTTACCGCGGCTGCTGGCACAGAGTTAGCCGTGGCTTCTTCTCCCGGTACCGTCGATCCTCCTGATTATTTACCAAGAGGAGATTCGTTCCGGTCGAAAGGGGTTTACAATCCGAAAACCTTCATCCCCCACGCGGCGTTGCTGCGTCAGGCTTTCGCCCATTGCGCAATATTCCCCACTGCTGCCTCCCGTAGGAGTCTGGACCGTGTCTCAGTTCCAGTGTGGCTGATCGTCCTCTCAGACCAGCTACCCATCATAGCCTTGGTAGGCCGTTACCCTACCAACTAGCTAATGGGCCGCGGGCTCATCCTCAAGTGATAGCTTATAAATAGAGGCCATCTTTTACCTCAGGGACTTTGGTCCCCGTGGTCTTATTCGGTATTAGCCCCGCTTTCGCGGGGTTATCCCAAACTCAAGGGCAGATTACCCACGTGTTACTCACCCGTGCGCCACTTTACAATACGTATTGCTACGTACTTCTCGTTCGACTTGCATGTGTTAAGCACGCCGCCAGCGTTCGTTCTGAGCCAGGATCAAACTCTCCAAAAAAATCTGATCCTTAAATGCAATGTTACTCAAGGTAACTTGACTAATTTGTTTCTCAAAAACCCGCCGAATTAAAACAGATCCTTTGAAGATCCGCTTAAATCTTTCACCTATTTAGTTTTCAAAGACCATTGTTCTGCACGCTTCGCAGAATTGAAGAATTGTAATAATAACCAAATGAACTTACATTGTCAAGAAATTTATTTAACTTTTTAGAAAATTATTTAATACTTAATGCTCGTTGGGTATTAACGGAACTTCGAGGTTTTGCCCGAGGTTTTCCGACGAACGAGGGCGCAATTTAACAGAAGTAGGCCCTGGTGTCAAGACTTTTTTCTCGGAAGGTGAAATTAATTTTCAGATCGTCGAACAACCTCACGAATCGCCGCATTCTCACCAATTCACCGCTTCACTATCCTCGCACGCAACGGACATAGTGAGTGCTCGTCTTATTGCTGCTGCCCATGCGGCCGTAGCTGAAGTCCACGAACCACGCGTAGGATGGAGTACCCGGCGCGCAACTCGCGGACGACCAATAGCCCGCCGACACTGTTGTCGGGAAATATGCGGTATTGATCGCGGGATTGTACGTTGTCACATCCACTATCGATTTCAGCTCCTCGATATTCGGCAGCCGCCAGTCGGTAAAGCCGCCCAGCGACAGTCCCTCGCAGTAGGCAATCGCGTTGTCCCAGGTGACTGCCACGGCTGCTCCCGTAACGCAGCCCGCGCCGCTTAGGCCGTCCGAGCACTGCTGCCACATAAGGCCCATTACTGTTCCGGCCCGCGTTCCGGTCCCGACAACGAAGTTGCCCGCATTCGCAATGCCGCAATACAGCCCCAGCACACCCGTCAATACCAGTGAAATTAAAATCCTGTTCATAATTACGGTCCTCCTTTGAATTTAAATTGCTCTGGCAGGTCGGACTGGGCATCGCGAAGTCCGACGATTCATTTTGGGAATTGTCGGACACGGATGCGGTGTCCGACCTACCTCTGTCGAGGTTGTTGACGTGTTTCATCCCCATTCAGCCGGATTGCAACCCTCAAATACCCAAATAACCCAATAACCAAATCACTAATTCACTGATTCACCAATTCACTGTCCTCGCACGCATCGGACAGAGTAGGTGGTCGCCTTATTGTTGACGAAGCTGCCCGTGTTGCCGTAGCCGAAGCCCACACCCCACGCGCTGGTAGTATACGACGCGTAACTCGTGGACGACCAATAGCCCGATGACACTGTTGCCGGGAAATAGGTGGTATTGATCGCAGGATTGGACGTTGTCATATCCGCTATCGATTTCAGCTCCTTGATATTCGGCAGCCGCCAGTCGGTAAAGCCGCCGAGCGACAGCCCTTCGCAGTAGGCAATCGCACTGTCCCAGGTGACGATTGCTGCCGTTCCCGTGGCGCAGGTCGCGCCGGAGAGACCATCCGAGCACTGCTGCCACATAAGGTTCGTTGTCAGGTCCGTTACTGTTCCGGCCTGCGTTCCGGTCCCGGCAACGAAGCTGGCCGCATTCGCAATGCCGCAATAAAGCCCCAGCGCACCCGTCAATACGATTGCAATCATAATTCTTTTCATAATAAGCTCCTCCTTTGAATTTACATTGCCCTGGTAGGTCGGACTGAGCATCGCGAAGTCCGACGCCCGGAAGTTGTCGGCCACAAACAACGTGTCCGACCTACCTGGATCATTCATTTCCAACATTCGCATCAAATTTCTGCGCTTCCTTAGCGCCCCAGTCACGGTGAAAAAGCCCCTCGCTAACATATCGACGAAAGCTGGAATACTTCCATTCGCATGGCGCCTGCGCCAAACCGTGCTTTACCGGGTTGTAATGAATATATTCGACATGACGCGTAAAATCGGCATCGTCCCGTATCTGGTGCTCCCAAAATCTGTTCTGCCAGGCGGACTGTCCCGGATTCACCTTTTCCCGTGCGGCAAGTTTCCATTGCCGGGTGAACGCGCTCTTTATCAGCATCCACCGTGTTGAAAAATCCGCGTCGCTTTTCGGCAGGGTCCATATACAATGCAGATGATCGGGCAACAACACGATTGCATCGACTGTGAAAGGATGCCGCGCCTGAGTGGATTCAATTGCGTCTCTCAAAAATCGAGGATTGTCGCCGACGCAAAGGATTTTCTTGCGCCCCTGTGTTACGACCGTGAAGAAGTAAGGAATTGTCGGACACGGATGCGGTGTCCGACCTACCTCTGCCCGTGATGCAATCGAAAACCCGAATAACCCAATTCACCAATTCACTGATTCACTGTCCTCGCACGCAACGGACATGGTAAGTGAGCGTCTTACTGAAGTTGTACGTGTAGCCGACTTCGAAGTTCACGATCCACGCGCTGGTTGTACTCGGCGCGTAACTCGTGGACGACCAATAGTCCCATAACATCGTATTCGGGAAATATGCTGTGTTTATTGCAGGGCTATATATCCCGAAATCAACGATAGTCAGCAGCTCAAAGTCCGTGGGCAGACGCCAGCCCGTGCCGGCAAGGTTAAGACTACCGCAAGTCGTGCCGGCCGTGGTCCAATCATACGTCGACGCAGTGCCGGTTGCGCAATCGAGCCCGCTTTGCCCCATGCTGCACTTCTGCCATGTGAGCCCGGTGACGTTGTCCAGGATCGTGCCGTCGCCGTTGTCCGTGTACGACATGGGGTTGATGGTGTAGTCCCCGTCGTCGCCGAAGGCCGTGCTGTACCATCTCGTCTGGCCCGTGTCAGGGACGGGCATGCCCGCCCGGACCGTTACCGTGTCGGGCAGACTGTTCGCTGTTCCATCGCTCACCACAAGGCTCAGTTCGTACTTGCCCGCCTTGTCCGGGGTGAACGTAGGTTGGGACACAACCGAGTTAGACAACGCGGCTATGCTCCCGACCGGCCTGATTGTAAAGGACCATACGTATGTCGGCAGACCGCCATCGGGGTCGCTGCTTCCGCTTCCGTCCAGCGTGACCATGAGCCCCGCTGCCGCCACCTTCTGGTCCTGGCCCGCATTCGCGATCGGCCAGTTGTTGCCGTTCGTTCCGTTTGCGCCGTTTGTACCGTCAATGCCGTTGCAACTGTAAGAGGGCGCCCCTGCTTCGCCGGGATCGAGCATGCCGTCTTTGTCCGTATCAAGGCCGGACGTGATCTTGTACCCTCCTGCCGGGCAGTTCGTACCCGAGGGCTCGCTCACGATGCTTGTCAGGAAATTGAGGCCGTCAGTGCCGTTCGTTCCATTGGTTCCATTCGTGCCGTTCGTGCCGTTCGTCCCGTTTGCGCCGTTGCAGATGTAATCGGACGATGATATTTCGGCAGCATCCAGCACGTTGTCCTTGTCCGCGTCCAGACCCACGTTCACTTTGCTGCCGCCATCAGGGCAGTTCGTTCCGGACGGTTCGCTCACGACCGAGACCAGGGTCGAAAGCCCGTCGCTGCCGCTTGTTCCATTCGTCCCGTCCGTTCCGTCCGCCCCGTTGCAAACATACTGTGTGCTGTCCACCTCCGCCGCGTCGAGCGCGCCGTTCCCGTTCTCATCGATCCCCGCATCAACAGAGATGCCGCCGTAGGCGCAGTTCGTTCCGTCCGGTTCGCTCACAACCGAGACCAGGGTCGAACGCCCGTCAATGCCGCTTGCTCCACTCGTCCCGTTCGTTCCGTCCGCGCCGCCTTCGCCGCAACCTGTCAGGACCACGGCGGCAAAAGCACACAAGGCCAATGCCGTGAAAATCCAAAACTGTTTCTTTACCATGATCGATTACCTCCTTATTATTCATCGGCTCAACGATTGAAAAATTGCCTTGTTATACACCTCTCTCATAGCATATATCCCGGGTATTTGCAATACCCTGGTCGGGCAATTTTCGGGGTATACTAAAGGGCGCCATTTTGGGGATGTGAGCAGTCGAATCAGGCGAGCAAATCTTTGATCTTTACGGACAGCCCTTCAATCAGCGTGACTTCTTCAAGGGCAAGTCAACGGCTTTATTTCCTGGCTGTTACCTGCACGAACCTCTTCTTGCCGACCCGAAGTATATATTTCCCGTCCGAAGCCAATTCTGCATCCACATTCGTCACAGGCTTCTGGTCTACCTCAACCGCGTTTTGCTGGATCAACCTGCGGGCCTCGCCGTTGCTCTTCGCCACGCCTGCCAAAGCCATGATCTTTGCGAGCTTCATTTTCTCCCCTTCCCAGACGACCTCAGCAGTCGGAATATCATCGGGAAGACGGTTGCCGCTAAACACCTTTTCGAACTCTTCACGCGCCTGTGCGCCCGCACCCGCGCCGCAGAAGCGGTCCGCGAGCTCAGCGCCTATCCGCTTCTTCGCTTCCATAGGATGGAGCGCACCGGACTTCACATCGGTCTTGATCGTTTCAAGTTCTCCCAGCGACACGGAACTCACTAACTCGTAGTACCTGAACATAAGGTCATCGCTCACGGACATTACTTTTCCGAAAATTTCCTTCGCCGGCTCGGTGATGCCGATGTAATTGCCGAGGCTCTTGCTCATCTTGTTCACGCCGTCCAGTCCTTCGAGGAGCGGCATGAGAACCAGACTTTGAGGCTCCTGACCGTACTCCTTCTGAAGCTCACGGCCCATGAGAAGGTTGAACTTCTGGTCCGTGCCGCCGAGTTCCACATCGGCCTTGAGCGCAACAGAATCATACCCCTGGATCAGGGGATAGAGAAATTCATGAATACTGATAGGCTGTTCCGACTGATAACGTTTTTTGAAATCTTCGCGCTCGAGCATCCGCGCGACCGTAAGCTTCGCAGCCAACTGGATCATATCGGCCGACGACATCTTGCCCATCCATTCGCTGTTAAAGACGATCTTGGTCTTAACGGGATCGAGGATTTTGTTGATCTGCACCTGGTAGGTTTTGGCGTTCTCGGCGACCTCTTCCTTGGTAAGATGTTTTCTTGTTTCCGATTTTCCCGTGGGGTCGCCGATCATGCCGGTAAAATCGCCAATCAGGAAAATGACCTCATGGCCCATTTCCTGAAACTGGCGCATCTTGTTGAGAAGCACGGTGTGGCCAAGGTGGATATCCGGCGCCGTGGGGTCGAACCCCGCCTTCACTCGCAACGGTTTTTTTTTCACTACGGACTTCTCAAGCTTCTTCAAGAGATCGTCTTCTACGATGAGCTCCACCGCGCCGCGCTTGATGATGCTGAGTTGTTCTTTGGCTGAAATCATGTACGTTGTACTCTCTTTGCGCAACAGTGACGTTCGACCTGTCAGAGATTTTGCAGGACCGCTTGAGCATCCTGCACATCCTTCCGGATCTGCTGAACAAGCGTGCCGGCGCCGGGAAACTTTTTTTCTCCGCGCAAACGTTTTACAAAAGAGACCTCCATGTCCTTGCCATAGAGCCCCTTGTGGAAATCAAAAAGATATACCTCTATCGAAACGGGCCCGGCATTAAAGGTGGGCCTGATACCGATTGACGCCACACCCTTGATCGATTGATCTTCAACCTGTGCGAGCACCGCGTAAACACCGTGAGCGGGAATAAGCTCATTGCTTATTTTAAGGTTGGCTGTAGGAAAACCCAGGGTCTGTCCACGGTGCGAGCCATGCACGACCTCACCCTCAACGGTATACCTCCTGCCGAGGAGACCGGCCGCCTCCTCTACGTCGCCGCTTGAAATCAGATCGCGGACGACTGAGCTGCTGACTACAATATCGTTCACCTGGACCGCATCTACCACGCCCACTTCAAACCCGAAGGTCCGCCCCATTCCTTTCAATGATTCAATGCTTCCTTCACGGCCCTTGCCAAAAGCATAGTCATAGCCGACATAAACCTCACGGACACCTATTTGCTTGAACAGAACATCGCGGGCGAAATCCTCTGGATGCTGCTCGGCAAAAGTCCGCGTGAAGTTGGCGCAGATCACGAGCTCGATACCTGCCGAGGCAAGGAGCTTCATCTTGCCGTGAAAGGTGTTCAGCATCATGGGCGAGCGCTCCGGGGCAAGCACTTTAAGCGGATGGGGCTCAAAGGTAAAAACGACACTCGTCCCGTTGAGCTCCCGGGTCCGTTCGAGCACTTTCTTGAGTATCGCCTGATGCCCCAGATGCACCCCGTCGAAGTTCCCCAGCGTAAGCACGGGGCTCGGAAGCCGCTCGCTGAAGTTTTTAAGGCCGCGTACAATTCTCATCGCGCACGGATAATCGCACAATAGGGCAAAATTGTCAATCTCCCCTTTGCGCCCACACCTCGCCCTGGCGGAGACCGAATCAGGAAATCCCGTACATGACAAGGCATGTTATTGCTGAATCGCCGAGCACACGCTGTTTTTTCTTGACTTTTCGGGCAAATAAGTCTAATTTTCATTAGATTTCACGGGTGGCCCGGAACCTTACGGGCCATGCACGGAGGGGCACAACTACCCATGTCGTACCAGATAAAGCTGGAGATCTTCGAAGGCCCCATGGACCTTCTCCTGCACCTGATCAAGAAGCACGAACTCGATATCTACTCCATCCCCATCGCGCTCATTACCCAGCAGTACCTCGAATATATCGACCTCATGAAGAGCCTCGACATGGAGATCGCGGGCGAGTTCCTGGTGATGGCCTCTACGCTTACGCACATCAAATCCAAGATGATGCTGCCGCCGTCCGAGGACCCCTGCAGCGATGACGACGGTCTGGATCCCCAGGCCGAGCTCATTCGACGGCTCCTCGAATACAAGGCCTACAAGGAAGCGGCCATATCGCTCGAGGGCAAGGAGGAAATCTGGTCTCAGGTGTACACACGGCCCGCCGATGCCTCGCCTGACATCCCATCGGATGAGGAACCCCTGCTCTTCGACTTTCACCTCTTCGATCTGCTCGCTGCGCTCAAAGACGTCATGGCGCGGGCGCCTGATGCCGATTTCGAGATCACGGCCGATACCGTATCGATCACCGAGAAGATATCCCAGATACTGTCGCGGCTTGAGTCCGTGGACAGCATGCTCTTCGCCGACCTCTTCGAGGGGAGCGCCTCCAAAGCCCAGGTGATCGGCACGTTCCTGGCGCTCCTCGAACTGGTCAAGAGCCGGGTGGTTAAGACGTTCCAGATCGAGCAATTCGGCGCGATCCGGATCATGAAAGCCGTAAACGATCAGCAGAACCAGGACACTGCCACGGGAAACCTGTTCGGTTGATGACCAAAACAGTTTAAACCGCTCAAACCGCTTAATCGGCATGTATTATGAAACCCGACATCAAAGCGCTTGCGCATGCAAAAAAATTCGGCGACATTGAGACCGCGATCTATGCTGACCGAACGCTCATCGGCGAGCTCGTTGCGCTCCTCGCTGAAAAGGATGGCGACGTCCGGTCCGGCGCGCTGAACCTGCTGTCGCGCGTCGGGTTCGACTACCCGAACGACACCCGGCCGCACCTGCCGACCTTGATCGCGCTGTTCGACGACCCTGATATGTTCATCAAGATCGACGCGGCGAACGCGGTCGGCAACCTGGGTTTCAGCTTCAAGGATGCGGCCGCCAAAGCCGCCCCAGGTTTGATGCTGCTCCTGAATCATGAGCAGAGTCTCGTGCGTCAGGAAGCGGCCTATGCCCTCGGGAACATCGGTTTCGCCCATCCGGACCTGGTGAAGGATGCGGTCCCCCGGTTGATCCGGATGCTCGAAGGTGGCGATGACGATGAACGCGAGTCAGCCGCGCATGCCCTGGGCAAAGCAGGCATCAACGCGCCGGAGCTGATCAGGGGGATACTTCCTAAACTCGTTGAGGTGCTCGAGTTCTCTAAAGAGGCAACCTGTGGCGGCGTGCTCTTTGCCCTGGGTGCGATCGGCCTGCACTATCCCCGGGAAGTGGCGGGCCTGGTGCCGCGGCTGGTCCAGTATCTGGACAGCGGCAATCCGAATGCGGTCAAGAACGCAGTGGCCGCGCTCGGGAACATCGGCAGCTCCAGCCCGGACCTCGTCAAGAACGCGATCCCGAAAATCAGAACAATCATGGAGACCGCGACGGACATTGACGTAAAGATGAACGCCAAGGTGGCTCTCGGAAGACTGGGCGATCCCTCGGCGATGTGAACAGCATAGGGCAGAGCGCAGAGAGAAAAAGCAAACCCTATGCACTATGCTCTATGCTTTTTGCCCTATGCCCTATGCTATGCGCCATGCTCTCTGCGTATTTAAGGAGTTCTCTTTGGAAGATCATCAACTGAAATCAGCGCTTGAGGCGCTCATTTTTTCCTCGGGCAATCCCCTGTCCCTGGACCGGATCAAAGGCATCTTTGAAGAGGCAACGGCCGGGCAGATCGAGGAACAGGTCCGGCTGCTCCGGCAGGAATATATCGACCGGGGCTCGGGTCTTATGCTGGCTGAAGTGGCCGGCGGATACCAGCTCGCAACGCGGCCGGAGCACTTCGAATGGATACGGAAATTCAAGACCGTAAAAACAACAACCAGACTCTCGAAGCCCGCGCTCGAGACCCTCGCCATTGTGGCGTATAAGCAGCCCATCACCCGCTCTGAAGTGGAAGCGCTCCGCGGCGTGAACATCGGCGGCATCATGAGAAACCTCATGGAGCGCCGCCTCGTGAAGATCGTGGGCAAGAAGGACGTGCCGGGCAAACCCATGATGTACGGCACGACGCTGGAATTCCTCCAGTACTTCGGTTTGAATGACCTCTCCGCGCTCCCGACGCTCAAGGAGTTCCAGGAGCTCGAGGCGGGAGAGGAAATCATGGAACAGACGCCCCTTGTTGAGGAAGAGAACTCAGATGCTTCTTCATCCGAGGATACGGCCCTGGAAGAGGCCTTGTCCCCGGAGGAGGCTGGATCTGAAACACTGACAGCGGCCTCAACCAAGGAGAACGTGTCAGGATGATCGAACTCCAGGATGCTTTGCGCAAAAAAGAAATCTGGGCCATCGGCGGCGGCAAGGGCGGGATCGGCAAAAGTCTGATCACGGGGAACATCGGCATCACCCTCGCGCGTCTCAAGAAAAAGGTCCTGCTGGTGGACGCCGACCTGGGAGGAGCGAACCTTCACACCACGCTCGGCATCGGCGTCCCGGAGACGACGCTCTCGGATTTTCTGAACCGTCGCGTCCAGACCATTCAGGAAGTGATTATCAAGACCAGCATTCCAAATTTGAGCCTCGTCAGCGGCGCCCAGGACTTCCTCGACGCGGCCAACCCGAATTTTGCCCAGAAGACGCGCCTGCTGAGGCACCTCGAGACGCTGGATGCCGACTACATTCTTCTTGACCTCGGCGCGGGCACCTCGTTCAACATCCTCGATTTTTTCCTATTCTCGGATTACGGCATCCTCGTGGTGCTGCCCGAGCCCACAGCCATTGAGAACGCCTACCGGTTCATCAAGAGCGCCTTCTACCGCCGGTTCAAAAAGGTGGTGTCGAATCAGAATATCAAGGACGTTATCGATGCGGCCATGGACCAGAAGAACAACATGGGCATCCGCACTCCCTACGATCTTATCGAGCGCGTGAAGTCGATGGAGCGGGAGGTGGGCGAGGTGCTCGAACTCGAAGTCATGAAGTTCCGTCCCAAGCTGATCGTGAACCAGGTCAGGACCAAGAACGACATCCAGATCGGGTTCTCGATGAAAAGCGCCTGCCAGAAATACTTCGGCATCGATGTTGATTATCTCGGCTACGTGGAATACGATGATTGCGTCTGGCAATCCATCAGGAGCAAACGGCCGCTCATGCTCGAGTACCCCTTCTCACGGCCATCGCGCTGCATTGAGCGGATCGTCCACAACCTGCTCAGAAAAGAGCAACTGACGCTCAGCATGCTCTATTAGGGGAGAATGTCATGATCAAAAAGATAGAAGACCTGAACTACTACGAACTGCTGGAGATCGGTCCCCGGGCGACCTCTCAGGAAATCCACAAGGCCTACGAGCGGGTACGGCGGGTGTACGAACCGAATTCCATAGCGCTCTACTCGCTCTTCAGCCCCGAAGAGACCGCGATCATCACCCAGCGGATAGAAGAAGCTTATCGGACCCTTGTGTATGATGACAACCGAAAACGGTACGATGCCCTATTGCGGGGACAGGACGAACTGCCTGACTTGCCGCCACTCCCGTCTGAGCCGGCATCCAAAGCTCATCATGCTGAGCCGACATATCAGCCCCGCCAGGTCCAGTCGGCACTCACGCTGCCGTCGGAGAACCGCTACATTGCCGCTCCGGAATTGCCTTTCCAGCAACCGGTCCCTCAAAATGATGTGCGCGAGCCCGTTACGCCGGTCTCCCCGTTCGTCGCGGATTTTACCGGGGCCGCCATCAAGATGCTGAGAGAGCAGCGCGGCCTGACGCTGCGGAATATCGCGGATATGACCAAGATCGGCACCCGCTACCTCGAATGCATCGAAGAGGAACAATTTGACAAACTGCCTGCCCGTGCCTATATCCGGGGTTTCCTCATGCTCTATGCAAAGGCCCTCGGCTGCGAGCCCGATCGGATGGCAAGCGACTATCTCAAGCGATATGATGCAGCGAAGCTTCCGCCGAAAAAGTGAAAAAAGGATTTGAGGTTAAGAAACGTTCAATGTTCAATGTTCAACGTTCAACGTTCAAAGTTAAATTCTTAATCCCGAATCTTGAACCCTGAACTTCCAACTACCAACCCTTTGTTCGTGGTTCCTAACGTAAGTGCTTATCATCTGTCAGCCACGAGCCATCAGCTACGAGCTAATCAACCCTTCACCCCTCACTCCGAATGCTTCTCAGCTCGGCCCAATTCCCTCTTCCTCCAGAGCAAATAAATAGCAGGGTAGATCGTAAGCTCCAGTATCTCGGAGGTAATGACGCCGCCGATCATGGGCGCTGCGATGCGCTTCATTACGTCGGCGCCGGCGCCGTGGCTGAACAAGATCGGTATGAGTCCGGCGAGAATGACGGCAACGGTCATGAGTTTTGGCCTGATGCGCTTCACTGCGCCCTCCATGATCGCCTCCTTGAGGTCGTGCTCCGTGTTCATCCGGCCTTCCTTCTTCCACTGGTCGTGGGCCAGGTCGAGATAGAGCAGCATCACCACGCCGGTCTCGGCGTCCAGGCCCGCCAGGGCGATGAGCCCCACCCAGACCGCGATGCTCATATTGTACCCCAGTATCCAGAGGAACCAGAAGGAACCGACAAGCGAGAACGGCACGGCAAGCAGCACGATCACGGTCTTGACCATGGACCTCGTGTTCAGATAGAGCAGGACAAAGATGATGAGCAGCGTGAGCGGGATCACGAGCTTCAGCCGCTCGTGGGTCTTGACCAGGTATTCATACTCGCCGCTCCACTGGAGACGGTACCCTGCCGGGAGCTTCACCGCCGCCGCAACCTTCTCCTGCAGTTCCTCCACGTAGCTGCCCACATCGCGGCCGGCGAAGTCGACATACACGTAATTGGCGAGCAGGCCCTCCTCGCTCTTGATCTGCGTCGGGCCCTGGACGATGGTGATGTCCGCGAGCGACCCCAGCGGAACAGAGGAAATGCCGCCGGATGCCTGGACAGCCCCCATGCCGCCTGATGTCGGCGATGCCGCCCGCTCCACCGGAACGAGGATGCGCTTGATCCGGTCGATGTCGCTGCGGTACTCCCTCGGATACCTGACGTTCACGGAGTAGCGCTCCCGGCCTTCGACGGTCGTCGTGAGCGTCATGCCGCCCAGGGCGCTGGCCACCACGGACTGGACGTCGTCCATGGACAGACCATACCGGGCGAGCTCCCCGCGGTTCGGCCGGATGTCCAGGAAGTAGCCCGTCATGAGACGCTCGGCGTAGGCGCTGCGCGTGCCGCGCACTGATTTTACCGCGCTCTCCACTTCGCGGGAGACCGTGTCCAGCACCTCAAGCTTCGGCCCCAGCACCTTGACCCCCACGGGAGTACGGATGCCCGTGGCGAGCATGTCGATCCTGGCCTTGATCGGCATGGTGAATGAGTTCGACACACCCGGGATCTGCACCGCGTCGTTCAGTTCTTGCTTGATCTTTTCGATATCCATTCCTTCACGCCAAGTTGACGGAGGGAGCTCTCGAATCTTTAAAAGCGCGAGCAGCCGGTCCCACAGCGAAGGCCTTATTTCCGGCTTGAGGCTCACGATGGTCTCGAACATCTCGACCGGCGCCGGGTCTGTTGCGGTCTCGGCACGGCCCGCTTTTCCGAACACCTGCGCCACCTCGGGGACCGTTCTCAGGAGCTTGTCCTGGATCTGGAGCAGCCGCGACGCCTCGGAGATGCCAAGGGCCGGTACGGTTACGGGCATGTAGAAGAGCGTGCCTTCGTCCAGAGGCGGCCTGAACTCCGAACCAAGCTTCATGCCCGGGATGATGGTCACCCCGAACATAGGCGGCACGAAAATGATCCCGGTCACGACAACGATGACGATCGCCGTGATGATGACCGCCCTGCTGAAGCGCAGCGAGAAGGCCACGCGGGGCTTGTAAACCTTGTTGATCGCGCGAATGATCGGGTTTTCGTCCTCGGATTTCACCTTTCCGCGAAGAAAGATTGTCATGAGGACCGGCGTGAGCGTGATTGCCAGAAAGGAGGCGAAGAGCATGGCAAAGGTCTTGGTATAGGCCAGGGGCTTGAACATCCTGCCTGCCTGCGCCTGGAGCGTGAAAACCGGCAGGAACCCGACGGTGATGACCAGCAGAGCGAAGAAGAGCGACGGCCCGACCTCCTGCGCCGCGTGGATGATGACATCGATGCGGGTCCCGGGCCGGCCCGCTTGCTCCCATTCCTCGAGCTTTTTATGGGCGTTCTCGACCATGATGATCGATGCATCCACCATGGCACCTATGGCAATGGCAATGCCGCCGAGGCTCATGATGTTCGAGGTGACACCGAGGTAGTACATGCAGATGAAGGAGATGATGATGGCAATGGGAAGCGTCAGGATCACGACCAGGGCGCTGGGCAGGTGGAACAGAAAAATGATGCAGACCGCGCTGACCGCGATCGTGAGCTTCACGATCTCCTCGGTCAGGGTGCGGATGGACCGCCGGATGAGGTCGCTGCGGTCATAGGTCGTCACGAGCTTGACGCCGGCCGGCAGGGACGGAATGATGTCCCGGCTGAGCTTCTCCTTCACCCGGTCGATCACATCCAGCACGTTCTCGCCGAAGCGGACCACCACAATGCCGGCGGCCACTTCGCCCTTGCCGTCCAGGTCCACGAGGCCGCGCCGGATCTCCGGACCCACCTCGATATTGGCCACATCGCGCAGGAACACAGGCGTGCCGCCCGGCCCGCCACCCACCGCGATCTCCTGCAGGTCCTTCACGCCCGTGATGTACCCCCGGCCGCGGACCATGTACTCGGTGCCGGACAGCTCCAGTACCCGGCCTTCTACATCGATATTGCTCTTCCGGACGGCATCCATCACCTTCATGAGCGATATGCCGTAGGACGCGAGCCGGTTCGGCTCCACGGTGATCTGGTACTGCCTCACGAAGCCGCCGACGCTCGCCACCTGAGATACGCCGGGCACGCTCTCGAGCGCAAGCTTGATGTTCCAGTCCTGGAGCGACCGAAGCTGCGAAAGATCATGGCCGCCCGTTTCGTCCACCAGGGCGTAGGAAAATCCCCAGCCGAGGCTTGTGGCGTCCGGGCCCAGCACGGGGTTCACGTCCGCGGGGATTTTGCTCCGCACCGACTGAAGATATTCGAGGACCCGGCTCCGGGCCCAGTAGATATCCGTGCCTTCCTCGAAAATGACATATATGAAGGAGCTTCCGAGGAACGAGAAACCCCGCACCGCCTGGACCTTGGGCGCGGCAAGGAGCGTCGAAGAGATGGGATAGGTCACCTGGTCCTCAACGAGGTTCGGGCTCCTGCCGGGCCAGCCGGTGTAGACGATCACCTGGGTGTCCGACAGGTCCGGTATAGCGTCCAGGGGGATATGCTTAAGCGACCAAATTCCCCAGAGCGACAGAAAGAGGACCACGAGGAACACGAAGAATCGGTTCCTGCCGCTGTATTCAATGATCTTGGAAATCATGATGACACCCTGAAAAGCAAACTCCAAATTTCAAATAACAAATCCCAAATAACATTCAAATCCCAAATTTCAATATCCAAAACGTTTGGAGTTTTTTTATTTGGAATTTCGTGCTTATTTGAGATTTGCCTGCACCCAGCGGTAACGAGCGCTTGCCGTAGCCTGCTCTTGCGATAACGCGGCCATAAACGAGTGCAGGGTGATGCTTGAGATTTGGTGCTTGCCGTTACCTTACGCCTTTCAGTTGCGCTTCGGAGTCGATGAGGAACGTCGCGGACCGCGCCACCTTCTCGCCGCTCCTGAGGCCGGACAGGACTTCTCGGTAGCCGTCGGCGCGAAGGCCGAGCTTCACGTCGCGAGGTTCAAAGTATCCTTCCCCTTTATCCACATAGACAATCGAGCGGGTGCCCGTGTCGAGCACCGCATCGTCGGGTACGGCAAGGCGGCTGCCCATGCCGACCTTGATGTCCACGTTCGCGAACATCTGCGGCTTGAGCCTGCCGCCGGGATTGGGGACCGTCATCCGGACCTTCACGGTCCGGGCATCCCCGGTCAGGGTGGGATTGACGAACTCGATCGTCGCGGAAAGTTCCTTCCCCGGCAGCACGCTCAGGCTGATCCGCGCGGTCTCTCCGGGATGTATCAGCGCCAGGTCCTGCTCGTAGATATCCGCGGTGATCCAGACCGAGGACAGGTCGGCGATGTCGAAGAGCTTTTCGCCGGGCATGACACGCATGCCGAGCACCGCCGTTTTCTGGATTACCGTGCCGTCCACGGGGCTGTTGAGCTTGAGCGTCCGGAGTGCCTTGCCCGTGGTCTCGATCTCCCTGATCTGGTCGTCGCTGATGTCCAAGAAACGCAGTCTTTGCCGCGCGGCGTCGATGATCGTTTCATTATCGCGCGCATACATCCTGCCGGGCTCATCGTCTCGGCTTGCGCCTCCCGGCGTCTTCCATCGTAGCGTATTGATGAACTCCTGCTGGGTCGAGAACAGCTCGGGGCTGTAAATTTCCGCCAATGGATCGCCCCTCTTCACGTGTTTGCCGGTGAAATCCACATACAGCTTCTCGATCCATCCTTCGAACTTGGGCGTGACCGTGGCGAGCCTGCGCTCGTCGACTTCGATCCGGCCCACCGTCCTTATGGTCTTTGTAAGGGATTTACGGGCAACCGGCACGGTCTTGAGTCCCATCATCTGCTGTTTATCCAGCGGGATCTCAACGGTGGGCGCTTCCACGGCTTCCTGCTCTTCTTTCGGCTGTTCCTTCGCCTGCTTCTTGGCAGGTTCAGGCTGGGGAGGCGGCGTTCCTCCGTGTCCGGCGTGCTGGGCAAGCGCCAAGGGGATCGTGCCGCCGAACCACGGCGCAACGACCATGACGATCACCACCATCATGCGGCAGGTGTGAGCCAATCTCTTTTTCATCGGTTTTATCCCCTTTACAGTAGGGACTCAGAAAATATCGAAATACCGTTTTCCCGATCTAACCCATCCCCACCTTAGTCCTCCCCTTGAAGGGGAGGAGACTCTATAACTTCTCCCCCTTCAAGGGGGAGCTTGAGAGGGGGATGGGTCTAGCGCGGTACGTTTGAATCTTCCAGGTCCCTTATGCTTCACGCCTCACGACTATTCATTCGCTTTTCACCGCCGTTCCGGAATCACCGATCCCCGCAATTGACTCCATTCGCGCGACAGCCTTTTCCCGCTCGACAAATTGCGCCCAATACAGCGTCTCATAGTCGAGGAGGGCTTTGAGCCTGCTGATGACAGTAATCGCCTCGACTTTTCCGGTCGCATACCCGGCAATGCCCGACTCAAAATCCTGGTAGGTCTTGGGTATCAGGCCCTTCTTGTATATGTCCATGAGCTTTTCCGTGGTCTTGAACATGGTATAGTTGTCCCGTATGGCTGAAGCAAGCATCAACTTTGTTCCCTCAAGCTCATGGAGCGCCTCGAAGGAAAGCGACTTTGCCTCGGCGGCGCCCTGCCGCTGTTTTGATTTATAAAAAAGCGGTATATTGAACGTGGCGGTCAGGCTCCACATATCTTCAAATTCCCCGGTCCTTTTATAGACGCTCGCGGCAATGGTGAAATCCGGGAAATACTCCTTGTTCGCCATTCCAACCCGCGCTTCCGCAGACGAGACCATTTTTTCCCTGGACCGGATTTCGGGCGAATTAGCATAGGCTGCCGCCTGAAGCTCCTCCATGCTGTAAGGAAAGGCCGGCTGCGCCGGCTCCGCGGGTCTTCCGAGGCGGGAGTTTACGTCCCTTCCCACCGCGTTGTTCAACATCGACTCCAGCGTCTGGACCTTCTGCTGCAGCATGGTCTCTTTTTCAAGGAGCATATATTTCTCCGTCTGGGCCATCAGCACTTCCTGCTGGGGCGCCATGCCGGATGAATACCGCGCAACGGCCGCGTCTTCGATGCGTGTGAAAAGGGCGGTTTTGTCCCGGATAAGGTCCGCATTTTTGTAGGCGAGGAACAGCTCATAATAAAGTTCCTTGACCGTGTCAATGGCCTTGAACCGCGCGGCCCGATACGCAGCCTCGATGCTTTCCGCGTCCCGTTCGGCCATCTCTCCTTTTAACGATCGCTTCCCGGGAAAGGGGAACATCTGGGACACGGAATACATCCACTGCGCCCCTTGCATCGTGCCGTAGGTATATCTGTTCCAGCCTTCATTCTGGTATCCGATCATCACCATGGGGTCGGGGAGACTTGTCGCCTGCGAGGTCTTGTAGGTCGCCGTTTTCCACCTCGACTCGGCGGTAAGGATCTCGTGGTTGTTCTTCAATGCCTCTTCGATCAGAGGCTGAAGTTCAAGCAGGCCCTCGGCCGCTGACGCAGGCAGCGCCGAAAGGAACACCACAAGGATGGCCTGGATCAGACGCCGAAGATCCACCCTGTTGTTACTCCGCATTCCGCACTCCGCACTCCGCATGTGAGTCACTCCGAACTTCTCACGGAGCCTGCCCCCGAAAGCCGTCATCGGGGGAACTCCGAACCGGGCGGCCATACCGGGCCGCTCCTACTTTGCATCCACCGTGAACTTCATCGTTGCCGTCTTTCCTGCCCGCGTGATCTTCACCGCGATGTTCCACGAGCCGGCCATGGAAATCCCCATTGTGGTCTGGTACTCATCGCCCTTCTGCACGGCTTCGGCCTTGTAGTTCATTGCAGGCATGCCGGGCATGGCAGGCATGGAGTATTCCACCTTCACCTGCGCGTCCTTGACAACGTTCCCTGAAGCGTCCTTTACCGTGAGGCTCACGGCATTGTCGCCCACCACGGGTGGATTGCGGTCGATCACCACCAGAACGTCATATTCGCCCGCCTTCTTCTGCACCTCGTATCCCTTTGCATACGCGACATTTGCCGCGAACAGCAACAGCGCCATGATGACAACCATCTGTTTCATATTCGAATCCTCCTTGATTGGATTATCAAACCGTCATTGTTTTCCTAAAAAACAGACCCTTCTCGCATGAGAACACCCTCTCAGTTTCCTTTCACAGCTTCGGATTGCCCGGCACTTTCCATATCGCTTTGGTGCATATGATGCTGACCTGTTTCGGAATGGATCTGCCGGTCATTCCTGGTGTGTTCTTTGTGGTCTCCATGACCACCATGCACGAAAACCATGCCGAAAAGCATCATCCCGACCATCATCACGACCATAACGCCTGCGACAACTTCACCTCTTTGATTATTCATGACTTTACCTCCTTGAATGATATTAATGCAATGAACGGGCCAAAGAGGAGGTCTCGGTTGTGCATTATAAAATCAATGCATTATGGAAAAGCATGGAATGTACCGGCAGCATTTTGGAGCGCCTGCTTCATGCGTTGTAGCATTTCACACAGTTACTATAGCACAAAAGGAGTTTCTGCGGCAAGAGTATGCTTGTTGCTGTTGCAGGCGAAAACGTCGCGGAGTTCTTCTTGAGATTTAGAACCTGCGGGTGATCGTACCGCCAGCAGAGTGGCCCTTCCATCCCGCGCCGGCAACATTTTCAACATTGTCGATCCATCCATATCCATAAGACAGCTCGAGGTCCGTGGTTTCCGATATTTTCAGGGCCGTCCGAAACCGAAGCTCGCGCACGATTTCATTGACATCAAACGACAGATTATGCTCCATGCGATCAAAGGCGAGCGACACGCGCGCGTCTTTCTCCGGCACCCGCACGGTGAGTTCCATAAACGCGTCCCGCGAATCCGTGCCCATATGGTGTCCGATGATCCTGCCCTTGTAAGTGTAGCCGGACGTATAGATGCCGTTCAAATACCAGCTGGTAGGCCGGACGCTGTTGTTGTCGAAGGTCTGGGCCCATTCGAACCTGAATTCAAGCCGCTCGAGCGAAAGCGCCTGGGGAAGATACAGGCCGTACAGATATGCCCAGTATCTCGGAAGAAAGTGATGATAACTGTCTTCTCCATCCGCTTCCATGTACACCTGTATCGGCTGCGCCGCAAACGGCAGCGTGAGCTTCAGGTCATATCCCGCCCGCTGGTCGCCGGTGTCCGATGAACTATCGTCAACAAAGTGATCATCCCTGCCGATCACCTGGTTCAGCCAGGTTTCCGCGGTGGTAGGTCTGCCCCGGCCTCCCAGGAGCGCCGTTCTCGCAAGGCCGAGATCAAGGACCGGATGGGGCTTGAAATTCACCCTCATGCCCCACAGGTACGGCGCCGCCACGTCCGCGCGGTCTCTTTCGAGCTGCGCGGCAAAGCACGTAAAATCGAAGGGGCCGAGGTATTTGAAGGTCCAGGGAAGTATGACGGGCTTCGGGTTTGCGATCCGCACCATGGTGAATGGTTCGGCATTGTTGGTCAGAAGGACCGCGCCATGCCGTCCCGGGCCCCACCACAGGGAGTCCCTGCCCGCGATAAGGTCCCAGCCGAAATCATATACAACATATCCCTGCTTCAGGACAAGTTCATTGCCGGTCGATTGCCCAGACCGGAACTCGGGGTTGAGAAATAATGAAAATCCAGCAATATCTTCCATTCTTGAAGTGAAGCCGATGCGTGCATTCCCTCCCCTGCTGTACACATCACCGTCGTTGTTTGCATTCAGCGACTGCTCTTGTTCACGGGCCATGCCATAGGTCAACGTTCGAACATCGGCATTGGTGTTGATATACTCTGCATACACGGAATCCATCGGCTTCAGGCCGCCGGCTTCGTGCCTGATTCTCCGCTTCAATTCCCGGACCAGCCCCTCGATGAAGGCGCCGCGGCCTTCGGCATTCGTTTCCGCTTCATGCAGAAGCCGCACGGCCTCCGCGCGGCTGATCGGCCGGGTCGACAGGAGCGCTGAGCGGACCACCCCGCCGGCCTCCAGCCGGGACAGCAGGGAATAGACCTCGTCATCAAGGTCAAGATAGGATGAAGCGCCGGCGGAAGCGGCAAAGCACCCCGCTATTGCTAACAAAAAAAGAAACCGCCACCTGAGCATCTGTCTTCCCTTCGGAATAATGCCGTGGAAACCTGTAAAGCTGTTCTTAGTTATGAGCTCTCAGTTCTTAATTGAGAAACTTAAAACTCATACATACAATATACACCTACAAAAACGGCGGCGCCGAGGGTGTTTGCCGCCATATCCGCCATGGAAAAACTTCGATAGGGCAGAAAGGACTGAACGCCTTCCAGAAGCGCTCCATAGAAAGCTGAAACCGCTATCGAATAAAGGACGGACCTTTTCGCGCTGTATCTCGTTCTCACGATCCGATACAGCATTACCGCTGTTACACCGTAGAGAACAAAATGCACGATTTTATCCATGGGTAATGATGAGAGAATGCGGATTCCGGGGACAGGCACAACGGAAAGCAGCAATACAATAACCAGCCATAGGATAAATGAAAACATCGCAATAACCCCCAAACCCGGGCACGTCCCGCAAAAGATGGGGCGCGCCGCTGCCCTCTCGTTGCTCCATGAGAGGAAATGCAACGAGGGAACTTCAGGCGCCGCCTTCTTTCCCTTTATCGCTTCTTTTCCCAGTCCCATGCCGTCCTGATGATGTACTCAAGATCGTCATGCCGCGGCGTCCAGCCGAGGAGTGCCCTGATTTTGTCGCTCCCGGCCACCAGCGCGGGGGGGTCTCCGTCCCGGCGGCCCGACTCCACAACCGGAAAATCGACGCCCGTCACCTTCTTCGCCGCCCCAATCACCTCACGAACGCTGTAACCATGCCCATACCCGCAATTGAATATCTCGCTCCCGCCGCTCCGGGAAAGATGGTCAAGGGCCGCGACATGGGCCTCGGCAAGATCGTCCACATGAATATAATCACGAATGCAGGTGCCGTCCGGCGTCGGATAGTCAGTGCCGAATATTTCCAGGACCGGGAATTCACCCTTCGCGGTCTTGAGCGCCCGGGTAATCAGGTGCGTCGACTCCTTGTACGCCTGGCCGATCCGACCCTGCCCGTCAGCGCCGGCAACATTGAAATACCGCAGCGCCACGTAGCGAAAGGCCTCGTGCGCCGCGGCAGTGTCGCGCAGGATCTGCTCCACCATCAGCTTGGAGCTGCCATAGGGGTTTATCGGCCGGAGCGCGGACTGTTCATCAACCTGGCCCGTCTCCGGTATGCCGTACACGGCGGCGGTCGATGAAAAGAGCAGGCCCGGCACGCCGCCGGCAACGCAGGCTTCGATCAGGTTCAAGGCATTGGCCGTATTGTTGCGGTAATATTTCAGGGGATTGCGCACACTCTCCGGGACCACGATGGATGCGGCAAAGTGGACCACGGCGTCGGGCTTGAACTCCTTGATCGTCTTCCGGAGCAGCGCGGCATCCGCCAGGTCTCCGAGGACAAAAGCGCCGTACAGCACGGCGTTTCTGTTCCCGGTGGACAGATTATCGTATACGAGGAGCTCGTGCCCTCTTTCGCCGAGCGCTTTTACGACATGGCTGCCGATATATCCGGCGCCTCCGGTGATCAAGATCTTTTTCAAATGACCTCCTGATATCTAAATGCAGTGAATGGTGAGCCTTCAAACCAGTGAATGGTGAATCTGATGAAACAGGTGAATAGTGAATAGCCCTTCTTCACCCTTCACACTTCACCATTTCCCATTCACCATTCTCAGTCCCTACATCGCGCCCTTGCCCGTAAGCGCGGACCAGTGTACAGTACAGTGCAGGCATTCGCTATCACCCAGCCGGGGTATTTTAAGGGTAGTCGATACCGCCGGAGCTATAACAGGGAACTGAAAATAAAAAAAACGCTCTCCCCCTGAGTAACGCGCCGAGGCACATCATTCGCTTTGCAGAAAATCCGCAACGGAAATATGTTCTATCCCTTTATAGCCGCCCTCGATCATTCGATCCATTGACACTACAACTTTTCTAAAATTGTCCTTGATCTCCAGTAAATTGCCGAACTCCCGGTCCCGTGTTTTTTTGTCGGGCATGACATAAGCGGTTTGAACATACAGGCGATCACCTCGTTTTTCGCAGACAAAATCGATTTCCTTCTCTCCCAACTGTCCCACCGTGACCGTATAGCCCCTGGCCTTCAGGTGCATATACACGGCGTTTTCCAGGACCTTATGAATATCGGCCTGTCGGTATCCGACCAGCGCGTGCCGCAGTCCCAAATCCTCAAAATAATATTTCTCGTTGATCTCAAATATTTTATTCCCCTTGAGGTCCGAGCGCCGCACTTTGAAAATAAGGAATGCGGATGCCAGAAAATGCAGGTAATTCTGGATAACATTTGACGATATGTTGGTGCGTTGCGACTTGAGAAAGTCACTGATCTTTTTCGCCGAGACCATGCTTCCGATATTGTCCGCAAGGCATTCCACCAGTCGTTCCAGAAACGCCACGTTTCTGACACTGTACCGTGAAACGACATCCTTCAGGAGAACCGTATTGTTGATATTTTTCAGGTAATCGTACACGACCTCGTCGTCCAGTTCCAGATTGACAAGATAGGGAAGCCCGCCATATTTCAGATATTTCAGCAGCGCGTCATCGTCAGCGGGCAGCTTATGGAAGGAGAGAAATTCAGGATACGTAAGGCTGTAAACCTCCAGAGCGACATACCGGCCGGACAGATGTGTTGCCGGCTCTCCGGAAAGAAGGTCCGCGTTGCTCCCGGTGCAATAGATATCGTATGCGCCGCTTGCCTGGAGATCACGGAGGGCTTTTTCAAACTCTTCAATTTCCTGAATCTCGTCAATGATGAGAACGGTCCGTTTCTTCTTTTGTGTCTGCTTTCACACGTGGAGGACCAGATCGCGGGATGTGCGTATCCGTTCGAATTCATGCAATTCCTTGTTGATATAAAGGATGTCCGCCCGCTTGGCGCCGCCGCGCACAAGCTCGTCCATGACCTGATACAGAATATAGCTTTTCCCCACTCGCCGCTGCCCCATGATGACCTTGATAACATCCTTATTCAGGTAGGGTCTCAGTTTATCGAGGTAGAGAGGACGGCTGATATACGTTTTTATCATACTTATACTATACTTGAGAGTGCGGTATTCTTTGGTTACTTTAGCTGAAATCGGTTAGACAAATCAACCCTTATTTTTGAGTGCTCAATGGATAGGTCTATCCACTTTTCAACTAGTTTTTTAAACTGCTTATAGGTTTTGATCTGCTC
>Ga0315281_10002340_pt1 | contig 28148 bp, 25 predicted proteins | sample YL17G07_0_MG_FD_204540 | JGI IMG/M metagenome (GOLD analysis project Ga0315281, IMG submission 204540) | Sediment microbial communities from Yellowstone Lake, YNP, Wyoming, USA - YL17G07_0 | ecosystem: Environmental > Aquatic > Freshwater > Lake > Sediment | place: USA: Wyoming | collected...
TGCTCGGCGTCGTCAAGCGCAAAAGAAAATCCGAACGCCCTTCGCCGCTGAAGCAGATTCCAATCTTGACAGCTGCGAGATGACCTTAACTTGTGACTGATGGGCTTACGCCTACTCGCTTTTTCTTTTACGCATCACGAATTACTAACTCACCTTACGCGCCCTCACCCTAGCCGCTTCGCGTCCCGCAGGGAGAGGGGACTCCCTTCCCCTGCGGGGGAAGGGCTGGGGATGAGGGAGAATTCTGCGTAACATCAATTACTAATTGCCGCTCTTCTGCCCCTTCCAAAATTCCTCGTCGCTGGATTGAAGGTCGCCGAGTTCGCCAGTGGCGATAAACACCGTGCGCTCGCAAATATTCGTCACGCGGTCAGCGACGCGCTCTAAATTGTGCGCTACCCACAAAAGCCAATTCGCGCGCTCGATGAATTTGGGGTCTTGGATAATGAGCAACATCAACTCGCGGTAAATCTGGTTGTAAAGCGCGTCCACCTCGTCGTCTTCAATTGGAATGGCTTTCGCGGCTTCGACGTCTTCATTGATAAAAGCGGTCAACGCGCGATGAAGCATATCCGCGCTTTTTTGCGCCATACGCGGAATATCAATCAACGGCTTGATAAAAGGCTCTTCGCCCATGCGGATATTAATGTTGGCGATGCCTTTGGCGTAATCGCCCATGCGCTCCAATTCGGAAATAATTTCCAGCGTCGAAGCCAACAAACGCAAATCGTGCGCCATCGGTTGTTGCGTGGCGATGATAATCATCAACTGGCTTTCAATCTTAAAACGCTTTCGATTGATTTCTTTATCTGCGGCGATGATTATCTCCGCGCCTTTAAAATCGCGCTTCTTCAACGAATCCACCGCGCCGATAATGGCGTTCTCCACCATCGAGCCGAGCAACAGCACTTCGTCTTTTACTTGCTGAATTTCATTGTCAAACGTTTTTCGAATCATAAGACCTCATTTAATAACGGCGGAATTTCGATGTATTTTACTACAATCATTTTCAGGCAAGCGGGTGATTAGGTAATTAGGCGCTTCGTCTTTCCTAAATTCCTAATTACCTAATCCCTAATTACCTAATTTACCCAAATCTTCCCGTCACATAATCTTCCGTGCGTTTGTCTTTGGGATTGGTAAATATTTTTTTTGTATTGTCAAACTCGATGACGCCGCCTGAGCGCTTCTCGTCAATCATCATCATGGCGGTGTAATCGGAGACGCGCGCGGCTTGTTGCATGTTGTGGGTGACGATGATGATGGTGTAATTCTTCTTGAGCTCTTGCGCAAGTTCTTCGATGCGCAATGTGGAAATCGGGTCGAGCGCGGAGGCGGGTTCGTCCATCAAAATAATTTCGGGTTGAATAGCGATGACGCGCGCAATGCACAAGCGCTGTTGCTGTCCGCCCGAAAGTTCGTAGGCGCTTTTTTGCAGTTTGTCTTTCACCTCGTCCCACAACGCCGCGTTGCGTAGCGATTGCTCGACGAGTTCGTCCATATTGCCTTTGAACCCATTAATCCGCGCGCCCCACGCGATATTTTCATAAATGGATTTGGAAAACGGATTCGGCTTTTGAAAAACCATGCCGATTTTTCGGCGCACTTGCACGGAATCAATATTTTTGCCGTAGAGGTTTTGCCCCTGCAAAAGAATTTCGCCCGTGACGCGACTGCTCGGCACAAAATCGTTCATGCGATTGAAGGCGCGCAACAGCGTGGACTTTCCGCAACCCGACGGTCCAATGATGGATGTAATCTTTTGTTTTTCAATCTTGATGTTCACGTCGCTGACTGCGGCGTACGCGCCGTAATAAATGAAAAGATTTTTTGTTTCGATGGCGTATTCTGGCGTTTGAGAGTTTGTCATTTTTGTTTCCTAAATATAACCCTCATCCCAACCCTTCCCCCAGTGGGGGAAGGGAGTTAATTCCCCTCTCCCATAGGGAGAGGGGTCAGGGGCGAGGGCGATTTTAGTACTTTCGCTGAAAGCGATTGCGAAGCAGGATGGCGCTGGCGTTTAACGTCAGCAATAAAATCAACAAGACGAGGATGGCGGCGGCGGCGATGGCGTGAAATTCGGATTGCGCGCGCGTCGTCCATTGGTAAATTTGAATCGGCAACGCGGTGAATTTGGAAAACGGGCTATTCGGGTCAACGCTGATATAGGTGGACGCGCCCACCACAATCAGCGGCGCGGTTTCGCCGATGGCGCGTGAGACGGCGAGAATGCTACCCGTCAAAATTCCCGATAGGGCGTCGGGCAAAACGTGATGCCAAACTGTCTGCCATTTTGTCGCGCCCAAACCATACGCGGCTTGACGCAACGAATCAGGCACGGCTTTAATCGCTTCTTGCGCGTTGATGATAATCAGCGGCAAGACCAACACGCCCATTGTCAAGCCCGCCGATAAAATCGTGCGCCCGTTGGAATCGGCGACGCCGAACAAACTCCCGCTGGTCAGCGGCTCAATGGCGCGGACAAAAACCGCCAGCCCCAACATACCGTACACAATGCTTGGCACACCCGCGAGGTTGTTGATGTTGGTTTGAATAATTTGCGTCAGCCAGTTTCTCGGCGCGTATTCTTGCAGATAAATCGCCGCGCCGACGCCGATGGGCAACGCGAACAAAATGGCAATGCCCACCATCCACAGCGAGCCGAGAATCGCGGTGCGAACTCCCGCAAACTCCGCGTTGGACGACATCGGCGCGGATAAAAACTGCGGGGTCAGCCATGACCGAAATTCCAATTGCGCGTTGGGATATTTCTCTGCGACTTCGGCTTTAATCGCCGCGCCGCGCAAAATCGAATCGGTCAAGTTCCAATTTTGTTTCGTGTCAATTTGCAACAAGCGCTCCGTGAACAGCGAATACAAATCCGCCCGCGAGCGCGCTTCCATCGCTTGCTCGTTATCCAATTTTTTGTACGCGCCCGCTGAAAGATTCTTTTTGAGAATCGCTTGCAAGTCCGCTTGAGTTAAATCCGCCAACGGCGCTGAGGTGTACTTGGCGGGGTCTTTTTTATATTCAAAAGCGACATAGCCAAACGCGCCGTCAATCACGTTGTAAAGCAACGCCGCTAAACTAATCAGCGCGACAATCAACGCGGACATGAATAGCCAGCGCCATATCGTAGCGATGCGATAGCGGGTGGCAAGCGCTTTGAGGAATTCGCCGTTTTGTGGGTAGGGGTTATTGGGCATAGGTTGTTGGGTAATTAGTTACCAGTAATCGGTAATCGGTAATCGGTAATCAGTTATCAGTGAACAGTTATCAGTCAAAGGCAAACAGGTTTTGACTGGTTACTGATTACTGTTCACTGATTACTGTTCACTGATTACTGCTCACTGATTACTGCTCACTGCCTTTACTCGTATTTTTCTCGAAACCGACTCACCACCGCCTGACTGACGAGATTCAAAACCAGCGTCAAAAGGAATAACATCAGCGCGATAGCGAAGAGGCTGTTGTAATCAATCGAGTTGTAGGATAAATCGCCGCCGCTGATGCGGGCGATGTGTCCCGTCATGGTTTCGGCGGCGCGGAAAGGGTTGAACGTGAAGTTGGGTCCCGAACCTGCGGCGATGGCGACAATCATCGTCTCGCCGACGGCGCGTGAAATCCCGATGATAAACGCCGCGCCGATTCCCGATAAGGCGGCGGGCAAAACAATCTGGACGCTGGTTTCAAATTTTGTCGCGCCCATCGCGTACGCCGCCTCGCGCAACGAACGCGGCACGGCGCTGAGCGCGTCTTCGCTCATGGATGAAATCAGCGGCAGAATCATAATTCCCATGACAATGCCCGCCGACGCCATATTGTACACTTCTACGGCTTCGCCGAAGATAGATTGTAAAAGCGGAGTCATAAACAGCAAGGCGAAGTAACCGTAAACGACGGTGGGAATGCCCGCGAGAACTTCAAGGATCGGTTTGAGGATGGCGCGCTGTTTGGGGGTGGCGTATTCGCTCAGATACAAAGCGGATGAAAGTCCAAGCGGAAGCGCGACGAGCATGGCGATAAAACTGGTGACGAGCGTCGAAGTCGCAAGCGGCAAAATTCCGAAATGTCCAATTCCTGGCTGCCATGTTGCGGTTCCGAAAAATTTCGCAAAGGTCACGTCGGGGTTTCCAAAAAAGAGCCACGCTTCTTTGCCCAACACATACACAATCGCAACGGTGATGAAGATGGATAAAATCCCCGCTAAAAACAGCAGGGCTTGAATGACGCTTTCGCCAAGTCGCGGCTTTTTGGTTAAATCCAATGTTTCAGTTTTCATTTTTCAAAAGAAGTGACAGTCACCTTAAAGGTGACTGTCACTTACCAATTACCATTTACTACTTACTAACAGCGGCATTCCACGCATCCATCGCGGCGGTCATATCCGTTGCGGGGGCGGGGAAGTAACCGACGTCCGTGATGTTGGCGTTGACGTTATCCAAATAGAATTTGATAAACGCGGCGACTTGCGGTTTGGCTTTCATAATCTTCGCGTCCGAATAAATGAACAGCGGACGTGAGATAGGATAGGTCCCGTCGTTGACCGTCGTTTCGGAGGGCGCGACGCCTTCCACTGCCACAGCCTTCAATTTGCCTTTATTCTCGTTGAAGTAAGCGAAGCCAAAATAACCAATCGCATACTTGCCGCCCTCGACGCCTTTCACCAAGACGTTGTCGTCTTCGGAAAATTGCGCGCCTTTGGTTCCGAGAAGCGCGGCTTTGCCAGCGGCGGCGTCGGGTTTGCCGTCCTTTAGATAGAGAAGAGAAACTACCGCTTCGTTGAAGTAATCGAAAGTGCCGCTATCCGCGCCGGGACCGTAGACCAAAATGGTTTCGGCGGGGTAAGCCGCGTCAACTTCGTTCCACTTGGTAATTTGTCCCGTGAAAATTTTGCCGAGTTGTTCTTTGGTGAGGGATTTGGCGAAATCGTTTTCCGCGCTGACGACGACGGTGAGGGCGTCGGTTCCGACGCGGAAGGCGACGGGTTCGCGGGGAGTAGCGAGGGCTTTGCAATTTGCAACTTCGGCGTCTTTGATTTTGCGCGAAGCGTTGGCGACGTCCGTCTCGCCCGTTTTGCAGAAGCGCTCAAATCCCGCGCCCGTGCCGATGCTGTCAACGGTGATGTTGCCCGCGTAACCTTCCTGTTGGAAGAGTTGCGCCATGCGCTCGGAAAGCGGGAAAACGGTGGACGAACCAGCGGTGGAAATATCGCCCGTCACCGCGCTAGGAGCGTACATCGGGTCAGTTGCGCCAGCGGCGGGGGCGGCGGCAGTGGTTGGAGCGACAACGGCGTCAGTCGCTGCAACAGTATTTCCAACGGCAGTCGGCGCCACAGCGGCGGTATCGCCAGCAGGTTTAGCGGGTTCTGCAGGCTTAGCGGCGGGGGCGGCACATGCGGCGAGCAAGAGGCTCAGCGCGGCAAACATAAACACAAACGAACGAACAATTTTGGACATTTCTTTTCTCCTGTGAATTTAGATTACGTTCGCAATCTTATCAGCGGAGGTTTAATATCAAGAGAATAACAGGTTAACGTCTTGTTAAGATAAAAGACCTCCGAGTTCTTACAGAACTCGGAGGTCGCTCTCGCCTACATCATCAAACGCGCAAACGCGCTGCGCATATAGCGCACTCCCCAACTTCCCAAAATCCTGAGCGCGCTCCATTCCTTCCGCTTGTGGATTTTAGTCGAGCTGTTTTTCAACGCGGTCAACAAATCTGTCGCGCTTGAGCCTGCAAACTCCGTCGCGCCAAAACCGATGGTGTCAACGATGTGCGCGTCGCTGCCGCCCACATGCGCGATATTCAATTGATTCGCCAGCTCAAGCGCGTGGCGATTGCCAATGCGCCCAATCGCGGTGGCGTTGTACGTTTCGACGCCAATTAAAGTCTTCGCCGCTTCGGGGTTGCGCAACGCCGTCAAAATCGAATTCGCGCTCAGGCTCTTCATACTCATTCCGTTTGCCATGGGATGAGGGGCAATGCACACGCCGCCGAGTTCGCGCACTCTAAAAAGCGTCTCAAGCAACGAAAGCCCCGCGTCCACTTTTTCTTTGATAAACAAAGCCAGCAAGTCGCCTTCGGCGGTCGTCACTTCAATGCCGGGAATGACTTCAACGCCGTAATTCGGCGCAAGTTCCACCGCCTTCAACGCGCCCGCAATTACGTCGTGGTCGGTGACGGCGATCACGTTCAACCCGATGCGTTTCGCGTGGCTCAATACGGCGGATACGGAAGCCGTGCCGTCGTAGCTATAAATTGTATGCAAATGCAAATCCGCAAGTCCCATGATTATTCCTTATTTTTACGCAGAGATATAAAACCTGCCGTTTAACGGCGTCAGTGTATTTTAGCCCAAAGTCTCAATAACGCAAATTTTTAACGTCGTAAAAAAACGGGGATTGTAAAATAAAAAACGCTCCCGCGCCCTTCTTCGCTCTCCGCCCAAATTTTTCCGCCGTGCGCTTCCACAATATGTTTGGCGATGGACAATCCTAAGCCAGAGCCTGAACCGGCGCGGGATTTTTCCACCCGATAGAATCTTTCAAAGATGCGGGATAAACTCTCCGCTGGGATTCCAGCTCCCGTATCCCGCGCCGCGAAGCGGACTTCGCTTGGCGTTGCTTCGGCGGATAGGATGATTTCCCCTCCCGATTTGGTGAACTTGACCGCGTTGTGAATCAAATTTACCAACACTTGTTCCAAACGCGACTGGTCGGCTTTGACGTTCGGCAAATCGGCGCAACGCTCGACGCGCAAATTAATATTCGCGCGCTCGGCTTGCATCTTCATTCTATCCAGCGCGGAGAGCAATAATTTTTTCGGCGCCAGCGGCGCGAGAAGCAACTCCACCTGTCCCGACTCGATGCGCGACAAATCCAACAACTCTTGCGCCATTTGCGTCAGCGCGTCCACTTCGGCGGCGATGCGATCAAGGAAACGCGGACCAGCGACGGGGTCGGATAATGCGCCGCCTTGCAGGGTCTCGGTCAGCGCTTTGAGCGAGGCGAGCGGAGTCCGCAACTCGTGGGAGACATTCGAGATGAAGTCGCGCCGCACCGTTTCAAGTTTTCGCACACGGGTTAAATCTTGAATCAACAAAAGGCTGCCGCCCGCGTGCGAATCGGGAACGGCGATGAGTTGCAAAAACTGACGGCGCGCGGGCAGCTCGACGGATTCGCTTTGCATCGCGCGAGTGTGCTGGCAACGCCGCCACGTTTCCACCAGCTGGTGATTGCGCACAACTTCGGCGACGCTGCGCCCGATTGCGTTTGGCGTTTCAAAAAGTTGGAGCGCGGCGGGGTTTGCAAATTGAACCAGTCCGTTGGCGTCCGCGATGATGACGCCGTCGGTCAGCTGCTCCAGCATGGTGGCGAGGCGCGCGTTCTCGGAGTTTAAAGTTGAGAGTTGAAAGTCAAAAGTTGATTTAAGCGCAGATACGGCGTTGGATAAATTTTCAATCTTTTCAAAATCTATTGGCAGTTTATCGGGCGAACGTTTGACAAGTTTAACGTAAGCGCTAATTTGTTTTCTTAAATCATAATACCGCCGCGCAAACCACGCGGCGAGGATAAAAAATAAAACCACAAGATAGATGGATAGCGAGTTCATGGCGCAAGTTACTAATTACTGATTACTGATTACTGATTACCGATTACTGATTACTGATTACTGCCTTCCCCTTCATCCCTCAAACCGATACCCCCCGCCGCGCACCGTCACAATGCGGACAGGCTGGGCGGCGTCTTTTTCAATCTTTTGACGCAACCAGCGCACATGCACGTCCACCGTGCGACTGTCGCCAACGAACTCCCAGCCCCACACTCTTTCAAGGATAAATTCGCGCGAGAGCATTTGACGGGGATGCTCGGCAAAAAAGAGAAGCAATTCATATTCTTTTGGTTTGAGCGGAGTTACTTCGGCGTCCAACGTCGCTTCGCGGCGCGTCAGGTCAACGACGAGGTTGGCGAAAGTTAATTTTTCATGCGGAGCGATTAAGTCTTTGGATTTGCCCATTTCCTCGCGCAACAAACGCGCGCGGCGCAATTGCGCTTTGACGCGCGCCAGCAACTCGCGCATGGAAAACGGCTTCGCCATGTAATCGTCCGCGCCGACTTCGAGACCGACGACGCGGTCAATTTCGTCGTCGCGCGCGGTGAGCATGAGAATGGCGGACGACATTTCTTTGCGCAGAACGCGCGCCACTTCAAAACCGTCCATTTCGGGGAGCATCACGTCCAGCACGATTAAATCGGGTTTGAGTCTGCGCGCAAATTCAAGCGCGGAGCGCCCGTCGCCAACCGTCTCCACTGCGTAACCCTCTTTTTTTAAGTTATAAGCCAACGTCTCTTGCAGGGATGGTTCGTCTTCCACGACGAGAATGGTTTCAGGCATGGAAGCGAATATACCATAAAGAAAATTTAATTTCGGGGACTCTGCCCCGCGCATTGGGGAAGGCGGCGTTCTGAGCTTGTCAAGGGGATGAGGCTTTGCGTAAAACAAAAAACGCCCCCGATTGCTCAGGGGCGCTTTTGATTTACCTGTCCACTCCCCGCATTTCCTCCACCGCCTCCCGCACCCCCTCCGCCAGCGCAACTTGCGGGCTGAACCCAAGCGTGTCCATAATTTTTTTCGGCGTTCCGATGGAGCGATAAATATCGCCCACGCGCGGTTCGGCGTGGATGTGTTTGGAAGCGTTGGGGAAAATTTCGTAGAGAATATCAAGCAGGTCGAGTAGGCGCGTTTCGACGCCCGTGCAGACGTTGAAGATTTGACCGGGCGCGGCGGGATGTTTTGCCGCGAGCAAGTTGGCTTGCGCGACGTCGCGCACATTGACTAAATCGCGGGATTGTCCGCCGTCGCCGAAAATGGTGACGGGTTTGCCGTCTAACATGCGGCGGATAAAAATCGGGACGGCGGCGGCGTACATCGAGTCGGGGCGTTGGCGCGGACCATAGACGTTGAAGTAACGCAACGCGACAACTTCCAACCCGAATGAATTTGTGTAAAGGTCGGCGTACATTTCATCCACCCGTTTGGACGTCGCGTAAGGCGACAACTGTTTTAGCGGAGTATCTTCCGCCAACGGCATGGCGATTGAATCGCCGTAGACCGCCGCGCTGGAGGCAATTACAACGCGCTTGACGTTGGCTTTTCGCGCCGCTTCAAAGAGCATGGACGTTCCCGTAATGTTGACGTCGAAACATTCTTGCGGCTTCTCCATTGACTCTGGCACGGAGACAAACGCCGCCTCGTGAAAAACGACTTCGACGTTTTTCGCGGCGACGCCGAGTTGATCCGCGTCGCGCAAATCGCCTGCGAGAATTTCAACATCCAAGCCTTGCAAGTTCTCGCGCTTGCCCGACGAGAAATTATCCAAGACGCGCACGTTCGCGCCTTGCTCCAACAAAGCGCGGACGATGTGCGAGCCGATAAATCCCGCGCCGCCGGTGACTAAATAATTCATTTCGCCCTCACCCCTAACCCCTCTCCCAGTGGGAGAGGGGAACAAGACTCCCTTCCCCCACTGGGGGAAGGGCTGGGGATGAGGGCGTTTTTGAATTTCATTTATCTGCCCGTCCTTCTCAAGACCGTGCCGATGGTGCGCAGGACGATATTAAAGTCCATGCCGAGCGTGCGATGTTTGATGTAATACAAATCGTATTCCAATTTGACCGACGTTTCTTTTAAACTGGCGACGTAGCCGTAGTTGATTTGCGCCCAACCCGTGAGACCGGGTTTGACCAGCAAGCGCGCGCGATAAAACGGGATTTGCTGTTGGAATTGCGCCACGAGTTCGGGGCGTTCGGCGCGCGGACCGACGAGACTCATCTCGCCCATGAAGACGCTCCAAAATTGCGGCGTCTCGTCAATGCGCGTTCGCCGCAAAAAATTCCCCACCTTCGTCACGCGCGGATCGTTTTCTTCGGCGAGTTTGGCTTCGCCGTCCGCTTCGGCGTTTTGCTTCATCGAGCGAAATTTATAAATTCTGAATAAACGTCCGCCCCGTCCCAATCTTTCCTGCGAATAAAAAATAGGCCGCCCGCTTTCCGCTACGATCGCCAACGCGGTTATTGGCAACACAGCCGCGAAAATCATCAACCCGACAATTCCGCCCGCGATATCCATGAGACGTTTGAATAATTCGTACATGCCGCTGACGCGCACTTGATCCACAAACGAGCGAATGACCCAATCCGATTCAAGATGTTCGACGGGGACGCGGTGCATCAACTCCTCGTACATGATTGGCATCCGCGTAATTTCAACGCCGCGTTCCTGCGCGTCCAAAATCGTTTGGAAAGTTGCGCCTTTCATCTCGCCGTTGATCGCGACGACAATATCCGAGACGCGATATTCTTCAACAATCTCAAGCAGTCTTTTGCAATTCCCCAAAACGGAAACCCCGTGATAAAACTTGCCCTGCTTTCGCGCGTCGTCGTCAACGTATCCAGTTAAAAGAAACGGCGGCGGATTCATCTTGATATAAATATCCACGAGCGAATGCCCCGCCTTGCCTGCGCCGACGATCAACACGCGCCGCATTAATCCCGACGAAGTGGCGAGGCGAATGTAAACGGCGCGCCAAATCAACGTCATGAGAGAAGCCACGACGAGGAAAGCTCCGACCCCGATACGAGGCAACGAATTCGGGTCTTGATTAAACGTGAAGAGCAGGGAATAGCCAAGCAAGCCCACAATGGGCGCGGCGGCAATGCTGCGCAGGGTCTTGCGCCAACTGGCGGCGGTGTGCGGCTCGTAAGAATCCACCATCAATAAAAGCCAAACCAAAGGCAACAAGTAAAACCAAAGAGGGGTTTTGATGTCAATCGCGCTTTCAGCCAGGCGCGTCGCGCGGACAAGCGGAAATCCCCTTTCAAGCAAACGCTCAATTTCGCGGGATAAAGAAAATTGATACCAAATAGACAACGCCAAAAACATCGCGCCGACTGAAACGACCAGGTCGCCGAACAACAAAATTGCGCGGCGCTCGCTGGGTCTTAATCGCAACGATGCTTTTTTTGAAATATCAGCCATTTTTATTTGAAAGCGGGACGCGGACGAGCGCGGATTTACGCGGAGAAAAAACAATCCGAATCAGCGTTCATCAGCGTCCCAATTTTAAGAGTGTAAGGTAATCGGGCTCTTGATACTGCTCCATAAAAATCCCGCGCCCCAAGAGAAGTGCATGGTTGCAATCGCCAGCGGCAATCCAATGATCAGGAAGCCGTTTCGTTTTTCAATCGCCGATTTTAAGCCAGCCAAAGTGAGCGCGGAGAAATATGCAAGCAGTTGCGCGACAAGTATATAACGCGCCGTCCCAATAAACAAGGATAACACAATCAGCGCAAACAGAATCAACACAAACAACGGCGGGAGCGCTTGTCGCCAACGCAACGTATGCGGATAACGCTGAAGCATTTTTAATTTCCAAAAACCGTAGCGCCAATATTGCGTCGCCAATTTGCCCAACGTGCCGCGCGAAAAATATACCGAGCGAATGGACGGGTCAAGCCAAACGACGCCGCCCGATTCGCGGACGCGCGTGTTGAATTCGTAATCTTCGTTGGCTAGGAGGGTCTCGTCGAACATGCCGATTTTATCGAGCAAGTCGCGGCGGAACGAACCAAACGGAACGGTATCCACCGCGCCCGCTTTGGCGTTGAGCCGATACAGCGCGTCGCCGACTCCGAGCGGATGCGCGGCGGCGTTTGCAATTGCCTCCGCGATTTTCGTCTGCGCCCCCGCGCGAATTTCCCACACCCCGCCGATGTTCGCGCCTTTGTTCGCTTCATGCGCCGCGACGCAACGCGCCACATATTCGGGAATCGGCATGGAGTGCGCGTCGAGCCGAATAATGATCTCGCCGCGCGAGTTTTTAATCGCCTGATTCAGCGCGGCGGGAATCGTCTTGGTTGTATTCTCCACCACGCGCACGGATAAATCGGGATGTTCGATTTGAAACGCGGCGATGATTTCGCGCGTACGGTCAGTGGACATGCCGTCGGAGATAATCAACTCCATTTGAGCAAGCTGATAGGTCTGCGCGAGAATAGCGTCGAGCAAATGTCGAATAGTTTTTTCTTCGTTGTAGCAGGGGACGATGATGGAGGTGAAGGGCATGGGGGAATTGGTAAGTGGTAAATGGTAATTGGTGATTAGGTAATTAGGGGGCGTTTTTCCTAATCCCTAATTACCCAATTACCAATTACCTATTCAAAGGCAAAAACACTTCAAAGGTTGTCCCCTCTCCCAACCGACTGCGGACAGTTATTCTCCCGCCGTGCGCTTGGATGATTTCGCGGGCGATGGCAAGACCAAGCCCCGCGCCGTGTTTTTCGCCGCCTTTGCGCGCGGGGTCGGCTTGGTAGAAACGGTCAAAGATATGCGCTTGCGCTTCGGGGGAAATTCCCGCGCCCGTGTCGGCGACGGAAACTAAAATCTCTTTATCTACAACAGAAGCGCGAAGCGTAATCGTCCCGCCGCGCGGCGTGAACTTGAGCGCGTTGTCCACAAGGTTGGTGAAGACTTGCGCGAGGCGGTCGCCGTCGGCGGTGAGTTTGGGCAAGTTGTTCGCAACTTCCACTTTAATTTCCACGCCCGCTTTTTGCGACTGCGGCGCGAATTTCTCGGCGACGGTATTCAACAACGCGCGGATTTGCACGGACGACATCGTAATATCCGCCGTCCCCGCGTCGAGTTTGGCGAGGTCGAGCAAATCTAAAACCATGCGGTGCATTCGCGCGGATTCGTCGTAAATAATTTGCGCGGCTTTTTGGCGCGACTCGGCGCTATCCGCCGCGCCGTCCAAAAGCGCTTGCGCGAATCCTTGAATGGAAGTCAGCGGCGTTTTCAATTCATGCGAGACGTTGGCGACAAACTCCCGTTGCGATTTTTGACTCGCTTGCGCCCGCGCCACCATCGAATTAAAGGCGCGCGTCAATTCTTTGACCTCGTGCGGACCTCGCGCTTCGATAGTTTTCACCTCCGCTGATTCGCGCGCCGCAACGACGACCTTCTGCAACGGGTCGGCTATCCAACGCGAGACGAAGAAAGCGACAACCAGCGAGAGGAGCAACGCGATTAATCCGCTTTGCAAAATCAACGGCAGGAAATCATCCGTAAAAATATTGATGATTGAAAGGCGCGGGCGCGGCGCGGCGACGACTAAATAAGTATTGTCGGGAAGTTGCTCGACGGAATACAACCATGACACGCCTTTATCGTCGCGCGCCAACGGAATGCTTCGCAACAAAGACTGCTGATTTGGAAACGGAAGCGCGGATTTTTTATCCGCGTATGTGTCCAAAATAATTTGCTTGTCTTGAGAATACAACAAAATCCGCACGTTGAATGTGCGCGACGCTTTTTCAGCCGCAAGCGCAATCGGTTGCGTCGCGTCGCGTTCCATCACGACGGATTGAACGGCTTTTAATCGCTCGGTCGCTTGGCGATATAAAAACGGGTTACGCAACAGATAGAAAAATAAAATCAACGCGACAACGCCTAACGCGGTGACGACGACGAAGGCGTAACTTAACCAAAGGCGGGAACGGAGGGAGGAGAGCATGGGGTAAGTGGTAAATGGTAATTTGGGGGGAACAAGCATTTACTAATTACCAATTACGCAATTAGTTTATACCCCACCCCCGTCACCGTTTCAATCTTCACTGTTGAACCTTCTATTTTTTTGCGAAGGTGCGCGATGTGAACATCTACCGTGCGGGTTTGACCGTAGAAGTCGAAACCCCAAGCAAGTTGGAGCAATTGCTCGCGGGTGAAGACGCGGCTGGGTTGTTCGGCGAGGGTGAGCAATAAATCAAATTCCTGAGTCCGTAAATCAATCAGGAATGAATCGCGGCGGACTTCGCGCGAGACGGGGTCAATGGTCAAGTCGCCGCGCTGAATCGGTTTGGAGTCCGATTGGGTGGCGCGTTCGCTGCGACGCAGAATCGCTTTGGCGCGCGCAGTGAGTTCGCGCGGATTGAATGGCTTGGTCAGGTAATCATCCGCGCCGAGTTCGAGACCGAGAATTTTATCAATGTCTTCGTCTCGCGCCGTGAGCATGATGATGGGCGTTTGGTCGCCGCCCACGCGAAGTTTGCGGCAAACTTCAAAGCCGTCTAACTTGGGAAGCATCACGTCTAGCACAATCAACGCGGGATGAAATTTTGCAACCGCTTCCAACGCCGCTTCCCCGTCGCTGGCGCTTTGAATGCGAAAACCGTCGCGCTCAAAATACATCTGCGCGAGTTGAATGATGGAAGGTTCGTCGTCTACGAGGAGGATGAGTTCGGAGGACATAATGAGGTAAGTCGGATTTAAATCCGACTTACGAAATCAGCGCCACCGCTTCAATTTCAACCAACCCGCCTTTGGGCAATCCCGCCACCGCGACGGTGCTTCGAGCGGGCGGATTCTCGCCGAAGAATTCCGCGTAAACGGGATTCATCTTAGGGAAGTCGCTCATGTCTTTAAGAAACACGGTGGTCTTCACGACGTTTGCAAGACTAGAGCCAGCCGCTTCGAGGACATTTTGCAAGTTGGTCAAAACCTGTCGGGTTTGTTCTTCCACGCCGCCCGCGACTAACTCGCCCGTCGCGGGGTCGAGCGCGATTTGTCCCGCCGTGTAAACCATCGTCTCCGTGCGAACGGCTTGCGAGTAGGGACCGATGGCTTTGGGCGCTTTGTCTGTGTGAACGATTGTTTTCTTCATGGCTGCCTCTTTTGAAAATCAGTAGTTCACGAAAACCTTGCGTAGTTTGCGCTCTCTAGCGCAAATTTGGCGTTAGAGAACGCCAATTACGCGCTTTCGTGATATGACGCGAGTATACAGCCTTTAAAGAAACTTCGGAAGTCTGCTACAGCGAGACTTCCGAAGTTTGGGAAAATTACGGGACTTGCCTTGCGCCGCCTGCGGGTTTATTCGCTTTGCGGAAGGCTTGCATCGCGTCGCGCAACGCTTTGAACGTGCCGCCCATTGCGGATTTAAGTTCTTGCGCCTTCGCTCGCATTTCTTTCAGCGTGGCTTTGGCTTTCTCGGAGTCGGTCACTTTGCCGTTCGCGTCAAATCCCTGATGCGAGTTGACGACGCCTTTCATGCTCTCGTATATCGGCTTGGCGTTTTTCAACGCGGATTCAAACGCGGTCAGCGCGGCTTGCACGGCGGAGACGTCCTTGCCGTTTGCGGCGGCTTGCGCGATGCGTTCTTTAAGTTTGGTCAAAAGCGGGTCGTTGCCGTCAAACGCTTTGCCAAGACGCGCGTACATTTCTTGCTGACGCGCCCAGATTTTCTCCAACTTCTCGTTGGTTAATCCGCCGCCTTGTTGCGGGGGAGTTACGCCTTGCGCGAACGCGCCAGTCGCGGGGAAAGCAGAGAGAACGAGAGCGACGGTCAATACCGCCAAAATCAGTTTGTTGAATATTGTTTTCATCGTAAGCCTCCTTTTAGGTTACGATGAAATTGTAGGCGAGGGAAGTTACGCGCGCGTGACGGGGATGTAAAAAGATTGTAAATTTTACAACTCCCCCTGCGCTCATGTCGTTGATCCCCTGCGCTTAATCATGGTCAATAAATTACCCGTCTTTGCGTCGGATTCATAGCGAATTTCATCCATCAGTTTCCGCATAATGTATACGCCCAGCCCTCCAATTTGGCGTTCCGCTAAATCCGCTTTTAGGTTTGGCTGTTCGGCGTTGGACGGATCAAAAGATTTGCCGGTATCGCGCATGACAATTGTGATCGTATCGCCTTGCGCGTCGCAATCGCAGGTCATGTCAAATTGCGCGTTGGGGACGCCTTCATAAGCGTGTTCAATAATATTAGACGCCGCTTCGTCCGCGACAAGTTGCAGGGAATAGATTTCTTTTTCAGTGAAACCGCCTGAACGGGCAACCTGCGCGACAATTTCGCGCAGGTCGTCCAAAACTTCAAATTTGGCGGGAAAAGTTTTGTTGGGCATAGGTTCATTAAAAGACGCCAACTGCGGCGACAGCGTCGTCAAAAGTCTTAAAGAGCTCGAAAAAACCCGCCAATTCAAGAGCTTCCTTGATGCGCTTTGGCGCGGACGCCAACACCAACTCGCCGCGATTATAACGCTTGCAGTTTCTCTGGGCGGCGAGCAAAGCGCGAAAACCAGCGCTGGACATGTATTCAAGTTCGCGCATGTCAACCACGATGTTAAAGCGGTTATTGCTAGTGAATTTCTCAAGGGCTTTAGAAAAATCAGGCGCGGTGGAGCTATCTACGCGGCCCTTTACTTTGATTAAATCGCAACGCTTAAATTCCTGAATGGTGATTTCCACGTTATGCCTCCGTAGGATTTTTTCAACGTTGAACAAAAAAATTATATCATGCGTCGCTTTTTAGGCGAAATTTTTGGGGCGCCAACCCAACGCCGCTGGCGACGCTAATTGCGACTCAATCTCATCCGCTGGGCGTAAATGACCGCTTGTTCGCGGTTTTTCAATTGCAAGCGTTCCAAAATCTGCGCCATGTGATACTTGACGGTCGCCTCGCTGATATGCAGGGCTTTCGCCGCTTCTTTGTAAGTCATTCCATCCGCCACCAATTGCAAAATTTCCCATTGCCGAGGAGTCAAATCCTCGCCTACGTCATTGTTCGCCGTATGTTTGGCGGCGTCAATGTGTGGAAATTCAGCCATCAGGCGCGCCGCCAACGCGGGCGGAATCAGCGATTCGTCGCGCATCATTTCGCCCAACATGGAAAACATCTCGTTGGCGTCCGCGCTTTTCAAAAAATAACCCGAAGCGCCATATTTGATCGCGTCCAAAAGATTTTCATCGTCTTCAGAAACGGTCAGAAGCGCCACCTTGATTTCGGGAAATTCGGCTTTGATATAGCGAGTAGCGGCAACCCCGTTGCCGTTTGGCATTTGAACGTTCACCAGCGCTATATCTGGGCGTAAAACGCGCGCCTGTTCAAAGGCTTGTACGCCGTCGCGCGCCACGCCAACTACCGTCAAGCCGCGCGCCGTCAACAGGTTGCGCATTCCTTCTAAAAAGAGCGGTTGATCGTCCACCAGCAAAATCCGCAAGCCGAGCAATTCCGCCGGAACGCCGTTCCGCGCGGAAGGAAATATGCGCGGAATGTGCGCGATCACCTGAGAACCTTGCCCGACGACGGAGCGCACCTCCAGCCGTCCCCCAATCTGCTCGGCGCGTTCGCGCATAATGCTCAACCCGAAACGTCTTTGCTCGACGCCGGGAACGTTCTGCGGGTTAAAGCCGCATCCGTCGTCGCTGATGACAAAGACAATCTCACGCGCCATAAAAGTCATTAATACTTCCACGCGCCGCGCCGTAGCGTGTTTGCGGATGTTCACCAGCGCTTCTTGAACGATATGCAAAATCTGGTCTTCCACCGTTTCAGGCAAAATCGGCATGGTGTCTTGCGGCGGACTGAAAATCGTTTCGACTCCCCAAGCCCGACTGAAAGCGTTCAAATAAGTGCGCAGGGATTCAAAAAAACTACGTTGATGTTTTTCCGCGTCGCGCAAGCCTAAAATATAATTACGCAAATCAACGTGAGCGCCCTGCGCCGCCTGAACCAGCAGTTGTAAATTTTCCTGCGCCGCCCCAATTTGATCTTTTTTCAAAAGCGTTTGAATCGCCTGCGCTTGAACGTTGACGTATCCAATGACCTGCCCAAAACTATCGTGCAAATCGCGCGCCATCTGCTCGCGCTCTTCCGCGGCGGCAATCTTGCGCTGTTGTTGAACCAAACGCGCCTCGTCCGCCTCGCGTTCGCTGATTTCAATTTGCAAATGATCGTTGATGGATTGCAATTCCTGCGCGCGCTCGGCGACGCGCTCATTCATTTCTTCCAAATCTGCGCGCAACCGCTCCACCGTAGAACGCTCTGAAGCGCGCGGCATTTGACGCAAAAAGATAATCGTCGCCCACAAGAAGCCAAACGTCAAAACGGAATAAGCGGCGCTCAGGCGCGAAGCGGAAAACGAAGTCGCGTAAAAAAATATGAGATTGACGAAAACCGCGACCAATATAAAGAAGCCAAGCGTCGCGGCGTTTTGCGCATTGCGATTTTCGCGGGCGCGCAAACGGCGCGCCAAATAAACGATAACGCTCAGACTCAAGCTGAACTGGAGCAGGTAACCAATAAAAGCGGGCGCGAGACGTAAAGTGGGCATACGGTTGCTGATGAGTTTACCGCAAAAGAACCTTATTTACTACAAAAAACGCGCGGAGAACAATCTCAATACGCTTCCGGCTATCTTCTACGCTTAAATCCATATTCGAATGTTTTGAAATTTGCAAGCGCCCTACCCAAACAACGCCCCGACGTCTTCTTTTGTCAGCGACTTGAAGAAGCTGCCCTCTGTTGAAATCAACTGATTGACGAGATTTTTTTTCTTCTCTTGCAATTGCAAAATTTTCTCTTCGACAGATTCGCGGGCGATAATTTTATACACAATCACGGGCTTATCCTGCCCGATGCGATGGGCGCGGTCAGACGCTTGCATTTCGACGGCGGGATTCCACCATGGGTCGAGATGAATCACATAATCGGCGGCGGTGAGGTTGAGCCCGACTCCGCCCGCCTTGAGGCTGATGAGGAAAAAGGGAATGGACGGGTCGCCTTGAAAAGAGTCCACGCGGTCTTGGCGGTTTTGAGTTTGCCCGTCCAAGTACATGTATTTGATTTTGCGCGCGTCGAGTTCTTTTCGCAACAACTTGAGCGTTTCGACAAATTGCGAGAAGACCAGCGCCTTGTGATTCTCGGCTTGCAGGGTTTCCAGCGTTTCAATTAAAAATTCAAACTTGGGCGCTTCGCCTTTGTAGCTTTTATCCACAAGGTTGGGATGAATGGAAATTTGGCGCAGGCGCAACAAGCCTTCGAGAATTTTGAAACGCGCGTCGTTCATGCCGTCGGACTCAATCAAGCCCAGCAACTCGGCGCGATATTTTTCGCGGGTCAGCGCGTACAATTTTTTCTGCGCGGGAACCATGTCCGTATAAACCACGCGCTCGGTGCGCGGCGGCAATTCGGGCGCGACCTGAGCTTTGGTGCGACGCAAAATAAACGGATACACCAACTGGCGCAACAACTTGGCGACCTTTTCATCGCCCGCGACTTCAATGGGATTGGCAAATTCTTTTTTAAAATATTCCACGCTACCCAGCAAGCCGGGATTCAAAAACGCAAACTGCGACCACAATTCAAAGGTGTTGTTCTCGACGGGCGTTCCCGTCATTACGATACGATGCGCCGCTTTCAACAATCGCGCCGCCTTCGCGCTTTGCGACGCGGGATTTTTTATCGCTTGCGATTCGTCCAGCACGACCGTGTCAAAATGATATTTGCTCAGCGCTTCAATGTCGCGCAACAACACGCCGTAGGTGGTGAGAATGACGTCGTAATCTTTGAACGTCGCGACGTCCTTGTCTCTAAAATTGCCGGTGTAATCGAGAAATTTTAAATCGGGCGTGAATTTTTCAGATTCGCGTTGCCAGTTGGCGATGAGGCTTTTGGGGACGACGAGCAAGGTTTCTTTTTCTGCGGATTGGTCTTGATATGCGCCGCCGTTGCGGTTTTCCTTCAACGATTGAAGATAGGTTAACACTTGAATCGTTTTGCCGAGTCCCATGTCGTCGGCGAGGATGCCGCCGAATTTATATTCGCGCAAAAAGTGAAGCCAATCGAATCCCGCTTTTTGGTAGTGACGCAATTCGCCGACGAAATTTTTAGGGAGCGGTTGCGCGGCGATACGCTCAAAGGAGCGCAAATGCTCGCGCCGTTGGATCAACTCAACGGGAGTCTGAATCGCGGCGTCCTCTTCGATGAGCTGATCCACTAGCGGGAGATGAAAATCCGCGACGCGGAATCCATCCGCCGTTTCTTCCGCCATTCCAAAAAGATGTTTGTATTTCGCCAGCCACTCTTCGGGAATTTGCCCCGCCGAACCATCGGCAAGTTTGATGTATTTCTCGCCGCGTTTCATCGCTTTGCGAACGTCGTGCAACGAAACTTGCTGGTCGCCGTATTCGATGTAGGCTTTGATATCGAACCAGTCAATGCCGCTGGAGATGCTGACATGCGCGCTGGGCGTGGCGCGATTGATTTTTCCGAGTTTGAGATTTTCTTCGCCGTAAATTTCAAAGCCCGCCTGCGTCAGGTGCGGGACGCTATGCAAAAGAAAATCAAAGGGATGCGCGCGCGCGCGCAGTTCAAATGTGCCGACTTCAAAATTGGTCTTAGCGCGTTTGAGACGATAGACAGGATCGGTCAGCAGTTGATAAAAATGCGCTTCGCGTTCGCCGTCGCGATGAATGCGAATCAAATCCCACGAATCGGGAACGGTCTCGACGGCGACGGTTTCTTCAGATTTAGAGGCGGCAAGCTCGTACTCGCCGTATCCAAAACGCAAACTGGCGCGGAGGACGGCGTCTTTGCCTTCGTTCAAATACAAACGCGGGACGGCTTCGGCGTTTACGTCGCGCCAGTGCACAATGTCGCTATCAATCGGCAAGAGTTCCGCGACGCGCCGCAAATATTTCTCGCGGAAAATATCCGCGTGTTGCGCGGGGACGACGATGGGGAAAGACGCCATGACGGACATGGCGCTGGCGTTGCGTAGCGTGAAAATTTTATCCACGCATAAAAGCCACGAGGGATTGTATGAAAGCGTTTCCACCTTGCCGTGAATCGGCGGGTCGGTTTGCAAGCTCGCTTTCAAAACTAAATTGCCGTCTTCTTTTGTAAATGAAACTTGCAAGTCCATCGGATTTGGCAAAATTTGTAAACGCGAATAAATTTTGCTTTTATATTTGCTGGCAAGGAAAACTGGAATCCCAAACTGCGCGAGAAGCGGAAAGTAGGAAGTTACGTTTGTATCGCCCAGATAACGCGTCGTTTGATTAAGTAGAAGCAAAAGATTAATCGCTTCGCTTGGTAAGTTAATGCAACCTTGCGGATTGACGTAGGCATGTAGATCTTCGCCGTACTTTAACCATCCGTCGTCGGAGTTTAATAAATTATTAATCGCCAATTTGTCGTTTAGGTCAACTTCATTTAGACGCGCCCAATTTTTGATTTTGACAATATAAGGCGAGTAGTAAAAAGAACTGTTGCCGTAGGAATACTCTTCTTTATTTAGCAAAAAAACGGCGACATAGCGTTGCGGGCTGGCTCCCGTCGTCGCCGACTGCGCGCGCGGAATTTGCGAGAGGGTGTAATCGAGTCGGCTTTGCCAGTTGGGCGTGGGCGGCGCGATATTTTTTTGCGCGACGGGCGGCGCGGCGAGAGCTTTCGGTGTGATTGTTTTTAAGAACTGGTCAATCACAGAGTTGAAAAATCCTTCGCTTTTGGGGGCGTTGTCTTCAACCTTGTCTTCGTCGTTCATCCAAGCATCGGGGTCAAAATCATAATCAGCATCTTCCACCCATTCGCTATTTTCATCAAGGTCTTGATATTCGCTCGGATCTTTGCCAGCGATCTGTCGACTCACTTCCAATGCGGTAGCCACCTGATGTTTGCAAAAATTGCGTCGCGCAGAAGGGCAAGTGCAGTTAAAACGCAATGCGCCCATTGCGTCTACAGCGATTTCAACTTGATACTCAGCTGTGTCGCCGTCTATTTGGCAAATCACTTCGCTATTGTTATTTACAAAGTTCATGCTGGTTACGCGGTTCTCTTCGTAATATACGCGTCCGCGCTCCATGGATCTAGCGTTGGCGTATCGGCGATAGGGGTAAGCGTCAAGCAGTTCGGATGTGATGGGGGGCATAAAAATCTCGCAAAAATGAAATGAAAACGGTGAAATTATAAATCATGTGCGACGGTTTGCGCAAAGAAACTTTGGCAAAAAAATTTTGGAAATAGACTCGACATTAGATCGGAAACATCTTCTCAAAAACTTCGGGGCAATATTTTTGAACCATCTCGGACGAGACGCCGTTCTCTTTGCAAATCTCGGCGTATAAATCCACGCTTGGACGGCGGATGCGTTTTTGCGTGTCGTTGTCCAATCCCCATAAACCGAAGCGTTGCGTCCAGCCGCGCTCCCATTCAAAGTTATCCACCAGCGACCAGTGGAAGTAGCCTTTCACTTGCCAATTAAAATTCACCGCGCGCCAAATCTGATGAATATGTTGCGCGAGATAACGCGGGCGGATATGGTCGCTCAAATCATCGACGCCGTTTTCGGTAATGTAAATCGGCAAATAGGGATATGTTCGCTCGACCCATTTGATGGAATTGAAAATTCCTTCGGGGACGTTGGCGATCAGTTTCGTGTCGCTCAAATCCGCGTTTTTGGGGTAGCCGCTGTTTGTAAAAAAAGCGCCGCGCTTGGCGACGTCAAACCAGACAGTATCCGTCGAGTAATAATTCAAGCCGAGATAATCCTGCGTCCCTTGCGCTTCGGGGATGTTTTGATTCCCCAGCGGAGATTTCATTACCCCCGTCGAGATGGCGGACGGAAAACATAAATTGACGCCTTCGCGGCGAATCTTCGTCGCCCAAACATCCAGCGGCGACCAAGCGCTACGCGGAATCATCGGACGATAATGCAAAGCGTATCCGACTTTCGCTTCGGGTTGCAACTCGTGAATGGCGCGATACGCGGCGGCGTGTCCGCGAAGCATATTGGCGAGGACTTGCATGGCTAGCTTGGCGTCTTTTTTCCCCGGCGGAAAAACGCCCACGACGTATCCTTGCAAAGCATAGACGTTCGGCTCGTTAATCGTGCACCACAGCGAGACATATTCTTTGAGCGCGTCCACAACTTTGCGAACATATTTTTCAAACAGCGGAACGACGTCTTCAGTTTCCCAGCCTCCGCGTTCCGTCAGCCAAAGCGGGTCGGTGAAATGATGCAACGTGACCATCGCGGTCATGTTGCGTTCGCGCAAACCGCGCAACATGGAGCGATATTTTTCGACGGCTTCTTCGTCCCAAGTATCGGGCGTCGGCTGAATGCGACTCCACTCGATAGAAAGGCGATGCGCGTTTTGACTCGTTTCGGCGGCGCGGTCAAAATCCTCGCGCCAGCGTCCGCCCTGCCAATCGCAAGCCAGCCCCGATTTGTGAGTCGTTCGCCCCGCTTCTTCCCACTGAGTCCATTGATTATTCGTATTGCCGCCTTCCACTTGATGCGAAGACGTCGCTGTTCCCCATAAAAAGTTTTTTGGAAAATGAAAAGTCGCTTGAGGCATGGTAGTCTCTTAGTCTCTTAGTCTCGTAGTCTCGTAGTCGCATTGACCACGAAAAATACAAACCACACAAAAAAATACCGCTTTTGTTCGTGTATTTCGTGACTTTCGTGGTTGATAGATTCGGGTAGTCGGTTAGCGGCGCAAGAGTTCGGCGTATTTGGCGAAGTCCGCTTGGGCTTGGGCGAGGTTGCCGAGTTTTTGATGCGCCAATCCGCGATTGGAATAAGCGAGCGCGTACTGCGGGTCGAGTTCAATCGCTTTGTCGAGGTCGGGAATAGCGAGGTCGTAGCGCCCCAACTCGTTGTACGCCCAGCCGCGATTGTTGTACGCGGACGCAAATTGCGCGTCGAGTTGAATGGATTTGTCGTAGTCTTGAATTGCGCGTTCAACTTGCTTAAGACTATCGTAAGCGTTGCCGCGATTATTGTACGCCCGCGCAAACGACGGGTCGAGTTCAATGGCTTGATCATAATCTTGAATCGCCCGCTCATATTGTTTCAAGTTGTAGTAAGCGTTGCCGCGATTATTGTACGCCCAGAAAAACTGCGGGTCAATTTCAAGCGCTTTATCGTAATCTTGAATGGCGCGTTCGGGTTGGATATAGTAATAAGCGTTGCCGCGATTGTTGTACGCCCATGCGTTTTGCGGTTCAAGCGCAAGCGCTTTGTCGAGGTCTTGAATGGCAAGGTCGTAGCGCTTCAACTCGGTGTAAGACCAGCCGCGATTGTTGTAGGCGAGGGCGAGTTGCGGGTCGAGCGCAAGCGCTTTATCAAGGTCGGGGACGGCGCGTTCAAACTGGCGGATTTCATTGTAAACCCATCCACGATTGGCAAAAGCGGGGGCGCTTTGCGAATTGAGCGCAAGCGCTTGATTGAGGTCTTGAATGGCGAGGTCGTATTTTTTCAATCGCGCGTACGCGCTGGCGCGTTTGAAGTAAACTTCAAATTGATTCGCGCCCGCGAGCGCCTTGTCAAATTGCGCCACAGCCGCTTCGTAATTTTGGGATTGATATTCAATCAAGCCCGATAAAAACGCAACCAAAGCGCTTGTATCTCCGCCAGCCGATTGTTGAAACGCGAAGGTTTCCAAATCCGCCAGCGTGATGCGCGGACGCAGAGTCGTCACACGCGGAACAATTTTCCATGAAGTCAGATTTTCGACGCGGACAACGACGTTTGAATTTTCCAGATACCCCCAAACCACAAAATCCGCCGATAATTTTTTGCCCAAACTGCGAGCGTAACCGCTTCCCTGCGCTGGCGCGGTTGCCTCTGAAATCCGCGTCATCTCGATTTCTCGATGATCTTTGAAATTCGAGTTTAGGTTTGCGATTATCTTTCCGCTTAAATTCGTTCCGTCAATTTCAGCGATTGCGATGATCAGTTTATCTTGCGGCGGCTGGCTGTGTTTCGATAAAAACCAAGTTCCAAGAAGCGCGCTGAGAGCGACAAGGAAAATCCACGCGACGCGGGAGGATTGATTTGCGGTCACAGGATTTAGGCTCGCGGAATACGCTGATTAGACTTGGCGCAATTACAAACCGCGTTTTTGCGCATTGCATCGCGGTAAATGTTGCGCCTCCGATAATCTTATCGGAGGCGCAACAGGATGAGTCAGTTACTCACTTTACGCGCTCCCACCCTAACCGCTTCGCGTCCCACAGGGAGAGGAAACTCCCTGCCCCTGCGGGGGAAGGGCTGGGGATGAGGGAGAATTCCGCGTAACAAGTCGGGTGTTTTTGATTCTGCATTCCGCGTTCTGCATTTATTTCTTCGGCGTTTCGGTTACTGCGGGCGTCTCCGTGACGGCGGGCGTCGCGGTTGCCTTTGCTTGCGCGGTTTCTTGCGCGTGCGCCGAGTCCGTTGCGATAGTAATGAAGTTCGGCTCTGTGGGAACATGCTCTTTCCACAGGTCAAAGGTTTCCACGCCGTAATCTTTCTTGGCTTTTTCAAGCCAATCGGCATACGCTTTCGTCCGCGCGGCTTCGTAGGCGGTCGCGTCGAGCGGACGATCTTGCTTGGCAATTAATTGAATGATGTGAAAACCGAACTGGCTTTTCACGGCTTCTTTGGTAATGTCGCCCGGTTTTGCTAAAGCGTAGGCGGCGGCTTCAAATTCGGGAACCATCGCGCCTTTGCCAAACCAGCCGAGGTCTCCGCCGTTTGCTCCAGAACCTTTGTCGGTGGAAAGTTCCTTTGCAAGAGCGGCAAAGTCCTCGCCCTTTTTTAATCGGTCAAAGACTTTTTTCGCGGCGTCCGCGTCCGCCACGAGAATGTGGCGCGCCCAAACTTTCGTTTCAATTCGAGCGACATTGGCGGCGATTGTGTTTTTCAGTTTTTCTTCCAAAAGCGCGCTTTCAAAAAAGATCGCGCGGAAGTCGTTTTCCGTGATTCCCAGTTTGAGCATTCTTTCAGACGCGCTTTTGAAATCGCTTTCAAACGTCGGGCGCGTATAAGGCGTGGACGTCGGCGTGACTGTCGAAGTCGGCGTCGGACCGGTGGCGGTTGGAGATGGGGTTGCAGTCGGCGGTTGCGTCGCGGTTGCCGTGAACGTGGGGGCGGCGGTTAGAGTCGCTTGAGGCGTACCGGTTGTCAGCGTACTCGTTGTCAGCGTACTCGTTGTCAGCGTACTCGTTGCGCTGGTTGTTGTCACTTCGGGGGTGAAGGTAAATTCTGGCGTCGCGGTCAATTCGAGCGTGGGCAATGGCGTCGGCGTCATTGTCACGATTTTAAACGCTTCCGCCGGCACGGAAGGCTCAACGACTTGCGTGGGCGTGACGCTGGGCGTTGGCGAACCGTTCGGGTAAAAATTGAACGCGCCTTCCATCTTTTGGTTGATTTCCGCTTGGCTGACGGTGATTCCGCGCTTCGCGGTTTCTTGTCGAACAATCTCTTCGTTGACCATTCTGTCGAGAACGGATTGCCCGATTGTTTCAGGAGCGTCCAGCGAGTCTTTAACTTTTTGCGCTTGGTCTGAAATTTGTTGCAATTGCTGGCTAAGGTCCATTCCCAAAGATTGAGCGAATTGCTGATATTGATTGTATTGCCCCATCAAGTTGCTGTATTGAATGAGCGCTTGATTGCGTTCCAAACGTACGCGCGCTTCAAATTGTCCCACGCTAATTTCCGTTTTGCCAACCCTGGCAACGGGGCGGTTGAGTTGAAAATAATTAACGTCCAAATAACCGTACCCAAGCAAAAGAAGCACGGCGCCAAGTATGCCGATGAAAACGTATAAAATTATTTGGCTTTGTTGGCGCTCGCGTTGCAGGCGCGCGACGTGTTTTTTATGCAAAGCGGGTTTCTTGCCCGATTCGTTAGGCATATTTCTACTCCTTAATTAAAAAAGACCTGACGGGTTTTCGCGCAACCGTAATTAACCGAATAGATTCTGATGTAGCAGAACTTCAATTAACTCGCGCCGCAATGAAACCCGTCAGGTCTAATGAAAGTAACATAAATTCGGGGCATGGAAAAATTCCCATGCCCCATGTTTTTTTTTCGACGCTAGGAACGGCTATCGTCCAGCGCCCTGCCGCTAAAAGGCAGGAAAGCCACATGCCGCGCCTGCTTGATAGCCGTCGCCACCACGCGCTGATGTTTTGCGCACGCGCCGGTTTGACGGCGTGGGCGAATTTTGCCTTCTTCGGTGATGTATTTGCGAAGCAGGTCGGTCTTTTTATAATCAATGACCAGCAGCTTGTCCGCGCAAAATTGACAAAACTTGGGCTTTGCGAAGAATTTGCGGTCGCCGCCGCCTTCGCCCATCATATTTCGATCGTCGCTCATAATTTACTCCAAAATAACTAGAAAGGAAACTCATCTTCCGTAACGTTCGCGGAACCGGCGTCGGAAGACGCGGCGTCCTCTTCATGGGCGTGACTGTTATTTGAATCGCGTTTATCGCCCAGCATCATCATCTCGCTCGCGATAACCTCTACGCTGGTATGCTTCTGCCCCTCTTTATCGTCCCAGCGGCGGGTTTGCAGACGCCCTTCAACGTAAACTTGCTGTCCCTTGACGAGATACTGTTTGCATATCTCCGCCAGGTTGCTCCAGGCGACCACGTTGAACCATTCTGTTTCGCTGTGCCGTTCGCCGTTCGCGCTGTTCCATGAACGATTGACCGCCACAGAGAAAGTAGTCACTGGTTTTCCGGAAGGGGTGTAACGCATCTCCGGATCTCTTGCCAGTCGCCCAATGATTTGAACTTTATTCAGGTCTCGACTCATATCAATCTCCTTATTAAATGATTGGGTATGCGCCAAAAAAAACTAACCGGCTACAGAAAGCATGTGACGGATAATCGGCTCTTGATAACGCAGGTTGCGCTCAAGGTCGAAAGTAGCGGATGGCTTCAAAGTCATATTCAATAAAACAAATTGACCTTCGCGATGTTTCTTGATGATGTAAGCCAGCTTGCGCCGACCCCAAATATCAACCTTATCCACGTTGCCGCCTGATTCGCTCACCCAACCTTTCACCTTCTCAATCACGCCGTTAAAAGCGGCTTCATCCAGATCAGGCTGGATGACGCAAATTAATTCGTACTTACGCATAGGGAAAACCTCCTTTCCATGGGTTTGTTCCTATTCAAGCCGTCGGCTTGCTGGGAACGGAAAGACGCTTTGATAAAGACGCGCCTAATTTAGCGGACGAAGTTTACCATAAAACCAGATTATATGGATGAAGAATAGATTTGGGTTCGGAGTGTGCACGCAAAGGTTGTCAGGGAAAAAAGAGCCTCTGGTAGGATAGTTAAGGTATCAACAAAACCAAACTACCCGAGGCTTGAAATGAAATATAACATTGAAAAGATAAACCAAATAGGCAGACAGTTGGCAGAAGTAGTGGAAGAGGCGTTAGAGATGGAAGGCGCAAAACAACAATTGATTGGAGAAATAGAAATGGCATTGCGCGAAAGCCTGTTGAAAACAGGAAACAGCGCCT
>Ga0315281_10002341_pt1 | contig 28131 bp, 24 predicted proteins | sample YL17G07_0_MG_FD_204540 | JGI IMG/M metagenome (GOLD analysis project Ga0315281, IMG submission 204540) | Sediment microbial communities from Yellowstone Lake, YNP, Wyoming, USA - YL17G07_0 | ecosystem: Environmental > Aquatic > Freshwater > Lake > Sediment | place: USA: Wyoming | collected...
CGTCCGAGTGCTCGGGAAGAGGCTCGTCGTGAGCCAGGACCTCGACGTCCCACGCACGCAGAGCGTCTACAAGCTGGTCGTGCGCCGCGCGCGCGGCGCCGAGATCGATCGGCCCCGTGTAGTGCCTGCGCGCCGGGTCGGCGGCGGCCATGGCTTCGTCAGGCCGCCGCACGACGACCCGGCGCAGTCGGCCGACCATGCCCTGCGCTCCGTAGGACTGCGTCACACCGGCCTCCATTCGCTAGAGCAGCGCCCGGCCGTACTGCGCCAAGACGTCCTTCGGCAGCGCGAAGCGCGCCGTCTTGAGAGGGTCGACGACCTGCGACACCCGCAGATCGCCGGCGGCGCTCATCAGCATGGTGGCTTCGGTCGGCGTAAGCCCCAGGCGCGCGCCGAGCAGGTCGGCCATGTCGCGCGTGGCGAGCGTCGCCGCCTCGTCGAGCGTCGGCGCGGAGGCGACGGTCGCGACCACCTCCGGCGTCTCGACCACGGGGTTCGCGATCTCGAGGTCGCGGCGGACCGTCACGCGCAGCGTGACGCGGCCCGCGACCTCGACACCCGTCCCGCAGATCTCGCCGTCGCCCATCGCCGCGTGCAAGTCGCCGACGGCCAGCAGGGCGCCCGGCGCGGAGACCGGCAGGTACACCGTCGCCCCCTCCGCGATGAGACGCGTATCCATGTTGCCGCCGTGCGACCCGGGGGTGCCGGTCGGTACGGCGGCTCCGGCGGGCGCCACACCGAGCACGCCGATCATCGGATCCACGGGCACGTCGACACCGTCAGTTATCCGCGCGCGCCCATCGACGATCGGGACCAGGCGGACCTCCGTCCCGCGAAAACGCTCCGCCAGGACGCCGAAGTCGTCGCTCACGGCCATGACGCCCTGGTTCGCCACCTCTATGCGCTCGACGCGGACGGCCAGGACGTCGCCCGGACGTGCGTCCTCGACGAACACCGGCCCGGTCGCGGGATTGATCTGCTCCCAGTCGACCGCCGCGAGGCGATCATCAGGATGGCGGATCTGGTCGCAGAAGCCGTCGGCGGTCTCGAGCTCGACCTGCGCGCCGTCGGGGACCCGGATCGCGGGCGGCGCGTCCGCCGCAAGGGCGAACACACGCTGCTCCTTCGAGAGTCGGATCACGGCGGCGTCCGGCGGACGGCCGGCGCCTCAGTCGCCGTGGATCTTGCGGCGCCAGGGACCCCAGGTCGCGGGGCGTGTGACGTCGGCGTACTGGTGGATGGGCTTGCCCTCGTGTTCCTTGAGGACGAGCAGGCCGTCGCCGTCGACCACGTCGACCGCGTCGGCCTGCATCAGGGCGAACAGACTGACGACGCCCACCGCGTCCGCCTGGCCGCCGAGTTCGTCGACCGTCAGGGTGAAGTTGCCCAGGAATCGTGTCCAGGTGACGGCGAGGCGGTCCCAGGTCAGGTCGCAGCGCTGGCCGCGCACGAGGAGGGCGATGCTCGTGTCGTCGACCGCCGCGATGCGCCCCTTGCCGCGCCAGAACACGAGCTCGAAATCCTGCCCGACCATGTCGCTGGTGCGGTATTTCATCGTCTCGATCGAGATCACGGGTCCTCCTCCGGCCGCCGCGCATAGTCTACCGTCGCCCGCCCGGGGCGACCACTCGCGCGACGCGACGACAGCGCCTTGGCGGAGGGGGGGCGCCGCGCGTCAGCGCGGCCGCGGCACGAGGCCGAGGCGCTCCTGCGCCCTGGCGAGCGTCCGCGCGGCGATCGCCTCAGCCTGTTCGGCGCCGGTCCTGAGCACGTCGAGCGTGAAGGTCTTGTCCGTCTCGAGCTCGCGGATACGCGCCTGCACCGGCGCCAGCGCCTCGACGACCACGTCGCCGAGGTCGGCCTTGAGCTCCGCGTAGCCCTTGCCAGCGTAGCGCTCGACGAGAGCGTCGCTGCTGTCGCCGCTGAGCGCGCGGTAGATGTCGAGCAGGTTGGTGACCGCCGGCTTGTCGGGGCCCGGCCGCACCTCGGTGCCCGAATCGGTCACGGCCCGCTTGATCTTGCGCCGCATCGCGTCCGGCGGGTCCATGAGGGCGATGTAGTTGTACTCGGAGCCGGCGCTCTTGCTCATCTTCTTCGTGGGATCGTCGAGCCCCATGATTCGGGCGGTGTCGCCGGGGACCACCGGCTCGGGCACGACGAACGTCTTGCCGAAGGCGTTGTTGAAGCGCTCCGCGAGATCGCGGGTGAGCTCGACGTGCTGCTTCTGGTCCTCGCCGACCGGCACCGCGTCCGCCCGGTAGAGGAGGATGTCGGCGGCCATCAGCACGGGGTAGTCGAAGAGCCCCACGCCGATGCTCTCGCCCTCGACGCCGCCGGTCTTGTCCTTGAACTGCGTCATGCGCCGCAGCTCGCCCATGTAGGCGACCGTGTTGAGGATCCAGGCCAGTTCGCTGTGCTGCGGCACGTGCGACTGGACGATCACGATCGACCGTTCCGGGTCGACGCCGCAGGCGAGGAACGTGTTGGCCACGTCGATGGTGTTGCGACGGAGCTCGGCGCGCTCCTGACGCACGGTGATCGCGTGGAGGTCGACGACGCAGTAGATGCAGTCGTGCGTCTCCTGCATGGCGACGTAGCTGCGAAGGGCGCCCAGGTAGTTGCCCAGATGCAGGGCACCCGTCGGCTGCGTGCCGCTGAAGACGCGCGGCCGGCGCGGGGGCTTGGCCTCGGGCGCTGAGGACATGTCGGGCAGCTCGCTCACGGCACCGAAGTCTAGCGAAGGGCGGGCGGGGCGGCCAGCCGGGCCTTCGGCCGCGACGCACGGGCCGCCTGCCGGATGCGCGCCGCGTTCAGACCGGCGCTCCCGGCGTTTGCCCCGCTTCGCGCGCGTCGTCGAGCGCCTCATCGAGGGCACGCTCGAGTTCCGCGCCGCGCTCACGCGCGCCCCCACGCGCTGCCGAAGCCTCACGCATCCGACGCCGGCGGCGCGGGCTGAGCGCCCACATGATCGCCCCGCCGACGCCCAGCACGACGGGGGCGAGGTTGCGGACGATCACGTAGAGGAGCACCGCGAACAGGATCACGTACTCGACGACGACCAAGGGCCCGGGGCGGAGCGCGGCCGACACCACGACGAGAAGCCCGAGTGCGACCAGCACGCCGAGCGAGACGTTGCGCGCCCGACGCCGCTCGACCGGCGGCCCGCTCCCGTCGTCCGCGCGTCGCAGGCTTCGGAAGAGGAGCAGGGCGATAGCGGCGTACATGCCGATGGCGATGGCCTGCGCCCACCACGAGGTCATCGTGTCGTTGATGAGCTGGATGAGCGCGCCCTGATCCTCACCCGATCCGCCACCGGGCGGGGTGAGCGGCCCCTCGGCGAGAACGACGCGGAGGAAGGACGGCAACTCCGAACCCATGGCGGCCCCCGTGCTCATGGCGTCCCCCGGCGGGGACGCCTTGCCCACAATCGTACGCCGGCGCCGGCGCCGGCACAAAGACAAACGCGGGCGCGCCTCAAGGCCCGACGTTGCGGCCGCCTCGCCGCCGGTGCTACGCTGCCTGTGAACCGAGGACGCCCGGCTGACGGCCGCGCGAGAGCCCGCGGGCGCAGTGCCTGGCGGGCGCCGAAGGGGCAAGGCGACGTCCGATGCGCCGCCGAAACTCTCAGGCAACCGGAGCGCGGCCCGACGGGTCCCTGGAGCTACGCGGCGGCGGCACGAGCGCCGGCGCCCGAGCGGACAGGGTGATGGGAGACATCGCCCTGTCCTTCGCGCTTAAGGGAGGCACGAGCCATGACCTTCGGACGCACTCACGACGTCGCCGACAGGATCGCCCGCCTTGGGACCGAGACGGCCTTCGCCGTCTCCGCTGAGGCCGCCGCCTGGCAGGAGAAGGGGAACCGCGTCTACCCCTTCCACCTCGGCGACATGAACCTGCCGACGCCGCAGAACATCGTCGACGCGGCGACGCAGGCGATCAAGGACGGCAAGACGGGCTACTGCCCCAACGCGGGCGTCTTCCCGCTGCGCGAGGCGCTGGCCGCGGACGTGAGCGCCTCGCACGGGGTCGCCTACGGCCCGCAGAACGTGACCATCCAGCCGGGGGGCAAGCCGGTCATCGGCAAGTTCATCCTCGCCCTCATGGACCCCGGCGACGAGGTCCTCTATCCGAACCCGGGCTACCCGATCTACGAGAGCCAGATCGAGTTCCACGGCGGCGTGGCCAAGCCGTACGGCTATGTCGAAGGGAGCACGAACTTCGAGCTCGACTTCGACGCACTCGAGGCGCAGGTGTCGCCGCACACCAGGCTCCTCGTCTTCAACAACCTGCAGAATCCGACCGGCGCCGAGAGCTCGCCTGCAGAGCTCGAGCTCGTCGCCGAGTTCGCCCTGCGCCACGACCTCATCGTGCTCTGCGACGAGGCCTACTGGGACATCCGCTACACGGGGACCAGCAAGTCGCTGGCGTCGCTCCCGGGCATGAGCGAGCGCTGCGTGCTGCTCTACACGTTCTCGAAGAAGTTCGCCATGACCGGCTGGCGCCTGGGGGCGGCGATCGGTCCGACGCTCATCGCCGACGTGATCGCCAAGCTCAACGTCAACGACGAATCGTGCTCGAACCACTTCGTCCAGTATGGCGCCCTCGAGGGGCTGAAGGGTGACCAGTCGGGTCCGCGCCGCATCGTCGCCGTCCTCAAGGAGCGGCGCGACACCGCCGTGCGCATCCTCAACACGATCCCCGGCGTGCGCTGCTTCTGCCCGGAGGCGACGTTCTACCTGTATCCGAACGTCACCGGGCTCATGGAGCGGAAGGGCCTCGACACGTACGACGAGCTGCGGCGTGCGGCGCTCGAACAGACGGGCGTCAGCTTCTGCACCCGTCTGCACTTCGGCCGCGCGATGCCCGGCGAGGCCGAGTCCTACGTACGCTTCGCCTACTCCGGCATCGACGTGCCCGACATCGAAGAGGGGCTCGGCAAGCTGAAGGCGTGGGCCGAGGCGTGAGCAGCACGGAAGACGGCGGCGCGGGCGCGCAGGCCGGCGCCCTGCGGCGCACGCCGCTGTACGAGCGACACGTCGCCGCCGGCGCCCGCCTCGTCGACTTCGCCGGCTGGGAGATGCCGGTGCAGTATCCGGCCGGGATCATCGCCGAGCACCTCGCGACGCGGCGCGCCGCCGGCCTGTTCGACGTCTCACACATGGGCCGCTTCGTCCTGCGCGGCGCGGGCGCCGTGCCCTTCCTTCAGCACGTGCTCACCAACAACTGCGAGGCGCTCGACCCTCTCCAGGCGCAGTACACGATCGTGCCGACCGAGACCGGAGGGGCCGTCGACGACGCCTACTTGTACCGCTTCGTCGAGGACGAGCACCTGCTGGTCGTCAACGCCGCCAACCGCGAGAAGGACTGGGCGCACTTCCAGCGCCTCGCCGGGGACTTCGCCGATCTCCGGCTGGAGGACCGCAGCGACGCGATCGCCATGCTGGCCCTCCAAGGCAAGACGGCCCGGGAGATCCTCGCCGGCCTGCTCGAGAGCGGCCGGCTGCCCGAGCCGCTGCGCAACGAGCTCAGCATCGCGAGACTAAGGGTCGATGGCGGCGCCGTCGAGGTGCGCATCGGCCGCACCGGCTACACGGGCGAGCCGCTCTGCTTCGAGCTCTTCGTCGCGGCGGGGGACGCGCCGGCCCTGTGGGACGCGCTGGCGGCGGCGGGCGCCGAGCCCGTCGGGCTCGGCGCCCGCGACACCCTGCGTCTCGAGGCCGGCCTGCCACTCTACGGGAACGAGCTGGGCCTCGACCCCGAGGGCAACGAGATCCCCATCATGAGCTGCCCGCTGGCGTCGTTCGCCGTGAGCCTTTCGCCGCGCAAGGGCGACTACGTCGGCCGTGCGGCCCTCGAGCGCCAGCACCGCGCCTACGGGCGCATCCTGGTGCGCGATTGGTCTCTCGTAGAGGACCTGCCGCGCATGACGCGCCCGGTCGCGATCACCGGCCGCGGCATCGCCCGCGAGGGCGCCGAGGTGTATCACGGCGGCGCGCGCGTCGGCTGGGTCACGAGCGGCACCGCCGTCCCGTACTGGGGCGTCGAGGGCGAGGGCCTGTGCTCGCTGCAGACTCAGGAGCATCACCTGCGTTCGATCGCCCTCGCCTTCGTCGACAGCCCTATCGTCGAGGACGACGAGGTCGAGGTCGACGTGCGCGGCAAGCGCGTTCCCGGGCTCGTGGTCCCGTACCACCTGCGCAGCGACGCGCCGCCCTGCGCGCGCGCCATCGTCTGGGACTACACTCCGGAGCTCCCCGAGCTCAAAGGCGGCGCGGCAGGCGAGAAGGCCCTGCGCCTGATCCATCGCGCGATCGACAACCACGAGTGGAGGCAACGGCGCTGCATCGACCTGATCCCCTCGGAGATGACGTCGTCGTCGCTCGCCCGCTTGCTCAGCATCACCGACCCCGCCTTCCGCTACGCCGAGCACAAGAAGACCGAAGCCTTCTACGACCTCGAGGTCTTCTACTACCAGGGGACCGGGTTCATCCACGAGGTCGAGCGCCTGCTCGTCCAGGAGCTGCGCGCCTACCTCGGCTGCGCCGAGGTCGAGACGCGCGTGATCAGCGGCCAGATGGCCAACGCCGCGGTCTTCAGCGCCATGGTCGACTACCTCAACCGCGGCGACCGCAAGGCCGAACCGCGCCGCATCGCCAAGGTGATCAACAATCACATCAGCAAGGGCGGCCACCTGAGCGCTCAGCCGATGGGGGCGCTGAAGGACTTCGTCGCCCGCGACCCGCGCACCGAGCTGCCGGCGGTGGTCGACATCCCGGTCCTCCCCGAGAACCCCTACCACGCCGATGTGCCGGCGCTGCTCGACCTCATCGAGAAGGAGCAGCCGGAGCTCATCATCCTCGGCAAGAGCATGGTGCTGCACCCGGAGCCGGTGTACGAGGTCCGCACCTTCCTCGACGAGATCGGCTCACGCGCGGTGCTGATGTACGACATGGCCCACGTGCTCGGCCTTGCCGGTCCGCACTTCCAGGAGCCCTTCGTCGAAGGCGCCGACCTCGTCACCGGCTCGACGCACAAGACGTTCTTCGGCACGCAGCGCGGCATCATCGGCGGGCGCTGGCAGGAGCCGGAGGAGAAGTGGGAGCTCTGGGAGGCGGTCGAGCGCCGAGCCTTCCCCGGCTCCGTCTCGAACCACCACCTCGGGACGCAGCTCGGCCTGCTCCTGGCGACCTACGAGATGAACCACTTCAAGGACGCCTACCAGCGGGCCGTGATCGCCAACGCCAAGGCCTTCGCTCGCGCCCTCAAGGACAGCGGCCTGGACGTCGCCGGCGACCCCTCCGTCGACTTCACCGAGACCCACCAGGTCATCGTCAACGTGGGCTACGGGTTGGGGTCCGACGTCGCCGGGCGGCTCGAGACGAGCAACATCATCTGCAATTACCAGGCGACACCGGACGAGGAGGGCTTCACCGCCGCCGGCGGCCTGCGCCTGGGCGTGGCCGAGATGACCCGCTTCGGCATGGGCGCGGACGACTTCCACGAGGTCGCCGAGTTGATGGCGGCGGTGATCTTGCGCGGCCAGAGCGTGGAGGACGAGGCCGCCGCCCTCAGGGGCCGCTTCACCGAGATCGGCTACGCCTTCGGCGGGAACGAGTTCGCGGCGCTCGTCGAGAAACTGCACGGACTCGTCTGACGATGGCGCTCGATCTGCGCATCGACGATACCACCGTCATCGACGGCGGCGGCGCCCCGGCGTGGCGCGGGTCGGTCGGCGTCTCCGGCGGCCGCGTCGTCTGGGTGCGGCCCGCTGCCGAACTTGGCGGCGGGTCGACGCGGGCGCCCGCCGCGAGGACGATCGACGGCCGCGGCCTCGCCCTCGCGCCCGGCTTCATCGACGTCCACACGCACTCTGACCTTGCGCCGTTCACCGACCCCTGGATGGACAGCGCCTTGCGCCAGGGGGTGACGACGGTCGTGGTCGGCAACTGCGGCATGTCGCCGTGGCCGACCGCCGGCCTCGACCAGACCGCGGAGTCCTTCGGCACGACGCGCGAGGTCCTGCCGCCTTGGACGACCTTCGACGAGTACCTCGAGGCGATCCATGCGGCGCGGCCGGCGTGCAACGTGGCGGCGCTCGTGGGGTTCGGCAGCCTACGCACGCAGGCCATGGGGCACGAGCGCCGTCCGGCCACACCGGCCGAGATCGACGAGATGCGCCGGCTGCTGGGCGAAGCCATGCAAGCCGGCGCGTTCGGCATGTCGAGCGGCCTCATCTACGTCCCCGACATGTACGCCACAGCCGACGAGGTCGCCGCCGTGGTCTCCGCGGCGGCCCCCTACGGCGGCCTGTACACGACGCACATGCGCGCCGAGGGACAACTGGTGTTCGACGCCGTCCGCGAGGCGGCCGCCATCGGCCGGCGGGCGGGGGTCCACGCGCACGTGAGCCACCTCAAGCTCGAGGGGCGTCGTGCCTGGGGCCGGAGCGACGAGCTGCTCGCCCTTCTCGACGCGAGCGAATCGACCGGCGACCAGTACCCGTACACCGCTTGGGAGACCGATCTCGCCAGCTTCCTTCCCGCGTGGGCGCCCGTCGAGAAACTCGGCGACCTGCTTGCCGACCCGGTCGCCCGCGACCGCCTCGTGCGCGTCATCGAGGAGGGCGAGCCCGGCTGGGAGAGCTCGGTCGCCGACTCAGGCTGGGAGAGCATCGTCCTCGAGGCGACGGACCCGGCCCTGGCCGACCGCGACATCGCGAGCGTGGCCGCGGAGCGCAGCGTGGCGCCGGTCGATCTCACGCTCGACCTGCTCTGCCGGGACCCGGGCGTGACCGTGCGCGGCCACGGGATGCAGGAGGACGACGTGCGCGCCATCCTGGCTCGGCCGGACATCATGGTGGGCTCGGATGGGATCGCTGTCTCGCCCGAAGGACCCCTGTGGGGCACGCCGCTCCACCCGCGAAGCTACGGGACCTTCCCCCGCGTCCTCGGCCGCTATGCCCGCGACGGCGGTGTGCTGTCGCTGGAAGACGCCGTGCGCAAGATGACCGCCCTCTCCGCCGAGACCTTCGGGCTCAAGGACCGGGGGCTCGTGGCCGAGGGGGGCGTCGCCGACCTCGTCCTGTTCGACCCGGCGACGGTCGCCGACGTGGCCGACTTCGGCGACGCCCACCACTACCCCGCCGGCATCGCCGTGGTGATCGTCAACGGGCACGTCGCGTGGGACGGGGAGCGCCGGGAGCGCGCGGGGAGCGTCGTGCGACGAAGCTGACTCGCGCGGCGCAGCCGCGCCGGCTGCCTCGCGACACGGTCAGGCTCGGTCTGATACGGTTCCGCCTGTGGCCGCCGGCCGGCGCGGAGCGCCCCGCGGCGGCCCGGTGCGTCATCACGCGCGAAGGGAGCGACCACTGGCGGCGATCGCCCTCGCCCTTCTGGCAAGCCTCGGCTGGGGCTGCTCCGACTTCCTCGGCGGCCTGCGGACACGGAGCCTCCCGCTGCGCGCCGTCGCCGGGGGCATGTTCGCCGGAGGGTTGCTGACCGCCGCGGCGGTGACGATCGTCCGCGGCTCGGGCTACCCCGGCAACGGTTTCCTCGTCGCCGGCGTCATCGCCGGCCTGTCCAGCCTCGTCGCGGTCACGACCCTCTACAAGGCGCTCGCCATCGGCTCCATGAGCATCGTCGCCCCGATCAACGCCGCGTACCCGATCGTGCCGGTGATCTACGGCCTTGCCCACGGGGAGCGACCGAGCGGCCTGCAGCTGGCGGGCATGGCTCTCGTCGTGGCCGGCGTGATCGTGGCCTCGTACGTGCGCGAGTCCGCGGACCCGGATGCCGCCTCGCACGACATCGGTTCCCAGGAGTCCACCGACCTCGATCGCGTCGCCGTCGTTCCGATGCCGGACGTTGGAGGCGGTTTCCTCGACCGCGCACGAGCCGACGCCTCGAGCCACCGGCCGCGCCTGCTCGCCAGCGTTGTCCTGGCCGTCGTCGCGACGCTCGCCAGCGGCAGCGTGCTCACCGCCCTGAGCTCGGCCGCCGAGACCGACCCCTATTGGGCGTTGATCGTCGTGCGCGCCGTGGCCCTCTCGGGGATGCTCATGATCGTCTTCGTCACCGGCGCGGGCCTCGGCGTGCGGCCGGCGCAGGTCCCCCTGCTGCTCGGCATCGGCGCGCTCGACACGGTCGCGACCGGGTTCTTCGCCGTCGCCACCACCTACGGGTACCTCAGCGTGGTGTCGGTGATCGCGGCGCTGTTCCCGCTCGGCACGATGACGCTCGCCTGGCTCGTCCTGGGCGAGCGCATGCGGCCGTATCAGTACGCCGGCGTCGCCGGCGCGCTGACGGGCGTGGCGCTGGTCGCGCTGGGCTGACCGGCTCCTGGCCGCACGGCGGATCACCCTCGGGGAATGCGTCGGTCCCGCTAATGTCTTGGGGGCCCCGGGCCGATGATGTGCCCGTGCCGCGCGTCAGACGGGCGCGACGTCGAAGAACGGAGGTCTGGTCGTGGCGAGCAACGTCGAGGCAGCGGGCGTGTCGCCGCCGCGCGTGGACACGGGCGACCCCGACTGGGCAAACGGAACGCAGGCGGTGGACCAGACTCACATCCTGAGCGGCCAGGACGTCGCGCTTGGCTGGATCCTCACCGCCATGATCGCCTTCGGCGGCATCGTCGGGATCGTCTTCCCCTTCCTGGTGACGACCATGATCGATCTCAAGGAGGGTGAGCAGCTGCCCTTCAGGCTGGCCTGTATCGTCGCCGGCTTCTGCGTCGGCGGCTTCGCATACGGGGTGTCGAAGTTCACCCTCTACCGGGCGAATCGGCGGCTCGCCGTCCTCGCCGCCTACGACCCCCTGACACGGCTCCTCAATCGGCGCGAGTTCGTGCGCACTCTTGGCTATGAGCTCATCCGCGCGCAGCGCGACCAGCAGCCGGTGAGCCTGATCGCCGCCGACCTCGACCACTTCAAGCGGGTCAACGACGAGCGCGGCCATCTCGTCGGCGACGACGTGCTCGTCGGAGTGGCCAACGATCTCGTGCGCAGCGTGCGGCCGTTCGACCTTGTCTCGCGGACCGGCGGGGAGGAGTTCGCGGTCGTCCTGCCTCACACCGACAAGCAGCAGGCGACGCTCGTCGCCGAACGAATCCGGGCGCTGGTCGCGCTCACCGCGCATGGGGACTTGCCGGACGTCACCATCAGTTGCGGCATCGCCACCTTCCCGGAGGACGCGGAGTCTCTGCGCCTGCTCGCGACGCACGCCGACGATGCGATGTACGCGGCCAAACGCGCGGGCAGGAACACGGTGCGCACCTGGTCGACGGACCTCGGCTCACTCGACGCGCCGGACTGACGCCCGACCGACGGGGGCCGGCGTGGGCGGGCGGGACGGCGTCGGCGGTCAGCCGGCTTCGATCTCGTCGTCGGTGGCGCCGCTCTCGCTCACGACCATGCGGGCGATGGCGCTGACGACGTCGCCCTCGCGCATGTTCATGACCTTGACGCCCTGCGTGGCGCGTCCGTGGCGGCTGATACCGTCGGCGCGCACGCGGATCATCACGCCGTCGCGGCTCTGGAGCATGATCTCGTGGTTCTCGCGCACGACGCGCACGCCGACGAGGTAGCCCTTACGGTCGGTGAGCGCCACCGTGCGCACGCCGAGCCCGCCGCGTCCGGTGATGCGGTACTCGCTGATCGGCGTGCGCTTGCCGAACCCGTTCTCCGTCACCACGAACAGGTCGGAGTCGTCGCGCGCGATGTCGACGGCGATGACCTCGTCGCCCTTGCGCAACTTCATGCCGCGCACGCCCGACGCCCCGCGCCCCATCGGCCGGACGTCGGCCTCGTGGAAGCGGATCGCCTGACCCAGCCGGCTGATCATCATGATGTCGTCGTCGCCCGACGTGTGGCGCACCGCGAGCAGCTCGTCGCCTTCGCGGATGTCGATGGCGATGATGCCGTCGCTCTTGCGCGGCGTGTTGTACGAGCCGAACAGGGTCTTCTTGACGACGCCCTTCTTGGTGCCGAAGACGAGGAACTTGCCCTCGTTGACGTCGAAGTTGCGCGTCGCGATGACGGCGCACACCTTCTCGTCCTGGCGCAGAGGCAGCAGGTTGAGCAGGTGCTTGCCGCGCGCGTTGCGGCCCGCGAGCGGCAGCTCGTGGACCTTGAGCCGGTAGACCTTGCCCACGCTCGTGAAGAACAGCAGGAAGTGGTGCGTGCTGGTGATAAAGAGGTGTTCGACCTCGTCCTCTTCTTTGAGCTCCATGCCGGCGACGCCGATACCGCCGCGCTTCTGCTGGCGGTACGTGGCCACCGGCAGCCGTTTGACGTAGCCGGTCTTGGTGATGGTGATCGCCATCTGCTCTTCGGCGATAAGGTCCTCGAGGTCGATCTCGCCCTCGTCGGGCACGATCTCGGTGCGCCGGTCGTCGTTGTAGAGGCGCTTGATCTCGAGCAGCTCGCCCTTGATGACGCCGTAGATGGACCCCTCGTCCCCGAGCAGCTCGCGCAGCTCCTTGATGCGCGCGAGCAGGCCGGCGTGCTCCTCTTTGACCTTTTCGCGCTCGAGCCCCGTCAGCTTCTGCAGGCGCAGGTCGAGGATCGCCTGCGCCTGCGGGCGGGTGAGCTCGAACGTGTCCATGAGCGCGTCGCGGGCGGCGTCGGCGTCGGCCGCCCTGCGGATGATCGTGATGATCGCGTCGAGATTGTCGAGGGCGACGAGCAGGCCTTCGAGGATGTGGGCCCGCGTCTCGGCCTTGTCGAGCTCGAACTTGGTGCGCCGGATGACGATCTCTTTCTGGAAGGCGATGTACGCCTGGATCATCTCGGGAAGCGTGAGTGTACGTGGGACGCCGCCGACCAGCGCGATGTTGATGATCCCGAAGGTGGTCTGCATCTGGGTGTGCTTGTAGAGCTTGTTGAGCACCACCATGGGGATGGCCTCGCGCTTGAGCTCGATGACGAGGCGCATGCCGGCGCGATCTGACTCGTTGCGCAGGTCGCTGACCTCGGTGATCTTCTTCGTCTTGACGAGATTGACGATGTCGTCGATCAGCGTGGCGCGGTTGACCTGATAGGGCAGCTCGGTGACGACGATCGCGCTCTTGTTGCCCTTGAGCTGCTCGGTGTGCGCTTTGGCGCGGGCGCGAACGCGCCCGCGCCCGGTGCGATAGGCCTCCTTGAAGCCGCCGCTGCCGAGGATGACGCCGCCGGTCGGGAAGTCGGGACCCTTGACGTAGGTCATGAGGTCGTCGGCCGTGGCCTCGGGGTGGTCGATCAGGTGCAGGATCGCGTCGACGACCTCGCCCAGGTTGTGCGGCGGGATGTTCGTCGCCATGCCGACGGCGATGCCGGACGCACCGTTGACCAGGAGGTTGGGCATGCGGCTGGGCAGGACCGTCGGCTCGCGCCGCGTCTCATCGTAGTTGGGGACCCAGTCGACGGTGTTGGCGTCGATGTCGCGCAGCATCTCGACGGCGATGCGGCTGAAGCGCGCCTCGGTGTAGCGCATCGCCGCCGGCGAGTCGCCCTCGACGGAGCCAAAGTTGCCCTGGCCGTCGACCAGCGTGTAGCGCATGTTGAAGTCTTGCGCCATGCGCACGAGGGTCGGGTAGATGACGGCCTCGCCGTGCGGGTGGTAGTTACCGGAGGTGTCGCCGGCGATCTTGGCGCACTTGCGGTGCTGCTTGCTCGGCGCCAGGCCGAGGTCGTTCATGGCCACGAGGATGCGGCGCTGGCTCGGCTTGAGGCCGTCGCGCACGTCGGGCAGGGCGCGGTCTGTGAGCACGCTCATCGCGTAGTCGATGAACGACGAGCGCATCTCGTCTTCGAGCTCGATCGGCTCGATCTTGCCCTCGAGTGTCTGCAGGGTGTCAGACATCGAGGAACCGCACCTCCTTCGCGTTCTTCTCGATGAACTCGCGACGCGGCTCGACCTTGTCGCCCATGAGCATGGTGAAGACCTCGTCGGCGGCCTGGCCGTCTTCCATGGACACCAGCATGAGCGTGCGCGTCATGGGGTTCATGGTGGTCTCCCAGAGCTGGTCGGGGTTCATCTCGCCGAGGCCCTTGAAGCGCTGAAGCTGGATACCTTCTTTGGTGAGATCGACGATCTGCACGCGCAGCTCTTCGTAGCTCGCCGCCTCTGCCTTGCGGTTGCCCAGGTGCAGGGTGAAGGGCGGGCGACCGACCATCTCGCGGATGCGCTCGTGCACGCGCTTGAGCGCCTGGAACTCGCGCCCCGCGAGGGCCGCGAACGGTATGCGCAGGTTCGCGGCCAGGCCGGTGCGCCGTTCGACCAGGCGCGTGTCGGCGATCTGCTCCTCGTCGTCGACGCCGAGGACGTCGATGACGTAGCGCTTGTCGATGTCGGCGCGCAGCGCCTCGACGAGCGCGGCGAACGTGGCGATGTCGGCCTCGACCACGGGACCGTTCTTGAGCCAGTCGATGAGCTCGCCGCCCCACTGACTCTTGAGCTTCTTCACCCAGCCTTCGTACTCGCTGTAGAGCTTGAGGAACCGCTGGTACTTGGCCTCGCTGAAGGTGAACTCGGTGTCGGTGTTGTCGACCTTGATCTGCTCGAGCCGGCCGCGCAGCAGGATCTCTTCGAGCTGCGCCTCCTTGTGGATGTACTGCTCCTGGTTGCCTTGCTTCAGGCGGTAGAGCGGCGGCTGGGCGATGTAGACGTAGCCCGCCTCGATGAGGGGCTTCATATGGCGGAAGAGGAAAGTGAGGATGAGGGTGCGGATGTGCGACCCGTCGACGTCGGCGTCGGTCATGATGATGATCTTGTGGTAGCGCGCCTGCTCGACGTCGAACTCGTCGCCGATGCCGGCGCCGATGGCGCTGATCATCGTGAGGATCTCGTTGTTGGCGAGCATCTTGTCGATGCGCGCCTTCTCGACGTTGATGATCTTGCCGCGCAGCGGCAGGATCGCCTGGAAGGAGCGGTCGCGGGCTTGCTTGGCCGAGCCGCCTGCCGAGTCGCCCTCGACGAGGTACATCTCGCTGAGCGACGGGTCCTTGATGGAGCAGTCGGCCAGCTTGCCGGGGAGGTTGCTGCCCTCGAGGAGACCCTTGCGGCGCGTGAGGTCGCGCGCCTTGCGCGCGGCGCTGCGCGCCCGCGCCGCGTTGATCGTCTTCTCGACGATCTGCCGGCCCTCGGTGGGGTTCTCTTCGAGGAACTCGGCGAGCTTGGTGTTGACCGTGGTCTGGACCAGGGTCTGGATCTCGGTGTTGCCGAGCTTCGTCTTGGTCTGGCCCTCGAACTGGGGGGTGCGCAGCTTGACCGAGATGAGCGCCGTGAGCCCTTCGCGCACGTCCTCACCGGAGAGGTTCTCCTCCTTCTCCTTGAGGAGGTTCTTCTGCCGGGCGTAGCCGTTGATCGTGCCCGTGAGGGCGGCGCGGAAGCCGGTGAGATGGGCGCCGCCCTCGGTGGTGTTGATGTTGTTGGCGAACGTGAAGATGGACTCGTTGTACGACGAGTTCCACTGCATCGCGACTTCGACCTGGCCGTCGTCGGTCTCGTTCTCGAGGAAGATGATGCTGCGGTGGATGGCGTCCTTGTCGCGGTTGATGTAGGCGACGAAGTCCTTGATGCCGCCGGCGTACTGGAACGCCACCGATTCGCCGTCGGCACGCTCGTCGTTGAGCGCGATGCGGAGGTCCTTGGTGAGGAAGGCCGTCTCGCGCAGACGTTGCGCGAGGACGCGGAAGTCGAAGTCGATCTCTTCGAAGATGTCGGCGTCGGGCATGAACGAGACGGTCGTCCCCGTCGGCGCCTTCTTGTCGCGCTTCTCCTTCTTCTCGAGCTTGGTGACGGCGGCACCGCGCTCGAAGCGCTGGTGCCAGTGATAGCCGTCGGTGTAGATGTCGAGCTCGAGCCACTCGGAGAGCGCGTTGACCACCGAGACGCCGACGCCGTGCAGGCCGCCCGACACCTTGTAGCCCGCGCCGCCGAACTTGCCACCGGCGTGCAGCATGGTGAGGACGACCTCGGCCGCCGGCTTGTCGTACTTCTCCATGATCCCGACCGGGATGCCACGGCCGTCGTCGACGACGGTGACCGAGTTGTCGGGGTTGATGGTGACGCTGATCGCGGAGCAATACCCGGCGATGGCTTCGTCCACCGAGTTGTCGACCACCTCGTACACGAGGTGATGCAGGCCTCGCGGTCCGGTGGAGCCGATATACATGCCCGGACGTTCGCGGACCGGCTCGAGGCCCTCGAGGACCTGGATGTCTTGGGCGGTATAGCTCGGCTTCTTCACGCGACCTCGCGAGGGCAGCCGTTCATGCAGCGTCGCACGGACGGACGTCGTTGGCGGGGGCCTCGGAAGGCAGGCTCAAAGACCCTGCGCAAGTATACCAGAGCCGGGGTTCGGAAGCGACCCGGAGCGACGGACAAAAGCGCCGCAAACCGTCACTTTTTCTGGTTGACGGAAGAGCCCCCCTCGGTGCTCTGGGGCGGCTCTGACGAGGCGGCTCCGAGGGCCGCCAGGATGGCCTTGCGCAGGCGCTCGTCGCCGACCTCGTCCGCGACCCGCTGGGCAGCCTCCAGGTCGGCGCCATTGATGGTGCCGTCACGTCTCGACTTCTTCGCCGCCGCAGGCTCGTCCTCCTGCGCCTGAGCGCTCTCCCGGGCCGCCGGCGGACCGGTGTCCGGAGGCGGCGCCGGAGACCGGCGCGTGACGAAGCGGAAGCGCTGAACCGGGTGCGCCGGGTCGAGCTCGGTCATGCGGGCCAGCAGCTGGCCGCCGAGGTAGGTCAGCTCCTGAGCCCAGATCGACGAGGCGCACTCGACGGTCAGCACGCCGCGCGCGAAAGAGCGTGGGCGCGCGCTGGCGGCGACCGGGTCGCCGGCCGCGCGCGCCCACGCGCCGTAGGCCCGCGCCTGGTCGCTCGTGTCGAGACGCGCCAAAGCGGGGTTGAGGATCTCGCCGATCTTGCGTGGGTCGCTCGTGTCCTCCTCCACGTGACGTGCCACGCCGTCCGGCGAGGCGTGTCGGGACCGGCCAGGGCAGTCCTATGCTATGCCTCCGGTCGGCCGGAGACGGCACTCGAAGCGAGCGGGAGCTCGATCACCGTCGCGGCGGCGAGCTCCTCGTCCGTGAAGTAGTGCCGATTGGTCGTCGTGATGATCGCCTGGCCAGCGCCGGCGAGCCTGGCGACGAGAAGCCGCCGGCGCGCGTCGTCGAGCTCGCTCATGACGTCGTCGAGAAACAACGCTCCGAGCTCCCCGGTCCGCTCCGCCGCGAGCGCCTGCTCGGCGAGGAGCAGGGCGAGGACCGCGGTGCGCTGCTCGCCCTGCGATCCGAAGAGGCGGAGGTCGCGGCCACCGGCGGGCAGCGCCACCGTGCCGCACGAGCCGTCCGGAAAAAGCGGGCCCTCCGTCCTCGACCCGGCCCCGTCCTCGACGACGGTCTCGTCGCCTTCACCAGCAGCGACCTCGACGAAGCGGAGGTCGTCGCGGTGCGGACCGACCAGGGTCAGGCCGCGCTGGACCTCGAGAGGTCGTCGCTCCCGCAACCGCCCGAGGAATACACTCTCGTCGTAGCCGAGTGCGTCGAGCTGGGAGACCAGCTGCAGCGCGAAGCGCTCCCCGGCGGGGGCCAGTCCGGCGGCGACGTCGGCGAAGCGCTGGCCGAGATCCGCTACCAGCTTCGCACGCCGCCGGCCGAGCTCGGCCGCAGCGCGCGCGAACTGCGCGTCCCACGGATCGAGCGTCTCGGCGGTGGCCCCGGCGCGCACGTTCACGAGCTGGGCGTTACGTTGCCGCAAGGCAGATTGCGCGTCGCGGGCTGCGGCTGCATACGGGGGATCGACGGCCGCAGCGTAGGCGTCGAGGTGGGCGCGTCGCCGAGCGGGGCTCCCCTTGACGAGCAGCAGGCTCTCGGGCACGAAGATGAAGACCTGGCAACGGCTGCGGAGGTCGTCGAGCGCGGCGACCTCGAGCCCATCCCAGCGCACGCGCTTGCCGTCGCCCGGCGCGTACCCCACCTCCACCTCCTGGGGCCGGTCGCCAAGCCCGTCAAGCAGCACCGTGACGCGGGCGAACCGCTGGCCCCAGGCGACCAGCTTCTCCTCGCGCCGCGTGCGAGGGGAGGTCCCACGCAAGGCGAAGAAGGCTCCCTCGAGGAGGTTGGTCTTCCCGGTCGCGTTGGCGCCGACGACGACGTTGAGGCCGGGGCCGAAGGCGACCACGGCGTCGCAATACGAGCGGAAGTTCAGCAGTCTCACATCGCTGAGGAACAAACCCGGTACTCCGCACCGCCGACGTCGACCGTGTCGCCCAGCGTGAGCTTGCGCCCGCGGCGCGTCTCGACCGCTTCGTTCACGCGCACGCTACCTTCCTGGATCAGGCGCTTCGCGTGCCCTCCCGTAGCCGCGGCGCCCGCGACTTTGAGGAAGGCGCCGAGCGCGATCGGCGCGTCCACCTCGATGTCGTTCATGCGGTCACCGCCGACATGCCGTCGGGCTTTGGCCGTCGCTGTCCCGCCCCGCGGGACGAAGCCGGCTCAGCCGCTCAGGCGTATGGGCATGATCAAGTAGACGAAGGTGCCGTCGGCTCCCGAGACAAGTCCGGGACGGAGTGGGTTGGTGAACCTGAGCGTCACGTCGCTCTCGTCCACCGCGTCGATGCCTTCGATGAGGTACTGCGGGTTGAACCCGATCTCGAACTCCTCACCGTCGTACGGGATGTCGAGCGATTCCTCCGCCTGCCCGACGTCCTGCGTGAGAGCGCGCAACGTGAGCCGTCCAGGCGCGAACGTAAGCCGCAGCGGGGCGTTGCGCTGCGCCAGCAGGCTCGTCCTGCGCGCCGCCGCTGTGACGAGCTCCTTCCCCAAGCTCACCTCGTGATCGAAACTCTCGGGGATGAGCTGTTTGTAGTTCGGGAACTGCCCGTCGATGAGGCGTGAAGCGACGTAGACATCACCGCTCTGATCGGCGAGTTTGAAGAGCGCCTGGTTCTCGCCGATGGCCACGCCGACGTCGCCGTCACCCAGCGCCGTGGCGAGACGCGCCACCTCAGTGAGCGCCTTCACGGGAACGATCGCCTGGACCTCGCCGGCGACCTCGTTCTCGAGCGTAGTCTCCTTGACGGCCAGGCGATAGCTGTCGGTGGCGACCATCTTGAGGACGTTGCCGGCCATGCTCACGAGAACACCGGTGAGGATCGGCCGCGTCTCATCCCTCGAAGCGGCCCGTCCGACCTTGCCAAGAGTCTCGACAAATGGTCCACGCCCGATGCTGAGCCCCCCTTCAAGCTCAAAGGACGAGGTCTGAGGGAAATCGCTCGCCGCCCATGCGTTCAGGGAGAACTCCGCCCGGCCGGCGCTGATCTTGGCGACTGCTTCGCCGGCCTCGACCGTGACCGTCTCGCTGGGGAGATTGCGCACGATGTCCGTGAACAGCCGTGCCGGAACGACGACCTCGCCGTCCGCTTCGACGGTCGTCGAGAGGCTCGCCTTGATGGAGAGCTCCATATCGGTCGCGTACAGGTCGAGCCGGCCGTCCCCCGCCTGCACAAGAACGCCGGACAACACCGGCAACGCGCTCCGCGTCGACACACCTCGGGCGAGGATGTTGAGTTTGTCTACGAGAGCGGTTCGGTCGACTGTGAATCTCATGCCGGCTCCTTGTTATTACCAAGAGAAGATGAAGCTCTCTTCGTCATCGTCATAACGCTTGTGGACGATGCATGGTGAACTGGATTCTCCTGCACTCAGGCGAGTGACTGGTTGTGGAGGGAGGTGTGGACGGCCTGTGCAGAACCGGACGCTTCCTCTCATGCCAGCGGTCTCGTTGCGCGAAGCATAGCCTCTTTCGCCGCGGTTTGTCAGTCTGTCCACCGGCTGGCAAGGGGTTGTGAACAGGCGGCCGTGGATGACGTCGTGAATGACGAAGTCGAGAAGAATCTCAGCGAGTGGTCTTGACGCGCGCGGTGATGAGCTGGACCAGGTCGTGAAGCTGGCGGTCTTGACCGTCTTTAAGCAGGCGATCGATCTTATCGACAGCGTAGAGAACGGTCGTGTGGTGGCGCCCGCCGAAACGGTCGCCGATCTGTGGCAGCGACGACTCGGTGAGGCCCCGGGCGAGGTACATCGCCAGCTGTCGTGCGTAGGCGACATCCTGGGTGCGGCGGTTGCCGCGAAGGTCGTTGACGTGCAGGCCGAACTGGCGCGCGACCTCGGCCTGCACCATCTCGACCGTGACGGGGTGGGCATAGGCCTTGGGCAGGATGTCCTTGAGCGCCTCCTTGGCGAGCTCGAGCGTCACCTCGGTCCCCTGGATCGAGGCGTAGCCGACCGCGCGCGTCAGGGCGCCGTACAGCTCGCGGATGTTGGCCGTGACGCGAGCCGCGATCCATTCGAGGACCTCAGGCTCGGCGATGGTGTAGCCCTCCCATTTCACCTGTTTGCGGAGGATAGCGATGCGCGTCTCCAGGTCGGGGCGGCTGATGTCGACGACCACGCCCTGGCCGAAGCGAGAGCGGAGACGCTCTTCCAGCTCCTCGAGCTCGCGCGGTGGCCGGTCGGAGGTGATGACGATCTGATGCCCCGCCTCATAGAGCGAGTTGAACGTGTGGAAGAACTCGACCTGCGTCTGCTGCTTCTCGGCGAGGAACTGGACGTCGTCGACGAGCAGGACGTCGTTCTGGCGGTAGGCCTGCTTGAAGCCCTCGACGCGGCCCTTGTCGGTGACCGCGTTGATGAAGTCGTCGGTGAAGCGCTCGACGGTGACGTACTTCACCTGGAGCGACGGGTGCTTCTGCATCACGGCGTGAGCGATGGCCTGGATGAGGTGGGTCTTGCCGAGGCCGGTGTCGGCGTAGACGAACACCGGGTTGTAGGCGCCGGCGGGCGTCTCCGCGACGCTGTGCGCCACGGCGGTAGCGTATTCGTTGTGCGGGCCGGTGACGAAACGATCGAAGACGTAGCGGGGATTGAGGTCGGCGAGGGACCTGCCCCGGGCGCCGTCGGGAACGGCGCGGGCCCGGGCGGCGTGGCGCGGGGCGGGGGCGGCCGGGGCGGCCTGGCTCTGGGCCGCCACCGCGGTCTCCGCCACCGCGGGGCTGTCGCCGGCCGTTGCGGCGCGTTCGTCGACGACGAGCGTCAGCCGCACCGTGTCGCCGAGTACCTGCGCGAGCGCCTCGCCCACCTTGTCGGCGAAGCGCTTCTCGATCCAGTCGCGAGCGAAGTCGTTGGGCACTCCGAGCACGAAGACGCCGTCGCTGAGATCGAGCGGCAGCGCGCGGTCGAACCACAGACGGAAGGTCCGCTCGTTGAGCTGGGTGCGCAGCTGCTCGCGCGCCTCGTTCCAGATGAGTGTCAGCTGGTCGTCGATCGACGCCACACTCCCGGTCCCGGGGACGCGGCGGCTGCCCCCGGGAGAGTCGAAGAACGGTCAGAGGATGCTGTCGAGGAGGTGGAGGCCCTCCTCGCGCAAGGCTCGCTTGCCGTCGCCAAGCGAGTGTATCAACCCCTTCTGCTCCAGTAAATTGAGCTCGCGGAACGCGGTCGCCGGGGAGATCCCCAGCTCGCGGGAGAGGGCCTTGGGGCCCGCCGAGCCGAGCTCCATGAGCAACACGAGGACCTTGGTCTGTCGTGTGGTGAGCTTGACCGCCGGCGCCGCGGGCCGCGACGGCTCTTCGGGGGGCCGAGTCGGCAGCTTGATCGTGAAGACCGCCCCGCCGCCCAGGTTGTCTTCGACAGTGAGGACGCCACGCAGAAACTGGAGTGCCTCACGGGCGATCGGCAGACCCGAGCCGACGCCCCGGATCAGGCGGCGCTGCTCGGCGGTGGCGGTGGTGAACCCCGGCAGGAAGGCGCGCTCCTTCTCGTCCAAGCCCGGCCCGTGATCCGAGATGCGGATCGTCTGCCCGTTGTCGAGGACCGTCACGACCACGTCCCGGAACGCGGCGTGCAGCAGGTTCTCGATGAGCTCCTGGATCACGGTGAAGGGCACCTGGCCCCCTTGCTCGCGGCACGCGTTGTAAGTCTTCTCGGCCAGCGCAGCGATGAGCGCCGGGAGGTCCTGCTCTTCGACGACGATGACCCTCGGCGGGCTCGTGAGCGTGTCGTAGACAGCGATGCGCGGCGCCTCCGGTCCGACAGGCGCGTCAGGGAGGGACGCCGCGCGCCCCCCGACAGCTTGACCGGCGGAAGGGGATGCGGGAGACTCCTCAGTGATCGCCGGAGCGGCCACGTGGCCGGCGTCGACCGGTGTCCCGGCTACTGGGCGTGGGGTGTCGGCGAGCAGCCTGTCGAGGAAGGACTCCATGGGGGCGACGAGTATAGCACCGCCACTCGTGCCTTGAAACGGGTTCACCGAGCCTGACGAGCGGAAGAAGAGGCCGATACGCGAGGGAGTTATCCACAGGGTGTTCAGGAACTGTGGAAAGCGACGTGACGAGGAGCGCCGGAGTCGCCCAATTTGCGGGAGTTGTGGAAAAGGCGGTTTCATGAGGGGGTGACGACGGGACTGCGGCGCGGGCCGCAGCGGGCTTGGTCCCACCCCACGCCGGCGCCCTCATGAACACTCGGTGAGACGGTCGAAGTACCTGCAAAACCGGCATCTGTTTCTCGACCCCCAGGCGCACGTCGGTGTCAAGCGAACCCGTTGTCGTCAACGCCTTATCCACGGTGGTCGTGAGCCTGCAAGCAAGGGAAATGATTCTTATCCACAGTATCCACAGGCTGCCGTGAACCGGACGTCGACCGGGTGAAACGGACGCTGGCCGGGCGAGGGCTGCGGGGGTAAACTGAGAAGGTCCTCGCGGAGCTCCTGGCGGAGGGGCTGAGAAGGCGCTTCCTAGCGCCGACGCACCGAACCTGACCACCTCATGGTGGCGGCGTCGAGTGACGCTGCTGGGTAATGCCAGCGAAGGGAGAGATCCGAGATGAACGGCCGCCCCGCCTCACCACCCAACGTCGTGCGGTCGGCGCGGCCGCGCCTCGACTTTCATCCCGGCGCGTGGGGCGTCCAGGTCTACGCCGAGCTCGGGGTCGCCGTCGCCCTTGCGGCGGTCCTCGGCCAGGTCCGGCTCTTCGCCATGCCCCAGGGAGGCTCGGTCAGTCTCGAGATGCTGCCCATCGTCTTCATCGCCGTGCGGCGCGGCGTCGCGCCCGCCCTTGCCGCCGGGATCGTGTACGGGCTGCTCCAGCTCGTGCTCCCCGGCGCCTTCGTGTACCAGCCGGTGCAGGCCCTGCTCGACTACCCTCTGGCCTTCGGTGCCCTCGCCGCGGGCGGTCTGGTCGTGGTGACCGGCTGGCGCTCACTCGCCTCAGCCGTCGCCCTGGCCTGTGCGGCGCGCTTCGTCTTCCACTTCCTCTCCGGCCTCATCTTCTTCGCCGAGTACGCCCCGGATTGGGAGGCGCCCTGGCTGTACTCGATCACCTACAACGCGCTCTACCTGCTCCCCGAGGCGGTCCTCACAGGGGTGTTGCTCTGGCCGCTGTTCAAGGCCTACGACGCGGCCTTCCCGGCGGGAAAGGACATGGCGTGACGACCCCACGCAAGGACGGCGAGGGCGGCGCAAGGGGCGGCCGGCGTGAGCCGGCCGGCGGCCTAGCCGCCGTCTTCCTCGACGGCACGTACGAGGATGTCGAGTACTACCGTCGGTGGGCCCTCGCCGCCGACCTGGTCGTGGCCGCCGACGGCGGCGGGCGCTTTCTCAGTGCCGCCGGCCTCGTGCCCGATGTGCTGGTCGGCGACTTCGACTCGCTTGACGAAGCGGGCGTCGCGGACGCCGCCGCCCGGGGCGCCCGGGTCGTCCGTCACCCGGTCCGGAAAGACCAGACCGACGGCGAGCTCGCCGCGGACGAGGCGTTGCGTGGGGGCGCCGGCGAGCTCGTGCTTGCCGGCGCCCTCGGGGCGCTCGACCATGTGCTGGGCCATCTCGCGCTGCTCGCTCGCGTCGAGGCGTCGGGAAGGCCGGCGCGCCTCGTGTCGCCGGGCCTCACGGTACGCGTCCTGCACGCCCCCGCGACCGTGTGTCTCGATGCCGGCCGCGGCGTGCGCGTCTCGCTCGTCCCGCTTGCCGGCGACGCCGTCGCGACGCTGACCGGGCTGGAGTACGAGCTCGATCACGGCCGGCTGCCGTTCGATGCCTGTCTCGGCCTCGGGAACGCCGTCGCCGTCGGCGGTGAGGGGCACGCCGCCGTGATCGACGCTCACGAGGGATGCGTCGCCGTGCTCGTGTTCAGCGGCGCGGAGACCTTCGGCGACCTGCGCTCTCCCCCGGTCGCCGGGGCGGACGCGTGAGGGGCGTGCGCGCAGGCAGAGCGAACTGGGCGCCGCGCCTGACGCTGGCCTGGGCCGGCGCCATGTTCGTCTTCGCCATCGTGCCGACTCATGTGCTCCTACGGGCGTCGGTCGGCGAGCGAGAGACGTCGGCCACTCAGATCGGCCACTTCATCGAGTTCGCGGTATTGGCTGGGCTCGCCACTTGGTGGATGGCAGGACGGAGAGATGACAGAGCGGCTCGCGCACCGATCTCGTCCGCGGCGGCGGTGTGGGTCGCGGCGGTCTGCTACGGAGCGCTGATCGAGTTGGTCCAGGCGCCGTTGCCCTACCGCTCAGCTCAGCTCAGCGACCTCGTGATCGACGCGGCCGGCGCGCTCGCCGGGTTGCTGACGATCAGGTGTGTCCGGACCCTGCGGGAGCGGCGCGCCCGATGGCGTGTCCGATGATGCGCGCGGCGACGTCTTCGGAGGGCACGTCGTAGGCACGGCGACGCACGAGGTCCTTGAGCGTCTCGAGGCGCTGGGTCTCGGCTCGTTCGGCATCCGTCATGTGTGTGCCCTGCTTGTCGGAGAAGGTCATCCCCGTGCTCCTTCGGCTGCTCACTCTGCGTATCGGACCGCCCCTGACGGGAGTTTACTAACAGGCGTAAACAGTTGAGACTGCGGAAGCGATGGGTGCGTTGCTGACCATAGACGCGGCGATCGACGCGGTATTGAGCGCCGTCGCCCCGCTGCCTGCCGAGACCGTCGCGCTGCTCGATGCCCTGGGACGGGCGGCGGGCGACGACATCGTGTCCGCTGAGCAGGTCCCTTCCTTTGACAACTCCGCGATGGACGGTTACGCGCTCCGTGGCGAAGAGCTGAGGGCGGGACTGCGGACGTTTCGGGTGACCGTCGAGATCCCTGCCGGGCGGCACGTGGCGACGCCCGTCGAGCCCGGCGCCGCGGCCAAGATCATGACCGGCGCCCCACTGCCCCCCGGCGTCGACACGGTGGTGCCGGTCGAGCTCACCAGCCAGGCCGGCGACCAGCTCACGATCCACGAGGCCGTCGAGCCGGGCGCCAACGTGCGTCGCGCCGGCGAGGACGTCGCCGTTGGCGACGTCGTCATGCCGCGGGGCGCGTGGCTCGGCCCGGCCGAGATCGGCCTGCTCGCCTCCGTCGGTGCGGACGCAGTACCGGTGGCCCGGCGACCTCGCGTCGCGATCCTCGCCACCGGCAGCGAGCTGGTCCCGGCCGGTGAGCCGGTCGGCCCCGGGCAGATCCGCAACTCGAACTCGTACACCGCTTATGGACAGGTCCTCGGCGCCGGCGCCGAACCGGCGCTGCTCGGCATCGCGCGCGACGACCTCGACGAGACGCGGCGGCTCATCGCCGCCGCCCTCGAGCACGACGTCGTACTTACCAGCGGCGGCGTCTCGGTGGGCGAGTTCGACTTCGTCAAGCAGGTGCAGGAGGAGCTCGGGGTCGTGCGCGGCTTCTGGGGCGTGGCGACGAAGCCGGGCAAGCCCCTGGCCTTCGGGGTGCGGGGGCGCACCCTGGTCTTCGGCGTGCCCGGCAACCCGGTCGCCGCGATGGTGAGCTTCGAGCTCTACATCCGCCCCGCGTTACTCGCCCTTCAGGGGCGCCGCGACCTCTACCGGCCGTACGTCGCCGCCGCGAGCGCCGAGCCGGTGGAGCGTACCAAGGAGCGCACGGAGGCGCGGCGTTGCCGCCTCGAGCGACGCGACGGCGGCTGGGTGTTCACGACGACAGGGCCGCAAGGCTCGGGAATCCTGCGTTCGATGGCGCTCGCCGACGGTCTCGCCTTCATCCCTGCCGGGCACCCCGGTTCGCGCGCCGGGGGGTCGTTCACGGTCCTGCTGCTCGACGGCTCCAGCGAGGAGCGCCCGCCCTATCCGTGAGCCGCGGGCGCGCCTGCCCGAGCCGTGGCCTCAGTCGTTGGGCCCCAGGTGCGCCAGCAGATCGAGCGAGACCAGTCTTGCCCACACGACGAGGCGGTGGCTGGCGCTGTAGCGGGGCGTGCAGGTGGTCAGCACGAGCCCGTACCCACGGTCGTACAGCACGCCGACATCGTCCGGGAGGACGGTCGTCGTCTTGGCGACCTCGTAGGTGAAGCGCGCATAGGGGGTCTCGACGATGACAGGGTCGCCGCGGCGCAGCGCGTCGAGGCGCGAGAACGGGGCCCCGTACGTGGTGCGATGGCCGGCGATCGCGAACGGCTCTCCGGCTCCCGGCAGCGGCGTGGTGCCGTAGTGGACGGGGCCGTTGCGCAGCAGGACACGATCGCCGTCCGGGTCCAGCCCCGCCCGACCCGCGACGCCCTGCTGGACGACGCGGCTCAGGCCGAGGCGCGGGATCTTGAGCCTTCCCACCGGGTCACCGGGCGCGAGGCCCTTGGCGAACAGCATGGCGAGCCGGCGCACCTCGACCTCGGCGGGCAGGTCGCGCTTCGTCGCCTTCTGCGTCGAGGAGCCGACGGAGAGGCGGAACTGAACGGCATCGCGACCGTAGGCCTGGTCGAGCCGGCCCTGCTGGACCGTCGTGAGAAGTCCCGACCAGAGGGGATACGCGAGCAGGACGCCGCCGACCACGAGGAGCAGGTCGGCGATGACGCGGCGCAGATCGCCGCCGCTGTCCTTGGACGACCCTGGGCTGTCAACGGCTGCCGGTGCCATGAGGCCATGGTACGGTCGCCCGTGAAGGACGACAAGCGGCGCCGGGCGGGTCGGGACCCGGCCGGGCGACTGCGCGGGTCGCGAGGAGGAGGCGAGGATGCGCACGTGCAGCGACGTGCACAACTACCTGGAGGAGCTGGGCGTCCCGCACGAGATGCTGCCCCTTCCCGATCGCTCGACGACCGCGGAGCGGGCGGCTGAGGCCCTCGGTGTGACGCTGGCGGAGGTCGTCAAGTCGCTCCTCTTTCTCGTCGACGGCACCCCGACTCTCGTGCTCGTGCCCGGTGACGCGCGTGTCGACACCGCGGCGCTCGCCGATGGTCTCGGTGCCCGCCAGATCGCCCTGGCGCGCGGCCAGGACGTGCTGGCGTCGACCGGCTATCCTCCCGGGGCGGTGCCTCCGTGCGGACTGGCGAGCGACCTGTCGGTGGTGGCCGACCCGGGAGCGTTCGCGCCGCCGGTCGTCTATTGTGGTGGCGGCGCGACGGCGACGATGCTGAAGATCCGCAGCGTTGACCTGAAGACCTTGCTGAAGCCCCGCATGCTTCGCGTCGCGGAGCACTGACGGCAAGGGTCCCGCGGGGGAGGGTCTCGCGGCGACGGTCCCGAAGGCACGGGCGAGGATGAGATGGACGAGGTGGACTTGATGGCGACCCGCACGCACTCGATGGGGACCGCCGGACCCCTGACCGTCCTGTCGCGGCGCGATCTGGACCGGCTCGATGCCGCGGCGCTCGAGCTGTTGGCAGAGGTCGGCGTGTCGATCCCCTCAGAGCGCGCGAGCGCCGTCCTGGCCGCCCGGGGGGCGGCCGTCGACGGCGCTCGCGTCCGCCTGCGGCCCGAGTTCGTCCGCGAGCTGGTCGCGCTCGCGCCGCGGCGTTTGACGCTCGGCGCCCGCGCCGCGGCGCCGCTCGTCACCGGCGAGCGCTCGCTGATCACGACCGACGGTTGCTGCGTCGAGATCTACGACCTCGAGAGCGACGAGAAGCGCGGCACGACGGCCGCCGATGTGGCCGACATCGCCTGCTTCGTCGACGCGATGCCCGAGATCGACTTCTGCTGGCCGGCCGTGAGTGCCCAGGACCGGCCGGCCGAGGTCCGTGGCCTGCACGAGCTGTACCTCGCCGTCGCCAACACGGGGAAGCACGTGCAGACGGTGACCGTCGTCGAGCCGGACATGGCGAAGGTCGCCATCGACATGGCCCGGGTGCTTGCCGAAGGTGACGAGGCGCGCCTGCGCGCCGAGCCG